>Ga0247778_1000073_pt1 | contig 166671 bp, 178 predicted proteins | sample UWRJL049202B5_FD_179939 | JGI IMG/M metagenome (GOLD analysis project Ga0247778, IMG submission 179939) | Plant litter microbial communities from Arlington Agricultural Research Station in Wisconsin, United States - UWRJ-L049-202B-5 | ecosystem: Environmental > Terrestrial > Plant litter >... | reverse complement strand
ATCCCGTCCGCTCTGCCATACACAAGCCTCAGATCGGCAGATTAGTAGTTGGGTGGGTGACCACCAGCGAATACCTGCTGTTGTATGTTTTTGTCTTCTGTTTTGGTAGAACTTATGTTTTTGAATCTCAAAAATACGAGTCCGAATTCCGCGAATGCTCAGATTTCCATGAAATTTAGCTCTAGGTGTATGGTTTGCATTTCACGAGAGAATGTCGAGGCAGGCCAAGAAGTTTATGAGTATTATATGTTTTTCCTTCCCCTACCCCAGATATATTTTTCTGGGCTGTAACATGAACTATGACACAATTCAAACGGTCCAATGTAGATCTTGAAGTTGTGCATGCACACGGTGCTCGAACCAAGCCATGAATCCAGCTAAGCGAGCTGCCCCTGAATAGAGTATATTCTGCCGTACCGAAGCGACCTTTAGTAGTATAACCATTAGAGTACGAAGATGATCGAGGGGCTTCATTGCCATGCTGCGACATTCTTGCATTTTCCGTGTTGCGATTACTGAAGCTATACTGGAGTTTGGGAACTTTCACAGCACGATCCTCGTTGCTCACCTTCCTTCATGACTAGATCTCTGTACGTTGCAGCTTGGGAATGTTTTCTGTTTACACATTTTTCAATAATTTTGTAAGTTTTCCGAAAGGCGCGAGTCAAGTCGAAGTGGATCTAATTTTCTATACTTTCTCAGTCCAAGGTGACCACTTATTAATAGCACCTTTAAGACACAGATTTAATTGTGAAAAGGAATCGGATTCTACGTCTCAGATGCTTCAAAACAGTCCTCATGAAACTACCGAGTCTTATGCCATCATCCAATTTTTTGCAAGCCCCACAATAGTCTCAGCAAGCTTCTCAGGTTGGCTCAAAAATGGACTATGACTGGCGTCAAATCGGTATACATCCCAATCAACTCCGGTGCCGACCATCATCCCATCTTGTACAAAATCTGGAATGCAATGATCGTTTGCGCATCTAATGTACGCCCTATGGCCATCAAACACGGGGCTTGCCCAAGCAGCAGAGGATTCGGTAGGCGTCGATAATGCATTTGCTGACATTGGTTTGAGCTCTTTGATTGCTTCCAACGCTTTGGCGGGTGAGATATCGTTGAAAAAGATATCCCCGGGAGTCAAAGGAGAAAGGTAGCCGGCCTTCGGACTCTAAATGTGACAGTCAGATTAGCAACACCCTATTACGAGGTCCTGGAAAATGGGTGGCATGAACCCAAAATCATCCTCGGGTAAAAATAAACTCACATCAATTTCGACCCATGGGTGGAACTTCCCACCTACGGCGCTTTTCAAGCTTACGCCCTGCGGTGTAAGTAGAGCTGCAATGAAAACTAACCCAATAATGCCCCCTTCTTCGCCTCGTGACATTCTTTCGGCCTTGCTAAGTCCATTTGCTGCTACGCCGCCAGGAGAGCTTTTGACGAATCAGTATCATCAGACTTTACGAATGGGTTCAGGCTCTAGAGCTTGGGAAGTGATAACGGGGCCAAGTATCCAGAGTAAGAAAGAATTATAGCAGAGGAACTCGACGTACCCTCCATACGAATGCATCGCCAGCACAATGTCTTTCCCTGCGCCGAGCAGAGGACGAAGGAGATCGTTTCTGATGAACTCCGCATCATGTGAGACAGTTTGATTTTCTGGGACCGGAGGATTCAGACTTGGCAGTGTACCAGAGATCGTGGGATAACCGGATTCCACGAGAGCTGTTGTTAGATCCTTGTAGTGGATTGGCGAGTGCCAAGCTCCTGGAACAACAACAATGGTAGGGTAGCTAGAAGACATTTTTTGCTAAAGCTCTGATTTACTAAAGTTCTTGTTATGAATCAGAGATTCAAAGCTAGAATCTTTGAAAAGAGTCCTCTGTATAAACGAGAGAGGAGAGGTTTCAATTGCCGTCCTGCGTATAGCAGCTGCGAGGCAAAATATACATTTTTTGGTGTAGGAAGATGACACAGAGCTTTATGATCCCACTGCTGTGCCTCTTTCTTGCATTTTTGGGCCAACAGCCGTAGCGGTATTCCGCTGGAAACTTTTGATGCAGTAAGCCTTGGTGTTCGTTCCCAGAGACGCTACGAGGCCGGTTACTTGAACCCCGCAATCAGCGCCTTCAGGGGCTGAAGCGGGGTTAAGTGAACTAAGCGAGATAATTGAGGGGCTACTGAGGAAGATGTGAGCTCGCCACTTGGGCTTCTTTTTATTTTTAAAAATAAAAACTAGCCTCCCTCCATTCATCTAAACACTTGGTGAAAATTCCGGATTGTTAGTTGGACACATAATATGGTGAGACTTTTACTGGGGCACGACATGATCTTTGGATACCAGAGCCACTTCCTACGGGGATGCAGGTCCCAATATTATACTTTGAGGCTATGTCTTGGTACGACAATTAAGCCCCGCCATATCCAAGGCGCAATACAAGATCGCTCTCTAATTATTCAGCGTTCGAATAAGGGAAGAAACTCCTGTGTGGCGTGGTGGATCATTACCTACCAACCGGACATCCCCCCTACATCTACGTTCTCTCATCCAACAAAAAGCATCAACTTTCAGCCCTTCAATTATCAACATCACTAACGACAATCTCGTATTCCAGCCATCCATAGGTGTCAAAAGCACGTCGTTCCTTTATGTGCAGATTGGCGGTGTGAGGTCGAAGCTTGGGTTTTCCGGTGACCGGGAGGTGGGGCAGCTGGAGTATGGATGCAGGAGCTCACCGAAAGATATAGACGATTTTCCAGATTTGAATGGTTGGACTCTAATTTGGATCACCTTAAGATCAGGAGGTTTTGGTGGCGAATTTGTGCGAAAGGGAGCTGACTGGTGAGCTGTCGTGAATTGTTACGCCCCTGAGCTTTGCGGGGGAGGTAGAGGGGCCACTTATGTTTGGAGAATTGGCCAAGAGGTAGTGATGCTGGACTTTTTTTCGAGGAGTGTGTTTTTTAGGGGATTATTATGCGCCTTTGGGTGCGCTTGCGAAGGATATGAGGCTGGACGATGGTCACTAGCAGCCAAATGAAGCACATCAACGCCTAGATGCGCAGTGACGACACGTGCATAGAATCGCGTGGCGTTCTCTTTGAAAAGATGCAGAGTTAATTGAGGCCCCATCACCAGGGTCGAGATCTGACTTACGCTGTACGAGACTAGGGTGTCGCTTCGGGATTTGGTGATCGAATTTGAGGAAAGGAGTGGAGGTTAGGATTATGCGTTCGGTGATACTGTGACGTTTGTTGTTAATGACTATGATTTCTGCATGTATACACTGATAGAAGGGTGTGGCGACACGATCATATTTGGAGCTGGGGGTGCTAGGGTTGTGGAAAGCCATTTTGATGAGCGTGCCGAGAAGATTTGCTGCGAGTACTGTTAGTCTATTGAAAAAAAATCTGCTGATAGTACGCCGTTGACGAAATTATTTATACCAGCTTTCAATTAAGCTGAAATTCCGAAAGATGATCAAGAGACTAGATACTCATAGAAGAGTCGCCAACTTGTATCAGAGAAATGAGCCATAGACATTTGGGTAGAAATAAATAGTAGTGATAAGCTTGAAATAAAGTGCTTCCAAGGAAAGAAGATGTAGTAATTTTCTTCTTCGAAGAGTTATCAACGTCGAGACAAATGAAATACGGCTGATCCGACGTGCTGAGGTCCTCCCGCAGTAGACGTTAAGCTCAAAACTACACCCAAAGCCAAGAACAACCCCTTTCAATTCTCTTTGATCAAGCCCAATTTCTAAGTTGCATACGGAAGACAAATGCAGGCTAAACTAATCCGCGAGATGGCATTCGTAACACATTGTGTTGCATAAGTTGGTAGCGCGGCTGATTTGGTAACTACTGCCGTTAAGAAAGAAGAGCAAAATCCAGTAGACACCAACCCCACCCTCACGTTTCATGGCCCGAAGACAATTATCGGAATTGCACTTCGGGGGTAATAGCGCAGGTACGACTATAATTGTCGAGGTCCTCGTGGTTTTAGTGCTGGAGGTGAGAAGTCGAGAAGATGTAGGAGTAGCAAGCGCTGGTGATAGCCCTCCATTCAAACATGTGCATGCGGAACTGACTTGGGAGACCGTGTTACTGCTAACACACTGGGTAACGTATGATGGAAGGGCAGTCGAGATGCCTGCAGTGAAGGCTGAGCAAAATGCTTGGCTGTTTCCGCGATCGAAGGCTCGAAGACAATTGTCTGCATGGCAACCAGGTCCATACTGTTTCCCACCGACGGGGGTTGTGGTAGAAGTCTGGAAGGAAGAGATTGACGAATGTGCGGAAGAACTCAGTATGTTGCTCGATAGACTCATAGAGAGACTGCTAGAGAGACTCGATGATAGTCGTAAAGAGAGCTTGGACGATATACTGCTTGAAATGCTGTTGAAACAGCTGCCTATGGTGGGACATGCTGTTGGCTTTCTTGAAACGGATGTAATTAGTGGGAGCGTAATGGGCGAGCCCGTAATTTTTCGCGTGGATGTTATTATGGCAGGATAAGCACATGAGCAGACGGATGATATTTCAGATACCGCTGAGCAAACAGTGACATAGGACGGAAAATTCGCCGTGAGAACGGAAGTCGTCGTGAATTCAGAACAGAAGGACTGGGCACTAGGCTTGAACGCCTCGTCATTGAAATCTCGATAACAGCTACAGTAAATATCAGTAAAGGCTTTGACTTGTCACCCCACAATGAGTGAACATACTTGTCTTGGTGGCAGGTATTTTCCTGGGCTGCTCCAAGAGTAGCGAAGCCGATTGCGGCAACGGTCGAAAACTGCATGTTGAAATATTGAGGTATGAAATAAAAACGAGAATGTGAGGGATGATCAAGCAAGGTTTGCTACTTGGACAGCCTCTATATATCAGACAGAAAGCATTCGATGCTCGTAGAGGAATGCACATGACATAGGAAAGGGGTGAGATTCATGTTTCAAGAAACGCCGAGCTCAAATATAGATACCCTGGTTTCTGTAGTGACGTCCATTGCTCGCATATTCAGCCCCCTCGGAGGGTCATTCTCCACTCGAAGAATGTTGGTGGTCCAGATTTAGCACGCCAGACCTCTCATTCCCAAGACGATCTGCTCCACACAGTTTCAAGGGTCGGTTTCAGCTCTAGGTAAACACTGGAGCTGTCATGAAGAGATTCCATCTTGGATATGTGATCATTGTCCTCAGTTGAAAATCGGGATTCTAGGAGACGAATAAGTCCATGATTTGAGCAAATTGAGCAATGCTGAAGCAGCCGAAACCTCCCCAATGATCCCACGGTATCATTGTGCTTCGTAGAGAGATCAATATTCTCGTTTTAGAGTACGGGACGTAGGTACCGTGAAGGCTAGCCGTGACGCAGGATAAATACCCCTAAGAATGGAAGGAACATCTTAAATTCACTGCGAGATGTTGAAGCTGTTGAGTCATGTAGCTCCAAGTCACATGTTCGCTTAAGACCTCGACTCTTTCAGGGTGAATGTCGATTTGTTTTGATGAAGCAATTTCAATTCACCGCCAGCTGGTGAATTCAAGCCGTGAATCATTCTATAAAAGAAACTTCTTATACCATGGTCCTCCGGTTTCTCAACATCTCGACATCCTCTTTTGCGAGCGTTGTCCAACTCCTCCGCAACTGCGCAGCGACCTTCTCAACCCCTGAGTTTGCCTGCTTCTCATGACAAACACCAAACGCGACTATCAAGCATTCGAAATTTCCAACAGTCTCGCTCTATCCGGTAGTATCTCGACATCGTCGCCAGCACTCCCATTTATCGGTAACATCAAGCGCCTCAAACAGTCAAACCGCCCTTCTCAGCACTTAACATGGCTCTCCCGGAAAACCGTTCTCCAGAGCCAACCGCCGTTGGTGCGGCTGCAATCGAGCAAGGGCCTCCCACGGATACCGTTATTGCAGATTCGGGGAACTCAGCGACGTTGACAGCTTCTTCCGACATCGACACACGTGACCCTGACGAGGTTACCCCCGAAGATGAGCCTGCCAGCGATATTGCTGGTGACGATACGATTGATGGAGCCAGCGAGGAGGACGGAGAAACCGATGCTGGCAGTAGCCACGACGCAGGAAAAGACACGGGTCATGAAAACGAAGATAAGCAAAACAGTGACGAAGTGAGTAAAGGCGAACCTGTGTTCCCGGACTCTGCTAACAGATACCAGGATGAGCAATTTGAGACTTATAAACTCAAAGTCGCTCAACTTTGTCGAGATCTCGAGTTCGGAGAGCCTCTGGAGATCGAGGAGATGAGAGCAGGTGGCTTCAACAAGATTGTCGGCCTGACGTTGCCAGGACGTCCCAAGCTCATTCTCCGCGTTTCTCATTTCATGGATGAGGATGATTCCGACGATTTCCTGGACCAAGTCTCTATCACCTCCTACTTTTCCCGATTCGAATTTCTCCACGCTCCCAAAATCGTCGCCTTTGACTCTACCGAAGACAATGCTCTGGGATCTTTGTATGTTCTCCAACAGAGACTTCCAGGTATTCCTGCTGCAGATGTATTCTACACCCTTCCTCTCGCGGAGAAGCTTCAGATTACGACGCTTGTAGCCGAAACGTTGACCAAGCTCGAAGCGATGAGACTCGATAAGCCTGGACGACTGGCTGGAACGGGCTCTTTGCCCTGCAAGTTGGATGGGGAATTCCCTCCTTTGGAGGAAATCCAAGTCTCACCCTACCGTCACAATCCTATCACACCCTTCCCTCCAGTAGAGCAACAATCACTGCCAAATTATTTTGCGACCCTCCTTGAGATTCAGAAGAGGCATGATGAAGTCGTGGCACCGAAGTGTGATCGATTGATGGAAATTGCAAAGCAGATGGAATCAGCAGGCTTGATGCGAACGACTGATACCCAGAATGTCCCTTGGCACTGGGATTTCTCTGGGGGCAACGTCATAATCTACAAAGAGGAGACTACAAAATCATCAAGTATTGAAGATGCCTCTTCAGCCGCCTGCCAGCACAAGGCTGAGATCAAGATGGGAGACGATGATATGCAGGGTCCACGGCATACTATTCAAGTCGAGGTTGAGGATAATTCAGGCAGAAGCTGCAGCCACAAGATTGAGGTTTCGGTTGAGGACTCTTGCGGGAAGAAGTATCGGCATACCATCAACATCACTGGAGGGTCCAATGCCAGTAATTCTGATGTTGCTGGCAATCAGGGTCAATTATCCTTGCCCAATACTATTCCAAAGACTCAGAATACCTTTAGTTCAACAAAGGGACACTGGGTTCTTGGTGGTGTAATTGATTGGGATGATGTTTTGTCTGTTCCTCTGGTTCTTGCCCGGAAGCCACCATCCTGGCTTTGGTTCAATGAGGAGGACCGCGTCTGGTCTCAGAATCGCGATGATCCGCTGCCGAGAGAACTCACACAAGACGAACTTCTCATCAAAGCTTATTTTGATCAGCTCATGGAGAAAGCAAGCCCGGGTTACATTGTGGATACTTACCACCGTGGAGTCTGGCTGAGAAGATTGGCTAGGTTTGCACTTGAAGGTTTTAATGATGGGGAAGCTTGGAAGAGATATGATGTCTTTGTGAAGGAGTGGTCTGCGTATTACAGCACGTTGGGAAAAGGTGTTGAGGATGAATCATGATCATGATGGGAAGGAATTACTTGTTAGGCAGGTGATAAGCGAAATATTGCTCTTTGGTTTTGAAATAATAGAAGGGCCCCTTTCTTACCAAGTTGCCTTGGGGCTGCCAGAATGGAAGAAATGCAGTCATGTAGCAAAATTGTGTAGAGTCTCATAATATTGATATTGTGATGCGGTTTGTGATGTGCCTTAGCTAGACAAAAGCCTCTGAGCAAATCAGAAATATCGCAGGCGTGCTCCAAGCTACCCGAAAAGCTCCTTGCTAATGACCAATCTCCCAAACACCAATCGATTTCGCCGGTCTAGAAAACATGCCAAAACCAGCTCCAAACGCTACGCCCAAAGTAAAAATCCCTCGTGGATATGACCTAGCGCTTTCCTCCAGCTCTCTTCGCCTTCTCAGCCTTGTCCTTCGCAATTTTATCTGTAATCTCCTTGTCCTTCTTGGCGCGTTGATCTTGGTCTTTACGCTGTTGTTCCAAGGCCCGAGCGTCCCTGCATCGGGGACAAGGTTCTGTCTTCATATGCTTTACATAAGTGCCGGGGCTCTTTTTGAGGCAGACGAGGCACCACTTTTGATGGACATCGCAGTATGGTCTCTTGTCTGGCATCTTGGATCGGTGGTTGCAGTTACCGCCATTATTATCACCAGGACAGTGGTGAGTGGTTGGACCCATCGTGACGGTGTTGTTGAAGAGTTGGGAATAATTTCTGACAGATTATTAGCTATTTGAATAAAGGTTGTCTGGCTATTGAAACAAGAAGCTGAGGAGTTGGATATCCCATAAGGCGTGAGACTTTGCAGGAAGGTGGTTTTCAGAGCATGGCAGCTATTTTGCAGATATACCATGCAAAGTCAGGAGGCTGACCCAGACTTGGAGATCGGCTTTCAAAGGGTCAAATGGAAAAGGAGACAGTGAAGCTTACTGTCAATGCTTTGATGTATGGCTTGAATAAGAAGAGATCGTTGAGAAAAGTAAGGTGTCTGGTGAAAGCTTGATTGGTTGATGTGGTGTTGGTGTTCCGAAAGGTTGATTGTTGAACAGTTTCAAGGAAGAAGAATCCAGGTAGAAACTGCTCTTAAATAACTATTTAAACATCATAGTCACCGAATATCTGCTGTGAATGGTTGTGAATGAGTGTCTGAAGCTTTGTGAATAGGTCAAGGTATTGCAAGAAAATATTCAATCCCAGAATATGAGGATCCAACGGGTCAGCGACTTTACACAGCTCGAGAGTCTAGATAGCGACAATTCCAATGGTTTCTTAAGCACACAATAACTATAGACCCCCAATTACGAGACATCTGACGGTATACTGCCCCTGAGAGGTTCAGCCCATTAAGCGAGGGGAAAAGGGGGGAGATCCCATGGTGGCTAGTGGTCACGAGGCAAAATTAAATATCATGACACAAAGTCTCGGGAATGACTCGGATAACAGACTCATTTATTATGGCAGCCCCGGATTTTTCTGTTGATTGGGTGGCGGTTAGCGCAAACAAAGGACTTGATTCATTCCAACCCAGAATGTTCCTTCCTCATGAATCACGCATGTTTTGTGAAACTTCCGACTCAACACTGCCCAGGTTGACTATTTAAGCAGTAATCTTTCTAACTTGGATTCTTCTACCTCACCGACACTTTGACCTACATCCCTCAACGAGATGTGCACCCAAAAAGAAATCGTCTGCAGAGACTGCCGCATGACCGGTACCAAAATCCAACTATGCGAACCACTTAAGGAAACACACGGCACAAGAGACAACCCATGGGACCAGAGACTTTGCCCTCGTTTGGTGGTCTCTGATCAGGTGGTGGATAAGTATACCCAGGCTCACTTGTGCCGCGTGCTGTAGGTACACGCAAATAGGTTGAAGGCGCAGGATGGCTGACTTGTTTAAATTTAGATTTGAGAAAGCGAGGGCCTCGGGTTGGCCCTTCAGTAGTAAAGACAAATGAGTGTCTGTATCTCCTTCCCAATACCACCACGCCTAGAAACACCCATCCCCCGCCCAGCCTTCCTCTAAACATCCATAACCCAGCCTTCTCAGCCATCGGTACCCGGAATCCCCCACACTCCGTTACGATAAAGCCCACTATATGATATGCGATGACCCGGTCATATTAATCGAAAGGTATGTATAATGTAGACTTTGATGGACTTCGGGGTGTGCAAAGCCTGGGATCGAGCGCAATGGACTCCGACAGAATTCTGGCCTGGCAGCCAACAACTGAGGACCAGATAGCCTGAGAATATCCCACGTACTGATTGTGATTCACTGCAATCTTTAAGTGCTACCTGACTTCCTGCCCAAATCATAATTCCCTGATTCGAAGCATCAAATCGAGAACTCCGATTGGAGAATCGTCCGCTTCAGCACAATCCATGCAAATCAAACCTAGTAGAAGTCAATTTGCTCCGGTGGGGTGCTCAGCACTCGGCAGCTTTCATGTGGTATAATTCGATAAGTACCTAATACTAGCGAGTCCCATTACCGCAGATTCTTATGTGATTTTGATACTATGGCTACCTATTCTCCACTGCTGAGGTTTGTTTGATTTCAAAGTGCCAAATATATATAGCTGCACTTGCAATAAAGATATAACATCAGACGCCAATCCAATAGAGACTGACGCTTATGAAATTGGAAACCGGACCATATATTTCGTCCAACAGCTCAAACAACTTGGAGCAAGTCACTTTCCAGCAACGAGCACATTCACAGAAATGTCCTCTGCCACATTTATGAATCTTTTTCTCGTGGAGACGATCTTCACTTGAACTGGAAATCCATCGAGACACTCAAACAGTCGTTTTACGCAGTACCAGAACAACATCGTCAAGCCAGTGTGCAAACAAGTAGTTGCTAGTCTAACTGGGCAAAAACAGCAAACCACGACGCGTTCTCAAAGACTCCCCCAAAAATCCAATCCGTACGCCTCGACTCCGGATTTCGAAACTACTTGCAGCATTCTCACAGAAGAACAACCGCATACAATTCGATTACTGGTCGAGATGTGCGTCGAACAAGAGAACATTTGCACGGTCTGTCGCGAGAAATGGAGGCTGTTCGCCAAATGCCCACGACACAAGCGGGCTGAGGCCCAAGCAGGGATGAAGATGGATTTCAAGCAATGCACTGACCATCGACTATTAGGTCTTAGGATGGGGCCTCATGTATTGTAAGTCTCCTCAATGCAAGTTGATGAACGGATGGCTGACGGATCGTGCCAGCGAATGCCGATGCATCAGGACCGAGAACGCACCACTTGAAGTCGTCATCATCAAGGTCTAACTGGATACAAAATGGGAGGGACAGGAACCCTGGGCAGGATATAAGAGAGTCACATACGGGAATGGAGGTTGCAGCTTGTACATTGCGTGGGGTAGAGGACTTGAGGATGGGAATACATAAATATCTGGGTATCAGTCTAAGTGCATAGGGAAAACAGTCCGGAGGTACACTGAGGCGTGTGCTGGGTAGTCAGAATGGATATATGGATATATGCAGGAAACAGAACCAATGCCAACAAAAACGTCCCTCCTTGCCCTGCTCATTCTTATTGTGAGGTACACTTGCAAATTGTCAAGTTGGAAAAGAATCACTACTGAAAAAAAAAACTGTCTGCAAAGACCTCAACGTTGAAATAAAGTCAAAACAGCCACTCTCTATCCTTAAAGACACGCTTTGGATGTCTGGGACATCCTCAAACGGGAAGCAGCTACCAAAGCGCTTCCATAATCGATATTGGTAATTAAAAAAACGGCAACCGCTATCATCTCTAACTTATGCTCACTGAAATAGAGAATCCAAAAGAAGCCTGATCTTCTGCGATTGCTATTTTTCAAGATGACCGAGAAATTTTTGGAGTGAAGTTGACAGCAAGCTCTCAACAGCCGAGGCGCTGAATAATGCCTATTTTGAATTTCTACAGGCGCACCCCTCCCTGCAAGCGGCCAAGGCCTAGATGACATCCGGAGCATGCGACCCCAAAAGACCAGATAAAGCATTAATCCCAGCAGCATTACACAATAATTACACTGCATTTTCCTCCCCTTCGCTCCTGGGACTCTAATAGCCAGCAGATCCCTCGAAACGGGGATGTGGTCTTGATCTTCTCGAGCTCACATGCCTTCCCCCAAATATACTCGCCGGTGATGCCATTGCGATGGCGCGGAGGCTGGCTGGGCGCAAGCAGTCGTTCCACAGCCTTTCGCCGGTCAAGATGGGTACTTTTTGGACTCTGGACAATATGGCTGGCTGCAGCCAGTGCTATGACCCCAGCTCAAATCGCAGAATTACGGCAAGAAACGGTTTCTATGTTTTACCATGGCTATGATAATTATATGAAAGTCGCATTCCCAGAGGACGAGGTACGCGGATCCTTTGGATAGAAGATATACTATGGAAACTGACTGCTGTATAGCTACGCCCCGTATCCTGTATACCTCTGACTCGAGACTCCCAGAACCCGCGCAATGTCGAACTGAACGATGTACTGGGGAACTATTCGCTCACCTTGATCGACAGTCTTTCCACGTTGGCAATACTGGCATCCGCACCTCCGGATCGAAGGAATACAGGAGCAAAAGCATTGCGGGACTTCCAAAAGGGCGTGGCTTCATTAGTTCTACAATACGGGGATGGATCAAGTGGACCTGCTGGGAAAGGGCTGCGCGCCCGTGGTTTCGACGTTGACAGCAAAGTCCAAGTCTTCGAGACGGTTATAAGAGGTGTTGGAGGACTGCTGAGTGCGCATTTATTTGCATCTGGAGAGCTTCCAATCAGTGGATACAAGCCCCAGCCAGCTCGGTCTTGGAAAGGCAAAGTGCAGAGGGGAGAGATTCCACCCATTGCTTGGCCTAGTGGGTTCAAGTACAATGGGCAGCTCCTTCGGCTTGCCCTTGATCTTGCGCAGCGTCTACTTCCTGCATTCTATACCAATACAGGAATGCCGTATCCCAGGGTCAATCTCCGACATGGCATTCCCTTCTACTTGAATTCTCCGCTCAACAGAGATCCGGACTCGGAAGAATATATCGAAGATGGCCCACCTGAGATCACTGAAACGTGCAGCGCTGGAGCCGGAAGCTTAGTTTTGGAATTTACAGTCTTGAGTCGACTTACGGGAGACCCTAGATTCGAACAGCTGGCGAAACGTGCATTCTGGGCTGTGTGGAACAGTAGAAGTCACATAGGTCTTCTTGGAGCTGGTATTGATGCTGAAAACGGACAATGGATAGGGCCATATTCCGGGATTGGTGCTGGAATTGATAGCTTTTTTGAATACGCATTGAAGACTCATATTCTACTTTCTGGACATGGGATGCCGAATACTACGGTTCCATTCAAAACATCGACAACCTCATGGCTTGATCCGAATACTATTTACAACCCTTTGACTGACGAGGAAAATTCGCCCGAGGCTTTCCTCAAAGCCTGGCACGAAGCCCATGCAGCAATACGACGGCATCTCTATAGTGGCACCCACCATCCACATTATGTCAATGTCCACTTGGGCACCGGTTCGCCACAGGCGTATTGGATTGATAGCTTGGGTGCATATTATCCCGGGTTGTTGGCGTTGGCAGGCGAGGTAGAAGAAGCAATTGAGACGAATCTGCTCTACACGGCACTGTGGACCCGCTACTCCGCACTACCAGAGCGGTTTTCGGTTCTAAATAGCCAAGTCGAAGGCGGCCTAGGCTGGTGGCCGGGCCGTCCCGAATTCATTGAATCTAATTACCACTTGTACAGAGCAACACAGGACCCATGGTACCTCCACGTCGGTGAAATGGTTCTCGAAGACATCAAACGCCGCTGCTGGACTAAGTGTGGTTGGTCTGGACTTCAAGATGTTCGGACTGGTGAGAAGAGTGACCGCATGGAAAGTTTCTTTTTGGGAGAAACTGCCAAATACCTCTATCTGCTCTTCGATCCAGATCACCCATTGAACTCTCTTGATTCGGCATACGTATTCACCACGGAGGGTCATCCTCTGATCCTCCCTAAAGAGAAGTCTTCTCACATTGTCAGACACAAAGCACCAAAAACCAAAGAGGTCCAACCTCATTCCGGTATTGAAATAAGAGACACCTGCCCTGTTGCTCCACCTCCTGTCCCGTTCTCTATTTCACCAACAGCTGCACGCCCCGATATCTTCCACGCATCTAGCTTGATTGGTCTCGACAAGATCCCAAATTTGCATGCAGGGGGGAAAATAGATTCTACCACGGCCAAGAATAGCAAGTCCAAGAAGCCAGTAGCAGAGATCCAGACAAACCACACTTATTATCCTTGGACTTTACCAGAATCTCTCATGCCAGCCAATGGAATGTGTGATAGGCTCCCATTGCGACAAACATTCAGCATCGAATTCCCAGTTACCCAACCCCTAACCACTCCGTCCGGCACTTCAAACTGGGTTATTCAAAATTTCCAGAATCTTGTCCGACTGAATGAAGGCATCCTTGTCAAAAGTCTGTCTGGCTTGAAGCTAGCTATGGTTTACGAATCTCCCTCTCCATTCAGATCTATGTCCGGGCAACTGATGGAGTCGTGGCGGATATGGAACATCGCCAACACGCCTATGGGCCGAGACGAACAAATATTCATCCCCCGAGACGTAATAGGAGAGATGACCGACCCCAATTTCACACGCGTCCGGGACTCTGTCATGCTCGACATCGTCCTGCAGCTCGAGAACCCGGCTTCCATGAACGAAAGCGCAACGGGCAGTGTGGAAGACTTCTATGAGGAAGAAGAACTTCCTTCTGCCGACGGCCCTACGCTGTCCTTCAACGATGCCACCCTTAGTACGGCTGGCATCGCCGCCGAATACAGAACTATGCTTTCTTCCCTTCTGAAACACGTAACATCTGCGCTGCGCGACCCCGTCGCGACGATGCTTCCAGAACCGAAAATCCCAGAAACCTATCACTTCGTCCAATTCCCCGCCATAACACCTACTGGCATGGGCGCAGCGCCTATTGGCGACGTGCCTGACGCGCCGGATCCGAATGAAGGCCCTAAAGCGGAGCCACTGACATGGAAAACGATCTACTTCGCTGGCGATGCCTGCGGTGGGAAACTCCCTGACGAAGCTGCGAGAAAACACGAAGTGATAATGATCATTCGGGGCGGTTGCTCCTTCCAAGACAAACTTACCAACATCCCCTCCTTCTCTTCCTCATCTCAGAGTCTCAAACTAGTCATCGTTGTCAACCACGAAGAAGACGACAGCGAGGATGGAAGTGGCAGTACCTTATTCAGGCCCTTGCTAGAAAAAGCGCAGGTTACACCGAGTGGGCTGGTACGCGCCCATCCGATTCCAATGGTGTTCATGGGCGGTGGAGAGGAAGTGATGGAGTTGTTGAAAAGAAGTAGGAGTGTAGGCTTGCGGAGACGGTATCATATTGAGAGTCAGGGGTTGGTTGTGGGGAATATCAGAGTTATATGAGAGTGTATGGATATGGAGGGGCAACATTGCATAGAAAACGGATGAGGCGTTTGGGACTACGTTTTGGTGTAGATACCATGCTTTATGATATACATACGAGTGTCACGACGAAAAGTTTTCTTGTGGGTGATGATACCGAACGAATTATGACCAATCGGGACACATTTCGGGATCAGTATGAAGTCGAATTACTGAGGATTAACTTCAAATTCGAAATACATAACGTACAGGGGAGGAGAGAGAATTTGCCACCTCTTTTCAGCAACAGAATCAAAGCAACCTTGCTTCAGCCCATTAATTCCACGCTCAAAACACAAATACAGCACAACAGCTCCAGTTTTAGAAAGAAGCAAAGAAATGGGGGTTGTTCCAAGCATATTGTGAGAAAATACAGGGGGAAATTGACATTTGGAATTGGATGTGGAATCATTCTCTTTGGCGGTGGTTGAGGATTTTCGGCATGTCATTTGTCATCCACCACTCCGAAGCTTGCATGGAGGGGTTCATGCATGACGGCTTGAGTACACTAAAAGGAACGAGCTCGAAACATATAAACACCTCCCTCCATCCGCGGATGCCTCAATTACCCACCATTCTTTCCTCAATCCTCGAATCCATCCAAACAACTTTCCAAAAAACCACCGCCAATCTGCCTCTCACACCCCGCACCCTCCTCATAACCATAACCATCCTCCTCATGGCCGCTACCATGCCCACCTTCCTCACCCGCCTCATGCGCCCCTTCACAACCTCGACCTCCCTGCGTCTCAACCCCGATTCGAGCGCCTCAATTTCTATCCCAGAAGGCGCCGAGAAGGCCACCATCGCCGCCGGTTGTTTCTGGGGCGTCGAGCACATGTACCGCAAAGAATTCAAATCCAAGGGCCTCTACGATGCGCGCGTCGGCTACATCGGCGGCAACACCTCATCCCCCTCCTACCGCGCCGTCTGCAGCGGTCGCACAGGACATGCCGAGGCGCTGCAGGTCACGTATGATCCGACAAAAGTGACTTATAGGCAGTTGTTGGAGTATTTCTATAGGATGCATGATCCGACGACGGCGAATCGGCAGGGGCCGGATACGGGGAGTCAGTACCGGAGTGGGATTTTTTACCATGGGGAGGAGCAGGAGAAGGTTGCAAGGGAGGTGACGAAGGAGGTTAATGAGAAGTGGTGGAAGGGGAAGGTTGTTACGGAGATTTTGCCGGCGGGGGAGTGGTGGGATGCGGAGGATTATCATCAGAAGTATTTGGATGTTAATCCGGGGGGTTATGAGTGTCCTAGTCATTTCTTGAGGAGTTTTCCTCCTTTGGAATAGGCGGAGAGGGCTGGCAATCATGGGATGGGGTGGAACGGAATGGGTTGATGATTAGATGACTGAAATTAGATTTGTATAATGAGTGGTAGCTCTTGGCAGCTATCTTTTCTGATGAAATGAAATATATCTTTACTTGAACCTGCATAGACCACTAAAGTAGCAATTGCATACCCTGCTATGATAGAAACCAATCGGTCGACCTAATATTAACAGACTTGTGAAATGACACAGATACGGAACTTCATTTAGTTTATCAATTAATTCGGATAGATTGAGTTTTTCAATTTTTAAGGTTTTGAATTTGATTTTTTGTACAAAAGAGAGGAGATTATCCTATTCTTCAAAGAACGAAAACAGACCGCCCCAAAGTTTGCTCCTCAACGACCAATAATGCAATTTGGATCACTCCAAGTAATTTTCCTTTCCAATCTCAATCCATCGTTTACTTCCTTCGTCCTTGTTGCATCATCAGAATCTGGACCATCCGAATGAAGATGTTCAAGAAGTCCAATTCCAAGCTGATACTCTCATTGACGGCATCCTTCTGGATCAACCCCTGCTGTGCCATCCTAGCATGAGCAAGAATCTTTTGCACATCATAAAGTGTGAAACCTCCAAAGACTGCCAATCCTCCCCATAACCAGATGTTTTCGGTAAATGCGAGTGTTCGAACGGCTGTGGCGGGAAGGACGAGAGGAGCAAATCCGGAGACAGCGACAAGAGCCACACCTGCGAGCAAAGGTCCACCGAGGTAAAGGTACTTCTCTTGCTTAGCTGTGGCGCCGACGAATGAGATAGAGCCCATCATGGCAATCGTGTAGAGACCGGCACGAGCAATCAAAGCGGGAGGTGCCATGAAGAGAAGAGGAGCAAGCAAAGCACCTTGGGTGGCGTTGAAGGCGGTCCAGAGGGCATATTTTGGCACGTAACTATTGAAATGTTAGTATTTATTTCGGAACACAATTAATGGAAAGACTTACTTGTCTGGGCTAACTGATCTTGTTCCCATCATGGTACCAATGCTGAGTCCAAGACCACCAATCATGACAATCCAGGGGTTTGTGGCCATCATTCTATACATCATTCCAGACTGGAACATGGCTCTGGCGGAGAGACCGATAATACCAATCCCCAAGCCAGTATGCATGAAAGTATCATTGAGATACGCCCGCTCATATGGTGGCATTCCTCCATCCTCGCGCGTTTCCCTGTTGAATACGAGGTTCAACACAACCATTGTTCCGCCGATCATGGCACCACCAAGTACAAGCTTTTGGACCAAGCTCGCACCCTGAGGAGCCACGACTGGCTCCTGCATCAATGTTCTCGATTGTCGGAAGGCATTTCGAGCCTTTGCGAGTGCGCCGGCGGGCGCTGTGGTTCTCGAGGTGAAGAAATTCGAAGCTGGCTTTGAGCTGTGGAAAGCCCGGACTGGGGCGGATTTGAAGGCGGATTTCGATGCTCCCACCAGCGTGGTGGAGAGCCGGAAGGGTTGGCGCATAGTAAATGCCATCTTGAGATAATTTCTAGCAGGATCAATCAGCTCTGGTGATGTTGAGAGAGATCAAGATTTTTGAGCGCGGGGGATGGCAAAGTAGAAGATGACGTTCTCGTTGGTGACCTTCCAGATCGTTCGGCAGGGATGAAGTTGGGTGGGATTAGTCAGCCTTCTGATCGGCCTTTGCGGACTTAATGCCTCGGATTATTCTATCTATCAATCATCTTTGTTGCTACCTATTTTTCAATTCTTCAAAATTCTCCTTTGAAAAATTTGTCTCTTGACTACAATGAGAATTCTCACTCACAAATCTAGTAAGTAATTGCCCAATCTCTTTGTTTTTCCCCCTTTAATGCACGAGTACTTCGACAAAAGTCTAACTGTGGGAGGCTTTGACCATTCCTTCCAGAAATGGACTTTTTATATTCCTTAAATCAGGGAGCTTTAGTAAACTCGAATTGGAAACTCAAGAGAGAGTTTCTTGTATGCCTTTTCCTTGCTTTACGAAATAACAGAAAGCCAACCCCGGACTAAGGCATCCTGGCTCTAAACTCCATCTAGCAGTAGCTATATCCGTAATCGCAACCTACAATATCCGGAGTTCGGATCCTGTTCCTGGTTGATTCAATAGCTTTACGAGATGAACCCTATTTGCTTTTTACAACATGTACATTACAAGCACCGTAGCCCAGATAGTCACCCCACTATTGGAGTCAACATGAAGCGGTCAATTGAGACAGAGCATCTACCTAAGAAACCTTGTTGCATGACACCTACTACCTTGGTACCTATCAGGTACCTAGGTATCCTGATCTTAGCTCTTACCTGCGCTATTTTACCCTAATTATTATTGGGTCAATCCTCAATACCATGCAGGAATGAAGAGTCATCCGCTAAAAGGCCTCGTGCCTTGACTGAAGTGAGGAAAGGATCTGGCCATACAGTATTTGATAGGCCGTCATCAATAATAATCCTTGTAGGCTAGGATGCGCAGATGTTGCAGCCATTGAGACACATAAGGCTTCAATTCGCGGCGTAAATGCCGCCGATGGACCCTAACAAATATTAAGTCGGGGCCTACTCAGCGCCGTATACCGGTAAGGTCAAGTCGACTTGTACTTGAAATGTAAACTCCAGCCCACCCAGTTGAATTTTCAGCAAACGACTCACCAAGTCCCATGCGAGAAGTTCTATGAGTAGCCCTATCTTGAAGCCGATGTTGCGACCACAAAGCCAAGAATTATGTACGCGCAACCACAATCTGCAGCGGCCGCCCCACCGACATCGTCAACAGGAGCAGCAGCCGGCTCACCATCAGCAATAGGTCTCAACCAGCCACAGACCATACCAAGTCCAGAAGCAAGAAAGGCTTCACATTCTGCTCCCCACGCCCTCACTGCTCGATCCTGCGTGACATGCAGACGCAGAAAGGTCAAATGCGACAAGCAGGTACCATGCTCGAATTGCACCAAAGCTGGATCCCAATGCGTCTTCCCAGCGCCCGGTCGGGCGCCTCGCAGGCCCAGAGCTGGCGGGAAGGTGGTGAGCGAGAGGGAGGCAGAGCTTCTGAAGAGGCTGAGGAGATTAGAGGGAGTGGTGGATGAGTTGAGCGGACAAGTGGAAATGGAAGCTGTCAAACAGAGCCCCTCCAGCGACAACTCCTCGCAACATCGAGAACACGAAACAACAACCCCGGATTCGACAGGGAAGCCTAATAGCGTTAGAGTTGTAGGAATGGATGAGGGTACCGGCACAAAGAAAGAATGGATTAGTAGGGCGTTCAGGATTGGTGGTGGTCCGCCCAAGAGCGGATTCGTCTCGGATACCTCTGAAGTCGGTATTGGAAGAATGGTGTTTGATGAGGGCAAGAGTCGATACGTCTCTCATCCCTTCTGGAGTCAAATAACAGACGAAGTTGAGGAGATTCGTGAGATGCTGGCCGAGCAAGATTTCGACTCGGATTCCGATACCCCAATTGCACCCTCAGATGCGGTGACAGATTCAAATCACCAAAGCTTCATAATGGGCTACAACAGCAGCGATGTCAATCTCAAGAGTTTACATCCTCTACCTTCTCAGATCCCGTTCTACTGGCAGACTTTTCTTGAAAATGTCAATCCGTTGGTCAAGATCCTACACGTCCCGACGATGAACAAGACGATCAAGGAGGTTCAAATGAATTTGGAAAGCTTGAGTAAAAGTACTGAAGCTTTGATGTTTGCAATTTATTTCGCTACTATAACCTCCATGAATGGAACCGAGGTGAGAGATGCAACAAAATCACGAGAATTATCACTAACAAAATCAGGTCCAAACGAATTTTGGGGTTACAAAAGAAGTTCTACTTAAACAGTATCGATTTGGAGTAGAGCAAGCCTTGGCAAGAGCCGGTCTCCTTAACACTAACGAGATTGTGACTGTCCAAGCATTTGTCCTTTTCCTAGTCTGTGTCCGGAGACACGATGATACACGCTTCGTCTGGTCAATGACTGGACTGGCAATTCGGGTCGCCCAGGCTCTGGGCCTCCACAGAGATGGTGCAAAGTTCGGCCTTCCTCCTTTCGACACAGAGATGAGGAGACGCTTATGGTGGCAAGTCTGTATCCTTGATACTCGAGCCTCAGAAGACCACGGGTCAGATCCCTCGCTGTCCGATTACAGTTTTGACACCGAGTTTCCCACCTCATGCAACGATGACGACTTGGATCCGACTGCCACAGAACTGCCGCCTCGTCGCCCTGGAGTTTCCGAAATGACATTCTGTCTCATCCGCTATGAAATCACCTCTCTGACGCGCCAATTGTCCTACATGCCACCCGGAAACTCTCCCTGTGCCATTAGAGCACAATCCCTAACCCTAGAAGACAAAGAGAAACTCGTCCGCGACACTGCCAATCACTTAGAAGAGACATACCTCAAATACTGTGAGGACGCCGGACCCCTCTACTGGGTAGCAGCAACCGTGGCCCGTCTCATCACCGCCAAAATGTCCCTAATCCTCTACCATCCCCTCACGCAACCTGGAAAGCCGAACACGCTCTCACAAGACACCCGGGACAGACTGTTTATGGCCTCCATCGAAATAATTGAGTACTCGCGTGTCCTCGAAGAAGAATCCAGCACCAAGCAATGGGGCTGGCTGTTCCAGACTTACATCCAATGGCATGCCATCGCCTATATTCTGGGTGAGCTGTGCACGCGCCCCAGTTCTACGATCGTAGAAAGAGCGTGGCGGGCGATTGACGGCGTGTTTGGGGACTGGGGCTCTGCCGTAACGCACAGCAAGACGGGCCTTTTGTGGAAACCACTGAAGAAACTCATGTCGAGAGCACGCAAGAAGAGGGAGGAGAACATGATGAATGATAATGGGAGCATGGGTCTCGGCATGCCGCATGGACTTGTGCATCCAGAGCCAGCGGGATATCCTAATGCGATGCCAACAAGAGATAGACTTATGCCTCATACAACCGATACCACTAACATTCGCGCTCTTGACAACACATACCCAAACCAGGACTTTGCGTTTCAGATGCAGGCTGATACTTCGATGATGGAACCGCAGATCGTAGGCATGGGCATGCTGGCTCCTGATCAGGTGCAGCAGCAACTTCAGCAGCAACTTCAGCAGCAACAGCCGCCACAGACGCCGTGGATCATGGATGATAATGCGTTATTAGACTTGGACATGAATCTGGATGGGGATGTGAATTGGGAAGGGTGGGATGATTTGGTGAGGGATTTTCAGATGGAAGCTGGGAATCAAAATATGGATATGCAGAGGGGCCCTGCTTTGGGTGGGATGGGAACTTGGTGGTAGTTATGCCTGTATATGTGCGAGAGCTTTGGTGCTGTGGAAACGGCGTTGATGCTTAAGGTACGACCTAAGGAAATATCATGATATCTTGGATGCGGAGTACATTGGTGCATTTGATGGCTACGGGGCAGAAATAGGGCAGGTTTGTGTTAAATAGATGCGATATATCCCACTCCAAAAAGGAAAAACTTCTAAAATCTTTGTATCGAAAAATACCTGGTGACACTGGGCAAGTGCCGGCATACGTCAATGCGGCTGTATTGAATTTTACCGTGGAATTTGTGAATTGGCACATTTCGTTCTTCCTGGAGTTGTTCCTCCAGCTTTGAAGCTCAGCCTTGCACCTGCATCCTAACCCAGATTAATGCACCGCAACTGCCAGTCCAATCAGCGATACACTCACTTGCTGTCTCGTTCATGAATCTGAAATTGTAGCTTGTCCAAAACGCCGATTGCGATCCTTCTTAAGTACAATGTCTGATATCTCTGGATCGGAAGAGGACGTCTCGGAGTGTTTGCTGCTGAGTAGATTACCACGAGGTGTGTCCCCCAAGATCTCGTGAGTCCGAAGACCACCATCTGTTCTCGTTCTATATTCTTTAGAATTGCTTCCAGAGCTGACAGTTCTCATCATCAGAGCTTCGAGACATGATCTAGCGCGAGATGTCCCTTTGTCCAACAGGCATCGTGCCCGAGAACTTACATAGGAGTGATTCGGGGAGTCCAAAGATCGACGGCTAAACTGAGGTGGAGAAATGATGATGAAAAGGTGTACAAGCCATGTTAGGAGAAGTAAGTTGGGCTCTACCTAGTGCACATGAGAAACTCTAACACGTACTTTCTCTCATTCATCCCCCTATTGCCCCAACCGATATCTACGTAAGCGAAGTTCCAACGACGTCTCCCGAACACCATCAGTGTCTCTATGTCCACCTACGTGAATCGGAATTGGAACCGATGTGGAGATGACGAAGACTTTCCTCAATGTGGCCGGAGAGGATCTGAGGAACGTTTGCATCACCCACCCACGAATGAGCCAGTGTACTAGAAGCACAAAAGGGGGTTGTCAGAGTGGGACTTCAACAACGACACTTTCCATTTTTGTAACCACTTGCAGGAAAGGACATCCTAAACCTGGCTTCTACGTTACAGGACGCCCCTCAAACGGTGAAGCCGACAAAGCACTTCCAATAAACTAAATTCCGAACATCTCCCAATGACTACATGACGACTAGCATTTGTGCCTACGGAAACACATATCCTTCTCAAATGCCTTGGACTTCTTCCGTGCTAGTACGTCTCAGCATAGGAGCTGTCATCCTCTTCACCAACTGAAAGCATCGGGTCGATTTCGAAATTGGCTCTTTTGTATTCAGCATAGGAGCTGTCCGTGATCTCCCCGACCGACAGCATCGGATCCGTCTCAAAGTCTGCAAAACATTTTAGCTTTCACACTAAATTGAGCTGTGGCCTGAATTCAAGCTCACTGGCTTTCTCAGCTACTGGCAATGCCAGCACTGCCGCCGTAGCTAGAAGGGCAATGGCAATGGTGCGCTGGAGTATTATGGTCTGAACTTTGGTTCTTGATATGGGGTTTTGCTGTTAGAGACGTGGCGTTTCTCTGTGTTAACTTCAGCAGAAAGTAGGAAGCACGACCTTATCAATCTTCTATGGCGTACCATAGGATAGCATCACACCACACACCCCTTTGATGCACTGCAATCAATCCTCTAGGACTGTGATAGTAGATCCAGCTGTCGGTAGTGAAGGCAGATTTAAGGTGACTTAGAAGACCAGAGCATTGTCCCCTTTGGGCCGCCAAATGAGGCCCTGAAGATTGTTGAAGTCTTTATTAGATACCGATCTATCGCTGATGATTAGATTAATTTATATTATCTCCTCATCTCTGTCCCGAAGAGATCAGGGGAGAAAAGAACACGCGACTCACGGCCAGTTCACGTGAGGACTCATTTGAAGATCTCCACCCCTCTATCCAATACAAATCACCTATGTCGGCCAGCATTCTAGTTACTATCGTGGAGGTCCGTCAGGTATCTGGATCTCAAGGTCCAGGTGACATTGCAACTAGATACGCGGCACGATACATTGGCGAGACGAAATGAATGGTATCATAAACCTTCATTCGTGTCTCAAGCGGGGCTAGGGTTGTACCTTACACTGTCGGCACTTTGAAATCAGGTAAGATTCTTCCCCCTGCTCCCAATTTCTCTTGCTTTCTCTTTAGCCAGTATGCAATATGCTCTACAGGTAGCTCCTGTTCAAGTGCACCCACCTTTGAAAACAAAAAACAATTTCATGACCCTCATTTTCACACACGATCCCTGTCAAAATAAAGATCTCTTATCAGAGTCCCATCCAGTTCCCTCGGTGGGTCCCCAGTGGAAAGAGCCTCGATCTTATCCACTTCTCATGGCCGTGTCATTCTGTGTTCAGTGACTCAACTCTCTAGAAGCTTGGTGATTGTATCTCCACTTGATAACTATCATGGCCAAAGTGCCTTTGTACTCGTCACTGCCTCGTAAGGAATTCATTGAACTTGAGGCTTCGCTACCGGATTGCGATGAATCAGTGCCTCTTTTGACAGACAACTTGCGAGGGCGCTTACACTGGGTAATTCATGGCTTCAGCGGGTCATCATCATGGTACTACTGATTGTGGTCCAGCAAAGTCGGCAGCTACATCGAGAACAGTGCTGGGATATGTTCAATTACTACTGTAAGACCCCAAGCAGCTATGGCCAAAAATGGTAGTTCGAGGCACTGACTCAAGTCTTCCGTAAGCTCCTGCTAATGATGCTGTGGCGCCACATCCATTGTAAGTTTCTAAAGGTCATTTTTCTTGCTATTAAAGTGTAATTTGAGTCTTCCAGATCCCTTTAGAGCCTCGAGAACGCCTAGTCTCTGCAGCCCTTCATCTCTAGCTCCGAAACATTTCTTGAAAGAGTGGATGCTAATCTTGATGGTCTACAGTATTCATAGGCAATTCAGCAGCTCACTCTGGAACAAAACTCCCTGGAAAGGGCCCCCAACCCCAGAGGTAGAAGAAGCTTGGTACAACATCTCGAGGTGTGAGTATACATCTCTCTTGACGTCCCGTACTCCGAAGATGTCTCGTTCATCGACTGATTGTGCTAGTCGGCATGATTGCTGTCACTAGAGAGGATATCGAGAAAGTCGGACATCCTGACTGGTCAGCACAATTTCCTCCAGAAGTCGGCGGAGGGTACATTGCTGCCACTATTGGTGCACACCAGGTGCACTGTCTTCATTATATCTGGCAGGACCATTACCTCACGTATTACCCCAAAGAACAAGAAGAAAAAAAACAACGCGTACCCGAACTCTACGAACTGCATTATGAGCACTGTGTGGACTATATCCGGCAATCCCTAATGTGCCAATTTGATACAGGAATCATTCCATACAACTGGGTCTTGGATCACCAAAACCCGACGCCAAACGCCAGCACACATCACAAATGTGTTGACTGGGACGCGCTACAAGTTTGGTTGGAGGAGCGAGTCGTGGAAATGCCGGACGGCTTTGTATGGTCACAACCCCCGGATGTTGTTACCATGAATTATAATCCATAGCCGGCGGAAAATAAAGGTTAAGGGAGAATATATGCTGCTGTTCCTATTGGTAAAACCGTAGTATATGGTTGGGATCGCACAACAAGAAATGATAAGACTTTAGCTGAAAATCATTTGCCACCAACAGTGCAGAGCCTCACAACTATTTCTCTATTATGACGGATTGATTAGGTCCTTGAACAAAGTAGACTCGAAGAATGCATCGCTCATGACGAATGTCGAGAAACAAGAATATTTCAAAAGAGGACCTCGATACTATACGGGTAATAATAGGTCCCTGGGACTCGCGCGGTTTCTGCCTATTTATAAAACGATACTAAAGAAAGTATGCCCACGGCCTTCAAAGCGTGGTATTGGATATTACTGAAGGATATTCTGCACACATGGCCCCCGGTGATCATAATATCGGTCACATCTGGAATCAGTTCCAGGACAGAATGACTTTGAATGATGATGCTTTGGGGCGGCCTATTCACATTTCCGATGAAGAAAAAATAGACCTCTCAGCCAGCAAATGAGTGACAGGATTACCCCAGCTGAGAAAGTCGCAGTTTGAAGATCACTAGTACAAGGCCGTACCGGGGAGAATTGATGAATAGGGTAAAAGTGTCCGCTGGATGAGGATTGTGTTACAGCGCTCCACCGATATTTCACATACTGTTCCTACCATAGTGGTTGAGGACCAGTCATAGTGAGATATTAAGAGGACTTCGATGATGTGAGAATGAAACAGATCGTGGAAGTCATTGACTGAATAATTGGGAAGTAGAGCGGTTAATGCTGATGTAGACAGAAAGAAAGGCATCCGAGCGAGGAAGAGAATACGTAGATCAAATGCCCCGAAGGTAAAGACAAGACAATAGAAAGCTACATTCGCGGTGAGACATCAGGACGCTCAAACAAGAACGGTAATATGTTTTTAGCGTTTGGAATGTCGTGGTGAGTGTTTGTCTTGAACAAACATCTACCTTTTTACACTAAACCTCCGCACTCAAATTGAATCTACCATAGTTATTGTGAACTTGCGTCATTTATACGTGACTTTTAAGATGGCTTGTCTGTTTAAGAGCCATCAGATCATTGATCATTTGACCAAAGCTTGGGGTCAATCTGCCAACTGCTCGCTCTCACTAGAACTAAACTTTTAGAAATCCTCGCAAACGAATTATTCGAATATATCCTTGAGGAGCTTTGCTTACGACCCCAAGAGCACGATAGAAATGGCAGGTACAGCTTGGGAGCGAATCGATGAAGCGATTGAGTTATTCCTATCAACGCATCCCCAACAGGGTCATTTCCCCTACACGATATGTGTGTCTTCGGAGATCATAGGCTAACTTTGTGATATGGACGAGCAGATTTATCGCGCAATAATAGTTATCAGCCGATTCTTCAGCGTACATTAGAACTGGGAAAGTGGTATGATTCTGAGTGCCTCTTGCTGACCAGAACCAACGAAGGCATGTTCAGTTCATCCGGTGGTTGTTCCATTCGGTGGCGTTCAGCTTCACTGATACGGATTTGTAGATATCTGGAGTATGATCTGGCGAGAACTCCTTTAACGCCGGTGTGGGATTGTGCTTGGCTATTATAATTACCCTGCAAAGGAGGGAGGTTCACATATGCAATTTGGGTTTCAGTGGGAGGAAGCGCGACACAGCCTTACAGCGACCCTTGCCCTGACGTGAATTTCAAATCCTACCTTACAACAGAGAGAACTTATCGAGAAAGGCATCACAGAGCTTCCAAATACTATCGACGAGGAGCCGGGGCTAGTAACCTACCATGTCGCCCACCAGAGACACGGGGGTAACTACCAGGTCTTCAGTTGCCGCGAAATCCACCCTCTCCCCTTCCATGGACTGAGTCTACGTAGGACTTGTAAGAAAATCAACTCTGAGGCATCTAAGATTCTATACGGAGCGAATTCTTTCGCATTCCGAGAGTCGATCGATAATATGACCCGTCCATGGAAAGTCACACTGGCTCTTCCGTACAGGATGTTGAGATCTTCGAACAAGGATGAATTCGAAATGCCTCATGTGGAGCAAGAAATTCCCAAATTACTTGCACGAATGCTCGAACGAAATTAAAGGCCATATTTAGTCCAAGAAGACCCGCTGCTCTCCTTTTTGTATCGAATTGGTCCCACGAACGCAAATCAAATATCGAAAATTACCATCGAAGGAGATTTCAAGCCTCACGCTTACAGACCAGCTCCAATCAAAACCAAGCGCATAGGCTTTGCCGGGATCCTTTCAATTCATACCTTGGTCCTCAATACACTATGTCCGAGCCTCCAACCCCTCACCTTACTCATGGAACATGGCATGTACGCGGAGAGGTCTTTTCTATGGGACTACGATATCGACTAAAGCTCAGGCAAGACGAACGAAGAGAAGTTTGATGAGACTGTGGGCAAGATTGTTGAGGGACTTCCCAGTTTGCAGCATCTACAGCTTGGTAATTACAGATTCGGAGGGACCCCATTGAGCCCATTGAGGTTGAAAGAGGGGGAAGTCCGTTAGGTTGCGAATGTACCGGATGAGTGGGGCGAAAGTGTCCGTTAGATGGGTATTGTCGCGGCACGGCCGGATCTCCCATCAATACTGCGTCGAGAAACTAGTATTTCACCTTGTGTGAGATAATTGAATCCTCACGCAATGATGTACATTTGAACGTGGAAACTCGAGAGAGCATTTTTGGAGACGAGACGGGAGTAAAGGGGCTCGCTTATTTGGCTAAGTGTTGCCCTGGAAAACCCGGCAAAGGATTGTGAATGACTGTGGACATGAAGCAAAGGATAGGTGACAGGTTATTATGAGCAGCAATATTTCAGAAAGAAAAATCATATTGAGTGCAGAACATCTCCCGCTTTTATCCTCAAGTACAAGTGGCGATACGCACCCATGCGTCCTGCATAGCATCCAAGCTTTTTGTGCACCACTCAGTCTTCGCCCGTAATTATACCCCCCCACCAAAACTCTAAAGCATCCCCGCCCCATCATTCACTCAAGCAAAATCTCCTCATCCTTCTCAATCCCACCCAGAAATCTCGCCTCAATCCCCACTACTCATCAGTCAGCAAACCTCCCCTCGTCAATACGCCCACACCATCTCAAACAAGACTTACACAACCCACCTCCCTCCCACACACCACCTCCAGCCCCAGCTTCAGTCTCATTCAAATGAATCTTAGCATGCCCGTCCCTCCTCCCCCTAAACATCTCGAAGAATTCCTTGATAGGTCTGAACTCTATTTATTCCACATTGGCCACCATCTTCCCTCTCTTCTTCTTTCCATGGGACAACGTACCACGCTCCCACAAATGCACGCTAACAACATGCCCACCCCCTTCAGCAAACATACTCGCTCTGCCCACCGGTCCCTCGAACCTAGAGCCCGCCCCTGCTGGTTGTGGGGATAAGTATTCGTAGATGTTTAGGTGGAGCCAGGAGGAGAAGGGGTGTTTGGAGGAGGATGCGTGTTGGGTTTTGATGCGGGCGAAGACGTTGAGGACTGTATTATGTATTAGGGTGTGGCAGGGAAAGAAGACAGGAGTGGAAAAGAGGAGACTTGCTTTCTTGTTCTTGGGACATGATTTTGCGTGGATGGAGGGGAAGGGAAGATGGGGAAAGAATTTGGATTGCGGGGGATGGGGTAGAGATCTTTCATTATCAATATTGGAAAGCGACTCCTTGTATGTAAGTTTCGCAGTGGTGTGATGAGGCTGAAACTGGTGGCTGAGGGAATCAGAAGTGTCATGGGTGGTGAGAGAGGTGATGAAAAGTATCTTGAAATTTATTTCTCAATTAATACGAGAGGACACTCATACAGTCCCTAAAACCCCAAAACGATGCAGTAGTCCTTTATACCAACGCCATACTACAAGACGCCATACAAAAACTGTGCTTCGAAAAAGTTTCGCCGCCATTGTAAAGCAAAATACAAAGAGGCCGTTATCATGATGAGAATACGCCTATGCAATCATTATTAATCCGCGAGAGCATGCCAACAGAATAGCCAAATATTTATACACAATGGGAATTGAACAAGGCTCATCGCCAGCTTCCTTTGCCCATCACACCAACAACGCTCTCCCTCGCCTTAGGCGTACCTCCAATCGTGCCATTTAGCCTGATTGCAGCGGATGCCATTGAGCCACTTGCCTGTCGACCTTCGCCAATTGTTGTTCGACGGCTGGTCTTAGCGATAGGTTGGGTTCGAGGACTGAGGACACTATGGAATGCTGCCTCCTTTTCGCTTTTGACCATTCGTCTGGCATGGCTCGCTGTGAACAGGTTCTCGTTGGGAGGAGAGCCGGCCATGGTAGCTGCTGTAGGACTTCTGCGACGATGGGTTCGAGACGCTGAGTCGTGAACATTTGATGCTCGAGAAACAGAGCCAGCCCGCTTCAAAGCCATTCCAATCTTTGCACTTTCAGATCGGTCAACTGACATGCTGTTTTCGACATCCGATGACGAATTGTTTCCGCTGTCAGTTGGTGTTGTGTCACTGGCTACAGGCCGCATTATGTTCAAAGATGAACGGTTTGCAGCATTCGACGCGTTGATTGATCTCAGGGGAGACGGCTCAGTGTCGGATGAGGATAGATTGGTGAGCTTAGGTGGTGGAGGAGATCCTTCGGTCTTCTTTGAGAGGAAACCGGCTTGAAATCGGTTGGCTTTGGGTTTGATATCGATAGATGGCTGTGGGACGGTAGGAATAGGAGATGAGCCGATAGAGTCATTGGATGTATCGGCGGCTAGGTAAGAAGGTAAGGCAGGCAGAGCGATGGTTTGTTCGACCGAGGATACCTCTGGAGTTGAAAGAACTTTCTGGGGGGTCTTCTCAAAGTCGGCGAGTGCCCCAGATTCGGTGTCATCACGCCATCTGACACTTCTCTGCTTCGAGGGGGACTTCTTCTTTGGTGTAAACGAGACTCCTTTCTTTGCTAACATGGCCTTTCGCCTCCTTGGCGAAGACTTCATTGGCGAAGAAAACACTTGTGGTGCAACAGCCGCTAATGCTGGCATAACGGGAGGCCGTGCTTGGCCTTCGTAGAAATTTGCTGCCTTCTTGCGCTTTGGAGTCCCGCGTTTTGTTGGGGGGAATTTCTCCGCGACATTCAAGGATCCGTCAGGCTTGACGACTTGGGACACAGATGTTGAGCATGTCTGCATTAATCGTCCGAGAATATTTTTGGCATGTTGAACCGCATCTTCTTCAGTCATACTGAGGATATCATGGAGAGAAGAAATGATTTCGAATTGGGCCGAGAGCAGCACTTGCATAACGTCCGCATCGCCAACTTTCTCCTGATCCAAAACCTCTCGCAATGCCTCTTTAGCAGCATTAGCTTTCAGGAGTTCAGCTTCTCGGGTCAAGCTGGCCACGTCGAGTCCATCTGCTGAGCCGTCAACCTCTGTCATCTGACGAATGCTGTTTTGCAATGCCGAGTCAATTGCCCGCTCCCAATTGGCCTTGTCGAGCCTTTGGTGATAGTGTTGCCGGCTGTTCTCTAGTTCCACAAGAATTCCTTGGGCAGTCTTTCGCATTGCCGTCAGACTCGGTGGCATGTCGTCTTCTTCGCGAGAGTCGCACACAGTATCTAACGCAGCAACCCAGGCAGACAGAACTGCAATGCGTCGTTGAATCTGGCGGAGTTTCTTCATATTTGTGAGCTTCTCTTGTCGTTCGTTCGCTGAATTCTCGTATGCTGCCCGGATCCTGACCACGCCTTCTCGAGCAATGCAATCTCGCTTCTCCGTTTGTTTTCTGAACTTGGCGAAAGCGACCCCCTCGGAATCCTTCTGCTGGGCTTGGAGCTCCTTGATCAATGCCATTTGCTCATCAATCTTCACCAAGAAATCCTTAACGTGGCGGTTGACATTGTACACATTTCTCGTCGCTTTTGTCTGAATGTTCTTGGCCCGATTCGCGTATCGAAGAGTATTCTGGGTTTCATCGAAATGTGAGCTTGACGGGCTGACGCAAACAATCATGACAGTCTTGCAGTTTCCTCCCAGGGAAAATTTAAGAAGTCTGGTGAGTTTCGAGTTTCGGTATGGGACATGGTTCTTTTTTCGGGGATCGCAAAGAGCATTGATACAGCCTCCGAGTGCTAAAAGGGATTTATTGATGTTTGCTCCCTCGAGCAATCTCTCGCCCCTGTTCTTCGTCGCACTGGCACGCTCACTTCCCGCAAGATCTATGATGCTTAAAGTGGCCATTGTGTGGGGCTCGTTGACATCTGCGTTGCGGTCCTTTTGCGCAATATTTATCTGAAGCACCGCGTGCGATCGTGATGAGGTAGCATTTGCTGCAGTTGGCGATATCGTTCGGTACTGGTTTCCCGTCACAATCATATCCATAACTTCTTTTGTGTCCCTTGGGCGATGACTCGAGAGCCCAGCTACAGAAACAGCTTGGTTCGCATCTTCTCGCAGCATAAGACCCTGTTTACCACCTCCAGGAACCAGTAAGTCCCGAATCGTCTCGTTGTAGATTTCCAAGTACGACAAAGTTACCTCGGTCTGCTTCTCGCCACTCCGCTCCTCGATCTTCTCGAATAATTCTTGCATAGTGAGGAAAATTATGCCAGGTTGCTGCTCTGTTCCGGTGATCGTATGTGTTTTACCACAGCCAGTAGCTCCGTAAGCAAATACAGTTGCATTGTATCCGTCCAGTATGCTATCCAAGAGTGGTTGAGTGGTTGCTTCGTAGACTTCTTGCTGTATGGCATTTTCGTCAAATACCCGGTCGAAGGCGAACTGTTGGTCCTTCACACGTTTTCCCATATTCGAAACGACTGATCTCGAAAATCTTTGGACGGGGTTGTCCTCGGGAGGGTCAAAGATTCTGCGAGTGTCAGTGTTGATCATAGAACATTTCAGGGCCTCCTACAAGCATTTATCGTCCAGTACTTTGATGACAGGCCGAATGCCTTTCTGGCCCATGAGTTTAGGTGTGGGAGCTCCAGCAAGAGAGCCATCGCCGAGGAAGAGAGTACCCTCATCGCATTTTGTACTGCGAGAAGTAAGTATGAGTACCGACTACAGTGGAGGGACGGGGGAACAAGCATACATCTGTGCTGCTTCTCGAATTGTAAATGGACGAACACGAACTATGAGATGTTAGCTTTTCAAACACCTTCCAGCTTCAGATCGTAATAGCATACCAGCGACCGAGATCGAAGACGCTCCAGCGTCTCCGGATGCCATTGTGAGTGTTTTGAAATGGGTAAACCCCTCTGCGCTGCCGCGTAAACAAAAGCTACGCGTGGGTGCAGCTACTTGAAATGAAGCAATTGAAAGGAATTACAAATCGAATAAGAGCAAGTCCGAAGGTACGAGAGAAGGGGATCGACTCCGTAATGTCGTAGTCGGCGGACTGGTTTGGTGGTGATTGCTGCGTTTGCGATTTGGAGGTCGATGATGCTGTTGATTTTCTGGAGTGGAAGGCTGCCACCCCTGTCCATAGCAACCGGCATAGCAACGGGATGGCGTGGCGCTAGCTTTAATTCAGGGGCACCCGCACCCCACTTGATTTTTTCACAACGAGACAATTGGGACTTCTGGAAGTTTATCTGGATAGGACAAAGTCCTCCGGGCCTTTGAATATATTATCTTTCATATTCTTCTTAAAGACCTCTGGTCTTCTCGCAAGTGCCGGACGATTACTGATGCAAGCTGCGAGCACGATCCCTTTTCCTGGCTACAATAGCACTCCATCTTCAGCAGCACCTACAAAATCTATTAAGGATATCCAACTCAATATTATTTGCTTCTTGAGTCTCAATGGCCTTATCATCAATTGCCTCGCCCGTATCAGACAAGCCTGTCGGACTCAACTAATACTTCAACTTGAACAAGCATCACTTGACCACAAAATGATCAACAGGAATTTCGGAAATGGCACAGAACTAGGTCAATTATTCTATCAATGATCTAGACCAACTACAATGGCCTGTGTATTAATACTAATTAATGTACTACCATGGTATGCATACAGCCCGCTAATACTCCAAACTCACCACTACCACGATCTATAGGTTTCCCCTTTACAAAGTATAATGAAAGATTGTCTAATGATGGTGCCCGTCATGCTCCGAATGATCATGTTGGGGCTCCACTGCTGGCGCAGAGCAGCACCCCTTTCCTTGACAGTCGTCCACACATTCAAGTAAACATTCGTCGTCGTCCATTCTGCAACGCGCTTGACCGACAATGCCGTCAAGCCCCATTCCTGCGACTTCGATATGGCCATGAGCCTTGTCAGTGCAGAATTCAGGTTGGATTGTTGCGCTATGAATTCCATATGCGTGCAGGCATTTCCTGGCTGCCTTTGCTAGCTCCATGTATCTCTCTCCCCCTGCCTCATTGATAGGGAACTGAATTTGGATGTGCATGGATGCAACAAGCTGAGTGTCACTCAGCTGCCACACGTGGATGTGGTGACAGCTAATGACGCCGGGAATACCCTGAATGTCCTCCTTGATGTCATTTACGTCGATGTGATCTGGGGTTGCCTGTAGAAGAATGTTGGACGTCGCAAAGGTCAAGGGGATAGTCGTTTTGAGGATAATTAATGTGATGAAGAGTGAGACCACAGGATCAGCGTAGAAACGGCCAGACCAAGGGGAAAGCCATATAATCAATGCCGAGACGATGACACCGACATTACCGAGAGCATCTCCGATAACGTGAAGAATCATTGCGTTCATACCCATGTCAGCATGATTGTGGCCGTGACCCCCACTAGACTGCTTCTTGGGCTTAGTGTGGTTATGGCCTACATGCCAGGAATCATGTCTTTGCTTGCGATGGTCGTCATGTTTGTGTTGATGACCATTTATGGCGCCGTTGGATTTGCCATTCGACTTAGCAAGTAATGGGGAGTTTTCTGATGGTACCTCTTCGTCAATGACAGCTTCGTCCGTGTCCTCCGAATCATCCTCGCTATCAGTCCCGTCCAGTCGAGGCCTGCTTGCTGCGATAATGTCCTGACGGAAACTTGCAGGGTGAATGCTAAATTCGCCACTGAGATGGCCGCTGGTTCTCCTCTTATGCTTCCTTGGCGATGATACCGATCTGCTCACAGATTTATGGATGGAGCTGCTGTCCCGCGCTTGATCGTCACCGTGAAATCGAATATGGTTCGAGCCCTTGGCTTTTGCAACAATCGTCTCTGGAAGTATGTCTCCAACTGCCCCGCTTTCATCGGAATGGTTGTTTACAATATCATGGTCACTATCATGTGCATGACTGTGTCCTTCCTCAGCAGCGTTGATTCCGTCACCGTGGTCGTGCTCTTCCGGTCCGTGGGAGTGTCCATGTCCCCCAAGAACCAAAAAGCCAGTCAGATTGGAAGCAAGTCCAACGCATCCAACAATAAGTATGAGCATCGGGTTTGAGATCTCGGGAGGATCTATGAGGCGCGTAATAGCTTCGAGGACGATCGTGAGGCACAGCGCGATTAGGAATACAGCATTGAAGAAAGCACCTAGAATTTCCGCTCTCAACCACTGCTTGTGCATTAGCTATCTACCAGAGATTGACCAACTTAGTATAACTGACCCCGAAAGAGTATTTGTCTGTTGATGACTTCTGTGAAGCTTTCACAGCCCAAAGTCCTACAAGAAGAGAGATAATATCGTTCAACTACAACCATTAGAAAAGCTCTCAATGACCATAGCATTCTTCGCCCACCATATGAAAAGCATCTGCCTGCAGGGCCAGTGATGACACGATCAATCCCACAATCAACTCAACAAGGAAGAAAACCGCATCTATCCCCAGCATTATCGAAATGCGCGTCGACTTTGACCACGCCATGGCGAAGGAGTGTGGCGAGAAAAGCTCTCAAGAAAGTGTTATACAAAGGTCCGCAACGGCTCTCGACTTGGAATCGATGGGTGTGTACAGTGCGGGAGTAAAAAGAGGAGGCGGTTCGTTATCGGATGTGGAAAGTGGGGATAGTATAAGTATCCTGCTTTGGTAATCGAGCTGTTTTTCTGTCGTATTGCAGAACGCCACGGGCTAGTCTTCAATAAGAGATTTGATAGTTGCGCCCGCGCGGGAGGTGTCCTTGTTCCCCTTTTCTCTTTCTAAGTGACGGCGAAGCAGAAGACGGGGAAACAACGATCAAGGACTCTCATGGTCTGCGCTTGAGGAAAGATTCGATGATGGCGTAAGAACTCAAGCCGACTGCCGATGCTGGGATACCTGGGTAGGCATTCGCAAAACTTTAATCCGGTGGCGGCCTGACGAACAAGGATACACATTCCTGCTGCTTCTAATATCCGTTCCACGTGACGCGTGATATCTCCTTACTTAGGTATATTTAGGCATTTCATCTCTTTTACCTACATAAACCTAGCATGCTCAAATCCCACAACTTGCTTTTGGCTTTGATTGGTGAGCAGTAGCCTCAACTTCAGGTCAAACCATATATATGCATAGCATTGAAAAATGTTCTCCTCGAATGTCAAATGTTGGCCTCAAAAACCTACCCAAAACACCTGACATTCGAGCAGTTCGGACGGTTAGCGATCTGCACAAGAGTGGATTCATTGCCGGGTGGTCTATATACATCCTGCGTGTCGTTTCTTTTGGCTTGAAGTTGGCTACATGCAAGGGACTTGATCCAACCATCAGCCCTGAAGACACAATGTGCCGGTAGTGCAAGTTGGTCTCCGCGACCCTGGCTTCTCAGATGCACCCTTTAGCTCTGTGTCGGGTCCACCAAGTGCAGCCTCATTCCTGGAAACCATCCGGTACGCCCATAGTGCGTCCCAATATCGAATTTAATATGCCTGTAGCATGTGAATCTTCATCAGAGAGTCCATCCCATAACCGGCGCACCCCAACCATGATCTTTGATTGATGCATTCCATCATGCCGAATGAAGCCTCCAATCAGCACCTTTCGCCCGACAATTCTGGCAAATAATGCTGGAATATTAGGGCTTCTTCGGCTCGTGTTGCCTATCTTCCAATGGCTCGATACTTGGGAGGAATCAGGTCACGTCGACGTTTTCCTTCAGCACATCTACCGCAATGAGAAGGACGAGAAAGGTGACCAGAAGCTGGCAGCCGAAGTCAGTAATCGTTGTTCATCGTGCTCGAGCAGCGTTGACTCACGAGAAACACCCCAAAGGCTAGAGCCACAATTTCATATCCTCCAGAGATAGCTTTACCCCTCACCATTGCATTCTGCGATCGCCACGTCCGGAAGCATCCGATAATCAAAGTATAGATGGCAGCTGCTTGACAGATACATGCGAGTGGTTTTCCGAGAACATAGAAACCAAATCGCAGGTTCGGGAGAGGAGCATGTTGAAGTCGGCTATATCAACCGTCAGTACACATCCATATCTACGAAACAATTAATGTGGGAGTGAGCTTGCAAGAGTTGTGCAACCGTGATGCCCATCATCGACAGGGCCAGCGACGTCCTCAGATAGCCTAGGAAGGTTCTTTCGAGTGCTGTTAGTGATCATTAGTAGGGCTCATTTACATCGCATCGTATAGAAAGCTTGATAACGGGAGCAGCGTGACACGGGGTATGGTCCCGCGCTCGCCTCACGGTAGTAAATGAACTTTGATATACTTTGATAGAGAAACCTTGGCAGGTGTCAATATAACTAGCTTTGTAAAAAGTCCTGTGAAGCTAAGCTTTTGCAAAGGTCCCAGATGACATTGTGCATGGTGACGCGAGGGATGTTCGGAGGGTGACTTCCGGATCCATATCGAGATATAGTAGGGGATCAACTCTACATAGGGAAAGAACGTGAAGGCGAGACAGTGATCCTTGATACATACCGAGGTGGTCTCTGCAGGTACTGTGCTCAACTGTGATACTGACTTGGTGCTTCCAAGTCTTCTTGACGTTATAGGTGAAACGTTCTAGAAGGTTTACCGGCTTCCTTGCTATTGTGGTAGAACCAGAGCGTCGGGACGCTGAAGCGCGGCTGTAATTGCGTCTCAAGCGCTCCAGCTCCGTTGCTTCAAGCGCGTCAGCTTGCGTGGGGGATCTCTCGAGCTGGTGTGCTCTGTCCTCAGCATCGGCCTGCGTTTCCTCCTCCACTACCAGCGCGAGAGCGTGTGGCCCTCGTCTTTCAGCCATGGCGAGGCGGGTATGCAGCTCTACTGTAGTGTCACCTTCATCTATCGGCGATGCAGCACATGGTATGGTTGATGGGATGGCGGTGCTTCTGGCTGAATCTCCTTGACTTTACGACGCAGATGAAGCCGGGACGATGTTGAGAGATGTGAGATTAGATTAGATCCTGAGGAGCTATTGGCCGAGTCTTGTCTCCCGGATCAATGAAATGAAATGAAATGAAACGGCGTGCAGTTTTATTGTATTTCCCACAATCTGATCATGATAAAATCACTTGCAGTATCATGCAGACGCGCATATACTCCAATTCCATCTTCATTTCGCAACAAAAGACGCTGTCCTTTGCTGATCATCTTTCGAGGACACAGACACACTTTGGCACTTTGCTTTTGCTTTCCCCACGCGAGCGAGTCGAGGCGAGACGACACGAGACGACAGACGAGGAGAGCTTGCGGTCCGAAGGCCCGTCTCGACTCGTGCGAATCTCTACATCTAGCGAGGCAGGGACTGGCGGTCAGCATGTTCCCCTCCCTTGCCTGGCTGCTATGCGCCTGAAGCGGTCCTGTTTTTGAGGCCATTCTTCAAATACATCTGTCCGCATCTGTCTGCATATGCAGACGTACAATGTCCTGCGTTTGGAATCGCATGCATTTCGCCTCTTGGCCCCTACAGTACAATATGGCTATTGATACCCCTCAGGTTCCACTTCCAGGAACCTCAACTTCAAGAATTTTCTTTCCACTTCATCAACTATGGCGATATTCACCTCGTTTGTTGCCCCACCAGGGTCGTACTATAATCCCTGGAGCTGCTTCAAGGAAGCTTTCGACCGAGCCCTCTCGCCTCGAGGAGAAGAGAGCCTCGCGGCGACGGTCCGGCACGACCGTGGTCGTTATCAATTACGAAACTTCCCTCACTTGCGCTCTCCCACTCCCCTCCTGCCCTACACCCGTACCGATACACGCCGCCTGCTTGCGGAACAGTTATGCGGTGGAGGCCATCTATAGGTGGATCGGAAGTCGGATCCATGTGCTACAATCATGCAGTGCCTGTGCATGTCGGGCGAAGCACTTTGTTTCCAATTCCGACTCGCTCGTTTGCCAATCCTCAATCCGTTAGCAAAAAACTCTTCCCAGTTGCAGAGCATGTTCTGATTCAGCCGCCATCCTGTCGAGACTTAATGGACCCTTCCACGTCCCATGCTACCTGCTGCTAACTACTTTCGCACGGGATCCTGGCTGGTTGTTTTACCCGCTTCGACGTCGGGTCAGAGGTATATGTTCTGGGCAGCTGATCTCTGTCTTCTCTTTCTTTCACGTTGTCAAGTATATAGAATACGTTCCCCAACTCGTTGAACTTCTCTCACTTGACTGCCATTACAGATTTTCGCTTGAATAGTCAGAAAGGGTCGCTACTAGCAGATCTATCACTACCTTTTTGTTTGATTGGACGCCAATCTTGGACAAAGCAACTTATCACTTTTTCGTCATTCCGTCGACACCAAGCTAGTTTTCATCCCTCTTTTAGTTTCAATCATGTCAGTATCACCAGATAGTCGGATAAATGATCCTGTCTTCGATAAGTATGGAGAGGAAGGCCGCTCAAGTTCCAACACGAGCAGTCCAAACTCAGAGCTCTCGTCCCCAGACAGCCTCAAAAACAAGAATGCTGCTATGATACCCTCTGAAGATGCTCGGGCAAATTCTCGCCGACTAGCAGCAACGCTCACATTGGAAGAACAAGTAGGTATAATTCAACCATGATAGCTGCATCTACTGACAGCATTCAGGTATCACTCTTGGTAGCAGCTGATTTCTGGAGGACGAAAGCGATTCCGGAAAAGGGTATTCCTGCGATTAAAACCAGTGATGGCCCAAATGGTGCCCGCGGTGCCATTTTCAAAGCTGGAACCAAGGTTAGTAGTGAATTTTGTAGATATGCATCCAGCTGCAAGACTTCTGACCCTTTTAGGCTGCTTTGTTTCCATGTGGTATATCTTTAGCTGCGACATGGAATACTCAATTACTCCATGAGGTGGGTGAGCATCTCGCCGCCGAAACGAGGGCGAGATCGGCAGATGTTCTACTTGCGCCTACAGTTTGCTTACATCGAGGACCTCTCGGTGGGCGGAATTTTGAATCATTTTCTGAAGACCCATATTTGACTGGCAAGCTTGCTGCATCTTATATCAATGGGTTGCAAGGTAAAGGCATTGCAGCAACAATCAAGCGTACGTTCTCACCCATTCATCAAGGGCGGCATGCTTAATGTTCTATATAGATTTTGTGGGGAACGAACAAGAGACTCATAGAATGAAGATTGATTCAATCATCGGAGAACGACCTCTTCGCGAATTGTACCTTAAGCCTTTCGAAATTGCGATCCGAGATTCGAATCCTTGGGCTGTCATGTCGTCGTATAACCTCATTAACGGCGTGCATGCCGATATGCATAACCAAACCCTGCAGAAAATTCTAAGAGGGGAATGGCGTTACAACGGGTAAATATTTCTCCATTGCAAATTGCCTTGCAGATTACTTACATACAACAGATTGGTCATGTCCGATTGGGGTGGTGTTAACTCCATCGTCGAATCAATTGAAGAGGGATGTGATATCGAGATGCCGACATCGCCGAAATGGCGTGGTCCAAAGGCTCTTCAGGCGGTGTTGGATGGAAAGCTAAGCAGGGATGCTGTTGAGAAGGCCGTTGCAAATATTTTGTTCTTGGTCGAACGAACCAAAGGCTCTGATATGTCTGCAGAGTTGCCTGAGCGAGAGGATGATAGACCAGAGACACGCAAACTTATCCTCGATCTAGGTGTAGAAGGGTTGACTCTACTCAAGAATGAAGGCAACGTCCTTCCGATCAAATCGTCGCAAAAGAAGATTGCGGTCATTGGTCCAAACGCCAACAGAGCTATCGCCGGCGGCGGAGGTAGCGCGAGTCTCAACCCGTACTATAACACCCTTCCTCTTGACAGCATCAAAGCAGTAGCTGGAAAAGAAGTCACGTACTCTCTTGGCTGCCACACATATAAATGGCTTCCTCTCGCAGCAGAATACTGCACGACTGCGTCAGGGAAACCAGGTGTCAGCCTGGAATTTTTCGTTGGCGACAAATTCGAAGGTCAACCAAAGGTGATTCAACATAGGACGAACACAGATCTCTTCCTCTGGGACTCTGTTCCCTTGGAAGCTACTTCAGTCTGGTCATGTCATTGTAAGACGAGGATTACGCCGAGAACGTCAGGTCGACATACAATCTCCTTCTCTAGCGTTGGACCTGGAAGGCTGAGAGTGAATGGTCAAGTCATGATGGATCTATGGGACTGGACAGAGCAAGGGGAAGCCATGTTCGATGGATCGAAAGACTTCCTGTTTGAACTCGACTGTGAAGCCGGGGTTCCCGTTGAGCTCGTCGCAGAAATCAACAATGAAGTTCGACCAGCGGCAAGACAGAAGACTGTTAATTTGACGCACCAAAATGGAGGCTGCCGTATTGGTTACAAGGAAGAGGACAAACAGGATTACCTGCAAGAGGCGGTCGATGCTGCGAAGGCGGCGGATGTGGCCGTTGTAGTTGTTGGGCTTGATGAGGAATGGGAAAGCGAAGGATATGACAGGTCGACGATGGATTTGCCCAAAGACGGCAGTCAAGACCGCCTTGTTGAAGCTGTATTGGCAGCGAACCCAAGAACGGTTGTCGTTAATCAGTCAGGCTCACCAGTTACCATGCCCTGGGCAGACAAAGTACCTGCAATTATTCAAGGATGGTATCAAGGACAAGAAGCTGGGAATGCCTTGGCTGACGTACTGTTTGGATTCAAGAACCCGAGTGGCAAGCTTCCAGTAAATATACACCCTGTTTCGACAAAACTCTCTTCTAACATTCGCAGACTACGTTCCCCAAAAGAATCCAAGACAACCCAACTTATCATAACTGGCCGGGCGAGAACTTCAAGGTAGTCTACGGTGAAGGTCTCTATATTGGCTACAGACACTATGAGCGTATGGCAATCGACCCACTCTTCGCCTTTGGCCACGGCCTCTCATATACCACTTTCACATACGGCAAGCCAATCATCAGCAGTACTGTCCTCTTAGATTCAGACAGTATCACGGTCACCGTTCCTGTCACCAACAGCGGAAGCGTTGAAGGTGCGGAGACAGTACAAGCGTACATCCACGACGAGAAGTCTAGACTGCCACGACCAGAGAAGGAACTGCAGGCTTTCGATAAGTTGCACCTGAAGCCCGGTGAGACCAAAAATGCTACTTTGAATTTGGACAAATATTCGGTCGGATACTATGACACGGATCTGGCCGCATGGATTGCTGAAGAAGGTGTATTTGAAGTACTTATTGGTGCTTCTTCTGTAGATATCAGGTTCGCGTCCCTCGCTACTTTGAACCCTGCAAGCCGACTAACATATCCTGCAGAGAGATAATTTCGTTTGAAGTGAAGGACTCTTTCACTTGGATTTTCTAAGGTCAATTGGCAGAGGGGCTGAATATGTTATTGAAATTTGGGGGCGGTTTCGTCCATTTTCGCCGGCTTTTGGTGTACCTGTTGTCTTTTATGGAGAATTTTGATTTGGCAATTGGTGTCTGTGACTATGAATGAGTACAAATTGAGGAAAATAACTTGATGAAGCTACCAATCAAGTACTGTGTCGAAAAGCAAATAAATGAAGCCCACTGATATCCTGTTGTCCTATTCAGAAATTTTTAATTCCCCCCATCTCAAATAACAAATCACCCCTGAACGTCACTAACTTATCGCTATCGCTCAGGGGCATCTCAGGCCTAAAATTGGGTGGGTCGGCTCAGGGCGTCTCACTCGCTGATTCGCCCCTGCCCCCAGCTCCTCGGCATCGACCCCATACATTAGAGTAATCTTTTCTGCTCTCCTTTCCACCACCGCAGCCCAAAGCTTGTACATATTATTCCACGCATTTGCTTGAGGGTTTGACAGCAGCGGCATGGAAGCCCAGAATGTCCTCAGCATATTATAACCCCTCTTCGTCGCGCGACAACTTCGTCGCTCCGCCGTCGCTCCTCGTCCGTCTCCTACCTCCGGAACTCCTGCGCCTGTGGGACCGGCACGCGTACAGCAGCATCTCTACCTCTCCCATTTCGCATGGACAAAGGAGAGGACGCTGGAATTGGCGGCGGTTGTTGAGTCTTCCACATCTGCTGTGCGTGGTTTGGGTCTTGCTCTTGTTTTGGGGGGAGAGATGGGTGTTCTGGGATGCGGTTAGGGAGTGTGAATGGGAAAGATGGGAAAGATGGGTAGGCTGATCTATACTCTTGGAATTGGAAGTTTTATACTGATATTTGAATCATTGAAGCCGAAAGGAGCAACGCCCCATCACCTTATTTTCCTCGCCGATCCGCAAATGATAGACCCGCACACCTACCCTGGGCGCCCATGGCCTCTGTCAACCTTCACGATTCTGCATACGGATAATTATATGAAGAGGAGTTATATTTCCCTGCAAAAATTGCTGCATCCGGACACCATTTTCTTTTTAGGCGATCTGTTTGATGGAGGAAGGGAGTGGAAGACTGCGCATGGGAACACGGTGGATCAATCTTGGGCGAACGGCCTGAGACCTTCTGGCGAACAAGCGTATGCCGATACGTGGGGGAAGCGCTACGGAGAGGATTTTTGGTTACAGGAGTATGATCGTTTTGGGAGGATTTTCTACAAATATTGGGACCTTGCGGGAGCTGAGCCCGGACCAGGCCAGAGGGGGAGGAGGATTATTTCGAGTCTGCCCGGTAATCACGATTTGGGTTTCGGTGAGAATATCAAGGTTGATATACGGAATCGCTTTGAGGTGTATTTCGGGGAGGGGAATAGGGTGGACGTTATTGGGAACCATACCTTTGTGTCAGTGGATTCAGTGTCATTGAGCGCCGGCGATTCGACCCATGATACAAAAGCGATTACGCAGCCGGTGAATGATTTTCTTGAAAAGGTTCAGGTCACGAAAAGGAAGGCTGTGGCGAACGAGCTAGCATATCAGAGGGGTGAAGAGAGAGTGTTGGTGGCCAAGCATATTGTGGCTGATTTGGATAACGTCGATTTCACGGATCACCCTACTACGGATCCGGGACCGCATTCCCCCGAGTTTCCAACCATTCTTCTCACTCATGTACCCCTTTTCCGGGATGTAGGAACTCCATGTGGCCCAAAACGAGAGCATTGGCCACCAGCAACACCGCCAAAGGGACAGACCAGCCCTGTGTTTCCCGATGAGCGGAATGCCATTTCAATTTCCAAGGGTTACCAGTACCAGAATGTGCTAAGCGAATCCGACTCTATCAAGCTGGTTTCGAAGATTGGGAATGTGGTGTCAGTCTTCTCTGGGGATGATCATGACTACTGCGAGATTGTTCATTCGGAGGCAAAAAACCACGCCAGAGAAACTACTGTCAAAAGCATGAGCTGGGCTATGGGAGTGCGAAAGCCTGGCTTCCAGATGCTTAGTATGTGGAATCCAGTTGGACCAGATGGAAACCCTCTACATTCTAGCCCAACAGGCCACAGTTCTGGGGCAGCCGCAGCTGCAATGACTACCGAAAGTCATTTATGTCTGCTCCCGGATCAACTTGGGATCTTCATCCGGTACCTGATACTCATAGTAATAAGTCTTGTCGCACTCATTACCCGAGCAATCCTCACGCCAATCTTCAACCTCACTCCTTTTTCCCCAACCGCACTATCATCCCCAACCTCAGACGACATCTCCCTCCTTCCTACCACCCAAAGACGGGAACCAGAATCTCACCGCTCCTCGAACTCTTCTACTTCCTCGACATCATCCAACTCCGCGACGCTTGCCCCCCGCACCGCCGCTCGAACAAGAAGCGTGAGCCCCGCCAAGGGCTATGGTCTCCCGGCTTCTCAAGTCCGGTTCGCTACTCCTCCACTCATAAGCCAAGCCGGGTTTTACCCTCCTCCAGCCTCGAATGGTAATTCAGACGGCTGGGCAAAGGACGAAGAGTATGGCATCAAAAGCGCCTTTGAGAGTTCTGGCAAGAATAAGAAAGTGGATACCCCGCTCGCCATCATATGGCGTGAAATATGGATGAGTCTTTGGCGCGTTGTCTGGATTGTGATGAGCGTGTATTTCTGGTTAGTGTACTTTTTCCCGGCCTAGATAGAGGGTTTTGTATAATTTTAGGCATGGAATGCATGGGCGGCGTCCTGGCTGGGTGTGGTTGGTTGGATAGTTTGAGGTTTGGTTTGAGCTAGCTTTGAAATACCCTTGTGGTCAAGCCCAAATTGTTGTATTTATGAAACACCTGCTGAATCTTTCGCTGAAGCTCCTTTTTCTAAAGTAATGAGCCAGAGCGTGATGTGATATGATGCGATTCCAATCGTTGCTTCGTGTATTAGTGCTTTTTGGTCATTCTTTTCCCCCTCCTCTCACCCGTCTCACTAACGAGCATCTTGTTAGGCGTGAGCCAAAACGATCACCGCACTTACGTTCCAGCCGCTTCCAATCACCCAATACTTCGCGCTTTACCGCTCCTCTCTCCTACGATCTTAATAGGCCTCATTTCCGGTTTTAGGTCATGCGCTCCAGGACTTGAGTTTACACGGATCGGGATTTGAGGAGGTGGAGAAGGATGGGATGTGGGAATTGGAGCTTGACTTTGTAATGGGGGACAGGGAAAAGATGGTACGATTGGTGAACAAGTGGAGGGTTGACTGGAAGAAGTTTATGTTGAACATGTTGAGAATGAGCGCCGGGGGGTCTGTCATTGAATGGAATGAAGGGCAGTGATATCCTTTCGAGATAAATCGTCAAACATACATAAATTGGAAATTACAGTCTGAACTTCTTTTCTGGCAATAGAAATGGGGAGTAGCAGACATAAAACCGTCCGTTAAATAACTGATCACTTCATCACTTGCATGGTCATAAAAACGGCAGCCAAAAGAAAGTCATGCATCAATGCCGTCTAATTTACAGGTACAAAAACAAAACGGTAAGTACGGTCCAAAATCCGTTGCCAACTCCATCCATTCAGTGATGGGTTCTTCATGATATGAGCCTCCCCAAGCCGCAATATGATACAACGCAACAGGAAAAAAATGTATCCACCACCCTACGAAGTCATCTCAACATCTCCAGAACCGGAGGCAACTGGAGCCTCAGTGCCAGGAAGGACGCCCTCATCAGTCCACTTCTTGAAATCCATGGTAATCTTTGACACCTCATCATGATTCAAGTCTTTCATCCAAGCGTTGTTCATCTCGAATTTCTCCTTGAACCTCTGCTTTCTGGCGTCTTGAAACTTCTGAAGTCTTTCTTTGGCGGCACTGACGCCGGTCTCGGTATTCAGACCGAGAGATTTATCAGTGTAGATGAAGTACTCAGAGCCACCCTTCTTGTAGATGATCTTGTAGCTGTTGGCACAGATCTGTAGTGTCAAATCTTCCTTGTAAACGATTGGCTTAGGCTCTTCAGCGTCGGTATCAGGAGATGGAACATTGCGAGTGAGAACACTCTTATGCATCTTCCCGCGTTTGACGCCTTCGGTAGGCTCAATACGGATGTATGAAGACACATAGTATTGCCATCGTGTCATTCGTTCCATGTCGTCCAGATCATAGGTTGTCTCATCTCGCTGAATCCATCGCAAAGTTGCTTGATTCTTGGCAGGGGCCTAAGAGTATCGTTAGGAAGAAGTGATTTTTGATAAGATTGGAATAACTTACCCAAGTGACCAAAAACAATTCCCCATCCTTAATATATTTATCGGCCTGTTTGCGCATGTTGATCTCTGTATTGTATGTGATCTCCTTCAGTTCTCTGTTGCGGTAAAACTGCTCAATGAGATCAGGAGTCTTTTCCTTCGCATCAACGCTCGCACAGACGGACCCAAGTCTTGCGAGGGTCTTGAGGAGATCTGTGATGGTGTAGAGCTGCCATCCCTTCTTTAGATAGAAGTGTCGTAGGAAATCATGATATTTGCCTTCGTCAAGCTCGCCTTGGATGAAATCCTCAACCAAAGCTAATGTCCGCGAATAATAAGTCTCACCGTTGAGAGGTTGGTGGAAATCAATCCTATTGGTGTCCATCAGACCAATCTTCTCCGCTGGTTTTTGCTCCGTTGCACGGACACCTTCCTCTCTGGCTTCTTCTTCGCTTTCCTTGATCTCCTTGAGCCGTCGGTACAACGTCTGGAAAATTGTGAAGAAAACATAGATCGTCTGATTGCAGTACAGACTGAAGACGTCTTGCTTGAAAGGTTGATCGGCCTTAAGCCTTATTTCTTCTTCAGAGAGCTCTTTGGTTCCGTGGATCGCTACTGGGTGTGGAACAGCTGCCCATCGCTCGTTCGTGACTTCGGTCACAGCGCGATCCTCAGCAGTCTCCCCGCCATCTTCATCAAGCGAGTCGACGTCAGGAGTCGACTCTTTGCTTCCAGCGGCACTGTCTTCCTTTTGACCACGGCCTCTAGTGCCGTTTCGACCCTTGTCAAGAACACCTCTGCGCAGATCAGTCTTTCGACCATTGACTGGGCGCCTCCCTCTGCCTCCATTGGGAAGTTCAAGAGGAGCCGATTCGTCAAAGTCATCATCTGGGGTGCCTCGCTCAATGTCTCGAGTGCACTCAGCGACTGCCTCTTCCGAAAGACCAAAGAAGACAGAGACAAATTTCTCGAAGAACTCGGTGATACGACGTCGTTCTTGGCTGTTGTGTTGCGGGGCGTTGTTGGCGTAGATAATCATGAAGCGAAGAACATTTGCGATGACTTCCGTGTCAGAGAAATCGAATGCAAACTGGAACTTTGGAACATCTCCGCGTCTTGTACTCCGCTGGCGTCTTTGCTCCTCGTGTTTTGTCTTGATAGCATCAACAAGATGCTTTTGAGAAAAGTTCCGCTTATCAGCTTGCTTGACTGAAAGGCCCATATGGTCAAGACTGCGGAGGTACATGCTGATTGTTTGGGCGTTCCAGACCTTTTCCCATTCACGCTAAAAAGAGTCAGCTATCTTCAACGAAGGCGGAAACCATTGGAATTACCTGTGTGAAGCGCCATTCTTCATCCTTCTGCTTCAAGCGAGCCAACACAATTGGCAACACCGCGCCAGGATCTTTGAAAAGATCTGCGGCAACCTCTGGGCCCCTTTCGCCGTATATCTTCTTGAGAACACGCTTGTATATGGCTTGACTTTGTCCACCGAGCCCGATTGGCATGCGGAATTCCGCTCGTTCCTCAGAACTCTGCGCCAGCAGATTCTGTGCAATGGGCTCCAGAAGCTGAATGACCTTTGCATTGGCCTCAATGTTGAAATCATAGTCATGACGTTCTTCCTCGATCCTATGGAGGCCTTCTTCGTAGACGTTCTTCCTATGAGCGACGAAGCCAGAATCCTCTGATGCCCAGGTTGGATGAGAAGCCCAGTCGTCGTTCAGAACCTCGTTGCACATCTCATCTCTTCCACTGCATGGCTTCAAGCGCTCCTGGTCTCTATTAGTATGTGTACAAAACAAGTTCAACGATAACACAATCTGAGCATAAGAATTCGCCGATTCATAATTTCGGACTCTGGATTTGCCCAAAGCTGTGGCTTGCTCTGCCGCTGATGTAAAAATAGATCGGATGGATAATATTCAGACGCCTCCTCAAGCATGGGTATCGCCAAAAAGAGCATTCTTGCGTTGGAGGTATATTGAAAAGCGGTGGGGATCAATGAACAAACTTCTGTGATAGGATGGGATGTTGGGAAACATGAGAGTTGGGATTGATAAATCCAGTACCAACGGGAATATAACTGAATGTTGGGGTATCATCGGAATTCAAGAACGCCAAAGAGAGGTTGCGAAATAGAGGTGAAAGTAGTCAAGTTTCCAAGGGGGGTGAGTAATAAGAGATGAAATATGACATACCCTCTTAGGAAGCAGCCTATAGCTAGGCCCCAAACCCCTGCAATTGCTCAATGAAACTCGGCCAGTAGGAGGCTTGGGTCGGTTGTCAATAGGTTGTAGAGCTTCCTGCGCAAGTCCATCATAACCCACGAAATCTTTGAACCAAGTCATCAAATCTGTACTCATACCAATAAAGGTACTGGCTTTGTGGACTAGGACCTCGCGATCTATCATATCCTGGGAGAACAGGTTGCAGAGCTTCAGAAACTCATTCATGCGCTTCTTGTCCCCGATATGTTTTTTGACACGGTCGAAGAAAGCCAGCTCTTCTTGTGTTGCAGCCGATGTGGTGTTCGGAGGAAGGGGTTCGGGAAGGACTGGCGTTAGATTAGGTGAGACTGCTTGCACATCTGGTGCCACAGACTTGTTGTGGGTCAACTTCGCCCTCTGTTGTGCGTGGTTCATATTAGCAGTCGATCTCAACTATACATGAGGCAAAGGTTGCTTACCTTTGGACCGCCGGGACCAATTCCTCTAGAGCTTTCCCCCATAGCATTCATCTGAGACCCAGAGGTAACGGCATTGCTCGCACGAGCACGCTTCTTTCCCTCTTTGCTGGTGCTGGTAGGGATTGTAAAATTACCCATTGGAGGTGCCTTGGTATCACCGCGCGTGTAGGATGGCTGAGGCGTCTGATTGGCACCGGACATTGTTGCTGCTTCTTCTGCGGCCTTTTGAGCGGCGGCTTTTGCTTGGGCGGCGGATTCGGGCAGGAATTGCTTAAAATCCTCGAGTAGGTCTGGTGCGGTATTGAAAAGGTGGGTGACCTGCGCATAAACGTCTTGGATAGGCTTCGATTCTCGTTGATAGGTTTGTAGGATTTCAAGAAACTGCTTGTAAATTTCGGGACGGTCCTGGAATCGGTTCTGTATTGAAGTAGAAGGTTAGCGGCGATTCTCCTATTGTTGAGGTTCCATTGTAGATTTCCTATTAAGCGAGACATTTTACCCAGCCTCGCCAGCCATGCCAGTCTTGAAGTGAATGAGCTTTGTGGACGCCGCTGAAACTCACTTTAATCTTGTTCACATAGCTGATAGCGTGGTTGAACTCAACGGGGCCACGCTTCTCAAGACCTTGTTGTCCTCCAGCGCCGTTCATGCCTGCTTGCCCACCAGGTGTCGGGGTTTGTGTGTTTCTCGGAGGATGACCTAGAGTTGTCGCAACAGCATTGGTAAGTTGAGACACACCCCTTTGCTGCTGCTGATGAGCTGCAGCCGCCTGCTGCGCTTCGTATGTTGAATGCTGTGCTTGGTTCTGACCGTACGCGGGTCCGGCATTTTGATTTTGGGGACTGAACACACCCTCTGGGCTCTCGATGCTGTGCTGGGGTTGTTGCTGCCAATTGCCATGGCGTTGCTGGGCACCATATCCATAATTGCCACTCCCACCAGCTTGGCCCATAACTGTGTCTGGTAACGCACGACCCGCTCCTGTGATAGAGTGCACTGTTGACCCCATGGGGGTAGTGACCCGAATACTGTTTGGGTCGTTCCCAGAACCACACTCTATTCGATACCCGGGAGGAAGGAATGTATTGAAGCCTTGAATGAGGTTTGGGTGGCCAGCGAAAAGATCTGAAACGCGTTGAATGACACCAGGAGTATCAATGCTATTGATTGTTAGGTTGAGTGAGAGACGAATGTGAATGTTATTGTGGAGGGAGGTCACTTACGCTTGACTCTTGAAGTCCTTCATGATATCGAGAAACCGATTATAGACATCTGGTTGGTCCGAAAATTGGACCTTGACTTGATCAAGATAACTGAGAGCATCCTGAGGACCGTTAGTGTCAAGGAACGCTTGAGAATTAGCAGAACGCGAAATAGGAGCCAGCTGAAAGCGTCCACCGGACCCAGATCCACCTGAATAAGGTTTCATGGCTGATTGTTGAATCGATAGGGAGTGAGGGGTAGTAAGAATATCGAGCCAGGAAACCAGAGAGAAACGACGGCGCAAGAGACTTTTCGTGATTCACAACGTTCACAATATAGTGGTAGAAGGAAGCATTCACTGAGCGGAAAGTGCGTCCGAGGAGACGTGGTCTTGAGTCTCAAGACTCTTGGCTCCTATTGCGACAAGATCAAAATGGCAAGCGCGACCTGGTTCGACAATACACGAGGCTAGATGATGCCAAAATGTATCTCAATTGCAGGCCTCAAATGCCACTGGGAAAAATTCATAGTCTGGCTTGAATGCGCAGATTCGTCTGAAAGGAAAAGGGACACTTACATTCAAAATTGGCTGCTGTCCACCTTGCCCAAGTGCGGGAGCACCTGGCATCTGATGCCCTTGAGGAATCGGACCTCCAAATGGGAGTTGTTGTAGTCTAGACACCGCCTCTTGCTGCTGTTGTTGCTGTGTCTGTTGTTGTTGCTGCAATGGGCCGCCAAATCCTACGCCAGCTCCACCGGGAGCTCCGATAGGTACATTTGAGGGAGCATTATTGTGATGAAGTATACCAGGCCCAAAGGTTTGTTGCTGTTGGAGCTGGTTTGTCGCATTTTGTGGGTTGTGCTGGATTGGGCGGTTGGCCTCACTATGCAGAGGGCCTCCGAACGCATTACCAGGTCCACTTGGCGCACCTAGGGGAGCTGGCGGGGGAGGAGCACCGCCGTGATTTGCGAGTAGGCCACCAGGGCTGTGTATTGCACCTGGTAATCGTGATGCTACAGGTTGGTGGAGCGGAATTGAAGCTGTGTCGTTCTGGTGAGGGGGAGCGGGTTGATAGTGCTCTCGATGCCGTTCTCTCTCTTGACGCTCGCTTTGCTCGCGTTGAGCAAGTTCTTGTTGTTGCTGCAAAACGTGGGCTCTCCGTTGATCTTCAACTTCCCTCTCCCGATCCCTTTCGCGATCGTAGCCCGGCGGGCCGTGAGGAGGGTTGTTCATGACGATTATTGAGCCAGCTTCTTCGCATGTAAGTCAGTAAAATATCTAGATGAATCCGAGGAGGGCTGATACCGTGAGTCTACGTGGCGGTCGAAACGAACGAGTGCCTTTGGGATGAAAATGACGCGGGTGAATAGACGAAAATCGGGGTCTCGACGGATGCGATACGCAAATAGATATGCAAAAATCGCCTAAAGACACCAGCTAGCACATCATAATTATCCCGTAGATGATTCTACAGGAACTCGAACGAAAGTTGTGGTGGGGAAATAAATGGGAAGCTGATGAGACGATTGTAAAGGAGAGGAGTTGATCTTGACAGAAGAAGCAGCGCCAATCCTGATGAGGAGGGCGGTGAACCTTTCTGCCGCCGCGCACTTCGTAGCCTCGCCCGAGGCTTTCCAACGGCGCTGTACTTGATCTTGTGTAAACATTTCAGATTCTAGTTGGATCGTGCTGTCCATATCTGCGGATCGCGTTCCACCGATTTGTCTGTAATCGCCTCTTTCCTCTGAATTGAGGAAATCCTCATGGTAAATATACAGTTTCTTCATCTCAGCCTGATTCTACACTCGCCATTTTCAAGGATTATTCAGGTTCGAATCACCTACAAAGAAGGCAGCTGGCTCAAAACTCATGAATAGAGAGCTAGACGTGCAATATGGAGATTCAGATACTTATACCTATACAGTACATGATTGTAGACAGAATACAAAAGGAGAAAATGAAAAATCACAAGTTTAGTGGGCCGTCCGGCCCGGGGCGGACCCAAATATATGACATGAACTTGATTCCGCAACCTCTGGAATCAGTCACGAAAAATGCGATCATTTGCTCCAATCCTTGAGGATAGGTACAACCAATCAAGAAAATATGTGAGTTTATTACTAAGGTGTACGGATTTGCCCAACAATTCAGAGACATCCGCTCCTGATGAACATATCCATGTCAACGGCAAATTTGAGGATTTTCGATTAGATACATACCTGTCGTACCTGATAAGAGCGTATTGCTTCTCTCGCACATGGCCGAAAAGGTTATGAAAGACTATGTCCAGTCTCTAGATTTTGGCAAAGAAAATGGGGAATGAATAAGACCGTCCTTCTGATAGGCCGAAGGTTTGTGTGATATTGCTGCTACATAGGGAGCCCAAAGGATGAGGTGACGGGATCGTCTGGCGTACAAGACCCGGGTCACTTTAAATCCCTAGAGGATTTCGGAAATCTTTTACTCTTCGGAAGAAAAGTGAGTACGTATGTAGCCTGACGAAAATGATATGCTTCTTCAGTGTACGCGTCACGTGTAACCAGCGAAAACCATCCTTGGCAGCGGAACCTCAACATCGTCATTGCCAGCTTCGACGCATCCCAGCTCCACCTACCGCCAAAATGAAATATAAAACACTCCTCTACCCAATTCTTACAATATCTCTCTCCTCCTACGCATACGCCCGCAACAGACAACGCCCTCTAAATCCCCAAGGCCTATTCCCCGCCATGCCGTCCACCGATTCCCCCGCAACCTCTGCCCCCGCCAACGACAGCACCGTCCTCGTCTCAGATGTGATAGGCAATGATCGCAGCATCAACATCTTCGCGGGCTTCACTCGGGACTTCGCACCTATTTCCCAGCGCTTCGAAGACTCGTCTCTCAATACTACGATTCTCGCGCCTATCAACTCCGCTATCATGCACCTGCCCCGGAAACCATGGGAAGACCCTGAGGATTACGATAAGCTGGGCGCCGAGGCGTATGAGGGCGGAGAGGGAGAGGAGAGGGCACAGAGGAATTTGAGAAGGTTTGTGGAGGCGCATGTTGTGCCTGCGAGTCCGTGGAAGGAGGGTGAGAAGTTAAAGACGCTTGCTGGCGGGGAGGTTTGGTGGGAGGAGAGGGATGGGGTTAAGGTGGTGAGTTTTGGATTGTAATTTGGAAGGGGTCACGGCTAATGAATTGCAGATACAACCTGGGAATATTGAAGTTAGTTCTGTTGCGAGTAGGGTCTACAATGGGGAAGTTTGGATTCTGAAGGGAGTGAGGAATTATGCGTCTTAGGGCTATACGGAAGGAGTTTTGGGGTACGGGAATTGGGTATGTGGCTTGGCGTTTGGGTGAAGGATAGGTCTGGGAAAGCCTTACTTTCATGTTGGGGTTTGAAAGAGTATATCTGAGGGAGCCTACGATTACAACGATAATGAAGGGCGCATACTGTAATGATGGGGAATGATTTATACAGGCTAGATCCTACACGCAAGAAATACCCTGCCTTTTTGCAATTTCAACAGCATCTACAACTACCATCTATTTGTAATGGATTCCCACAGAATATGGGCACTGCAACGTTTTAGTCTTGTCTGTTAAGACATTTCTACGATCTAACTTTCATGAGTTTCATTATATACTTTCGATGTTGGATGTGGGAGTCAAAGCAGAATCATATCGAGAGTTTGGGTATTACTGGTTGATTTCGCCTTGCTTTCATCCAAGGACCCAAAGATGGGGACGCGGACCGTTCCATTTGAGGAAATTTCAAAGGAGTGAAACCTCAGTGTAGTAAATTCCAAAACAGAGGGTCGAAGAGAAGAGGAGTCGAAGGAATCAACCAAAATCACGTTCAGAAACAACACATTCTTCACATGTCAAAGGCATCTCAAATAATGAGCTGAGGTTTGTGATCATCTGACGCCGCATGAATCGTTCCAGCAAAGTCTGGAGAAGGATTTGTGGGGCTTAGCGGCATTATTTCAAGGGGTCTCTTCACATGCTTGACGTTGAATTGGAACTGCTGACTTCATACCCGCTCGTGACACAAAATGACATGAGACAAGAGAGAACAATCTGGCTTCGTGCAATTGTTGGACCGAGAGAGATTTACTTTCTCACTTTCTTCGTTTTCAATAAGAATCCAAAAACTTGCGACAGACGCCCAAACAAGTCGAAAGAGTCTTGCACACGACCCATTGTTCTAGACCACAGAAAAACGTGACTCTGCTGACTTAACGACTTCTAGCATTCGTTGATCACTGTTTTTTAGTCGCACGTTATTGGAGCAACCGACGCCTGGTCAACCTCGGCATTTTCAACCCCGGACTCCATCCTGGTGGCACCGAAAGCATACAACCACAAAACCGAAGGCGCATTTCTCCTCTTTTTTCTATTCCATCCTTTCTCCCTATCCTCTCCAGATTGTTGCTGGTTTTCTACAATCTTTCACAATAAATCAGTCAAGATGTCATCCAGAGTCATTGTTGTTGGTGGTGGATGTACGTCACTCTCCCTCTACCCCACGCAATTGCTTGCTGACCGTCTTCCCAGTGTCCGGCTTGAGTGCTGCGCACACCATCTACCTGGCCGGTGGAAATGTCGTTGTTTTGGATAAACAAGGTAAAAATATCCTGCAGAAAGAGGCGATCAATTAAGTAACCAACTACCCAGGTTTCTTCGGTGGTAACTCGACCAAAGCAACCTCCGGAATCAACGGTGCCCTCACCCGAACACAAGTCGAGCACGGAATCAAGGACAGCGTCAAGCAATTCTACGACGATACCCTCAAGTCTGCGAGAGACAAGGCGAGACCCGATCTGATCAAGGTCCTCACATACAAGTCTGCCGCTGCTGTTGAGTGGCTTCAAGATGTTTTCAACCTGGATTTGACTCTCGTTTCACGGCTCGGGTATGCTAAACACCGTCACAAAGCCATAACCACATTCTAACACTTTCTCAGTGGACACACACATCAAAGAACGCACCGAGGGCACGATGCTAAGTTTCCCGGTATGGCCATCACATATGCGCTGATGCAGCGCCTCGAAGAGCTCGCAGAAAACGAGCCAGAGCGTGTACAAATTATTAAGAAAGCCCGCGTCACCGGGATCAACAAGGACGGAAACAAGATCCTGGGTGTCAAATACGAGTTCAACAAGGAATCTCATGATCTTGAGGGTCCAGTTGTCCTTGCCACTGGTGGTTACGCCGCAGATTTCACAGAGACATCTCTTTTGAAGAAGTGGAGACCAGATACCTTCGACCTTGCTTCTACCAATGGTGTACACGCTACCGGTGATGGGCAAAAGATGGTCATGGCCATTGGTGGTAACGGGATCGATATGGACAAAGTCCAGGTCCACCCAACAGGTCTTGTTGACCCCAAAGACCCCGGCTCCAAGTGGAAGTTCTTGGCCGCCGAAGCTCTCCGTGGTGAGGGTGGTCTTCTCTTGAACGGAGACGGTGACCGGTTCTGTGATGAGCTCGGTCACAGAGATTACGTCTCGGGCGAGATGTGGAAGGAGAAGGACAAGGGCAAATTCCCAATTCGTCTTCTCCTCAACTCCAAAGCCTCCAACGTCCTCGACTTCCACACTCGCCATTACTCCGGCCGTGGCCTGATGAAGAAGATGACTGGCAAGCAGTTGGCCAAGGAAATTGGCTGCTCAGAAGAACACCTTCAAAAGACTTTCCAGGACTACAACGCCATCGCCGACGGCAAGAAGAAGGACCCATACGGCAAAAAATTCTTCCACAACGGCCCCGTAGACATCAACGATGACTTCCACGTTGCCGTCATGGAGCCCGTGCTCCATTTCACCATGGGCGGTATCGAAATCAACGACAAGGCCGAAATCCTCAACTCAGAAGGCAAGCCTTTCGAAGGTCTCTACGCATGCGGTGAGCTAGCAGGTGGTGTCCACGGCGCCAACCGTCTCGGCGGTTCCTCCCTGCTCGGCTGCGTAGTCTACGGCCGTGTCGCCGGAGACACAGCATCCAATTACCTGTTCCAAAAGGCGCTCAAGAGCGGCGCCGGCGCCTCGCAACGTCTCGGCCAAATCTCACTACACATCGACCCCTCGCAGCCAGGCAAGGTCTCCGTAGAATGGGGCTCTGGCGCCAGTGCTGGAGCCGCGACCGGCGACAAGCTGGCCCAGCAATCGCAGACGTCAGCTGGGCCCGTCATGTCTAACTCAGCAGACTCGTCGGACCCAGGTAAAGTCAGCAAGGCCGGCAAGCCAGCTAAGTTCTCTGTGCCGGAGAAGGAGTTCACGATGGAAGAGGTAGCGAAGCACAACACGAAGGAAGACCTTTGGGTCGTGGTCAAGGGCGTCGTGCTCGATGTGTCGGACTGGCTGGATGAGCATCCGGGTGGACCGCAGGCGATTATGAATTTCATGGGCCGCGATGCGACGGAGGAGTTTGAGATGTTGCATGATGATGAGGTTATTCCCAAGTATGCGCCTAGTCAGGTTATTGGGCGTGTTAAGGGGCAGGAGGTTACGTTGGAGATTTAGGTGGGGTGTGGTGAGGTGTTTATGCTGTTATGAAGTTTGGGGAAGGAAAGGGAAGGGAAGGGAAAAGGGGAAAGGCTTGTATTGATAGTTACAGTAGCACCTTACATCCAATCACTTTTTGCATAAACCAGCAAACCTTTTTGTTTTCGTTTCTTTTTGGGAGTTAAAAAGAGTATCGAATGCCCGTGCAAATCATGCATGTGAAATTTCTCTCGGGCTCGGGCTCGGGTTCGCCCCTTCTCCACACTTCAAAAGGGCCGAAGGAGCGGGGCGCGATCGCGTTCCTGGATATGTGGAGGTGTGGGGATTGTATGGGGCTGAGTTTGACGTTTGAATATAAATGTGAATTCTAGATATCTTTAAAGTGATGTCTATTTCTCTTGAGATCGTATCTGAGGGCTAGCAACGCATTGCTAAATTTAGCACTCACCTACCTGCACCTTTTCCATCAATACAGCTGGTTCGCTGCGCTTGTCATAGCATGCAGTCGATAATATACAGTGCAGCTCATAGATATATTGCAGCACTCGCTACTTTGGACTGTTTGCAAGTAAGACGGAGAGTTCTGCCCGGCTGGTGCTGTGTTACGGAGCTGAGGACTTTATCCGGGGAAGAAGGTATGTTTGACGAAGTTTGTAGCTTGAGCTGAGGAGATGTTGTATTAAAACAGCAGTGGTGTGGATGAGAGCCTACTCAAGCGAAGATCAAGTATTCAAGCTGGAGGCTTGAGTTTGTCCGCTCTTATTTCGATAGCAGATGCGTATGCTGGGGCATGTCAAGGAAGGATACAGTTGATGTAGCTGCTGAAAGGTGCTGGCAGAGGGTCGGGGTATTGATATACCCCGATTCCGTGGAACTTGTATCCAGTTTCCTGGCCTTGATCTTACTGATATTTGTAAAGGAAAGCAAGCGTCCTCGAGACAATGGTTGGAAAATCTGGCCATGTTTCCTGGTGGACAGAAAAGGCGGTACTAATTTTGAATGTGCCACGCCTAGTGGGATATTCAAAATCCGGAATATTCAGTGCCGCTTTTTTCCGTCCAGCGTGAGCATAGGAAGATGATTGATGACCCAAGTCTGTAGGTACTTGTTGACGCTCTCCTTGGAAGCTGAAACCTGCAGCAACGACGGGCACTATACTAGACGCGTTGCAGGACAGTACAGTAATGGGTTTCTTGGCGGCCTTTCAACAGCACTAGCTGGAATCCGATTCCTGTCTCGACAGCCCTCCTCTATGAGGCATTTTTAAAAGATTGAAGAACATATTGAAGAAAAGAACGCATGAACACTAGCTTCCTTATTTACCATCCGTATCTGCATCTCTCCGTGCTGATTCAAGAGAAGGTTGTGGCGTGATTCTTTCCGATGTCTCGCAGCATGTCTTCCGATTAGATGAAGAAATCGGATGAGCTGACAAGTCCCTTGATTCTTGATTCAACGAATACTTGCGGTGAGCTCGTAAACGCTTGATAGGCAGACAGAAAATTGTAGTCGCGTGTAAGCATCCGGTACCTAGGAACATGCCGAAGTGGCAGTTCGGATGGCAAGTAGCGGTGTTACGGTTTCTTCAGCCCAGGAACGCCGAGATAGCGGACTCAGGTACGAGATGTAGTGAATGGATGAATGGCTTGCAGAATCCAGGAGAGGAGACAGTTATCGCGAGATTGAAACATGTGGAAATTATTTTGTGAATGTATACTGCTGAACTGTGGGTAGAGAAGTTGATGCAGCTTAGAGGCCACGGAGGAAGGATACCCATGACTTCCAAGTCGAGAAGTTTGTGTAACGAAGCACCGACTGGGTGTATGCTTTGGGATCTTGAAGAGCTCGGTTTCGCCACAGACAGCCAATACCAACATCAACTCCAAAGAGTCATGTTGGGGCTTTTTACTCATCATTCCAATCCCTAGCACTACTGTACATATTTTATCCAAGAACTATTGTAGACCTACATTGAAGTATACGTCTATCTTTTATAGCCAAAACTTCGGTAGCGGGATGCGGGCGTACCCGATTCGGCATACAATGAAGCATGAACAGGCATTGAGCGCCTCAAAATCCTTCAACCAATTCTTATCGGTCGTTGAATAACGGGAGGTCTTGATTCCGAACAAGAACATATGCGCAAAGAGTACAAGGAAGGGTACAAAGGTACATAAATGGTACACAAGAATTGTGACGCGAGAAGCACCATTATTCTCGTGGGCGAAGCTACAGCATCAGCGTCTGCTGCAGAAGTCTGAAATCCTTTCAAGCCACTCGGTGCTGACTTGCTGAGTGAAGTGTTGGTCATTCTTTTTTGTCGTAAAGTATGATTACTCCTGCATCTCGCAGACGGCACTGCAGCAGACTCAAGCCACCAGGCTACATTGGCCGGGCTGAAACTCTGGGCTCTTGGAGGAGGCAAGACGGCACCGCGCGCTGGCACGGCAGATAGGGGCAACACAGGCACAAGAGGCAGGAGAGGGAGGAGGTGCCGTTCAGATTCTGGATCATGAGGAAGCAGGCTGGTGTTGAATTCCCCATGGAGAGTGCAGGGCAGCGCCGTGCATTGCAGCCATGTCAAATACATACTCATGTTGTGTCATGGCCCAAGTGCGAGAAGGTGAGCGTGAATGGACCAGGGAGAATGGATCGAGGGGATGGGAGGAGTGAGACTGGGGTTGACTTTGGGCTAGGCCGGAATAGCACTAGTATGAACTCTCACCCAGCGCTTTTTTTCAGGGCGCTGGGAAAAGCATCCGTAGGCAAAATGCGTGAGGACGAAACAGACGACGGGCTGGGACGGGCTGGGGACGGGCTGGAACAACGAGTAAATCCGCAGTTTAGAGTTGAGAGACAGAGAGAGGGAGAGGGATCTTATCGCCGCGTCTATCGGTGTTCTTCAGACTTTTAGGAAGTTCAAGTGCAGGTCAGGTCAGGTCAGGGTAGGGTGTTGATGTCTAATCGATAGCGGACCGGTTCCGAGAGAGAGAGAGAGAAATTATTCCCCGCCACGTTCACGCAGCTTACCACCCTGTTGCACCCTCATTTGATGTGTAGCATTCATTGCCTTGGGGGCTTGGTGGTGATTACGAGTACCGTGTGAGAATCCAGGATATCGGTGTGGAAATGTGTGGAAATGGTGCAAATATTAAATGGTGGAAATTCAAATACCAAATGTGACAGCGTTCCCTCTTCTGGCGCTGCACCCAAGCCCATTGGCAATCATTGGCAGGCTGGGAACGCCATTCATGAGCATGAGCATGAGTCCACGGCTTCAGCTCCTTCTCGTTCTCCTCCCCGTCGCACTCACTTAATCCCCGACTTCCCCTTCCCCAGGAAAAGTAGTCGCGGTAGTACTATATTTCTATTCAGTAGTAAAATAATCGGTGATCGGTAATCGGTAGTAGTCAGTCATTGTCATTATCATTATCATTAGCATTAGCATTATTCCCACCTGGCATCTGCATCTGCATCTGCACCTGCAGTCCGTTAGAATCCATCACGGCCCCCCCGTCGGTGCCAGTGGAGTGTCAGTGCCAACCCGCGTGTCCCAGCATACCCAGCCCAGCATCCAGCACCACCACCCAGTCTAGGCCGCCGCCGCTATTCTTCGCTTCAGGTTACCAATACAGCGCTGCACTTCCACTTCCCTCACGCCTGGCGCTCTTCTTCCCCCGTCGTGTCAAGACAAGACCAATACGCTTCCCCACACCAAAAACACCCTAACACATCTATCATCCGGGTTCGCACCTTCCCCTTCTCCACTCTGGAAATCCTATACACCTCCTCGACAGCCTGCATCGAAGTTTGCCTCCTCCTCTTCCTCACTACCGCGTTGGTCGAGGTCGAACCATCAAATCTCTCGGGCCCGGCAGCGAGCGAGCGAGCGAGCGAATCCACCCCTCGCCTCCTCCCTAGTTGCTAGTTGCGACTTGCGACTCCTCCCTTCCATACCCACGTGAGGCTCGAATGGACCGCTGAGAAGGAAGTGCGAATAGTTGAATTGTTTTCCGGGGAATGTTACTCTCTATCACGGCATCCTCCTGTGCGAGTAGTCTTGTCTGCCAATAGGGATGTTTATACGGACGCTGCAAAATCTGGTGATCACTTTTGACGAAACCCACGATCGAACCCTTCCTCGACCTCGACCACATCAATCCTCGACCTGCGCTGGCCAGTCCATCCAATCCCTTCCACCATGGCAATAGCCATGGCCTGGCACAAACCCGACAATGTTGCTGGCTCGTCAGCACCGGCCATCATGGTCGGGCTGTTCGTCGCATGCGGAGGGCTGCTGTTCGGATACGATACGGGGTGAGTAGCCTTGGGAGATGGCAATGGCTGCGATGGGGACTGACAAGATATAGCACCATCTCAGGTATACTGGCCATGAAGGCCTTTCGCAGGCAATTTAGTACTGGATATATAGACCCCGCCGATGGACTACCCAATATTTCGCCGGCACAATCGTCCCAAGTCGTAGCGATATTGAGCGCGGGAACATTTGTTGGCGCCCTCATGGCCGCGCCTATGGGAGACAGACTCGGTCGACGGACGTCCCTTATCATTGCAGTGGCTATCTTCGCATTCGGCGTTCTACTTCAGACGATTGCGATGGCGATACCGCTGCTAATCAGTGGACGGTATGGTTCTCTTTCCAAGGTATGGTTACACCAGCTGACATGGTTCGTAGATTCTTTGCTGGACTCGGAGTTGGAATCATATCGGTTCTGGTTCCGCTTTACCAGTCTGAAATGGCGCCCAAATGGATTCGAGGAACTTTGGTCTGCGCATATCAACTCGCCATTACTACGGGTCTCCTGATGGCCGCGGTAGTCAACATCCTTACCGAGAAGCTGAACGACTCAGATGCATTCCGAATACCTCTCGCACTCCAATTTGTGTGGGCTGGTGTTCTCTTCCTTGGACTTATGCTCCTACCCGAAACTCCTCGCTATCTTATTAAACGCGGCTTGCATACCGCTGCTGCTTCTTCCCTTAGCCGTCTTCGACGGCTTGATATCACTCATCCGGCTCTAATCGAAGAACTCGCTGAAATCGAGGCAAATCATGAATATGAACTAAGCCTCGGCCCTTCAACATATAAAGACGTATTCTGGGGTTCTCCCCATCTGGGACGTCGACTCCTGACTGGCTGTGGCCTACAAATGCTCCAACAACTCTCAGGATGTAATTTTATTTTCTACTACGGCACGACTTTCTTTACCAACATCGGTATCAGCTCACCCTTTGTCATCGCACTCATCACCAACATCGTTAATGTTGTATCCACTATTCCTGGAATGATCCTGGTCGAGTCCTTAGGACGTCGGCGCCTTCTCATGTTCGGAGCAGGAGGCATGGCTGTATGCCAGCTGGTCGTGGCCATTGTCGGAACAACAATTCACTCGACGCACGCATACGCAGCGAATCTCGTTCTCATCATCTTCGTCTGCTTTGATTTGTTTTTCTTCGCATCATCTTGGGGTCCAGTCGTTTGGGTCGTCACATCCGAAATTTATCCCCTGAAAGTTCGCGCCAAGTCCATGTCGATCTCCACAGCCTCGAATTGGCTCCTCAACTTCGCGATCGCCTACGGGACGCCATACCTAGTCAATAGCGGCCCCGGTTATGCAGACTTGCAAGCCAGAGTCTTTTTCATTTGGGGTGCTTTCTGCGCCTTCGGGGTTTTCTTCGTTTGGGCCATGGTTTACGAGACCAGCAAGATCAGTCTCGAACAAATCGACGAGCTATACGAACGAGTTGACCACGCCTGGAACAGTAAATCCTTCCAACCTAGTTGGAGTTTCCAAGAGATGCGCGACGAAGGTGCCTCTTCGTCTGGTATCCAGCTCGAACACACCGACACGGACATGACTCGGCAACGGACAGCTACAAGTAGCGCTGGCACCGAGAGCGGCGCCTCGATGACTGAAGAAGACAAAATCATCGCGCAACTCGGCCACGTCGATTTCAGCTACTAATCGCATGTCCATTGTTTTGACTATACTATTTTTTGCTTATGTGTTTTTATGTACTTCAGCGTGGAGTTTCCGTATTGGAGTTATGAGGACAACAACAACTAGGCTACGGCACTATGGGATGGGTTATTCAAAGGGGTTTTTGGTATCGGAGTCATAGTCAACAACATTTTCTTCGGCAATTTTACTAGCTATATATATACCTAGTAGTTTTCGTCGGGGATCACGGGTACCATGGCATTGGTTTTGGTCTTGGTTATGGATTGGATTGGACTTATATAGTTGGCACATCATGAGAGGGAGAACCCACTAAAAGGTGCTTGGAATGAGATATGTTTATCGCTTGACCATCGCTCTCCAACACCTCTTGACGCTACATAGTACCAGTATAAAGCTGTGCCGAAGCATACCGAGAATAGATTGCACAGTCTCACCTCACCACACCCACCACACTGAGCGACTCGCTCTCTCGCAGCGCAGCCTGCGACTAGCGGTGTGCTATGCTGTGCTGTGCTGTTCCAAGCCACACGTTGTTAATATATAAATGTTGGGGACTCGGCTTAGTGGCCACTGTTCTGGGACGAAAGTGCATGTGGGTGTCACAGGGCTGCATTTCGCTGCACATGACGGGCATTTCTCTTAGTCAGTTTTGCATTACGTTTAGATTGAGAGCCTTCTTAATGCAGCATTTAATTTAGAGGAAGAGCCTTTTGAATGCGGATTGTGGAGGGTAGTGAGATGGCCTTGTTGTTGCCTTCGGGGAGTTTGGAGTTTCTGCTTTCACTGTTTTGCTGGCGAGGCTGTCTCGCACGTCTCGCAGGTCTCGAATGCAAGGTGTGCGCTTAAGCTTCGTTTCACTGTTATAGAGTCAGCTTGTTGGGAATTCCTTGGGAGGAGGATGGATTGATTAATTTACCTTTGGAGTCATCAGTGCCATCGCGTAGCTGCGGTGTTTGTGATTCGCACTAGACCTGGCTCCATACGCGGAGAGCAATCGTGCCGTTGGGGTTTATTGATGATTGTAGCCTCAAAGTCTTGAGCTCCAGGGTACGGGGTCCAGACACCTTTCCTATATCTGTATCGACGTTCATAGCCAGCATACAAGGTCTTTCTAGCCTCCACTCCCTGCCCGGGAATGTGTGGGTTAAGTGCCCGATCTCTGGAGCTTTCAGAAACGTCGGCATCACTGGAATTCGATTCTTCGATCTAGTCGTAGTAGAAAAAAGCGTGTTATGATGCCAGCTGCAGTAGAAGCTGGAGATGTGAAGCTGCGCTCACGATACGCGCAGGAGCTCGACTACTTCCCTGTGTCCGTTCTTGATGGCCCATAATAAGGGTGTCTGACCAAAGATGTCTTTGGTTCGTATGTCAGCGCCTTCATCGAGCAATAGCTCGACTACTGCCTTATGTCCATTCTCTGCTGCTAATGATAGCGGCGTCTGGCCATAGCTACTCCTGTGTTCCGGGTCAGCACCCTTCTTTATCAACAGCTTGGCTACAGCCTCGTGGCCGCTTGCTGCTGCCAAAGATAGTGCGGTCCAGCGATAGCAGTTCTTGCCCTCTAGGTTTGCCCCTTGCTCTAGTAATAACTGGACCATCGCCTCGTGCCCACTCTCTGCCGCCCGTAATAGAGGTGTCCAGCCATAGCAGTGTTCGTCCTCTAATTTTGCGCCTTTCTCTAGCAATAATTTGGCTACCGCCTTGTGCCCGTTCTTTGCTGCGTATGACAATGGCGTCCAGTTGATTTTATCTCTCGCCTGTGGATTCGCGCCTTGTTCTAATAGCAGTTTTACCACTGCCCCATGCCCGTTTTCTGCCGCTCGTGACAGCGGTGTCTGCCCTTTCCTGTCTTCAGCCTCCAATTGCGGACCCCTTTCAATCAGAAATTTCACCACTGCCTCGTGTCCATATTCAGTAGCCCACAACAGCGGTGTCCGATCGAAGGTGTCTTTCGCCTCGACATCGAACTCTTTAGTCGAGGCACAGAGAAAAGCGAGGACTATTTCATCACCTCGCCCTGTGAGAGAGAAAAAAATATTCTTAACAGTCCGAAAAGTGGTTTCCCGAGAAACCCCAGTATGTTTGTATCTTTTCTCGCAATACTGCCTGTGTAAGGTATGAAGTAAAGGCTCCTGTGGTCGGATTTCGGCTTGGATTTCTAGAAAGGTTTGGACTGCTTCATGACTCCCGGTAGCTAGAGCAGCAATAATTGGCGGCCCATACCTACCCGCATCAACTTCAAAGCAGGATGCTTTTTGGGGATGGACTTTAATAAGGTTGGCCAAATTTTCCCGTGCAAAACTGTAGAGGAGGCTTGTTTCTCGGTCCCAGGAAAACTTGCCATCGGTAATCTCGTCGAAGAACATCCACCATAGACGAGGGAAATCGGTAAGGAACTCTCTTTGCTCTATCGCGTTCCGTTGAGCTATGTTGGCATGTCAAAGGACATTACCCACTGCATATGATAGAAATGGAAACTCCACGCTATCTTCCTTCGGCGATTTTAAAAATATTTCTTCCCAAGCTGGCCGTAGAGGGTCAAATACGTCGGCGTTTCGTGCTATCGAAGCGTTCAGTTGAGCCATGCAGCAATTCTTCAACACCTCATGGCTGTGGCCAACAAAGTTGTCAGAGTTAGACCACTGACCCCCATATTTCCCCAGTAAGAAGTCTCGAACAGACTCGTGGATGAATTGAACTTCGGAGGTCGTGGGTGTGACTTCGGCCAACCCCTTGGAAGAACTTCTCACGAAAGTCTTAATCTGATCTAAATCCACATCTTCTGGGTCCCAACGACCCGTATTCTCTTCATCAAGGCCAAGTTGGACGGCAATATAGAGCTCCTGAGGTGTAAGAGGACGGGTAGTGAAAAAGATCTACTTCAGACAAAGTTGCATTTGTTCGAGGTTCTCTCCGTCTCGCAAAAAAATTATCTCGAATAAATCGGTCAATTTTGGCGGGATTTTTTTTAGATGTTTTCTGATACTCTTGATAGATATTGAATTGTTGGGGTATTCGGAATTGAGGATATCAACAACTAGTACGACCCAGAGAAAGATCCGAGAAGATTTTTCAAGAATTTCTGTCCGAAGGCACTCAGCTTGTTTCGATATGCCTAACCTGAGTTTTGACTTGATATAATATTCGATGTCTTCCGAATGGCCAGTCTCATGTTCCAGCGCGACTTCGATGCCTCTTTGGATAACAACAGTAGGATAATGCCGACTGGAGAAGCATATCCGCAACTGAGCCTGCAACTCTTTTCCTCGATCACACAACTCTTCAAAAAAAAAAAACTATATCCGCAACTTGTTCTTTGTTGCATTCATCTAGCGCATTAACGAATATTGTCAAAAACCGTGCCCCGAGTCTTCGAACAACATACATCAACGTCTGCTTCAAAACTTCTTCGGTCTATCCATTACGCTAGATAACGTCTGCGTTATTGGGTGTTATCTACTCCAAACTATCTTTCAATTTTGTCGTTTTTTGGAAGACTTGGTGGAGAAGAGAACGATATAGACCCATAGTCGATTTCTCCTCGATCGTGCCCCGCGCGAGAAAGAAGAATGATAAAGTGATTTGCGAGGAATCGGCTTTTGTATGGAATCTGGCTTCTTCAAATAGGAACTTCATTAGAGTCGATTTTCCTGTACCGGGATTACCCTTTATCCAAAAGAAACCGCAGAAGTCCGTCTATTGCATTACACCGAACCAGGATATGTATTCCGATTTGGTAAGAAACCATCGGCATGTTGTTCCTTGGGCGGCCGGTAAACCTGTCAGACGTTCGTCAACATTGGCGAAATAGAGCTTGCTTATCAAAGACCTTTTGGTTCTATCGTTAATCCCATCAACGACTCTCGCAGGTGGTTCTTTTTCATTCCCTAGGAATGCATCTCCAGGCTGCCGACCTGACGCGCCTGCTCCATGCATAACGAATCCAGAGTGAACATCAATGTCACTAGGAGACGAAACAGAGGACAAGTGGCTGGGTGATGCCTGCAATCCTTTAGTGGAGTTAGAAGTAGCCTGTCGGACAGTCGATAGTTCGTCGAGCAAGTGGTCATTTGGGGGCTTGGAAATCTTCTCTTGAAGTCTTCTAAATGCGTTTCTTATCCTTTTATTATAGATAAATGGCATGTAGACGTCAAAAATTCCTAGTAGGGAATATACTTTGTTTTCTCCACGTTTCGTCTCACGATTTGCTACTTATAACATTCGCTTTTTGACGCTGAAAATAGACAAAGTGGTTCCTTGAAGAGCTGGAGCCGCAATCCGTGTTATTTCATGAAGTTGATGCTCTAATAATTTCTTGTCGCCGAGTCGCTTGCCATTCAAGCAAAAGAATTCAACCAATAAAGGAGCAATTAGTTCCTGAAATGTCCAGCCTCGAGTAAACCACCGACTCTTCCGGAAGGACGATTCCCACGATGGAAAGCACAGATCGCCCTGATCATTGGACGAAACGTCTGACAAATATACGTAACATCTGGCCGCATTTCTGTATACCAGCGAAACATAGAGTTGATCGCTTCTGTGAGTTCGGTACTGTTCGTTTTGTCGATGCAACAGGTGTCCACCTAAAAGTATCGCAAGCCATGGCGCCTTGCTTGTTCTCCGCAGAAGTTGATCTTCTTATAGCCAATTTTACTCTTACCGCTACCTTCTATCACGTCTTTGAAGGTGGGCTCCTCGGCGTCTGTTTCCCATGTGTGCGAAAGTATGGCATACGGGGGGATATTGTCGCCGAAGTGCTCAGCCAAGCTCAACTCGCCATCGCTATTGCATTCCAATAGACGCATTGTTCATACCAGAGCTGAGAGTATTGGGGAAAAGGTTTCTTCATTGAACAAGGCGTGGCCTGCATGTGAAATGGCAGGTAGGTTCTGGCTGGCGAGAAATTCGGGCAGCCTCGCGACAATTGTGGCATTGCCATGCACTGCCGCGCAAATTGAGCCAATCCGGGCCACCCACTGCACGAAGTCATGGCTGACTGTCAGCCTCTTGATGTTGGGGTCGACACGTGAATATCGATCAGTATGAAGCTCTTACAACAATACATGGAAGCAATTTCCAAAGGGATCATAAACTTGGGATACCAAGAGAAGCTTGAAAAACAAGACATCCTTGACTTACGGCATGGTGCAGTGTTGAGAATCGGAGCCATGTCCGTGCTAGTACTTGTGCCAGTGCAATGCTCTTTTGTCGAGTATGACTTATGACAAGCTTGTGCTCCTTGAAGCGTCGAGAATATCTCATCTCTTCGTGTTCAATTGGAGCAGAATGGAGACCTGTAGCGGCGAGGCACTTCCTCGACCACAAAGGCTCGGGAATAACATGTGAGCACTGATCTCATGTTGACAATAGAGAAAATGGCAGGGACAATGTTGAGGCGACTCAGGAAGCACATGGTAGCAGAACACTGAGGTAACGAGTATTGAGAAGTGGTGAATGAAGCTGGAAGCCAAGAAGGAAAGTCCTCTCCACTGACTAAGCCGCGTCCTAATCGGGACTACTACGACCACTGGTGGACCTTCGTCGTTCCTTCCGTCTCTTTCACCACGGCGCACCTCGTCGATCGGCACTGCATACAGCAACCGGCACTTTAAATCTTTAAAGAGTTCCAGAGGGCTCGCATCCTATGGCATCGTCTCTTGAACCTTGCGGAAGATTTCATATGCCCCCGTTTAGCCTTTACAACAAGGCAATTAACCCGACACGTATTCCAACCTGTTTCGAAACTGCGCCAAACAATCTATTGACCACGGTTCGCGGCCCGTATATGGGTCTATATGAGATACCAAGTGGCCGGTGGCATAATAGTTCTTGGTATAATGCCTTGTGATTCAACGGCTTTTCATATCAGTTCATTTCGAGGCCTTCGTCACTATCAGTACAACAGCTTGGCAGGACAACCCAACAACCATGAGACCCACGACATACCAGATTAAGTAGGTGGTCTGTATGCTCATTTATTTACCCCGGATTTCAATCTACGGTACTTCGGCATGGGGGGCACGTCCTTTCCCTTAAAGTCTTCAAGGCACTTCCCCACTTGTTCGTTGTGCTGCTCGTTTCTTGATAAAGAAACCTAAATAGAATACTTTCACTAATCATCGTCCCTCTTTTTCTGGACTTCATCATGAGATCCATTTCTATCTTATCTTCCTGTGTCCTCGCGGCCACCGTCTCCGGACATGGAATGTGGCAGCGACTGAAAGTCAACGGCGCCGATCAAGGACAACTTGTTGGCATCAACCCGCCAAACGTCAACAACCCTGTCACAGTTGTCAGCGGCGCGTCAATCGCTTGCAACACCGGTTTGGTTTCACCACTTTCAACAGCTGTAGTCACAGTGCCAGCTGGAGCCCAAGTCGAGGCCTGGTTTGAGCATGTTATCGGAGGACCCCAGGGCGCAAACGATGCGGATAATCCCATTGCATCCTCACACAAAGGCCCCATTATCGTCTATCTGGCAAAAGTAATTATACTCTCTACATCTCTAGTATCATCTACTAACTCGATTGAAAGGTCGACAATGCTGCAACCGCAAGAGACTACAACAACTATCAATGGTTCAAGATTGCGGAAGAAGGACTCAACGGGGGAAAGTGGGCAGTTGATACCATGATGGCTGGTACCAGCTCTGGCAAGGGCTGGTATGGCTTTACCGTGCCGTCCTGCGTAGCACCAGGTCAATATCTCATGCGAATTGAGCTCATTGGTATGCCAGCCTCTCCATCCTGCTACAACAAACTCTAACATAGCTCCCAGCTCTTCATTCAGCATACGGTCAAAACGGTGCTCAGTTCTACATGTCGTAAGTCTCCCTAATTTGAAGAGACTTCCCTTGCTAACACGTCCAGATGCGCGAACATCCAAGTAACCGGGTCCGGTACTAAGACTGGCACCATGGTTAAATTCCCAGGTGCATACAAGTCCAATGACCCGTAAGATTCCCCTCTATGCGGCGAAGCGCGCAGGAACTGACCTCTACCAGCGGAATTCAGTTGAACATCTACTCTGGCACCGTACCCAATAATGGTGGCAAGCCCTACACAATTCCAGGTATGTGTTATTGCTTGATGAAAACCATACATTTTGCTAACCCGTGCTCTAGGTCCTGCCAAATTGACCTGCTAAGTTATGTTTCGCTGGTATTGACGGTTCTCCGGTCATTAGCGAGTTCGTGATGATGTAGTTCACTCTTTATTCGATTTTCGGAGAGGCATCAAACGGTGACTTTGTTCATTTGAAGACTAGAGGAGATGTTGCTGGAAAGGTGTACATAGTGAAGTGAATGTTGGGACATGGAGTAGTATCAAAGCCCCTGTTGTCTCCAAATACATACCCTCCTTTTCATCTCCGGAGTCGCTTTCGTTAAATTTCGCAGAAGTAACGACAACACTTGACCCAGGGCACTCGACACTACACTTTCAGGCTTCTGTTGAAAAAATGTGTCTCAAATTTACATTATTTCAGGATATATACACTAAATCCAAATTTCCGCCCATCCTTTTGATTTTGTCTATGCCCAGCCGGCCATGACCCCGCCCCAAAATGCAACTCTGCAAAGGAATGATCTTACAATACCCAAAGTACAGATAGCAAGCAAGAAACCCCGCCGATGCCGCTCCTTTTCAAATTTGCATGCATGGTATCCAACGCCATAGTCTAACATCCGTCATAATCTGTCGCTTATTTCATGTCGTGGGACGTAATCGTCCTCTCACTATCCATCACTCGCCTCCCTAGACGAGGCCTCTCACCACTCTTCTCCCTTTTAATATTCTCCGGGTCTGGGGACTGCACGTCTCGTTCGGAGTCATTGCCGGTCAAGCTCGTACTCCTTTTCCTGATTCCAGACCTCGGCGACCGGCCCTTGACTTCTCGATCCAGCTTCCCGACATTCTCAATCGTCAGTTTTTGCGAGCTTGAACGCTCTTCGAATTGTGGAACTCTTTCCCCGGAGCCGCCGGCTGCTTCAACCAGCTTCTCATCACGTAACGCCGTGGCTTTCTCTTCTGCTTCCTCTCTGCGTTCCGCGCGATCGCCTTCGGATTCTGTGCCGGGAAGCGTGAGGCGGTGCGAGTTCTGGCGCTCGCTCATGGTGGGTCTGGAGTCTTGGAGTACAGGTGTGTCTGGAAGGCTCAGGTTACTACTTTTGCCTTGACCAAACATTGGAATTGCTGCCGTGCCGCAATTGTGTTCTCCCGGTTCTGAGCAGTCGGAGTCATCGAATTCGTGTTCACCAGGTGTGCGAGGGACACGCTTGCTTAGAGCCCAGCGGACCAGCATTTTCTCAAGTGTCTTGCCTTTAACTGGTTTGGCGAGGTAGTCATCCATTCCTGCTTTCTTGCACTTCTCCCTGTCGCCTTGGATCGCAGAGGCTGTCATGGCGACGATTGGAATATTTCTGGAAGAAATGTTGTACGGAGCATGGTGGCGGATTAAATGAGTTGCTTTGTAGCCATCGATGATTGGCATTTGCACGTCCATTAAGATTATATCGGGTTTTTGATGCGGTGGATTAGGAGAGTCCGCCGCGACAAGGTAGTCAAGGGCTTCTTTGCCATTCCATACTGCAGCAACCTCAAAGCCAAGTTTACGGACTGTCTTGAGGGCAATTTGCTGGTTGATGGCACTAGACGGCGTCAGTATGCGTAATAAATTGAGCTCGGAATGCACTTACTTATCCTCAACAACCAGAACGTGGATTTTTGCCCTCTCTGCTGCTGGCATTTCAAACTCAGGTGCAATTGGAGGAGTCATACTAATCGACCTTGGTTTTTGCTTTCCCTTCCCTCGATACATATCAGCAGGACTTTGGGCAGGAGGAGTCCCTGCCATTTGGTCGAATTCCGAACTGTTGCATGACACACTCATCTCTGACTGGAGTCTATCAGGTAGGCTGCCAATGTCGATCAGAGGAGCGGCACCATCATGATATTGCGGCTTGTTGAATGGTATCCAGAACGTTGCAGTAGTGCCATTCCCCAGAGTGGATTCAAGATTGATGCGCCCATGCATTAGGTCCACAAGATTCTTACTTATAGTAAGACCAAGACCTGTGCCACCAAAACGTCGGGCAGTAGACGAATCTGCCTGGCTGAAAGGCTTGAACAGGCGCTTCCGAACTTCTTCTTCAATGCCGATACCTGTATCTTCAACAACGAATTTGACTTCGAAAATGTCTGATGTTTCCCTCTCCTTCAAGACCGAGAACTTCACACGGCCTTCGCTCGTAAACTTGATACTGTTTGTCAACAGGTTTGTGATAATCTGTCGCACTCTTCCAGGGTCTCCCATAACGATGAGATCAGAATCTAAGCCGACAGCTATGTCTGATTCGAAGATGAGATTTTTGCGTTCCGCGGCAAATCCTAACATTTTGCTGACGTCTCTGACAACCACCGAAAGCGAGAACTGGACTTCTTCGATATCCAATCTGCCCGATTCCACCTTCGAAAAGTCCAAAATATCATTAATTACTGTCAAGAGACCATTTGCCGAACGCTGTATATTTTCAGCACACTCTCGCTGATCCTCATCCAGATCCATGTCTGTTAAGAGTTCTGCCATGCCGATTACACCGGCGATTGGGGTACGAATCTCGTGGGACATGTTCGCCAGGAACTGACTTTTCAGCCTGCTGGCTTCTTTCGCTGCCGCCTCGTTGGCTAACAACCTCGTGTTCTCTTTCTCCTGCATTTGCAGGTCGATCTCGCGATCTTTGATTTCCGTGATATCCATGCTAACTCCAATAACACCATCAATGAAAGCTTCATTGACGCGACCCCCGTTGTCTTTCTTTCCAAGAACCGGGACAAATCTTGTCCTGTACCATCTATTGTCGATGCATTGCTCATAGACATCCTCCATAGTCTTCCCAGTAAGGATGTCTTCAATAGGCTTCAACGGTGGTGGAATTTCGTCACCTTTTCTATGATGCCTATTCTGGAAGAAAACATCATAAACGTTCTTGCCGATGTATTCCTCTCCCTTTGCCCCTTTATGACCACTGCCGCTCTCGTCGCCGGATCCCATTTCGCTTTCCAGCTCCCAGATAAAAGCACCTTCTATCAAGGTGATATTTCGATTTCGGTCAACGGAGAATAGGGTGACTTGAGCGTGAGATATAACGGACAATAGTTGTTGACGCTGTGAGGAAGTCAGAAACGTTGGTACTTAAAATTCTTGGGATCTATTACCATTCTCTTGGCAGCAAATCTCGATTGGACTGCTTCGTGAATATCCGTGCATGTTCCAAACCACTTTTCAATTTCCCCTGTTTGTTTGTTTCTCATTGGTAGGGCTCTCCCCAGCATCCATCTCCATTCGCCATCTTTATTTTGGCAGCGATATTCTGTTGAATATGGGTCCCCTGTTTTCAGAGAGTGCGCCCACTTCCTCCCTGTGGAGGCCATGTCATCCGGGTGAAATGGCAGTTTCCAGCCTAGCCCCAATGAATCTTCCTCTGACAGGCCAGTGTAGTCGTACCTATTGTATGTAAGCCATAGTAAGTAGAAGAATAAAAGCAGACCAACCATCTTTGGCTAAACCAGTCATGGCGGCCATCAGGTGTAGTGGTCCATATCATCTGGGGCATAGATTCACATATAAGTTGGAATCGCTGATCGTCCTTCTCCTTAATTTCGTTGATTTGCTCGTTCATCTGGTCGGTTATATCCGTGATATCTCGGCAGGTAACTATACCAGCTAGAAACTCTCCCGTTTCTTCATCTTTCAGTGCTTCTCCCAGACAATCGAAAAGCAGTCTACGTTTGGTTTCAGGATCGTAGAGGCCAATTCTGCGGCTGGCAAATGGTGTTTGAGTCCTGATCAGGACTGAAATCGGATATTCCGAAGGATCTAGTCGGGTAGTGAAAGTGTCATCCCATACGTGCCATTTTGTCACAAGATCAAAGCCGTCCTTCACATTCTGGAGGTCAGCTTCGGCATGAAAGAGGCGCCGTGCAGCTTTGTTGGGAATAGTCAAGCTCTCATCCTTCCACATGGCTAAAATAGGCACCGTCGTGTTGTCCAGCAGAGCATCTTTCATCATCGTCACCTTTTGCAAAGTCGATGGCGCACTCGATATGGGTGTCTTCGAAGGCGGCCCGAGTGGTGGGAAGGGGCTTGTAGACATGGACGCGGCTGTCGGACTCGTAATAGCTGAAGAGCTGCTGCTGCCGCCTTGGTTAGAGCTTCGCCCAGAAGCTATAGAAGATGGGCTTGACCCGGAGCCCGAGCTTGTGGAACCAAGGGAATGTTGTTTCGAAGCTTTAAGGACTTGTCTAGATTGTGCTCGAGAGCTTGGGAGTGAAGTTTGGTTCGAGTCTGTACTTGTGAAGGTCAAAGTGAAGAACTTTTCATCGTCAATTTCCCATATTGTTATTATCATTTTCGTAAATGCCTGTTTCCCAGCCATGTGCTTGCCAGGTCGCGCCAAAGCGGAAGCGGAAATTCCACCTTGGGTTATGACAACCTCGACAACTGCGTCGTGAACCATCATATCGCCCTTGCTGCTGCTTGAGCGCGTGTGGAAAAGTTCAGCTCGTTCCGCTGTTGGTGTCACATCCCCTTCACCATTTTCAGAGGCATAGTGACCGGCTGAAGCGTCCGGTTTCATGTTGGCATCTTCTGCTAGATTGTTGAGAAAGGCTTCCCAACTAACCCAGACTGGTCTGCCTTCTTGCAACATATCGATGCCCAACTGACTTAGAGTCTGTCCCTTGAGTTTCTCCATTGCTGATATGCCATCGTCGCTCATATCATCTCCTTCGTCATCTTCAATACCCAGAAGCCTTCCCATGGCTTCGTTAGCCATCACCAAGGTTTTCAGTCCATTAAGAACCAATAGAGGATACGGGAGATACTGCATCGCAGACAGCGCGACATCTGCAGGAGAGGGGTATCGGGGTATGTTCAAGTGGAGGAGGCTGCTTGTTCCCGAGTCCCTCCTATGAGGGGACTGCCCCCGTAACTTCGAGTGGCTGTCCGTCTTGAGCGCATCGAGGCCGTCAATTTGACCCGGGGGCATGTGGAGAGGTGAAAGTGGCCGGTCATATTCATCAACCTCCGCATGGTTCGATAGGGAGAGGTCATGATCGCGATACGCAGGCTGTTCGGTGCCGTTCTGGGTGGATTGGAAGGGGGCCATGCTCGTTGTCGCAATGGACGCGTCCACCATTGAGTCCATGCATCCACAAACGGTATCTTTATTGCGTCATATTCGCCGGCCAAAGTTCTTTCGTTGGTTGGAGCTTCCTTTCAGATCATCCGCCAGGTCTGAACGTATGGTTCCACCACCAAGGTCTAACATCCGTCTGGCGATTTGTCCGTATGGCAGAAGTTTGAAGAGATATGTCGAGCGTAACAATTGAGGTTTTCCGGTCCTTCAACTAGAGGGGCGGGTTTAGAGTTTTGGAGATGTGCTAAATGTGTTAGAGGCTGGTAGTCAAGAAGTCTAGAACCAAACAATGAGGCGGCCAGCGCCGAGTTTTGTAGATGCCAGCCAAAACTATTCTTGGAAGGGAAACTCGTACATAGAGTGTCAGAGAAGAATGGTATTGTGAGATGACGATTTGATAGATGAAGGTTAAATGGCGGCCGGTGGTTTTTTGGTTTCGGCTGAGCAGTGAGGATCGTGAATTGGGTTATTCAATAAGGTACTGGGTAGACCCTGGAAATGACGAAGTCGGGGCCCTTCAGGGATGAGCTGTTTATGTGAAATGTGGAGGCACAAAAGCAGCAACTTGCTGGGCGTGGGCAGACCAGAGTAGTACTTGAAATAGTAGTAGTGAGAAAGACAAAGGAGCAAGCACGATGCAAGAATCGAAGATATCTGAAGCCAAGACACACGACCCAACGTGTGTTTTCTCATGCTCTCACGGCTGTGACTGCTCAGGGTCCATTTTGTTATGGGAAAGGGGAGCAGAAGCACGATCGCCATCATCGTGCACCGCAATTGTCATCAAAGTGCTGTACCGATGTGTCTTTATCCCTGCCCCTGCTAATGCTAACGCCATGCGGTCGGGCTCTGAATTTGGATAGATTTGCAATCGTAGTCGAAGAAAGCGGAGGGCCGGCCGATGCGGACGAGGTGCCTGCGACGCTGACACTGACACTGTGACGGCAGTGGCGTTTGCCTTTGCCGACTACAGTATGTACGTCTATTCCACTGTTCTAGCCATTCCAGAAATAGTTTCACTCGTTTTCACTCGTTTTCACTCCTTTCTCTGAATTGAATTTTGCGAGGAGTGTGTGAGGAGACGGGCACAGAGCACGGCACGCACACATACATCATGGCCCCTCTCGACCCTTCTTTTTTCCATGTTGATCCTGCGGGGATTTTCAAACATCTTGCAGAAAACAGCATCCCCGACCCGATGGCCGTTGAGATCGGCAGTCCCCTATCCATCTCTCCACTCATATACCTTGCCCTGTACCTTTGGTAGCAGGGATAACGGGTGGCAACCTCTTAGCGAGCATTTGGACCTGGTCGAGACCGGATCAGCAGGAGCATCCTTGAAGCCATGGATGATGGATCTGGCACTTGCATCCTTCTTCCTCCAACCTCGCGGTTATCTGTGTTATCTTTGTGAGCTTGAAACGAATTCGAAGCATATATATTCTGTTGTGCGAATGTGAGGCCAGAAGAAGTGATAAGAAACGAGCGGATATCTATTTTGAGCGCAAGCAACATCGCCATTCCAATCTCTATAATAATGTTGTACGAGCTTATCCTTCTGGGAAGCTTGGCTCCCGCATTTACAACTTCACAGTTTTCTTTCTTAGGCCCTCACTGCAAATTCTCGAAAACTGGGCTTACGGCCTGATCATATATGTAGAGCTCTCTGTAGAATTCTTAAAATTCACCAACCTTCCTCATTGTCTCAAAGTCTCAGACTCCAGGCACTTTAATAAAGATCTCGGACAAAGAGACCGTTCGCATATTTGTTCAAACTCCCCATGCGGTCTGGAAGAAGTAATTTACACAAAGCGAGGTGTAAACTTTGAGCTTTGAATACTTTCACATCTCCGTAATTTGTTTTGTTTCTCAATTATATATTTTTATTGCACAACAATTGCTTATACTCATCACCCTTTTGTAAAAATTATGGATCAATTCAGGTTAGGTCCAGAAGACTTGCCCCTAACGGGCGTCACACCCAGAGACCGAGATCGATTGACATTCGGTGTCGAGTTTGAATTCGTCCTCGCTACGCTCAAAGCCGGCAACGAGGATCCTACACCCGAAGATGGCCGAGTCGTGGTGGGCATCGACAGCGCAGAAAAGAATTCCAATAGTGACTCAGCAAGGGAGAATGCTGCGATTCGTCACGTTGCAGAGATTTTGGCCGCTGCTGGAGTCAACAGCGAACCAGTCGTAGACCATGACGAATCCTATAAACCAGCTGATCCGGAAGCGTGGCTTGTAAAAACCGATATATCCATCGACAGCCCAGAGGACCCCGAAGCGGACATGTATACTTGGTTTGCAATCGAAATTACCACACCTCCCTATTATTTTAGCTCTCGGGCGCTGGATAAGGTGAAGCAAGTCTGCGAAATCCTGACTAGTACTTATCGATTGAATTGCAATAGAACAGCTGGCGTTCACGTTCATGTTGGAAATAATAAGCAAGGCTTTTCCTTCGATACATTGAAAAATCTGTTTGCAATTCTCTGGACATTTGAGCCTCAAATCTGCGATATTCATCCCTATCACCGCACCGAAGATAACCTTTACTGTTCTAACATGCGAACAAACAGCTATTTAGCGCTTCAGCAAGTAGGTCCCGGCGAGCCCGCATATATCGCAGAGAGAGGTTTGGAAATTATTCTCAATTATCGAACAATGAAGGAATTGGGAGAAGGTGTTGGTGGTCACGAGTATGGAGCAATGGCCTACAACATGGACAACGTCCTGGCGATTCTAACCGGAGCTACTGTAGATACTACGAAAAACACCATCGAGTTCCGCCAACATGAGTCGACGCTCGATCCAGAGAGAGCGACAAATTGGGCCCGGTTTTGTGTTGGGTGTCTTGAATTCGCTGACACTGTGCCACGAGAAGCACTAGAGAAGTTTCTGAAGAAACATATTCTTGATTCTCCCACAGATTTCACTATCGGTCAAGTTCTGACTGCTCTTGGGATGCCTTACCTAGCACCATTCTATACCCAGAAGGTCGCTGAGCAGAGGATCAAAGACGAGGCAATGAAGAAGGCGGAGGATGATGCTTATGCCGCTCTTGGCCCCTTCGAAGCGGCAAGGCAGAAGGCATCGAGTAAATCTAGCAGAAGCCAGGATCTTGCTCGAAAGAAGTGGAGCAGCGGCTCCCGCTCAAAGCCGAGCTCGAACTCGTCGTCGTGGGACTGAGAAGAAATCCAGGACTGTTTTTTGGCTTCGCAAGGAGGCATCTTGTACGGTTGGGCTTCTTCAGCTCGCTGTTTACTTTCACAAAAGAGTGCTTTTAATGACCGGGGGAAATTGATATGATAAGTAATTTCCCAGTTTGATCGCGGTTCTCTTGGTTGTCTCTTCTGTGGCATGTTCAATTTTGAATGAGATTAGCGAGTGGAAAAGGGGATGAGCCAGGATACCACCTTGTGAGTCAGAAAACGTCAACAGTCAAAAGAAGTGCAATTTGAGGACATAGTCCTTGAACCTACCTGTAGAATTATAATCTTAACGCTACTTCCCTGCATATCAACAAGTCCCATCAGCACTCGCCGTCCCACATGTATGGCCCGTACAATTAAAACCCACCGTCCCCACCACATTATCACAGTTATAGCCTCTCATCACCGTCCCATTCTTCAACCTCAATCCAGATACTCCCTCAATCGTCGTATCAACACACGGTGCCTTTGCACTACACTGTAGACTGACAATCGGTTCCTCCCGCGACGTGCCCCGCACGTCGATCATCGAGACGTTCTGGATCTTGAACAGTGAAGAGTTGCAGTCGCCCTTGGCGCTCGAGAAGGTGGTGCATTGTGTGAAGCTCAAGGGGAGTTTGACGTTGTCTAATGTGAGGTTTTGTAGCAGGACGTTCTTGATATCTATTGCAAGTCAACGAATGTCAAGTTTTGAGTATGGGAAAGGGGGAGTCACATCCAAGACCGCCTCCTCCACCATTTGGCGGATACCCCACTTGCTCGCCGGTCCAAGTTTTCAAATATGCTGCGTGGGTCGTATTTTTGAATGTGCAATCTTTAGCGGTAAAGTTCTCGATTGTCTCAAAGACGCCGTTGTATTGCCGATACTGCCCAGCGCCAGTCCAGTCCCACCGATGAAGGTTGAATTTGTGACAAGAATGTTGGTACTATTTGCTTTGGGTGAGATACCGTCATCACCATTAGTTACGGACCAGTTGTGGAAGGTGATGTTGTTTGCATAGATGGTGTCAGCGCCATCTGTGTTTGAGGTTGAAGTTTTGGAGCTGGATGTGCTGGATACGTAGATATCTTGCAGCAGAACATTGCTGCTGTGGATAAGTGTCATGGTCCTGAATCTTTTAATACCAGTATTTTTGAATTTGGGGTTTCAAAGGGTGAAAATACCACATCTGACTTTGGACGAATCTTAATCCCTCAAACACAGAATCCGTAGCTTTAGAGATAGTAATAGCGTGTGGTCTCCTGGGATAATTGCTTTTTCCGTTGACAAAATCATACCAGACCTGGCCATTTCCATTGAATGTGCCGTAACCATGGCCTTGGAAATGAATTCTATCGCCACCAAATACCCATGCTGTAGATTGATTTTGATAGCCCATTGGAAGGGAGTTGTTGAGCCAGTAACTGATATTAGTTCCCCACTAGTTCCAACGTTAGAAATATGGTATAAACAGGGAGCGTAGACGAACAAGTAAAGTCCCTTTCAAGTCAATCTCCACATCGTCGAGGCCCGTGGTGTTCATAATAGACTCGATGTGGTATGTCTCGTTCAGAAATTCCACCCTGCCGTTCTTACCGCAGTCCTGGAACGCTCTTATCACTTCAGGTGCATCATCTGAGCCATCCTTGTTGGCTTTCACGGTACACACTTTCCGCTTTTCATGGCCGTGATTGCCATTTTGGTCTTCGGGACAGTCATCGGCTTCAACGATGATCGCAAGGAGTAAGAACGCTGAAAGTACCGTCAACAATGATAAATTCGGGCAAAGCATCTTATCGAATGAATAGTTCGACGTTGTTAAAGAATTCAAGCAGGAAAAAAAGAGAAGAAAGGTAAATTTTGAATTCGGTCAGACGTCACTTGACTGCATACTGCATACCTTTAAAGGTACCCCGGACTACACAAAGGAAAGGATCTTCAAATAAATTCAGCAATAAGAGACTTTCTTCCCACCAATAGTACGAGAGTGCCTGAAAACTTTTGTACGTATATGCTCCTTCCCCGCAGCGTCGTCGCGGGGTAAATTGAAGAGGCCCGTCAATCGCCGAAGATTAAGTAGAAACGTTGCATGATCGACAAATACCGGAAAACAAGCCCTAGAAAACAAGGTCCGGTATAATTGAAGATACAGAAGAGATATAGAAATATCTGACGGAAAGTAAAAGTACCTGGACCTCCACCCCATCCTTCTATTACTTTACCCGCTCGGGCAAACGTCGAACGATCTGTCAGGCCCGGAATACCCCGCAAGACACTGAACGTTGTTGTTGGACACATGCATGCTTTTGCTACTCCTCTACATATACCTATCAACACCAAGAAACGCCATTTCCAGACAAAAAACCTAAGAACGTCCCTTTTTACTCTTTTTCGCCTTTTTACCTTCCCTCCCTCCCAACTCCTGCTCATAAATCTCCGCAGCAGACTCCCCAGCCTTCCTCTTCGATTTACTGCTCTTGACACTAACAACAGTATTCTTTTGACCTCCCTTCGTAGCCTTCAGGACCTGCTTCTCAGCATCCGCCCAGCCCGGTGCGCCTTCTTCAATCTCGTATCGATCCAAAGGTAGAGCATCGATCAACTCTCGCTGCTTTTCCTTGAGCGCCTTCATGGCTTCGTCACCGCCCTCCTCGAGCTCGTCCTCTAGATTTTCTTCCAGTGGCTGGAATTGCGTATCAACTACCTCATCATCGTGAGCACCGCTCGCATCTTCTCTGCTAACACCAATATCTCTGCGAGGCATGTCTGCTTCCATGGCGCCGGTTACGAGAGCGGCGAAATGGTTGCTGAGTTTCTTCATTATCTTGATGAACATTGCCAGCAGCTGTTGGTTGGGCAACGAAAGTTCCGCCTCAACCGAAGATAGCTCCTTATGTTGTAAGCCGACTGCCAGGAGGATGGATTGTTGAATGCCTGTGAGTTTGATGTCTGATTTCAGGCGGCCGGTGAAATATAGGTCGGCGAGTCTAGGGACTAAATCGAGAATAGCGTGGTAGTCGAGCATGTTGTTTGCGTAAGATTGTAGGCGCTTGAGGTCGAAAGGTGAGAGGAGAGCGTCGAGCTCGGGTTTGGAGAGTTGCTGAGGCTGATTTTCTGGGTCGAGCTTCGCTCCGTTGTTGGCGGATTCGTTGATGCTGAGTGCAAGGACGGAGGGGAACTCTCTGAATTGATAGGAGAGCAGTGACAGGAAACGGCGGTGGAAATCTTGAGAGAAAGCTCCGAGCCATGACTTGTCGTCGCTAGTATCCAGGGGCCGAATCATTACACAAGTATGCTCACCAGTCAGCTCGTTTGGAGTCTGTCTGAGATATACGGGAGCAAACGATGCTCGTTTCCAGAATCTATGAAGTGGCTGTGTGAGCCCATAACTGACGCCAACGTAATCCAGGTGATCGGGACGACGTTCTGAAAGCTTCGAAAACAGAGGAGGCATCTTTCGGATATCCCTGACTTTAATATCATCGTCACCAAGAGAAGCGTTCGCCAGCTCAGCATCGGTAACTCGAGTCATGGATTCCTCAACATATTCATCGGCATCTTCTGACAGATTGGCAAATTTGCCTTCGTAGAAATCGTTCAACAACTCCAGTGCTTTACTTCCGTATCCCATCTGAATGTAATCCGGGTTTGTTGCTATCCGCACAACCCGAGCACCAGACAGTCCGGCGAAAGCCTCATCCTGGAACTGTTCACTGATCACCCAAGGAATTAGATCACCGGCTGCTCTTTTTCCTCTGCTCAAGCTATTGAGCACACTCTCCTTGCTGATTTTCCCTTCAAGGGCGACTTGAATGACACAAAGTGGTTCAGGTAAAGTATTGCTGTCTTCTGAAATTGGTGATACGAGTACAAAAAGCTGATGTGCGGGGGCATCACTCATTAACTATGAACGAACGGTCTATTAGCTCGGCTTCTTTGGGGCTATGTTCAGAGGCGCGTGTCAATATGCCAGGGCTGTAGAGGTTTTCGATATGTAAAATGCTTCGAAAGTCGCCCGGAAACGAAACAAAAGACTGATTATCTTACCTGGAGATCATCTGGCGAATTCTTGTAGTGGCTTGCCACGTACAATGCAATCATCTGCTGCAAGAACGCTTCAGAGACCTTGTGGTAGGAGAAGAGGGTATCGCGGTTGACGTTGAGAAGCTGACACTGAGATGGATCAGGGCATCCTTGGGTTGTATTTAGTCTAGATCTAAAGGACAACACGGCGTTAGCTCTGTTGCTTCTGAGCTGGTTATGTAAATGACTCAGGAGCTGTGGGCAATTTTTCGCTTTCAAGGAACACGACTGGAAAGGAAAAGGCCAATGATCTTACCTTGGAAGTGTGGCGTTTAGACACAGAACTTTGTTCATCCAATCCTCTACATCATCGCCTTTTGCATAACGGATAGGTTCAGAAAGTGTAATCTCACGCAAGGAGCGACCTCCTGAGAAGCTGTTGTCAGTTTTGGACGCTTTCCCGGTGGATCGATCCGCAATCTCTGCATCATCAGCGCCGTTGGATTTGGATATCCCTCTGGATTGTTCTCGCAGTTGCTTAATGAGCTTCAGAGACAGGGATCGTCCAGTTCCTTCATATCCATTAATTGTAGAGGCCATAAAAACGAGGTAAGGACCCATTAGTTTTCGAACGAGAGGTAAAGGTATCGCAGCGGCCTCATCTATGACTAGAAGCTCGGCCTGTCCCAAAACATGAGCATCTTGAGGTCTAATCCATTGAATTGTCTGACGATGTTGGCGATGGATATTTACTCGTACAATGGCCTTATTGAAGTCCTTGTTCGTGGATTGGATGATAGAGTAGTCCACATGGTCCATGTAGTTCAAGGCGTCAAAGCCCTTGAAAATAAACTCAAAGAGAGTCTTCAAGTTCTCTGGACTTGGTGATGTGATGAAGATATTGCTGTATCCGTGAGCCACTGCTGCTGCTACAGCAACCCCCAAAGCAGCGGATTTTCCTCGACCACGAGCTGCCGTCAAAGTGACCGTACTCCTCAAAGTCTTCTCTGCAATGGCGTCTACGAAGGTCAAAAGAGCTTTTGCTTGGTCGACAGTTTTTGCCAGCGTCACTAGAGACCCTACGGGCTGCGTGTCTTGCAAGGCTTCCTTCATTTCGTCTAATTCTTGCTGCGATTCGGATTTCGGTGCATCGGGAGGCAGAGGAGGAAGTGCGTCGACGTTTTTGCCCCCAGATATCGGTAAGACGTTCATCTCGTCATCTATAACTAGACAAGTTTTACAAGTACCGAGCGACAGGATGAAACGCTCGTTGAATCTTGCGGTCACATCATCGTGTGCTTCCGTCCTGTACCTCGAGTGGATATCCATAGACAAAGTATAAAGCTGTTTTAAGCTGTTCATACCCTTCAGCAGCAGTACGACTAGCCCTCCTCCTTCGACGGTTTCGATCGTTCTGGCCAGTAGATTTGGCGTAATCGCTTCGAAGTCTTGTAATATGCACATGCCGTATGTATTCCCCAGAATCTTGTCCGACTCTTTGTAGTAGACATATCGAATGTTGTGTAGGGAAACGAAGAGCTCGAATGGATCCTCCGTATTTGCTTCTCGTATGCCACGCTTGACTTCCTTTTTTATTTTATTCTCGCGCTTCTTTCGGTGACTTCGGGAGTATACATTAGCTTGTGGAGACTGTTTTATAGAGAAGAATTGTACCTTGTGAAGCCAAGCAGCTTATTTTTATACGCCCACAGAACGGATTTGTTCTGCTTCATGTCTATTTGTGACATTATGTAATGAAGACGAACAATAACATCCTTCCCATGGTCCCCTACAACCACAATAAAGCTTCGTTTCTTTTCCTGCATGCCATTGCGGAGGAGCGTTGCGATACGCGGATCTCTGATTTCAACATCAACTGGATTGCCCAGAATGTCCGACCTGAAGTGGATAGTACTTACATTACCTTTTGACCCATGCTGACTGCTTATCCGGACACGTCCCAAAAGCAATATTTTGGCTCGAGGCTTTGGGGGAGGCTGTTGCGAGCGGTGTTGCGAGCGGTGTTGCGCCGTCAACTTTTTTCTCCAGCGTCCCCTCGATAAAGCTAAAAATTTCTTAGTGCCGATAAGACGAGGCTGAGACAAGGCTACCAAAGTTTCAAATGTTATCGAACATGCCAAATTCCGAAACAAAAGATAATGACATCTGTGGTTGAATTTGACTGTCTTAGATTCTCAAGGCCGGGCAGAGTTTTGTAATCAACAGTCAATTATTCTGACCTGGATTACGGCAATTTAGTCAGTCTTTCGAGCTTTTTCTTATCCCTTTTCTTACCTACTTTCTCGGGGTAGAACATTTTTATTTAAATTCATTGGAAACAAGGGTATAATCTTCAACAATTAGATGCCTGATGGCCCAACTGCTGGGCATGGTTCCTCGGGAGCGTTGTTAGATTGCAATATGCACAGGTATTCCACTAATACTACAATAGGAATTTGACGCATTTTCTAAGGATTTTCCTCTCCGGTATGTACACAGGTAAAGACATTTTGGTGTACGAATTATCGCTTTGTGCAAGTGAGAGTATGTAAGAAGAAGTCCCTCTATAAATGACAAAAGTCTACTGCAGAGATTCGATCACCAAAGCAGATGCGCCGCCGCCACCATTGCAGATTCCGGCAACACCAATCTTGCCTTTCTTCTCCCGCAGAACGTTGATCAGAGTAGTAACGATTCTTGCTCCTGAGCAGCCAAGAGGATGCCCAATGGCAACTGATCCTCCGTGAACGTTGACCTTTGCCTCATCTAAGCTGAGGAGCTTCATGTTGGCCAGAGCAACGACGGAGAAGGCCTCGTTGATTTCATAGTAGTCGACGCTTGAAGCATCTACTTTTGCGTGCTTGATGGCTTTGGGGATGGCCAATGCTGGCGCTGTGGTAAATTTGCTGGGCTTGTGTGCAGCATCTCCCCATCCGAGAATCTTAGCCAAAGGCTTGAGACCGAGTTCCTTCAACTTGGCTTCTGAGACAAGAACCAAAGCAGAGGCACCGTCGTTGATAGGCGCAGCATTAGGGGCAGTGACAGTTCCTCCATTGGGCTGGAAAGCTGGTCGCATAGCCTTCAGCTTGTCAATGTTGAGGTTCTTAACTTCATCATCCTTCTCGATCTTGATATTTGGCTTGCCACGGCCTCCGCTGACCTCAACTGGAACGATCTCGGTCTTGAATACACCCGCCTCAGTAGCTGCTTGCGCCTTCTGGTAAGACTTGATGGCATAGTCATCTTGTTGTTCTCTTGTAATGCTGTGGTCCTGAGCGCACTCCTCTCCAGCCAATCCCATATGCTCTTTCTTGCCGTAAGCGTCAGTCAAGCCGTCCTTCAAAACACCATCGATAAGTGTTTGGTCGCCGTATTTCGCGCCGGTCCGAAGGGTAGGGAGGTAGTGGGGAACGTTGGACATAGATTCGGATCCTCCAGCAACGACAATTTCGGCATTTCCAGTCATGATGGTCTGAGCTCCAAGGATGATCGCTTTGAGGCCCGAGGCGCACACTTTGTTGACGGTCGTACAAACAGTTGCCTCTGACAGGCCTCCAGCAATCGCGCTTTGGCGGGCGGGATTCTGACCCAGGCTACTAAAGTCAATATTTAAAGCCAGATCAGAAAAGAATGAGGACGCTCACTTCGCAGACAAAACATTGCCAAAGAAGACTTCCTCTACCTGCTCGGGCTTGATTTCGGGGACTCGTTCAACGGCAGCTGTGAATTTCGTCAGTCAATTTCATCAGTCATTATGACTTGCATTTAAGTCGCAGACCGACCTTTAATAGCGAGACCACCCAATTGAGTTGCGCTCAAGCTTGAGAGGGACCTGGTGTTGTCAATATTTCCCCTCCATTAGGGCGGCAGAAAAACCTCACCCCAGGAAAGACCCCACAGGGGTTCTCACGGCGGAGACAATGTAGACTGGCGGAATAGATGCCATGTTGACTGTAAATGTGTGAAATTATGGTCTCTGCGACGGTGTGAGAGGAGATATGGAAGCTTAAGAAGGTTGGTGGTTCAGTAATCTTTTTTGTGTGAAGTGAGACAAAGCTCAACAATTCTCACCGCCTATCCAGGGCCCCGAAAAGTTCGGTGGCCGTCCGGCGATGCCTATTAATAGTTAGGCTTGGTTGTCCGGGCATTACCTCTCTGCGTGAGGCTTCAATTTTGTTCGCGATGAATGTGTTTGAGAACTTGAGCGAATCTTCAGCTACATATCGACAAACAATGACATTGATGTTTAATGAGATTTTACTGCGAAAGGTGGTCTTAATGGGAAGGCTGGGCCCAAATCGGTGCCGTTACAGCGACTTCCATTTTCGAGAATTGCATCACATTTGTCGAGGTTAATATTAAAAAAGCCGCCCAGTCCACTGCAGAAAGATTGCATCTCACAGTATTAAAATGTAACTCAGTCATGTTTCAATACTGTAATGAAAAATAATTAAAAGACGCTGATGAGGGGCAAGGCTGCAAAGCAAGGCTGAGATAGCACACGTGACCATAATTCTAAAGCTTCGAACTTTTTTGATGTTTAGATCGCGACAGTTGCTGATCGCTGAGAGGCGTCGCATTTCCCACCCAGGCTCATAGACTCCCCGCGGACCCGTTAGCCCACCATGGATGACCTATACGATGAGTGAGTTATCGAAGAAGTATTTAAATCTGCACAAATGCTAATCTGATTGTAGGTTTGGTAACTTCATTGGTGAAGCTGAAGAATCAGAGGACGACAGCCAACATGGCATCGACGCTGGGGCCTATGTCTATGATGACGAGCCAGAGGAGGCCCCGGAGACTACTGGCCAAGAGCTCATGGAAATTGATGGTATGTGTCGCGAGCAGCTATCGTCAAAACAAGACTGACTGCGTTACAGATGAGGGACCCTCGAATGCCGTAGTCCTCCACGAAGACAAGCAATATTACCCAACAGCGCAACAAGTATATGGAGAAGATGTCGAGACTATGGTACAAGAGGAGGATGCTCAACCTCTATCACAACCTATCATTGCACCTGTCGAGCAGAAGAAGTTTACGATTCAAGAAGCAGACCTTCCCCCTGTATACTTCGAACGGAGTTTCATGACAGATCTTATGAATTTTCCAGACCAGATCAGAAATATCGCATTTGCAGGCCATTTACATCATGGAAAGACCGCGTTGATGGATATGTTGGTACTCGAGACCCACGATATTTCGGACCGACTTGAAAAGAAGACAGGCAAAAAGAGGGACGAGCAGTTGCGATATACCGATGTTCACATTTTGGAGAGAGAACGAGGCCTGTCGGTTAAATCCGCTCCGATGAGCTTGGTTCTTCAAAGCACGCATGGAAAATCGCATCTGGTGAACATACTCGACACCCCAGGTCATGTTAATTTCGTTGATGAAGTTGCTTCATCACTTCGACTGGTCGATGGCGTTGTACTGGTAGTCGATGTTGTGGAAGGTGTACAAGTCAACACAGAACAGATCATTAAGCATGCAGTGTTGGAAGGTCTACCCCTTACACTCGTTGTCAACAAGATGGACCGTCTAATCTTAGAGCTTAAACTCCCTCCATCCGATGCCTACTTCAAGCTCAAGCACGTTATTGAGGAGGTCAATACCGTTATTGAAAATACCCTGCCCGGACAAGGAGAGAAAAGAAGACTTAGCCCAGAAAAGGGAAACGTCCTTTTTGCGAGCAGTATCATGGGATGGTGTTTCACTTTACAATCGTTTGCAAAGATGTATGCCGACAGCTATCCTCCAACGAAGAAAGGGACCCCCGGAATCAACGCCGCCGAGTTTGCGCGACGCTTATGGGGCGACATCTTCTTCAATCCTACAAAGCGATCTTTCACACGAAAAGGCGTCGAGGAACGGTCCAAACGCTCTTTTGTAAACTTTGTACTCGAGCCCATCTACAAATTATACTCGCATACTATCAGTGAGAGCCCTGAAGATTTGAAGAATACTTTGGCGACATTAGGGATATCCCTCAAGCCATCCCAATACAAGACTGATGCCAAGATTCTCTTGAAGTTGGTGTGTGAGCAGTTCTTCGGGCCTTCTAACGGATTTGTTGACATGATTGTCGACCACATCCCCTCACCTGTCGAGTCCGCTGAGGCCAAACTTCAACGTTACTACACCGGACCTCTCGATACTAGTGTGGCCAAAGCAATGGAGAAATGCGATCAGGACGGGCCTCTGGTTGTGCAGATCTCGAAATTGTACAATACGAGCGATGCCACAGGCTTCCACTCCTTTGGACGAGTCATGAGTGGGACTGCCCGACCCGGATCTCAAGTACGAGTTCTCGGCGAAGGCTATTCCATAGATGACGAGGAAGACATGAGTATGGCAACCATCTCTGACGTATGGATCGCTGAGACACGTTACAATATCCCCACAGATGGTGTTCCCGCGGGTAATTGGGTGCTATTGGGGGGCGTTGACAACTCAATTGTCAAGTCTGCAACGTTAGTCCCGCCCGTTTTACCGGACCAAGAGGATGCCTACATCTTCAAACCTATTACGCATTTCACCGAGTCGGTCTTCAAGGTTGCTGTCGAGCCTATCAACCCCTCGGAACTCCCAAAGATGCTGGATGGATTGCGAAAGATTAATAAGAGTTACCCCCTGATTACAACCAAGGTCGAAGAATCCGGGGAACATGTTATTCTCGGCACGGGAGAGCTATACATGGATTGCGTTCTGCATGACCTCCGCCGGCTATACGCCGAGATGGAGATCAAAGTCTCGGATCCAGTCACGCGGTTCTGCGAAACCGTTGTTGAGACATCAGCGACAAAATGCTATGCCCAGACACCGAATAAGAAGAACAAGATCACAATGGTGGCCGAGCCGTTGGACCAGGGTATTGCGGAAGACATTGAGAGCGGGAAGGTCAGCATCAGAAGCCCCAACCGAGTCATCGGCAAATTCTTTGAAGAAAATTACGGGTGGGATCTATTGGCTTCCAGAAGCATTTGGGCATTCGGTCCCGACGACTTGGGACCCAATATACTACAGGATGACACTCTACCGTCAGAAGTAAGTGTTGCATTATTTGCTTTTTCCGTTCTTGCATTTTGATGCACAAAAATCCCAATCGGTCCTTTTATGCTGACATTTACACAGGTGGATAAAAGACTTTTAATGAGTGTCAGGGACACAATTCGTCAAGGTTTCAGTTGGGCAACTAGAGAAGGTCCCTTGTGTGAGGAGCGTGAGTCCCCCAAACCCCCACACCCCAGTCATTTTCTTTACTCCCATCCTCGGTGTCGAACGATGCTAGAAAGCCGAAAAGCGGTGTAGCTCGATTCCCACATCGCTCTCATTGGATAATACGCAAGCCGGTCCGAATGCTGACCACCCTTGTAGCAATCCGCAACAGCAAGTTCAAGATTATGGACGTTACATTGGCTCCAGAAGCGATTTTCCGGGGGGGCGGCCAGATCATCCCCACTTCCCGACGCGCCTGCTACTCATCGTTCCTGATGGCATCCCCACGCTTGATGGAGCCTGTTTACTCGTGCTCGATGACAGGACCTGCAGACTCGGTCACATCACTATATACCGTCCTAGCCAAGCGACGCGGCCATGTCCTATCTGATGGTCCAATTGCCGGCACACCGTTGTACCGTGTCAGTGGTCTCATTCCCGTCATCGACTCCTTCGGATTTGAAACCGACCTGCGTATTCACACTCAAGGGCAAGCCACTCTCAGCCTGGTTTTCGATAGGTGGAGCATTGTACCTGGAGATCCCCTCGATAAGGACGTAATACTGCGGCCATTGGAACCAGCCAGTGCCCAGGCTACGGCGAGGGACTTTGTATTGAAGACTAGGAGGAGAAAGGGGTTGAGTGAGGATGTCAGCGTTGCCAAATTCCTCGAGCCGGAGCTGTTCTCTAGTTTGAAGGAAAGTGGTTTGTTAGATGGGTGAACAAAAGCAAGCAAATAGACACATTTGGTGGAGTTTGGCGGCATGATCTCAATTTCAGGAGATCTCCCAAAAGGCGTTTTGAGTTATGGAAATCTGTAGTATAGCGAGACGATACAAGCAAAGTAAAAGGGCTACTATCACAGCAGCACTACATGCACTCCCTTTTCAAATCTCACCAATCATCTTCAGCCCCTCGCGGTTAATTACGCAGCTTAGACCGGGCCTCGAGGCACAGAAACGCGCATATACTGAGGCTTTTTGAAGTATTTCTAATCATCATTGACCAGCCGCTTCAATGCATAATCGGTCGGGTACGCCGTGCTTACCGAGAACCGCCCGATCATGCAACTCCAGCTCTCCTAATTCCCAGCAACCTGGGCTCGCCATCCTCCCGCAATCCTGCAGAATTAATGCCCCCAAATCCCCTTTGCAGCACACTCGCTCTCGCTCTCGTACGCGCAATTGGTAATCTCCTGACTCGTGCAGGCGAAAAATCTGCGGTGACGGTACCTCTCCACTCGTATGTATAATAGCATTCCGTTATGGCTTTCCCAATATTTCCACAATATTTCGTACCTCGGGCCACGTAATCGTCCACCGCGGGCGTCCACTGCCACGCAATGGGTTTTAAAATTGCGAGAGCTCGGTGCTGGTTTTTTCGTTTTTTCGTTTTTTCGTTTCGAGTTGCACGTGGGGAGAGGTGTGTTTTGCGATGCCGATTGATTCATTCGCTGTGTCAAGTTTATGCTTATCTGGCGAACCCGGTGGCTTTCCTTTTGCCCTTACAAAATTGTTTCTTTGCGCGCGGTGGTCCGTGGAACAACGGCATAGTCCTGGTGTATAGCAAGATGTAATATTGACGGGGTGTGTCTTGATATTTATGTGTTTCTTGGGAAGGCCCCACGTCACGGCAGATTTTTTGGGTATCTTGATGAAGGTTTTAATCACCGAGGTTTCCTCATCAGGTAGGGCGGCCGTTTGTGGAGATGTGGAGTTGGAATAGTAAATTCTTGAATATCAGACATTAGACCGACCTAAGGCCCGTAAAACCTTCGATCATGGTCGCTAGTGCAAGGTTGCCGATTCTTTTGGGATACCGCACAAGGTGTAGCAACCCTTTTGCAAGTTTGGAGACGACTTAGGTTCGTCTAGAATCTTGGCGGGGAAAATCTTCAAAAAGCGCTCCCCCTCCATTGGGTATGTTACGACCTTCTCGTGTATCATTGCTAGTTCGAGTAAACAGCTCAGGGGCATGGGCTGCGGTTGTGGCGAGCACTGTGATGATGCTTGCATAAGAGCACTCAAAAGACCTGCAGGCGTTCCGTCCCAGCCATGTGTCTCCATGTGCACGCAACGACGGCCCCCTGCCGTGCGACAGGGTTAATAAGTAATGCAGACAGCATGCCAGAAAAATTCCCTTTTTGAGACCCATGGGAAGCTTCGATTTTGCGGGGTGCTATGCGCGCGCCTGAACCCCATGCCGCTGGTAACTGAGCTATGTACAGTCAAAGGAACGTGCGTAGAGCGATACGATATTATTCCAAACACGGCTTCATCATCTTTCTTAGGATGCCCATAAGATTCGCGTTCTCGAGTGCCGCTGCCACGCGTTCCTTGTCTGCCAATTGCTTGTTCACTTCCTCAGCTTGGCTGTGGGTATCCTTCTTAATCTTCACCTCAACCCGGTAGCTTGGGGGTAGAGCTTGCTCTAGACGTACTCGAACGCCTAGTCCAATGACAGTCGCAAGGGAACAGTGCGTTACGGTTGGGGTGAGTTCGACGAGGACGCGCGAGAGTGCGGCAGGATTGGTAAGATCTGGAGGAGAAATAAGGTGGACGTCTTCGAGCTTAACGACTCCTAGAGATGCTAATGAGAGAGGATGTTCGGGGTCTGATATAGGGGCTATCAAATCTATTAAGACGAAACATTAATCGTCAGATGTGCATCATGAGCTAGAGACCATAGAAACATAACAGTAACACACAACGATGCATACAAAATTAACGCTGAAACAAGCACTATATTATCAAAGCGCTTCGAGGGCTTAAAATAGTTCGATACTGGAACAGGCAGAGGGGAATCTTGTTCCACGCTGATGGAGCGCATGACGTTCGGAAGAGAGCCTAGGGATCCGAGCCGCAAAGAAACAAATTCATGGGGGCTTACCATATATCTCATGGACATCAATCGGCTCTACGCTCGAGTCATCAGAATCTGTGTCCGAGAAGTCGGACATGTAGAACGGGTCTAATGCATAACTGGGCTTGCCCATCAACAGATCGTGAATGCCATGCTTGATTGAAGAGTCCTCCTTTTGCCTCCGCCTCTGTCTATGCGAAGGTAATTCTGATACGCTCAAGATGGTGGGGTTGGCGTTGTCCAGCTCGACGGAACCCATGTTGACCAACGAAGATGTGGAGAGGGAAAGTATTCGTATGCGGGCTGGGACCCTGCCTCGTTGAACGTCGAGACTCGAACTCAAACCCAGCACAGTATGAAGATTCAAGGGGCGTTTATCAGGCGCGGTCGTGGTCGGGGTCGTGGTCGTTGATGGTGCGGATGAGGCCGTCGCGATGGCAGATTGAGATTGAAGGGGCGGATACCGGTAGTCGTTTGAAGACGAAGATCTTGATCGCGCGACCTTTATCGATAGCGGTTAAACCGATAAGAGATTTCCCGATGTCGCTTGTGGCTTTCTCCGGTCTCACGCCACGCATATCGGCATTACAACGGAGTACACACCTCATCGGAAAACCATTTCGATAGACGTCTTGATGCAGCCGTCGCTGAAATCTCCAGTTCTTTCCGTTGTATATTCTTTCATCCCATTCTACTACTCCATCTCTGCCATTCTCAGGGACTTGTTCGTGCCCGCTTCCTGAGAAGTTGAAGTCTTTCTTTGCCAAGGTTGATGCCGTTCCATCCACATCCAAGAGGTCTGGTGGTTGTAAGCTTTCTCTGTGGCTTTTTATATTCCAATGGGAAAGGCGAGACAGAATGTTGCATTGCCTTTGCAAATCCTTCCCAATGATGCCGAAGCGTTGGAGCTCAGCCTGGTAGTCATCAGATGTCTGGACACCTCCGCTAGCTTCTGGTATCACACGACGTTTTATTCAAAGCTATTCAGCTGTATGCCATGCTTCGACATCTCCAGACTTTGCTGGACTTAGATCTTCCTTGGTAAGATGGCTGGCTGCTTTTGTGATTCTATTTCATGGCCGCATTGCATACTCATGGCATTGTTTAGCTGTAATTCGAGCCTTGAGACCAATTCCCTTTACAAAACTTCCATTGGGCTCTTGGGAATTCTTGGGAACGGGTGGGGGCCGACCAAGCGCTGAATTACCAAACTGCCAACTCTGACGTTGTCGATATATTTGAAGAATTCACCAATGACATCTCACTCATTCCTTCGGTCATTATGACACACCGGCCGGCTCGAAAGAAGTATCAATCTGTACAACTTGCACGAGGCTTGGCAGTCTGCGGGCACTGCTCTGACTGCCTTTTGCTACCAGTAAAGTACCGATAGCAAGCAGCAAGTCATTCAGGGCTGTAACCTGAACGAAGGTTGAGCTAAGAGATTATCAAAACAGCGGATTAATCTGAGCAAAACGCACCGGGCTCCGGAGGCCCAAACTTCACTAGCCTTCCCGTGTCCGTCTGAACTTGGCTGGAAACTCAAAATGGTGAGTAAACGGAGATTGCTACACAGACCAAATTTCCCTTTTTGTACAGCAAGTTATATGTGGCAGTGATATATTCCACAATCATGTGTGGGTTTAGTTCTCCCAAATTTCTGATTAAGGAAACCTCCGCAATCTGGACTGGGCCTTAATGGTGGCGCAATTGCTGCATGCAGCCGCGATGAGAAGTCCCAAATGTCCGTCCACCTTCCGCTAGCGCCTTGTGCAAACTCGAGATCATGCATGGAACAATAAGAATGGTAATGTTCTCCCGCGCCAGCACCCTTGCTTGGCTCGTGGAGCGTGGAGTATTCCATGCCAGATTAATGCTAGAAATTCGATCGAACATGATTCGAAGCACCGGACTGTCTTTTCGTGCAGTGTGCGCCGCCCTGCATATGAGAATTAATTAATACATGCGACGCTTATCACATCAGTGTCCACTTGCTAGTTGCTCCATGGCATCACGAACCACCAGATCCCCAAAGCTTCTCAAGTTCCTGTTTTGAAGGGGCGAAATCATAGTTACAATTTCCTTCTAGAATCATTTTGGCAGGAGAAGTTCAATCGAAGTGCCGAGCGCCTTTTCTTAATTTTTGGCGATTTTCTCTCGGGAAACCGGGTTGCAAGTTCAACCGCGCTCGTCGGCAACATTCGTCATAGTTAGGGACCTTATTAATTTTTTTTTTATCTTTCCAAATAATAGTTTAGGGGGCGAGTTAGAGAACATGAACTTTGAACATGAAGTTGAGTCTAAATCAAAAGAAAAAGCAAAACCATAGTATCACCCAACGGCATTCTTCACCCGTCCCACACGGGTAGCTTCTACTGCGAACGAAATGCAGAAGGCTGGAAGCCAAACGGGAGTGGAGTACGGGATGCGCAGAGCCGTTGATTGATGATCGTTGAGACAATTGGGACCACCGAGGTCGGCTCTTCTGGTGTTTAGCTGCACTGCGACCGTAATAATTTTTCACAGAGTTCAAATAGGTTTTGATGGTGCTTTGAGCTGTTCAAGAAGTGTAAGATCGCCGTGCTCCTGCTGACTGCAGAATACTGGTTGTACCTACCTAGATGCTGGCTCGGAGCACTACACACTAAATACCGCTAGGCAAGTCATAATATACAGCGGGGCGGATTTCCCTCCACTTGAAATCCGTTCTTACCTGCTAGATCAGGCGTCGACAGCGGCAAGGTTGGTGGTCAAGAACTACGCACTACCGCATGGTACCGCGGTCCCAAAATTATAGAGTGCGACAACCCCCAGCTCTCGCGGTCACCAATACACCCACAAAAGCTCTACAGCGACAACTGCTACGGCGACAACGACGACAACGACGTCAACGACGTCGACTTGGGCCTCGTTACGTTTCAGCCTCCATTCCGCATGGCTGCAATGATAGCATATGGACTGCAGCGCTGAGGTTTCTTCCACTTCCAATGATCGTCCCCTTCAAACACCTCGAAAATAGCATCCGATCTCCAGCGCCTGCAGTCATCCAATTTCCAAGTGTGTGGAAACCCACATTGTTCTGACCTAGCCACACGCCTCGCGGTACGATCCATTTGCCTTCCTGCTTTTGAGGTCGCTGTACCACGGCGCGGGGAATTCAGCCACCTCTTCGCCTGACCGCTTCCTCGGCATTGCAGCCCACAGTGTCTCACGAAAGGGCCATATATCGTGCACGTGAAGGGTGGACTTCAGTTGTTCGCTCGTAACGCACCGTAGGGTTCAAATTCAAGGCCCAGGGTCGTAGGGGATACCCGGCAAGCAAACTGGCGCAACTTTGAGTTCTGTTCAGATTTCAAACCTCCCAAAAGAGGGGCAGAATATAACCTTGACTACAATCCTGGTCATTGAAAACAGGGGATACGATACCGTTGCTAGACTCCCCACTAGTCGTTTCCACTAGGCATTTTGACACCCCCCAGACGCCCGTAATCCCTATCCCTCACTTCTTACAGCGGCCAGCCTGCAGCGGCAACTTAGGACTCTTCGCGGCCCATTCTGTACCATAAACCAGAGCACGGGGACGTCTGCTACTACTACTGAAAAGCATTGAAGCGCGTTCCTGGCTTTCTTCATTCCTTCTCGCGGCTGCTGCGCTTTTCTACTGTACTACCTGCGGCACAGCCTCAATACGTTCCTTCACTGGGCCAGCCGTCATTGCATGATTGCAAAAAGTTAGGAGCAATCAAAATACCGTTTGCGCGGGTAGCTGGCGGCTTTGACTTCATACGTTTCCTCGTTCCTGTTGTACCAATGCGAACTGGTACGGAGTTAGTACAACGACCCGCCCACACATTCAAATTATAGGTATGCCCTGATCGCCTTATGCATTATATTGCTAAGGCGTCCAAGCCTCATATCTTGATTAGCCCGAGAGTCCGGCCTCGCTGATATTTCTAGGGCTCTTTATCTCATCTAGGGGAAGTCCTCGGAACCTTGCCGGACCCTTAAAGTTTGGGATATCAGTCTACAACTTCCCTCAGCCGCTGTTTGTCTCTCTACTCAGTTAGGTCATTGCACGTCGATCGTAGAAGGACTTTTTTGGGCCTCTACAGAAGAGAGTAACTTGCACCAACGAGCGCGAAACTGGCTCACCACACCGGCGCATTACATCTCTTTCACATACAATGGCCAGCGATCCAGGGAACCGGAGACTACTCCCTCAAAGCTCACAGATGCAGAGCTTCTCATTTGCGCCCAGCAATTTTGGGCAACGGGAAAATCAAAAAAGTGCGACTTTCCAAACTTACTATCTTGGTTTCCCCGCATTTGCGCCGTTTCTAACTTGGATTCAGACTATGTTTTTGTCGATGAGCATAACCGCCACAAACGGTTGAAGGGTATGTTATATTTCAAATTCAGAAGACTTCAGAACTGATCCCATGTAGTTATGCGCGCCTGTGAAGGTTGTAGGAGGCGGAAGATCAAGTGCGATGCGGCAACTACAAATACCTGGCCATGTTCAGCGTGCATACGCTTGAAACTCCATTGCGTTCCCCCAACTGTCAACTACGATCGCGACTACCCTTCCAATGCACAGCCTTTCGAATCGGAGGGGGTTACTTACAATAACGGCGGAAGTAACGATGATGACTACCACCAGCAGGTCACCTTGCAGCAACAGCACCAACTAACAGGCCCACACAAAAATGTACCTCCGATATATACGCAGCAAGTACCGTACTCTGAGGCCGTTGGTGTCTATCAAACGGTTCCATATGGTGCGCCATCATCTGCACATAGCCAACCAAGTATGCATTACGGCAGCATGCAAACTCCCGTCAGTATGATCGATCAACACCAGCAATACACTCCACAAAATGTTTTTCCCACCCCGCCCCTCCAAGGTTCACATCCAGAATCACCGGAAACCTACGAACAGGATCAATACGGGCAACAGGATCTGGCTGATCTATTGGGAGAGCTCAGGATGAACGAAGCCGGCACAGGTAGGCATCATTGCGTCACTAGTAGAAACTTGAGTTCCTAATTTGCGACAGCTCCATATCTGAATAACAAGAATCGAAACAAGACACTGGTCGAGGAGCCAGCGTTTGAGGATGTGGATGAGTACAAGAATGTCTTGCCGCCCTCAGTACCCGGTCCAGATCTCAAAGTCAGGATACCACCGGAGTTGATGCCAGACGAGGAAACTATATTGCACTACTTCGACATGTACTTTTTAAATGTTCATCCTTACGTTCCTGTTCTAAACAAAGCCCTATTCTATCACCAATGGCATACGAATCGAGAAGCAATTTCGCCACTCATTTTGGAAGCAATTTTCGCAATAGCGGGACGACTTGCAGATGAGCCAGCGCAAGGACATCAATGGCTTGCCCTAGCATCAAGTAAGCGTCACGAGTATTCAATTTTCTACTAAAAGTGCTAATGCTATGGCAGAACATGCCGATTCCTTCATGGATGTCCCCCGACTTAGCACTCTTCAAGCCACCCTAATTGTTCTCAAAGCGAGAGAATCGGCACCAAAAAGAGGGTATTATTTCCGATCTTGGATGACTGTCGTTCAGTGCGTGCAAATGGCGAAAGATTTGGGCTTAGACGAGCACTACGAGGAACACAAGGCTGGCAGGCCATGTGGATCTGAGCTTGCCGATTGTATAACCAAGAATCGAATCTGGCAGACCATTTTCATTTGCGAGTTGATGATTGGATCCCCACAGGGTTAGTCTTACCTTTATCTCCCGAGTATTCAACTGACAGAGAGTAGGACGAACTGATTTGGCGGTCGACATCGACTCTTTGGATTTGAGTGTCTCGAGACCAGCACCCGGGATCGATGATTCCGAATTCCACGTTTCGCGCAACTTTACTTATTTCACTAGGGTTGTCCGTAACGTCCGGAGAATGAACAATGTCTATGCACGAATCAAGAAAAAGAAGGAATGGGGTGTAGATCCAGACTTCGTGCAACTGAATCCGTCTTTTGATGCTTGGATGAATGACCTGCCGTCCGATTTGCAGATTACATTTCCTCCAGACGGATCCCCGCCTTGGCTGCCATCTCATTTTATTGGAAACATCCATTCGTATTATTATCTTAGCATAATAATGCTACACCGACCGCAACTTACCTTCATGGAGCCAACGGACATGCATGGAGGCTGGAAACACCATATGATGATATGCTACTCGTCTGCCAAGCTCCTGTGTCGGTTGCAAGAAGCTATTCTGCAGTCCTTCGGGATGACAGGACTCCTCTGCATGCAAAGAGGTATCAACTTCACCATTTATTGCATCCTTACTTGCACAGTTCTGCACCTGGTATGTGAAACCTTGACTAGGTTACTTGAAAAAGACTAAAGAGTATTAGGTCGCACTTACATCCCCAGATCCCGAGCTCAATTCAGATGCGCGTGAATACTTTACTCGGCACATGCGGATTTTAGAGAAATGCACAAGCTCCTGGCCGATGCCTGATATGCAACAGCAAATCGACGCTTTGCGGGAAGCCTTCTCTGCTGATACGAGGAAACCGTTTGTGCTCAAGCCTAGCTTCCCGTACGGTAGTCCAGGGGCACCTGTGAACATGAGTCCACCAAGGGGGAATACACAGTATCGTCAAATGGCCACTCAAGGATCTTCAATTGATCAAGCTGTGGAGCATCAGCATGCCCAGCCACAACAGCACGTCAGTTATACAAACCACCCCATCTCACCACCTATCTCAGCAGGAGGCGTCACGGACACGAAGAGTGACTCTCCAGCTGCACAGTCTCTGGTCATGATGGCCGCACAACGAGGGCCTCAGCAGCCGCATCAGCCGATGACAACTAGTGGTCAAATGTCGGATCCAAGTGCTTGGAACCCAAATAGAATCTTTGAGTAAGCTTAATATTGATCTACGTGTCATAATATTGTCAAACTTGCTAACCTGTCACAGCCAATGGAATACGACTTTTGGTACGACTCCTCAGAGCTCTGCTCCTCCTCCCCAGCAGACCCCTCTAAAACTTCCCGTTTCAGGTGCCCAGGAAATCCCTACACTGCCTGAAATGCAGAGCCTCCCGAACACCAGCATGCCTCAAGGCTCTCAAGCGGTCATTCCCCCACAACAATATTCAGGGGCCCCAATTCCATCCTTTGTCAGTCCCAGCATGTGGCAAGAGTCAGTGGCAAGTGTGTACGAGGGCGGACTGAAGCGACACGCTACATGGGATTACGACGAGAACAACATGGTCAATTCCTCGAAACGACCGCGATGAATTGAATAACATAAAACAAACAAACGACGATATGGCAATTACAATGATTACGAGATTACGAATTCCGCATTTGCGGCCCAGATTTGGCCCCCAGGTCGATCTCGGGATAGGACCGACCGCTTCCCCGAAACCCGCTGACAACCGAGTCCCGAATATTTCCCGCTCGTGCTTGCTCATCTAGGTACTAGGTACATCAGAGAGAAAAACTGCAGGAAGGTGGCTGGACACTCACTGTCGCCGTTTTAAGGCCGGTATTAGCCTGATGCGGCGCATTCAGCCGGGCGGCGAGTAGAATGACTCGGAGATAGAAAGTCGGTGGTGCTCTGGGAGTTGCCTCTTGGGGAAAGACGCGGAGTGGGATCATTTTGCTGACAAAAGTGGGCACATGGATGGATTTGTGCGGAGAGGCTTGAACGTAAAATGGGGGTGCATTTGGGAAGGAGTTAGGTGATGGGTAGTGTTTATGTGCATATGGGAGCGAGGGGCAGGCCAATGATAAGCTTCGACATAGGTCTGGGTTGCGTATGTCTATAGGTACGATATGGTTTGTCTGAGGTCTGGTCATACATTCGCGGCGATCTTTTGGCATATGGCCTGCCTGTATTTTGCGCTGGGTTGCTTTGGGATACCATGCTCAAATATGTTTCTCATGGTAACCGGCCGCCACGCCTTGTAATATTTTGCTGCCCGTTGCATCGGGACTTGTACGTCTAAATTATGCTACGTTTGAATGAGTAACACAAAATATCAGGTGTGACTACTGCATCTTTTGGCCGTCGGGGTCTCCAATATATTTCGTGGGGGGATTGAAAAGTCGGATAGATCGTCATTTCATTCGTTGGGTTGAATCGAAGTCGATGCAACCTTTGTGCTTTGTTCGTGTCTTGAAACGCAGAGTGCAGTTGGGACGTTGCCTTTTGCCCGTAGTTATACGTTAAGTCGTTTTATATTCATGTTTCTCGTAAGAATGCATGGTCTTTCCAGCCCATTCTCCTCACCTGAATCTGCATTGAGTCCAGTACCCTCTTTTTAACGCCATCCTGACTTCCACCGTGGCCATCTTTGACCTCTGTGCCCAAAAACGCTCCATGCGTACTTGAAAAGTCATGCTTTTTCAAAACATCCCACATGCCCACGATCTCCTCTGCTGATAGAGGGATCATGTTCGGTATCGACCACATAAAAGAATAAGAATTCATACCAGGGGGTCTCCCTCTCTTTCCACCATCAGGACCTTTACTCCAATCGCCCATTCCAGCTGGTACCGTGAGCAGCGTATCCGCAACTAACAATCTCCCAAACGCCAAACACACCAAACTCCCAGGAAAATGCCCACCAAGCTTCAACGCCTTAACGCCCGTCTTCTCCCCCCTCACCTCAATCTCCTCTTCCTTGCCCTCAATAAACGTCCTCGCCTTGCCTAATCTATCAAGACGATTAAGCCACTGTTTATCATCCCAACTCAGATACACCGGACAATCAAAAGCATCCGCCCATTCCAGATGCGTGCTGTAGTAATGCGGATGACTTATAACAATCGCCGCCAGCCCACCCAGACTATTAATACTCTGCACCGTCTCCTCATCCAGAAACGTGATGCAGTCCCATAACACATTGCCTTGCGGCGTCTTAATCAGAATACAGCGCTGCCCAATCGCAACCTTTGGTTCCGTCCATATACTCCAGAAGCGCTGGTCGTCATCAATAGCTTTCCAGCGGTTCTTACAGCCTCTGGATTTCAGTTCTGATAAGGTGGTGAAGGATTGACCTGTGGGCGGAACGAATTGCCGCGGGTCGTCACAGATTCGACAGCGGGTTAGGAGCTTGCGGTCTTCGATGTCGAATTGGGTGCCGCAGGCTGAGCAGATGAGGAGACGGTCTGAGTTGGAATCCATGCTGTTTACTGCTGGCGGGGTGTCGCTGTAGTCGTGCAGACTTTCGAATTCGTGCTCTATGGTGTAGTTGATGGGAGTAGAGCCGGTGGTGGAGGATGGGGTTGCGGCGGTGGATGAAGCCATGATATTAAGGGGGAGGGGACTCTTTGAGCGTGCCGGAGTGGGGATGCGGAGAGAGAGGGGTTACTTGGTATGGCAGGCTACCACGGAGACTTCCATGAGACTCGGGAGTGAAGCCTCGCTTTGTTGAATCTCACTGTCACGAGCGCAATACCTTGTTGAGAAACGTGACTTCCGCCGATAAGTGAAGAGTGAAAAATGGGGTGCCACAAGAAGCCCAAAGCGGAAGGTACAGCCGGTATCACGGAATCGACCGCATACTAAAGGCATAAGGAAGTATTGTTTATGAAATGCTCTCTTCTTTCCCTTCTTCCCTTTTCCGATTCCCAGAGTTTCCTTTGAATCTTTGAATAGATTCAATACAGACAGGATGGTGTTCTTACTCGATTATTTCCAGCACAAACGGGACTGGTAATTGAACCCCATCCTTTCCCCAGCTTCCCCGCATTCCTCTAGCTAGAACTAACTTTCGACCCAGCAACTTCAAGCAAACAGAACGAGCACAGCGAATTCAAGCCCTCGCATCCTACCATGGCGCCTTTACATTATCAGAACGACAAGTCCTTGCGAAACCAATTGAGGAGCTAGTCCAAGATGTCCACAGGCAAATCGTGCAGCCAATTGATATCTTACGAGCTTACGGGAAAGCCGCGCTCAAGGCTCATGAGAAGACGAATTGTGTGACGGAGGTTATGATTGGTGCCGCAGAAGGTTGGACTAAGGATGGAAGTATAAATATGAAGGGTCCTCTGGCTGGTATTCCGATCAGTTTGAAGGACTCGATTGTAGTGGGGGGCTTTGATACTTCGGTGGGATATAGTTGCAATGTGGGAAATAAGGGAGAGAAGGATGGGACTATGGTAAGGCTGTTGAAGGATGCGGGAGCGGTACCATATGTTAAGACGAATCTACCGGTCACGCTGTTGAGTTTTGAGTCGACGAATGATGTTTGGGGGAGGTGTACGAATCCTCATAACAATAAGTACTCACCTGGCGGATCAACTGGTGGCGAGAGCGCTTTGATGGCTGCTGGAGGTGGAAGGATTGGGATTGGTTCTGATGTTGCTGGGTAATTATTCCAGACTATTTGAGATAACACGACAGCCTTCACTAACAGGTTCACAGAAGCGTCAGAGTTCCAGCACACTTTTCGGGAATTTATAGCTTGAGGTGTTCTACTGGAAGGTGGCCTAAGAACGGCATGGTTACAAGTATGCCAGGTCAAGAGGGGATTCCCAGTGTGTTTTCCCCTATGTCAAGGACACTCGGCGACCTCTCATACTTCACAAAGTCACTGATTGGTATGAAGCCATGGAGATATGATCACTCAGTACATCCAATTGCGTGGAGGGGTGATGTTGCCAAGGAATACGAGGAGAAGAAAAGGTTCCGGATAGGCGTTCTCCAAACTGATGGGGTAGTGGACCCCAGTCCAGCCTGTGCACGAGCTGTTGACGAAGTTGTGGCAGTTTTGAAGAAAGAAGGCCATGAAGTCGTGGATGTGGAGCCGCCAGCTCCATATGAAGCTCTCTACATTGCCTCTCAACTCCTCAACGCAGACGGCTGCAGAACTTATAAGTCTTTCTTCCGTACTGGCGAATGGGAAGACACTGGAGCAAAACAAATGAGCTGGCTCATGTCTTTGCCTAGCCCGTTCAAGTATGTTTACTACCTGTGGGTCAAGTATGTCCGAAAAGACGACATTTGGGCAGGTCTCATCAAAGACTGGAAAGAGAAGTCAGCATATGAACAATGGAAGTTCGTAACAAAACGAGAGGCCTATAAAGCTAAGTTCCACGACTGGTGGGAGCAAGAGGCCAAAATCGATTTCATGATTACCCCTCCAAATGCTACACCAGCTGTTCCACATGATGGAATGAAGGATGCTGTCAGCAGTTGTGGCTACACTTTTCTATTCAACCTTGTAAGTTAACTCCTTAGCTGCATCGTCCTGATACTAATATACGAACAGCTCGATTACACCTGCGGCATCATGCCCATAACCCATGTTGATAAATCCCTTGACCAGCTCCCCGCAACATTCTCCCTCAAGAAACTCAATGGCGTAGCACAAGGAGCATACAAACACTACGATGCTACAGCTATGCACGGTCTTCCAGTAGCTGTGCAAATAGTTGGTCAGCGCTTAGAGGAAGAGAAAGTCCTCGCCATCATGAAGCGCATCGAAGACGCATTAGGCGATGACAAGTATCAGCTTTTGGAACTTGATTAGGAATGGATTGCGAGATCGGTGCGATTTACATAGCTAGCATGGCGTTCGTATTTCAATTTAGAGCCCAGGGGTAACAATGTATGCAATACTTCCTCTTGTGGTTGGAGGGAATGCTCAAGGGTGGACTGCGTGATCGGAGGAGCTAAATTGTGACTTCCTAAGCCCACCCCCAACTCTTGTGCCTGATTTTGAATTGAGAACCCTATCGTTTCCCATATCATGTCCTCTCCTTGTGGCAGGAGCGATGATAACGAGGCTCCGAAACCGGCAGGTTTAGCCTTGCGCTACGCATGTACTCTTTTATCAATTCACCCTTCGATATTCTATCATCTTTACTTTATTTATAAGAACACATCTTCTCACTTCTCATCTTGAAATATATTCACCAAATTACTTTGAGCATTTTTGATCTAAGAATATGACGGCAAAACAAGAGGATCATTGGTCTTCAGCTGCTTATCAGAACTCGGCTTCTTTTGTGCCGAAGTTGGCTACAAAGGTACTGGAGTGGCTTGATGTTCAAGAAGGGGATTCGATTTTGGATGTTGGGTGTGGTGGTGAGTTTTCTATTCTCTTTGCTTTTGTTTGGGATGGATTTTGGGAAGTGATTAGGAGAGGTTGTGGTCAAAGTTGTGGGAAGAGGGCTATTGTAGTCTGGGATTTCCGAATGGTCTGTCCATGTCTTCGATTAAGTGATCTGAAGCTTAAAAAAACTACACTCTCAAGATTTCTTATTCCTGTGACTTCAGATTGAAAATTGAGTCTTATTTTGACATCCCACAGATGGCGTCCTCAACCTCCAAATTTCTCAAACGCTCTCCAAAGGGACTGGCAAGATCCATGGTATCGATAGCTCAGAATCGATGATAGCGACTGCAAAGAAAGGCGCAGCTTCCAACCCGGCCATGTCAGATATCTGCACGTTTGAAAGTAGGTCTCAAAACTTATTTTCACATGCCCAATTCTGAAAAAGAAAAAAGTTATCGACGCAACCCAGCTCTTGTCTCATCCAGACCTACAAAAGGAATCCTTCGACAAAGTCTTCTCCAACGCCGCCATGCACTGGATCTTGCGTCCAGAAGCTCACCGGGAATCATTCTTCCGTGGTGTCCGTAATGCTCTAAAACCCAACGGAATCTTTGTGTTCGAAATGGGCGGCATGGGAAACGTAGCCGAGATGCGATCTACTCTCCTTTCCGTAATATCTCGACGTGTAGGTATCGAGAAAGCGAGGGAAGTAGATCCATGGTTCTTCCCAGATGAGAGGTGGATGAGTAGGATGTTGGAGAAGACGGTGGGTGGCTGGAAGGTGGAGAAGATTGAGAGGGAATATAGACCCACGAAGGCGGATGAGGGGGGTATTGCGGGGTGGGTGAAACTTATGGGGAAGCAGTTTTTTGATGTCGTTGAGGATGGGAAGGAGAGGCAAAAGTGCGAAGAGGAAGTGGGGGATATTTTGAAGACTGTTTGTGAGAGTCCCGGAGGTGGGGAGTGGATTGGTTATGTGAGGTTAAGGGCTGTCGTTCGGAAGATTTGATGGTTAAATTTGGAAGAATGGATGACTTGATGATTTTATGAAATTTGAACTTCTGCTTTCAACTCATTGGATATTTTCTTTGCCATTTTCAGACTTCAAAGTGAATTGTGCAGGGACTTGAATCATATAAAGCGGTTGTCTGTCGCGCAAGAAACGTGCGGGCATTTTGAAAAGCAGGCCGAACTCAAACTTCACCTGAATACAGGTAGAGGTGAGAGGGTTACTCAGATCTGAGCCCATTCAGCTCCAATATTACACACAAGACTGCACACTTTAGACCTTCGATTCTGATTACCAAACCCATGATCGACTGACAGAAATACATCGACAGCAAACATAGCATCGACAAAAAAGATCGAGGAGTCGAGTAAAATTTCCACTTGGACCTGACATTAGTTGATATCTGTAGGGGAGCGAATACCAACATCAGAACAGTGTAGTAACTACGAGAGAGTTCTGCTGCAAGAAGCCCTGTGCCCATACGGTGGAGGCGAATGTTATTTTCGACCGAGAATTATGGAGCTGGGAGCTGGGGAATACTTAAATATTTGAGGTGATAGCTGAGAGGCAGACATGTGACAGGAATTCAGGTATTCACCTTTGTACATGAAGTTGACGGCTTTTCCTGAAAGATGACAGTGTGGCGAAACCTGCCAACGGGTATAAATTCCTTTCAAGTTCTTGATTCTGCTGCGTGAGCAAGACATTCAGGGAAAAGACATCACACTGACGTGGGAACTTCATATTGGCCCATTGGGTTTGTAATCATTTGAACCGATTAATGAATTCTTGAGAAAGCATTGAGAACGTATGGCCGTAAAAGCAATGAAAGGAACGGAGCCTAGAGAATATTGACTGTAGAGAAATGATGACAGTAGGTCGGCATTATTGACTTTGACGCGTGTGAATTTTGTAACGGATATTGAAAATCGAAGATCAGCCTTCTGCGATCCCGCTCTCTCTTATCATTGAAGGTGAGAGGGGTGTTCGGGGTGTCTTTCGCTCGCCCAGTGCACGCTTCTTAGGCTTCGTTTGCTGGCTTTGCACGCTCTGGCGTTGAATGTCAAGAACTTAAATACGAAAAATGTGTAATTTGGGAAGGCCGAAGGCAAGCGTTGGGATGTGAAACTTTTAGTCATTCACCTCAAAACTAATAAAAGTTCGCTGAACTTGGAGGGGTATTTTGGCAGACACGGTTGGGAAGGCACAAGCTGGACCAATCAGAATCCGCGAGCGTCATGCCGCTCCCCGCAAGGCAGTGTTCAGCTCTAATAGCAAAGGAGGACTCATGAATGAGTCAAAAATCCTAAATTATCTTCCAAAACCATAGTTAGTGATTTCAACAAGAGTCACTCCTTTTATTTTGAGCCGCTGTCGTCGCTGCCTAAATTCGAAGAAAATTCTGCACGAGTACTTCAACTTTGGAATTTCCAGTTGGAATACTCCACAAATAAGACACAATATGGCAGAGACACAAACACAGCCGGATCAATGGTGGAAAGCGTTCCCGGAGCCGAAGGCAAAGTGCCCGGAGATCAGTGGGGAGGAGGTTATGAAGAAGTTCGATGATATGGATATTAAGCCTGGTCATCGGGAGTTTTTGTTGGTTGATGTTAGGAGGACTGATTGGGAGGTACGGTCTACACAACCTAATCTATAGTCATGAATTCTAGGATATGTGAAGCATTTACTGATATCTCAAAGGGAGGCACCATCAAAACTTCTATCAATCTTCCAGCGCAGAGTTTCTACCAGACTCGCAAGACACTGTTGGATCTGTGTGATAGAGCTGGGATCAAGCAAGTCATCTTCTACTGTGGTAAGTGACTTCTGCACACTAAAATCTGCTATCTCAATCCAAATAGGAGCATCGAACGGGCGGGGACCCCGCTGCGCAAATTGGATGCAGGACTACATCGACGACGTATCCAAATTCGGCCGCAAGACTTCCTTGCAGGTTCTCATCTTAAAGGGAGGGATCAAAGGCTGGGTGAAAGATTTCGAGGGCTCACTGATGGAAGGATTCGAAGAGAAATACTGGGAGCAATTCAAGTAGGCGTGCTAGTGGAGACGAAAGAATTCCCATTTGCTTTTTCCATGCAAGAGATGGTATTTTGCTGCCTCGAAAACGCCTTGATTTCCACATTCATCCAGAAGGAACTTTTAGGTCCTACATATTCGCCTGCCTTCTATCTCTCGGTGACTCGTGCGCGCGTGTCTCGTTCATCCTCTGTCTTCTCTGCCGCCGCCTATTCTCTCTAATGCCTCGAGCATAACGACTGAGTTTCCTCGAATGACCTATTTCCATATTAGAATCTTAAACCCCTAGAGGTGACAGCAGGAGAAAAACTAACCACCATGCCCAATCTAACCTTCTCCCCACCGTCCTTCTCCTCAACAGCATCATCCAACACAATGTTCAAGAAAACCTATAACCCCCAAAATTAGCCCACTTCCCTGTAATCAGCGGGGCAGGAAACATACATCATAACCTCTCAACACACCAATGACCTTCCTGCTTCCATTCAACTGCACAAAGAGCCGTTTGTCGAGGTACTGCAGGCGTGGGTCAGTCCACTTCTCCTGCTTCTTGGACTTACCGTCGCGGTTTTCGAGCTGTCGCGTGTATCGATTGCCGCGATTTTGGGGGCGCGCGTAAGGGTGGAAGGGAGCTTTACGTACCTTCTTTAGCTCGGGCTGAGCTTGAGGCATCTTGACGGTTCTTGGGAGGTTTGTTCGTCGGTTTGGGGGAGGCTGGAGCTGTGGTGGAAATCTTGGGCCAAGGCCGTGAATTTACTAGCGTGAAGATCACATGATGTAGCCTTGTGTCGCGAATTTATTCAAGTTCCGAATCTTTAATTGTTTGTGAGAAATCGCAAGGTTTGTCTTTTGCCAATATCAGAAAAACATGTCATCATTCGGGTCAAAGCGGAAGGCTAGAAAGATCCAGGTGGATGAGGAGGAGGAAGGAGACGGAGGCGTGCAAGTCAGCTCTGAAAATACTGGTAAGTCTTCTGAAGCTACAGCTACGAATCTGGCTGATCGTGAAAAGCCAGCTGACGGAGTATATACAGCCCCTACTGGATCCGCCATCTCTTCGAACCCAGTCAAGAAAGGCCTCAAGAAATCCTCGTTGCGACAGAGCATTGCATTTGACGATTTGCAACAAGACGAGAATGAGGGCGACAGTGGGCCTGTAAACAAACCAACGATTGGGAGATCAAACTCTTTGGTCAAGAAGAAAAAGAAGCCAGCTTCTTCGAGACTTTCTTTCGGGCCAGGAGAAATCATCTCTGGAGATGCTGCGGAGGCACTGGAGGACGATGAAACGTTCACCCCGAAGAAGGCGACCCTAGGACGGCGAGCCATAGAAGGAAATGCGTTCCGGAAAAGCCTCCCAATACCAGTCAGGAGTAATGATGACGACGGGGAACGACCGACGTATAGCAAAGACTATTTGAACGAGCTGAAGAGTTCGACACCTACTACTCCGAAGGATCTACAGGCCTTGCAGGCTACAGCGGAAGATGAGGAAGGGTTGGATGCGTCAGAGCTGGAAGGAGCTATGATTGTTGATACGGAAAGCTCTGGACCTGCACATATACCCACCGAAGCCGAGATTCGAGAGAAGAAAGAGCGAAGGGCACGGTTGGCGCATGAGCAAGACTTCATATCCTTCAATGATGACAATGGAAACGACCGGCGGGAACTATCGCTGTTACCACGGAGGAAGGAGAAAGAAACTCGATTAGTGAGAGAGGATGAAGATCTAGGTGAAGGATTCGACGAGTTCGTGGACGATGGCAGGATTTCACTGGGCAAGAAACAAGAGCGAGAAGCGAGAAAGCGTCACCGCAAGGAGATGGCAGATATGATCAAGCAGGCTGAGAACAACTCGGACGATGATTCGGACGACTCGGAGGCGGAGAGGAGGGCGGAATATGAAGCAGCTCAAACCCGAGCAGGCATGGACGGTCTTCACAAGCACGATGATGAGGCTGAGGCCGCTGCTGCTACCCAGGTCCCTCCCAAGATCACACCTCTGCCGATTCTGTCGGAGTGTCTAGAGAGATTACAGGCAACATTGAGCACGATGCAGTACGAGCTAGCCCAAAAGCACAAGAAAGTTGCCGATTTAGACAAGGAGAAGAACGAGATTCTAGTAAGGGAGGGGGAAGTTCAGGATTTGTTGAAGCAGTCTGGGGCACGGTTTGCAGCGCTGAAGGCGGATTCTAATGGTGCTGTTGCTGATCCTAAGGAGTTGGTGGAGGGGGTGCAGAATGGGATGATGTCTGGCTTGGTTGCAGATAGGGGTCTGGAGAGTTTTGGCAATACGCCTACGGTCAGACCAGCAGTTGAGGACGCCGGCTAGTGCGGGATCTTGAATAAGACTTTTATGTTGCCCTTCTGAATTCGAGTGCTTCAGAAGCCTTGACTTTACAGGCAACAACTTTCACTTCGCCTGATTTGTCCGATAAACTTCAAAGGAGTGCGTAGTCTTGAAAAAGCTTGGCTGATCAGAGACCTCAGCGGACAAACCTTTCGCTGTCGTTGTCAATCTCGGAGAACAGGATGACTTCATATGTACAGCGAACTGAATATCACGCATTTTCGTCCGTTGTCTTCCTTCACATCCAACAAACACAATTCTGAAATCTCTCAATTGTTCTGGGACTTTGATAATCTGAATCATGACTATCCAAGCCTGTGCAAAATATTGCTCGCGAGGTGCAGATTGTCAGAGCTACGAGATTCCCGCCAGAATGGACTCAATCAATTGGTTCCTGTTTCATTGACCACTGCCATGAATTTCTCTTCGGTTAGCGGTGTAATGACCAAAAACAAGCTTGCTCTAACTGGAAACCATACGACGCAGATCTAGCTGACGAGCTATTGACAGAGCAGGGAAATGGACAGTATAGTGTTGGTCAACCAAATCGCCAATAATGAACATCAGTTAAAGAGCTGGAGCAAGTTGAAGCGCTTTCCCGCATATAGCATGTAAGCTGAACCCTCCCTATATCAAGGGCGGTGCTGTACTTTTCCTTCAAAAGTAACTGAACTCTCGACGAGCGTGACGAAGCTAAGCACTACGGATGTCAGCAGTTTGTAGCACTACATGCACAGCTTGCATTTCGAGATCCTCCTTGGCGAGCTGAGGTGCCATCACTCAATAGTCTGGAAGCTGCAGAAATGAAAGCTGGCGAAGGAAAGGGGTAGGTCTTCATCGTTCAGAGGCAAAGTTGGCGAGGAGAGAAAGCGATGTATGAACCTACCAAAACTCTTGGAACGTGAATGTCTCAAGCCTAGTAAGAAATCTTTATGGTTTTCTTTTTTCTCTTGTCTTCGTTTCGTTTCTTTTCTCGAGGGCATCTGTAGCACAACTTCACCTCCTGTCACACAAGGCAATCTCCGGTGCAGGAGATCCCTCCAAAGATCCTTGAGAAACGTCTCGGCGCAGTATGCATCGATGACGCCGCAGGCTCTTCCATCTTACGGCTTCTCTTGTTGGGATGTGTTCCACTGCTGAAGTTTTCTGAAGTACAGAAGTCTTCAAAGTGTGACAGTAAAAGACTGAGCTGCATGTGTTCTGGAAGTTTCAGCTGGACACGACATGGTGCTTACTGTTAGGACTACTGAATTGTGGCGTGAATAGCTCTCGAGGGAAGAAATTGAAGAGGATCTGGTAATAAGTTAGGCAAGTACAAATTTGTAATACGGGTAATGAATGTTTCAAGTCATTTGAGCATTGGCAGAGTCAAGTGCAAGAAACCCGGGATCTCAGATCATGACAGAAAGGATCGTTTGGAGAATAATAACTCTATCGTGTATTTGTGACTTCTAAATCTATCCGTCGGGATGGCTTGTTCTATGTACGCCTTCGTATGCTGGCAAATCAGATCTTATGTGCTTGACCTACAGATGTCCGTTGTCATGGGCATGCAGCTGTATCTCAGCAGCGCTGGGCTCTACTATTTGAGGAGATGATGCGCATCGGTGAAGTAACATCATCGAACCTCTGGATAGGCACTTAATGCGGGAACACCTCCAGTGCTATACTGAAGTCAGTATGTGATTTTGAGGGCTAAGGGGGCAGTTTCGGAGCCGAGTTCTGAATAGATGGTGCTAGACCTCATATCCTGAGCCTCTTAGAAATCAAAAGAAATTGAACACATACTGAACAAACAAAACATTATCGCTGTCGTCGAATTCTCCAAGCCGAGCTTTGCCAATTAAGCCAGTCATAGCTTTACCAGTGTAAACCGGGTCGGTTAAGATGCCTTCCTGACTTGCTAGCAACTTTATTCCTGCTTGAGTCTGATCATCGACAAATCCGTAACTTCCTGCATTCCAACGTTGGTCAATTACGACATCTGATTCCTGCACAAGAATGAGGGATTAGTTTGACTTCAGGACTGTTCTCAGATGCGTATAGAAATGATCCAGAAGCCGTGGGACATTCCTAACTTGTAAAACCTTTCTCACCTGGATGGATTCAGAAAGACCAATTAATGCCCCCGTCTTCTTTGCAATATCAAGAACTTGCGATTCTGAGTTTCCAGGGGCATTCGCAAAAGCATCGATGCCGATGATTTTTCTTGCCTTTCGACCAATGTTGTCCGATTGTCCTAGTAGTTTGAAGCCTGCGATCATACCTGCTAAAGTACTACCACTTGCACATGGAACGATGATAGTATCAAAATAGATATTGAGTTCTCGCTCTTGAGATGCGATCTCAAATGCGAATCGTGCATAACCAAGGCCTCCGAGAGGGTGTAAACTGGCGCCAGACGGGATCCAATATGGAGAATCTCCACTCTCTTTACAGGTTTTCATAACCACATCAACTTTCGAATCATAAGGTGAGTGGCTTGCCGAGAGTAGATGTGTTATTTGAATATTGCCTATATTGTAATATTCGGGAGCCACTGGTTTTACGATATCGTTTGGCAAAAGAAGCGCCTGGGTAGACCCGTTGAGAAAGTGAGTCTGTTATCGATTATAGACAATAGCCATACCTTGAGTCCACATTTGGCGGCCGCCGCCGCCACTTGTCGCATGTGATTTGACTGTAAGCCGCCCGTTGTCACAAGAGTCGTTGCACCGTGGCTGATGGCATCGGGAATAACATATTCCAATTTTCGAATCTTGTTTCCCCCAAATGCTAGCCCCGAGTTGCTGTCTTCTCGCTTGATCCACAGCTTCGTCTTTCTACCGTTGGCCGGATCCAAAGGGAACAATGCAGTGGTCAGCCGGCTGAGGGGTTCAATAGCAGAAGGATGCGCGTAGAGCAGTTGCTCGCGCGGGATGGCAGAGAACGGCAAGGGAAGTTCAACCATCGTATCTGATGAGAGGTGAGGGAAACGAAATGAATGAATGTTCCGTGTCTCACATTTGAAAAGACGGCTTACCTGCAAGATAACAGAGATAGATTCGACACCCCACTCTGCGAAGCCCAAGAAGGGTCGAGGGGTATATGGTCACGTGAGCACGTTAAGCGAGGGAGGGAGGGATCTTTTTCTTCCCCCAATCCCCTCGCCTCTTGTCATCGCATCGCATCTCGGAAATTTCCTGCACGGCAAACAAGGGTAAGCAGGGGGAACAGTTGCCCCTTTGGGAACCACGTCGCACAACGTCTACAGCAGTGGCCTGTTGCTCAGGACAGATCTATTCGTGGGTTGTGCTCCGAGCCAGACGCATGGCATCCACGCTCAAGGAACCGGGAGTCCAGGAGATTGCAATATTTAAGGAACAAGTACCACTGTCCGGTCAAAAACGGCAATATCGTGCCATTGCGGCGACTACCGATTCCTCGGCGTTTACCCCGGGGGTCTGGAACTCTTCTCCGGATGCTCTTACAAGGTATCTTTCGCTACCAATCTTCCCCCCCTTAATATCAATCGACCAGCCGCGGGCGGTTCAGGGTACCATTGACTATCGATCCAGCGATTTCAGGCAGCCGATTTACGCAGAAGCACGCCAAGTTCTGGTCATCAGCTCTGTTCTCAGCCGTCGAATAATGACCCGCTGACTTTGAGGCATTCCGTCGGGTTCGGCTCGCCAATTCTGCATGTCACAACAGCATGTTACAGTACGAGCTTATCCCGAAATACTCTGCATCTGCAAGTGCAACTCGCAATGAGTGTCGAAGCGGTTAGTTCACTGCCAGGTAATATATTGGTGGCGTAGAGGTCCTGGGCTGGAACTGCAACGCGTGCATTCAAATGTTGGGACGTTTTTAACGTTTTCGACTCTGGGGCTCTGAGGCGTCCAGCCAAGTATGCAACTCTTGGTGTGCACCCCGTATGAAAAACGACTTAATCCCCAGGACCCTGACCCCGCAGGAAGTCGATAGCTCTGTGTTCAAGCACAGTTGGGAAAAAGTGGTCCAATGGCGGCTCAAAAACTCTCCAGAAACGAATCATATCGGACCGGCTGGGGTTATCTGACATCTGCGGATACGAACGTTGGCTTGCACCTGCCGAAGCCGTGCGTCTGCCCCTTGTTAATATTAGCCCTAGTCCTATATTGACTACTGGGAGTATTTTTTCTGTTTCCTTACTCGATCAATCTTTTTATACTTATTCTCCCCTCCCCCCCAGATCTCTGCGCTCATTGCAACTGTCGTTTCAATCACACATTCGTTCATGTAGTTCGTGGCGGTCTATAATATTTTATTATCCAGTTTTAATCATATAATTCTTCAAGCTTCCTTAAAATCCACCACGGGTTGGGAGTCAATATGATCTTACAAGGATCGGCTGCTCTCCGAGCAGGTGTTGTTCTTTCCTCTGTGAGCAGCTTGAGAACTACCTTTACCATTTTGCTAATACATCTTTAGCTTTCTACAACATATGCCGCCATAATTGCTAAGAGACTTGATGTAACCACAAATTTACCCGGAGCTTGGACTTATCAAGGCTGCTACACGTATGATTCAAGAAATCCTATCACTTGAAAGATCTGAGAACTGATTTCAGCTCAGAGATACCGGTACAACGAGGGCATTGACCGGCGGAGGGTATACTGATGGAGCTGCGATGACCCAGGAGTCATGCGTAGCTTACTGTATTGCACATAACTTTGCTTACGCAGGTGCAGAGTATGCACATGAATGTTGTATGTTTTATTTTGGGTTCGGAACTGAAAATCTTCTAATTTCGATAGATTGCGGCAACAACATCACTCCCGGCTCTATCTCATCTGCTTCAACCGATTGCAGTACGGCATGCTCAGGTAATGCTACTGAGCCATGTGGTGGACCAGGTCGATTGAGCCTTTTCTGGAGCGGGCAAACGGTCCCAGCGCCGGCCAATAAACTTACAATCTCGAACTATAACTACTATGGCTGCTTGACAGAAGGTACCAACGGCCGAGCGTTGGCTTCAGCAGCAACCGCATCTGACACGATGACTAATGAGATATGTGAGGCCTTCTGTAGCGCGTATGCCTATTTTGGGACTGAATACGGCCGTGAATGTGAGTTGTTTGGAGTCTTTAAGTGTCTCAGTGCTGATGAAGAATTCAGGTTATTGTGGGAACAGCTTCGGTGCCGGATCTGTCCCTGCTCTCACCAGTGACTGCAGCATGGTTTGTGCTGCAGATTCAAGTGAGTTTTGCGGTGCCGGTAGTCGACTTACCGTCTACGCAAAAAATGGAACTTCAACGGGTCCACCTTCGTCATCCACCACCACGACTTCCAGTGGCCCATCCCCAACGGGTTTCCCGACTGGATGGACTTCGCAAGGATGTTGGGTTGATGGAGCCAATGGACGTATTCTGACCCACCAACAAGCTGATAGCCAAACGAACAGCCTGCAAGCCTGCGCAACTACCTGCGCCGGCCTTGGATATTCGATTGCTGGTGCTGAGTACGGAGTTCAGTGTTTCTGCGATAACTTTATCTACGGTGGCGGTGCACTTGCAGCTTCTCAAACTGATTGCAATGTTCCATGCCCAGGAGCCCCCAGTGAAAATTGTGGAGGCGGAAACCGACTGACAATTTATTCTAATTCAACGCCGACGGTCTTCCAAGCTCCAGGTCCTCAGCAGTCTGGTTTGCCAGCTGGCTGGACATATTCTGGTTGTCTCGAAGATAACACTGTTGCTGCCGAAAACAACAAAATTAACATTTATACGTTCCCATACAAAATTTGGGACACGACCACTAATACCCCCGAATCTTGTATCACTCGATGCCAGGAGTTTGGATACAACGCAGCTGGCCTGGAATATGGTTCTCAATGCTGTAGGTACACCCGTCTAGCTGTTTAATATCTGCTTATTCCCTCCAGTCTGCGGTGATGTCCAGAATCGATTCGTAGCTTCTGCGCCACAAACTTCGACTAATCCCACCGATCCATTCTTTTACACTTATGCAAATCCACCAGCCATATTCCCTGATTCTCAGTGCAATTCTCCATGTACAGGCGCCCCTCAGTATCTATGTGGCTCGGGAAATAGGCTCACTTGGTATTCGTACACCGCGACTCCTCCACTTTACTCATGGGGCATCCCCACAGGCGCTGCCGCCGGCGAATATTCCTTGTTAATAGGCGGTGTCGTTGTGCCTTTAATAACTTCCCAGTCAATTACCGGCAAGATCTCGTTCACAGAGAAAGCTGGAACTGGTGAACCAAATGGAACCGGGGCGTACGAGTTGGATTTGACACAAATTGACAATTTCAGTGCGGCCTGGCGGCAAATGAAGCAGCCAGTGACGGATACTTTCTGTTCTGCTGGACTTACGCTGCCAGATAAAGCTGGACGACAGATCACTGTTGGAGGATGGGCCGGGCAATCTAATTATGGAATTAGATTGTACACTCCTGATGGATCCCCAGGTGTGAAAGGTGTGAACCAATGGACCGAGGACCCGAACCGTCTCCAGTTACAGGTCGCAAGGTGGTATCCATCTGCGTTGATCATGGCCAATGGATCGATACTTGTTGTCGGAGGTGAGATCGGGCAAAATGCAGCTGAACAGCCAACGCTCGAGCTTCTTCCACCTACAGGTGTACCTGATACAAGTACCTCCAGTGGATATTCGAATACTACCAAGTATTTGGATTTCCTTGACCGTACCGCACCTTTTAATCTATATCCATGGATTACAGTTGTGCCCTCCGGTATTCTCATCGTCTACTACAACGAGGTCCGCATTCTGGACGAAGTGAACTTCAACACCGTCAAAAGCCTTCCAAACATGCCTGGTGCCGTCAACGATCCCACAGGAGGACGCACCTACCAGCTTCAAGGCGCTACTGTCAGTCTTCCTCAATATGCACCCTTCACCGATCCGCTCGGCATTTTGGTGTGTGGTGGATCAACTACCGGAGGGGGATATGCCATCGACAACTGCGTTTCCACCCAGCCAGAGTCCGCCAACCCGACTTGGACGATCGAGAGAATGGTAAGAGCTATTCTGTTAAACTCTAAACTATATCCTAACTCTATTTAGCCTTCCCGACGTGTCATGCCATGCATGGCTGGTCTTCCTGATGGGACATATGTCATTCTTGGCGGTGGCCAACATGGCGTCGCTGGCTTTGGTCTTGCAGGGGCTCCTAATCTGAATGCCGTCCTCTACGATCCTACTAAACCGGTCAACCAGCGCATGAGCATAATGGCAAATACTAGTGTTCCCCGCCTGTATCATTCCGAAGCCATCACATTGTTAGATGGCAGAGTCATGGTCTCTGGCTCAGACCCTACTGGAGACTTTACCAATCCACCCAACAACTTTCCCGAAGAGTACGTACTTTCACGTTGTGTATTTCTATTCTCCCTGGGCTTCGCCCAAAACAAAAACTGAAAACGAATCTTCCATCACCTGTGAGACATTCTTGGGCATCCATTTGCTAACTCACTTTCCCCCCAGGTACCGCGTCGAGGTCTTCTCTCCACCATATCTTCTTTCTGGCGCAACAAGACCTACATTCACGATCTCTAGTCATGACTGGACTTATGGTGCATCAGTCACCTTCACTGCTTCAACAGGCAATGTTAAAGTTTCTCTCCTCGGGTCAGTTGCAGCCACTCACGGAAATTCTATGGGTCAACGTACCCTGTTCCCAGCCGTATCTTGTGCCGGCACCTCATGCACAGTCACTTCTCCTCCCAACGCTCATGCCTGCCCCCCTGGGTGGTATATGATGTTCGTCCTGGACGGCCCAACACCCTCCGTAGGACAATTCGTCCGCATCGGTGGGGACCCCGCGGGTCTCGGAAACTGGCCCAATTTGCCAGGCTTTACGCTTCCAGGAACAGGGCCTGTAGGAAGCTAGAAGTTGGATAACGAAAAATTTGGAACTTTTATGAGCACACATTTTTATGATTTCGATTCACATATTTACTTTATCGAGTTTTTCAGCGAGGTGGTTGATGGAACGATGACGGGTTGAGGGGTCTGATATTCCAATTTATAGCTAATATATGGAATTTCAAGACGGAGATCATCGAGCAAGATCTATGTCTCATTACCCTTTACTGCTGGTCCATACTTCCTGAGACAGAGCTGCTTGTCACTGGATGATGTTTCGGCGCTTACTCCCCAGATTCTTTTAAAGCAGGCTAAGGAATGCCCAGAAAATTTTCCCTTCAAAAAGCAGAATAAACCAGACCACAAATAATGAGACTAGAAACACCCACAATACTTCAAAAACTCATCCTCTTTTGTCGGATTTTATCCAGCTTCCTCATCCTCAATCGTACGTGAAACATCAGTTTCACGTGATTGGCGGGGTCAGGTCCGGTTACATTCACCAACCCAGGGCCAGGCTAGGTACCTAGGTTTCGTCGATAAGCTTAACTCCATAGCTACAACTTCACCTTCCGTAACCTGGAATCTCAACCAAGAAATTCCCTCGCGTCAGTAAAGATCCCCACAATGCCCGCGTTCAATGTCCTCATAGTCGGCGGGGGCCTAGGTGGTCTAGCCACGGCTCTCGCTCTCTCGATGAAAGGGCACAAAGTCACCGTCCTAGAAGCCACCCAGAAGTTACAGGTCCGTGATATACTCCAAGCAGAGAAGAAATTCAATTATTGATCTGGGTGCTACGTAAGGTCGCTGGTCTCGGAATCTCCGTCCAAGCAAATGCTATGCGCGTGTTTGACCGCATGGGAGCTGGCATGCTGGAGAAGGTGAAAGCAGCCGGGGAGATAGACATCGAGAGACCGATGAATTTCAAGCGGTATAATGGGGAGTATTTGTTTGAGATGGGAACGAGAGGTGCTATTTATGGGTATTCGTAAGTCATGCTTCACTTATGAATCGTGTGAAGAGGAGTTAAGTTGATGACCATTCGTACAGAACTATAAATATACACAGAGCCAATTTCCAGAAATTGCTTCTCGATGAAGCAACAAAAGCAGGCACTGTAGTCCACACTGATGCCAGGGTTGAAAAGATCGACGACAGTGGCGAATCACCCATTGCGTATACGAGAGATGGAAGGAAATGGGAAGCCGATCTCATCATTGGAGCCGACGGTACTCATTCCTAACTCATCCATTCTAGGCGTAGTTCTTCTAACAAATGATTAGGAGTCAAATCAGCAGTGCGAAACCTGATGTACCCGAACATTACACTTCGCAGCTCCGTTAATTGTTATCGAGCCGTCATTGACGGGTCTGTATTGAAAGCCGACCCCGAACTCGCACCGTATCTCGAAAAGCCATTTATTTGGTGGGGTCCAGGTAGGATTGTCGTTGGTATACCCGTCCAAAAGGGACAGTTCTATTCACTGGAGTGCACACATCCTGGAGATACCGGTAAGAGGCTCTCTCAATTTTATTCTTGGTGATACTTCATAATGTTACTGAAACTCTTGTAGGAACGGCTGGTGAATGGAACAAGAAAGGTGATATCGAGTTGTTCAAGAAGACCTATTCAGACTTTGAGCCTGCCGTAGTCAAGATGGTCAATAGCGTTAAGGCCGAAGATCTCTTGGTTTGGAAGCTGGTACAACTACCTGATCTGGAGAGTTGGACTTGGAAAAGCGGGAAGGTTGTTCTGACGGCTGATGGTAAGATTTTGACACCCTCTTCTGATTCTAGGGTGTAACTAACAAAATGCCAGCCGCCCATGCGGTTACTCCATTTGCTGCTCAGGTATTTATTCCCTCGTGCAAAGCTACCTCGGCGTACTAACCGCTTTTCAAGGGTCACGCAATGGCAGTGGAAGACAGTGCATGCCTTGCTGAGTGTCTCAGTCGCGCAAAGTCTACGTCGGATATTCCACAGGCGCTCAAAGCTTTTGAGATTATCCGCAAGCCTCGAGTCAATATGATCGGTGCTCTTGCTGAGAGAAATGAACAGACTTGGCAATTACCAGATGGTCCGGGTCAACAGAAACGTGATGAGATGATGAAGAAGATACCCATTGGTGCAGCTCAGGATTGGGATGGAAAGCACATTGATGAGCCACCGGGACTACCTCCTAATCCGCTGTTTTGGCCTTGGATTTTTGGGCATGATGTGATTGACTTTGTAAGTGACTTTTAATCTTGCTTATTGAGTATGGGGCTGATAAAATTTAGACAAACCGCAGGTTGGATGAAATGTGGAAATGAAGGGTGTACACTCTGTAGAACTCAAGCAACAATTGCACTTCACGCCCTAAATGTACTCGTATATTGCTCTATGCATTATTTTCGTTCTGCTAAAAATTTAAGTGGCGCTAGTGAATTTGACAGCTTCATTACCCACCACAGTCTGAGGGGAAAGTTAGCCAGGGTTTCAATAAAACCAAGAGGATCTTACCTTCAACACATTTCCGATTCCGGTCACTTCCCCAGAAGCATTGTCACCCATAATGTTCGCAAAATTGGTCGACATCAACTGCACACCTGAGACAAAATCCTTCCCGTCGAAAGCACAATGGCCTCCTCCGTTCGGAGTATTATCAACGGTCTGCAAGGCACCAATTTGCTCAGCCGATAGTCCCGCATCGGTAGCAATCTTCTCGTAAGCGGTGATCGCATCAGGAATAGCTGGCTGTAGCAAAGCCAATTCATCTTGGGTGCTTTGGAAATGAATTTTCATGTTCGCAGCAAGAGTGGCACCATCGACAACATCAACCTGGGGGGTCAGACCTCCACAGTTCAATACAACTCCAGTCTGGTATGTTGCTCCGAATGCAGGAACAAAAAACCCGGAAAGCAAGAGGGAGCCTCCCGAGACACCAGTGAAGAAGACATTTGCGGGATCGAAGGCGACATCTTGAGAAAGCTGGGTCTGAATCAAGTCATTGACGGCTGCTGCGTGTGCTACCCCGTCGGTCCTTTCCAGACCAGATCCACCTCCCCAGAACAAGTTCTTGTCTGGTGCGAGGACAACGACGCCCATAAGGTTGTTTTGTACATCTTGATTCGGGAAGTCGAAGAAAGATTGGCCGCCATCACCGTGAAGTAGGACATTGAGACCTGCCGTTCCTGTTGTATTTGGAGCAGCCGCTCCACCGGTTACCCCAGATGCCGCGGTGAATTGATCTGCTGGAGCGCTAACTTTATATCGAATCGAGAGACCACTACCAAAGTCAGATATGCTACCAAGAATGGAAGAATGAAGATATACTTGATCGTGACGGTTTTGTCTAGAATTGTGGATCCGTCTGTAGCAGTTGAGATTCCCCCAGCTGCCGCCGCAGCTCCTCCGGCTGCAGTGGCACCTGTAGCAGCTTTTGCCCCAGTAGCACCCTTCGCACTTTTCGCGGTCGAAGCAGTGCTCACCTTGGCCTTCTTTGGAAGAGCATCGGCGGGAAATGCGAGTAGCAAGAAAACAATGAGTGACACAACGCCGACCCAAGACTGTGATATTATAGCCATGATGAAAATAAACGGCCAGCGTCAAAGAAAGATGTAAAAATAAGGACTGAACTGAAGAAAAAGCACGAGATAATATCAACACGCTACAACACAACTCCAGACAAGAATGAAAGTATGGGACGAAGCATGGTTTTATTCGAACATAAGGTCGGATTTATCCAACCGTAGGAGCATCTGAGCCTCAAACTGCCAAGTCTGTTTCCCCAAGGCGCGATCTGGGGGCTGTTGCACGCTCTGATTCCAATCGGCAGCCGAGGTTTGACTTGGCGCGCTGGGACGAACCACCGCGGATGATCACTGGCAGTGAAGCATTTTGACCTGAAGGAGCAGGCTCACTTTGACTCCCACATTACTTCTCAAACCGAAACTCGAATGTTTGATGCGGGGGATTTATTTTTTGAGCGGATTGAGGTGGTTGGAAGATGGAGAGGAAACAAGGTTCCCATGCAGGGCGTGGCTTCCCGCGATCCGCCTGCTTGGCAAGGGGCTTCACACTCACGACTGCCGAAGTTGACTTGGCACAAGAACTCCAATGAGGATTGGAAAATTTAAAAAGTCAAGCTCCTGTCAAAATTTGGTTAAGGTTTTGGGATTCTACGTTCTAGGAATTTGTCTACCTCCACGAAGTTCTAATATTCAATAGATGATCTCTCATTTCAGGAACGCTGGACCGGAGAGTTCAAAGCCAACGAATGCAGATGTCCAAGGTCGATATTTTAATATTATTATTGTAAAAGATAGAGACATTATTCACATATTCCTATAGGTTCCAACACAATCTTTTGTTTCACTCAATAATTATTGGGTGAGGTGAGTGAATTAAGCACGTACTCTAGAAAAGAGCCAAGAGTCCACCGAATAATGCCATGGCCGTGGCTTCGATACCCGAAGATGCCTTGAACGATCCGCCAGCACCAGCTCTGGAAGTCGAGCTCGCAGCTGACGCACCTGAGGCCGATGAGCCTGCGCTCGAAGAGTCTCCACCGGTTGTGCTTGCTTTGGAAGTTGTTGAAGCGCCACTCGCTGCCATTGAGGACCCTGAGGTGTCACTGCGACTTGAGGATCGGTCCGTCGATGAACGATCACTCGTCGCACTTGAGGACCGGTCGGTAGTTGAAGATGCTCCTCCCCCAGTTGTTGAGGATCGGTCAGTCGAGGATGAACGATCACTCGTGGCACTGGGACTTGAGGATTGGGTGCTGGTTGAAGATGTCCCACCCCCGGTTGTTGAAGCCGAAGTCGAGGCAGGTGCAGCTGTTTTGGCACAAGAGCAGACCTGCAAATTATCGGAATCAACACTGCTCGATCATGAAAGATGCAGAATTATTGGGAACTATTTGGGGAAATCTCAAGATCCATTATTCGGTTTTCATCTCAGATCCGAGACATTCCAGAAACGATATTGAATCTTGTGTATTTCCCAAACAAGGGAATGAGAAAATATGAGAAGTCACATACTACATTTGAACCTGACTGAACTGCGAGTGCACTCGCAACACCGCAGGCACTAATGACACAATCCTGGGCTCTGCTCGCAATCGCGGCTGATTGGGGGCTTGAGCATTGGCAGGCAAAGTCGGTATAAGCGCAGCCAACCGCGGATCCTGCGGAGGTGATACAGGATGTCTGTTGAAGAAAAAATTAGCAGGGTTAAATAATAGTTGATGAGCGAGACTTACACCACAGGAAGGAATCGCCAACGCTATACTGTCGCAGGCACTGTGCGCACTGGCATGGCTAGCGAGGCCCAAGAGTAACATAGAGGCGAGGAACTTCATCTTGCAATTGAGAAACCGATTGCTAATTTGATTAACTTGGAAGGACGTGGGAAATTTTGAGCTGTGCTGTACGTCAATGATCAGCTAAAAATTAGAGCATCCCCCCGAATCTTTGGGGGAGCTTCTCATCTGAAATACTTTTGATCATCGCTAGTATCACAATAGTTGGCGCGAAAATCGTGCGTAATCATGAAGCGGAGCAGCCTCTATTGACCTCAGGCCACCAATGAAATGAGCGTGTTGAAAGTTTTAGAAGAGGGATTGCCACAACAATAGCTTTGAACGCGTGTGCAACCCAGCGAATAGCTACTATCGTGATGCCCAGGGAAACTCCAATGCACATGCTGCATATGAGTGGATCCTCCTCTGGAAGGAAAAGGCGATCAACGGCGGGGAAAGAAGCCCAGTAGCCGTTTGAAACAGGTTTGTAGGGAACTTTTTGATTGGATATTACCCGGTAGCTAAAGAGTATGGGGAAAATCGGAAAGCTTCAAAGTAGGAGTGCAGATCGCCAAAACTACCGGAATCTTCGGCGTATACCCACGTGAAAGCAATGAGTGCCGCTGCGCGGTTTCTCTGCCGCGGTTATAAGTTCCAATCAAAAGAAAGGTGGTTAAACTGAAGAAGCGTTATTCAATAGGTAGTCATATGCTAAATGTCCACACGTAGGGCTGTAACAGCCAGATATAACACTCAAGGATGAAAGACTTTATCAGGAGCAAGATGATTGCCAAAATGAACAGTAAGATTGCAGCAAATTCGATAGCACTCCATTATGAAATACAAATGAACTAAGAATGAATGACAGTCTGGCCCAGAACAAAGTAGACTCGTAAAACCAAACCGATGTTGCACCACATGAAGCCCTCCGCCAGCATCAAGCTAAATCTCAAACGCTTCTCAGGCATAACTTTAGACAACACACTCGCAGTAGATGGATTTGATTATTTGAGGAGGGCCAAGTTGGCCATTGGCATCGACAGGAGCTGCAGTCTTTTCATCAACACCATAGAAAGTGCACTTGGTATGAGCTCGATCATAGTCGACCTTAGAAATGCCCAGGTTGTGAGGGTCAAATGCAGCTGTTAGAATATGAAAGTCAGCGAACAACCCTTAGAATGTTTCACACGCCCAAATTCAAGACTCACAGGTATACGTCGTTGATTTGAATGGAACTGGGAGGGAATATTGAGCTGTGGGTGTTGCGCCGTGCAAGGTGATTGTTTGATAAGGGTAGTTACAACCGCTTCCTGGAGGGCTTTGGGGTCCGCCAGCTGGTGCGGAAGCTGCGATGGAGAAGAGCGCTGTGATGGCGACGAGGCTGGAAGTAAAGGTCTTCATTGTGAAAGTTCGGGGATTATGAGGAGGAGATAGGAGGGATAATGATGTTGATTAGTTGTGTATATAGATGGAATGATGATGGTATAATGGAGACTGTACTCGAAGATTGTGTCTTCTTATATACTCGAACATCCAGAGAAAAATTCTGCCTTCCAAGACTTGAATGACGCTTTCATCCTCACCAATGCGTATAACCATGCCATCGTCTCAGCCATGAGTTCGAAATGATCCCGAAATCCAGGCGACATGATGTCAAGATAGTAAGTTTAAAGACCACTATCCAGACATTTGCAGCGCTTCTCTCTCGTTTGGAGTCACGAGTGCGAGGTGCCTTGACGTTCTTTTACGGGCCTCACCAAAGACCTAGATCAAATAAGGAATTCATCGTCCCAGTCTATGAATAGAATATAGCATCTTGCTCAATGATTCCCATTAAGCCAATGTGACAGCTGTAAGAAAAGGGAAGCCTGGAGCAGGAAAGGCTGTACATCTTGGTAGGGCTGAAAGCTTGTCGACGCCTTGCGGGTCATACTCAGCACTAGCCTACTATTGGACAAAATTCATTTATAAAAACGTAAATCCAGAAGTGATATAAGCATAATTGCGCAAATATACGATAAAAGTACGAATTTACGAGCTGCGATGATGCTGACGGAGAATTCAAGGTCGCACGTGAGGCAGCTCAGGCTGGACTTGCAGCTCGGCGGGCCCAATTGAATTACCACCAACACACTAGCATAATGGAACGAAAAGGAAGGCCGATGAACAGCAGAAATTTGGTCACCAGAGGCTAATTGGCCATGGACGCTTCACGAGGTGATCATGGATTTGATGTCAGATGTGAAAGAAAGCATGTCGTCTGGGCTGGGTGAGGGTTTTTTCAGCTCAGCAAGCGAGGCATGATCTGAACCTCCAAACAACAACACCGACGCTTCGAACACGACACTTTGAGGGCGACCTCATCGAATGCTCTCACAAATGCTGCGCGTATCTTCAAACCGACCCCCGTCGAATGCTCCCATTCCAGGATTCCCTATCACGCAACACGCATTACTGCTTTCGAACTCGGCAGCCCTAGCTAGATCCTCCGACCCAGCATAAGAACTCTACAAGATACAAAGGGAATACTGCGGGTACCAGGTCGTCACATTGATATGAAGTCTCGAGGGCTCCCAAAATCTTGTGAGGGGTTCACCTCCTGAGGGACCGTGGCAAGGAGGTCAGAGAGCATCGCTATGAATGAGTGTTTCGCTGCCCATCATCTCAGCAAAGTGTCGCTTCAGCATACATCGCGAGAATGTTTAAATTGTCTACAATTTTAAACGCTCAAGCAGTTGCCGTCATACATTTTGAGATTGCCTAAATCCCGACGCTCTGCCACCATCAAAGTTTGGTTCCGCCTCAGGACGGCCTCAAACATAATCCAATAATACTGTGAAAGAGAACGGCTTGCTCTCCAGCGCGTATTGAGGCAAAACTAGGGGCCCTGTGATTTTAATAGAAGTCAGTGTCTGATATATTATCCCAATGGACGACCAAACGTACCGCAGCTTGCTGATCCAAGGCCGTGGTGATTAGCATCTAGTCTGACAAGAACCTCCTCCACCCTCTTCTTACGCAGCTCGTATGGGTGCTGCGCGTCTTGCAGATCACTGGTCTTGAAATGGCTGGCTGAAAAGTTAAAGCCTTCTGGTTTGTCGACAAACCTCGCCCTCAATCCCACGTCACTCTTCTCGGTCAAGAACTTCACGTAACGCACATCTGTACGATTCCCGTTCTCTTGGGGAAACTCGTAATCTGTCAGAAGCTCATCGACACTAAGTTTGTAATTGCCAAATTTCTGTGAGAGCTTCTTGTCCTTGTAGCCTTCCCCGGGTCCGCGGCCAAACCAAGATACGACGTCAAAGCTTGGGACAAGACCAAGTTCAAGACCAATACGAGGGAACGTCTTGGGGAGATTAAGCCCGCGGGGCTTACCGCATACAGATATCCGGACAGAGTCGTTCGAGAACGTATACGTAAATTCCGCGTCAACAGACCACTCCAGTACTGGGGGTGCAATTCGCTGCTTGCAAACGATCGTTACCGTACCGTCATTGTCTTCCCAGGTCACAGATCGAGTATGAGGTTTCATTTGGTGGACATATTTCGACTTCCACTCCACGGACACCCGGCAGTCGTTGTCGGTGTAAGCGCGATCGAACCCAAGTTCAGGACCATTGTGGATGATTTCGGTGCCTGACTGAACCCAAGATGAGATGCAGCCACGAATACAATCGAACTTCCACTGTGAAGAGGCGCCTTTGATCTTGAGTTCAGATTCCGAGATTTCAGCTACCGTAACGAATGTGCTTGACTCTGCTGGAGCACTCTGCTTGACGGTACTGGGAGGAGAAATCGGGACTTGCAGGTTCGCAATCTCATGGCCTGCTTCCGCCCACGGTGTTGGTTCCTTTAAAGTGAACACCAACTGCAGGAACGCTTCTTGAGAATGTGTTGGGAGTGAAAAGCCGGGAATCTTTACAGTCGCTTCTTGGCCTGCGGCCGTTGCGGGAATGGATATCTCTGATCCCGCTTGCACGAATCCATCGCCGACTATGGAATAAGTGCATTTCAAGTGGTCTAGCGAGGCGAAGTCATATCTGTTAATGATGCGGACCGACTCAGAGGAACCCTCAACTAGTTGAACAGGGGCAATTGCCTCTTTATACTCGTGGAGTCCAGGAGTAGGTGTGTGGTCGGAGAAGAGAAGACCATCCATGACAAAGTTATAATCATTCGGTTGATCTCCAAAATCTCCACCATAGGCGTAGTAGTCCTCTCCTCCAGCATTCTTCGTTAGCAGACCGTGATTAGCCCATTCCCAGACGAATCCGCCTTGCAGACAGGGTTTGCTATAAAACTCATCAAGATATTCCTTGAATGATCCAGGACCATTGCCCATGGCATGTGCATACTCACAGAGGATCAAAGGCTTCTTGCCTTCCCAATTCTCCGCAAATGATACAATCTCGGCAATGGTGGGGTACATCTTAGAGAAGCAATCGGTCGTCTCTGCCTCAAAGTCTCCCTCATAGTGCACGAGCCGAGTAGAGTCAAACTCCTTGATCCAGTGATACATTGCTGCAAAGTTCTGCCCATAGAAAGCCTCATTCCCGAGCGACCACATTACAACGGAAGCATGATTTTTATCCCGATGAACAAGATGCTTGGCTCGATCGACGTAAGCTTCCTCCCAATCTGGGTTCCCGGAGAGCCAGTGTCCGGCCTGCCCATAAGTAATCGCCTTCTTCTCCTCAAAAGATTTCCCCTGATGCTCAGCTGGCAATGAAGCTTCGTGTATAGAGTCAAAGCCATGGCACTCAAGGTCTGCTTCGTCCATGACCCAAAGTCCGAGTTCATCCGCAAGGTCGTATAAACGGTAATCGTTCGGCTGGTGAGAAGTTCGAAGGGCATTGATATTGAATTTCTTCATTAGCAAGAGGTCCTGTCGTAGGAACTCAAATGGAACCGAGCGTCCCTTCGTTGGGTGGTGTTCATGTCTATTTACGCCTCGGAAGACGACTCTCCTTCCATTCACAAAAATGAGTCCATTCTTAAGCTCCACTTGTCGGAAGCCAACGCGATGAGCAACTATTTGGGTACCAACTTTTAGTACGAGATGATGAAGATATGGATCTTCTGCTGTCCATTTCCTGGGGTTCGACACTGGCAGAGAAAATGATACAGAGGATGACCCTGACTGTTTGTCTTGCAGAATGACGCTCTTCTTGTCACTCCCTAGAAGTTCGAGCTCGACAGAGCTTTCGCTATCAATGTCTACCTCTACCGACAGTGTTGCGTCAGTGTATTGGTCATCCAGCAAGGTCTGGACACAGAAGTCTTTGATGTGATTTTTAGGGAACGCCAGAAGATGGACGTCTCTGAAGATGCCTGAAAGCCACCACTGATCTAATCTCAAAAGTCAATATCCTCAAAATAGATATTACTATGGGAAATTCTTGCCTTGATCCTCGATGTAGCTTGCGTCTGAGAACTGGTAGACTCTCACAGCAAGAACATTTTCGCTGTCCTCGATCGCTTCGGCTGTGATGTCGAATTCGGACGCATTCCTCGATCCTTGGGAATATCCGAGTTCTTTTCCATTCAGCCATACGTGGAATGCCGAATCTACTCCCTCAAATCGAAGTCTGAGTTGGCTCCCTAAGAACTTGCCAGGGATTTTGAAAGTCCTCACATAGCTCCCAGTCTGATTATTGTCGAATGGAACTTCCCCACGATCAGCAAAATATCCGCAAGCCTAAAACTGCCCGCTTGACTGTACCATTTGGAGGATCCACAGGGAATGGATAAACAATATTTGAGTAGTGAGGTTTTCCATAACCCTCAAGCTGCCACATTGAAGGAACGGTGATATCGTCCCACTTGGATGTGTCATAGTCCGACTTGAAGAAGTCAGATTGAGCTTTAAAAGGCGAATTAGCGAATGAGAATTTCCAAGCGCCGCTTAAACAGAGAGCCTCGGCTCTGGAAGGGTCGTATGAGAGAGCATCCTCGGAATTGGTATAGTTGAAAAAGGACGAGCGTGGTGGTAGAGTATTTCGGTGGATGACGGCCAAATTGGCCCAATCCGGCTGGCTGCGTGGGAACGATCCAACAGGCATTTTGCTAACAGCTGGAACTTTTGAAGATGTGAGAAAATGGATGAAAAAGAGGAAAGTTTTCTCATCCTTCGTTTCGATATCTTCTGAGCTCGGCGCCCAGACAACGTGCTGTTCAAAAGTGGAATAATTGTCACATGAAGCAGTTTACAAGGATAGCACGGGGTTTTCCCCGCGCTCATTCAGGGTTTGACTCAGGGTCACGCTAGTGGTTGCGCACTAAATTTATAGCGAGGCGATTCCACGACTCAACGCTCACGGCTTTGTTCCTGTATCTGCGTCTTCCATCTCCCAAGGCTTCTTGCAACGCGACCGCCGAAGTGTAACCGGGTAAGCTTTTCAGCTCAAAGGATGAGACAAGATGACCAAAACTCGACGATAGATTTCGACGCGCCTTGACTGGCTAACCCCACTTTCGGGGCATGGTGAACCGGCAAAGTGATTGCTATCACCGGGTTCACCGCTTTGCTAGACGGCAAAACCTCTGCAAGGGATCTTGAGGAGCCGTTCAAGTCGTAGCTTTGGCTTTGAAAACGATATTATGGCTCTCATGAAGGAAATGTCCCAGTAGTGGACCAAATTATTCAACCCGCGATGCTTTTCTCCCAAGCGGGGTACGCGCCAGAATCGCCTGTGTTCGCCATGGCACTCTTGAACACAATTTTCCCCACAAACCCACTTCGAGACTTAAACGGGACATCTTTGATGCGCTCCAACCAGATCACGGTCTGATGGCATGGCAAGTTGCCATTTGCTACATCACTGGGGTCAAGATGGATTCCGGGCTATAATTCTGAGGCTTGTTTCCCAGTTCTCTTGCTTCAGACGCTCGATAAAAGCACTTCATTTGAATATCTTCGCCTTTGTTTTCCAATGAAGCATGAATTAAATTTTCTCTTTACTAGCGATTGCAACCTTCTCAGTTATCTCTTGTGGATTGAGGATTATGTCTTCAGCAGGTGTTCGGAGCTTAGCCACGTGGAAAAGGTATTTCAACCATCCAAGCCCGAGCACCGTAAGGAACTAATCTGAATTCCAAGTCCTTGCGAAAGGATCGTGTTGAATACAATTCAATGAGTAGCCTAGTCGATTGGCCCTTCATTCTGCGCTTATGCCCGCGATCGTATCGATCGATGTGCAACCCTCGTTGGCCGGCTCACTGGGGAACGGGAACGCAACCCTATCTAAGGTGTTCTTGCCATGAATATGTTATCAAATATATCATTTACCTAATCGTCAGTTAAACGGATCTATATATTTAAGATTCCACCTTTCAATCTGCGTGCCGCCGATTCTAGGTGTGTATTAGTCGGCTTTAGAGACTCGCTGCAGACATATTTTTCGAGGCGAAGGACTAATCTTCAATCACCATTTGAGCCAGATTGTATCTACCAAAAGTCAACTGGGCTTGTGAGTGCTCTTTTCCCAGAAATGTCTGAGCCGAATGCTACGACGTAGTCATGCACTTCAAACCACACAATCTGCCACGTTTGGCTTCTCGTAGAGTTGGCCGTCGTGTATTTCCCGTTCATCAAGACTCACAGCTAGTCACTAGAAGAGATAACGATGATCGCCTGGGTGGAGATGAATGAGGAATTTTGGAAAATGTTGCTCACGCAACAGCCCCTATTCCTTCTGACCTAACAGTAAGGGGGCGAGAGACGTGATAAATATTGAATGCATCGAGGGTATGCATCGAGGTCATCGCCAACTTCATATGGGTTGATAAGGCGTATCCTTCACATTCGGATTGGATCGATACTCGAAGGGAAACAAGTTTTTGGGATTTGATCGATAGGTGAAAATCGAATTTTTCGTCGACTCCACCTTGCTTACAATAACGGCACGAGAATTTCGTTTTTAGGCAAGTCTCATAACGTTGCTTTTGAATCTGCCCCTCCGCTTACAAAAGCTTAAGTAACGTTCGCAATCCGTTCACTCAGCACCATTCTCCACCATTCTCGGCATTGCATCGGTATCAATGCAGCAGGGCAAAGATCTTCTACCAAGCGAAACCTTATACTGCCTCATATGGTGTGTGGTCCCATCACCGTCATGGCGTCACCGAAGCCTTTTGACTTTCTAGAATTGGCGATCGAGTAGAACCTTGGCTCCGGTGAGTCTAGCAAGATTTGTTATTCCTTGAGGTCATGTCAAAATTTTCGGCTGACTGATAGTTGTGAGTGCATTCCAATAGTGATGACTTACTGCCAAGCAATGCCAGTGGGGCCGCTGTTTCCCTTGAATTTCGTGCGGCCCGATTTTATTTTTATTTGCCCTCAACCTCTGAACTGCCCAGTGACATCAGAGGGCTCCCTTGGGCCCTTGGGCCCTTGATTTTTGTTTTCTCGAAGACTACTGGTTTTGTGTATGCAGAGTTATAAATTTGCGACACGTGGAGAAAGAGTGTAATTGAAAGCCCCCAATAGACTTATCTTTTTCGTAGTCAGGCATGTATTTCACATGTTGTTTTCGATGAATTCATTATCGATAAGAAAATGGATTTCAGGTTTTGGATTTCTCTGCGCAGACTATATGTATCTTCCAATTTTGGTGTTTGTTTGAGTGTAGAGATCTCGACTTCAGCTGGATCCTCGCCACCCCGACGATATTTATGTTTGCTCCACAATGATAATTTATCACGCAAAAATTGGTTTCTAAGTACCTTGATCAGATCTTGCAAGCTAATCTCAAGTCACCGGGAGGATCCGAGACGGAATCCTAGCGATGAAAATGCAAGGAGGGTACCTCGTCTGGCGGGTGCTTGTCATCCCTCGTTCGCGCCTTCCGTTTCAGCCCTATATTAAGTCGCTGATCTCCCAGAGTTCATAACATTTCCCTCAGTCATATCATTAGATTCGGAATCGTTCATTTGAATTTTGACAGTCACTTCACACAACATGTTGGTCACGCTTTCGACGCTGGCACTTGCTTCAACTACAATTGCCCGTTCTATCCCCTACAATGCCTCACAACTCACTTATGATTATGTCATCGTGGGAGCTGGAACCAGTGGTCTTGTGATAGCAAATCGTCTATCAGAGCTTCAAAATATTACGGTTGCTGTCATTGAAGCTGGAGATTCTGTTCTTAAAAACGTCAATGTTACTGATGTCGGAGGCTATAGCTTGGCATTCGGTACAGACATCGACTGGGCTTATCAAACGACAAATCAAACTACAGGAGGTGGCGTTAAACAGACTATGAGGGCAGGAAAAGCCATTGGGGGCACGAGCACTATCAATGGTTTGTCAAAGTCTGATTCTGGAGTCGTGCCCGCTGACATTAAATCAGGCATGGCTTATACTCGGGCTGAGGATATACAAATCGATGCTTGGGAGACAATCGGGAACGAAGGCTGGAGTTGGTCGATTCTGTTTCCTTACTACAAGAAGTCTCAAACCCTGGAACCACCAACTGCAGCTCAGTCTGAGGTTGGAGCGACTTTCGAGCCAGAGGTGAATGGTTTCGAAGGACCTCTGAAGACGGGCTGGGCAAAGGGCTTAATGACTGGTGAGATTTCGAGCATTCTCAATGAAAGTTATGCAAACCTTGGAGTCCCATGGAACAAAGATATCAATGGAGGCAAGATGCGGGGTTACAACCGACTCCCATCGACTATCGACCCCGAAGCAAATGTCCGCGAGGATGCTGGCCGGGCGTATTTTTACCCAATTGCTAATCGCACCAACTTACACTTATATCCAAATACAATGGCCCAGCGAATCATATGGGCATCTGAGTCATCAATACCTATCGCCAGCGGAGTGGAAGTCCTTGGCAGCAACTCCAGTGCTCCTTACACGATCTCCGCCAACGCCGAAGTGATTCTGTCTGCGGGTGCTCTCTCGTCTCCTATCCTTCTTGAGCTCTCTGGAATCGGTAATCCAGAAATCCTCAACCAGTACAATGTCCCAGTTGTAGTGGATCTCCCAACTGTTGGCGAAAATCTTCAGGATCAAACCAACACTGGTCTTATATCCAAAGCAGCTAGCAACAGATCCTTTTCCGGAAGCGCAGACTTTGTCGCATACCCAACCGCAGCAGATATCTTCGGCACTGAAGTAGCCAATCTCTCCGCAAGCGTTCTCGCATCCCTCCCATCTTATGCTGCAAAGGTAGCAGCAGCGTCAGGCAATGTCACCAAAGCCGCCGATCTTCTGGAGCTGTTCAAAATTCAGCACGACCTTATTTTCAGCAACGAACACGCTGTTCCACTAGCTGAAATCCTTGTTGAGCCTGCAGGTAATGTCATTGATGTCGAGTACTGGGCCCTTCTTCCATTCGCACGCGGAAACATCCACATTACAAGCTCGGTTGCCGGTACTCCAGCTGCCATCAATCCGAACTACTATATGCTTGACTGGGATATCACAGAACAAGTGGGCACTGCTCAATTCATCCGCAAGCTCTTTGCTACTGAGCCTTTTGCCAGCTTAGTTGGCGAGGAGACGAAGCCTGGCCTCGATGTCGTACCAGCGAACGCAACAGATGCTCAATGGTTCGAGTGGAACAAGAGTGTTTACCGATCGAATTTTCACCCTGTTGCTACAGCTGCCATGATGCCTAAAGAGATTGGTGGCGTTGTTGATACTAGCCTCAAGGTGTACGGCACGAGCAATGTGCGTGTTGTCGATGCTAGTGTATTGCCTTTCCAAGTTTGTGGGCATCTGGTCAGCACCCTTTACGCCGTTGCAGAGAGGGCGTCTGATATTATCAAGTCTGACATGTAAATTGAATAGCCTCAAGGAAGCCTAGGTGTCTCGGAGTTGATGTTATTTCTAGCAGTATATTCTGTTCCATGTAAATAATCAAATCTAGTCAAATAATGCTTGTATTTGTGAAGGGAATGATTATAGATATTTTTACCCCATCCATGCCAGACCTCGGGAAGTCCCAAAATGTACCATTTCAGCAGACAAATTTTCAATAGGAATATTTCTGGTACAAATGAAGACGCAACTTCCAAGCCTTCCTGCGAGCCAACTTTCACGGGAACCTGCTCCTCAGGCTGGCTTGATCACCCGAATGTGGTTCTCCACGTCAGTTGCCGTTAGGGCTTGCATCCTCGGCGTCCTTGTTCTCTTCCTCGTCCTCGTTTCGATGATGTGTGGGATCGGTCAGTTGGTCTTGAGGAGAGGGATAAGTCAACAGCATCTGCCCACTCCCATTATCCAAAGACTCCTTCAGACGTTTATTCTCCTGCTTGATATTCATGATCGTAATCTGGTCGTCCGCACACATATTCTGAATGTTTTCGCATCTCTGAATTTCTTTGGCCTGATTCTCGTTTTCCGAAACAAGTCGTACGAACCCGGCATTTCTCTCTTCTAGTGTTTTGTTGAGGTATTCAATCGTGCCCTGGTCGGCTTCTTGACGCTTCTTGAGTTCCTTGATAATCCGATCTGTCTTTTCAGAGCTTTGTCGCAAGGCCTCCTGATCTTGGGCTCGAAGGGTTTCGAGCTCCTCGATCCTATATTTGTATTGCTCCTCAATATTCCCAAGATCCTTCGCAGATTTGCGCAACTGCTGAGATATCTTCATGATCTCCGTCTTGAATGGGCCGGAGAGATTCATGTTCGAGACTTTGGTACAGGCAGAAGAAGTTTGGGTGGTATTATTTAAGTGCTCTCCTTTGATCTTCTTTGCAGGTTCCGCGGGTGTTCCAGTTGGCTGCAGAAAATCAGAAATGGAATAGAAGATTCGAGAGTTGCGACAATACTCACTCCTTGCTTCCGCTTGTTTGTATGCACTGTACCTGGGGCCTCTTCATCTGCTTCTTCAAGCTGGCGATTAGAGTTGTCGCGCGTGAGTGACGGAGCTCCTGTGTTTTCATCAGTAATTCTCTCAGTGAAGCGGCTTGGCAAACTGTCGAGCCATTTTTTCGTGGAAGAGAAAACTTAGATTTACCTGCTTGTAGATTAGCTCCAACTCTTCCAACCGTTTTTGAAGGCCAGGTAGGGCTCTCTCCTACCTTGTTGATGGCTATATTCCCGGGGGCGAGATTTACGATTATGCGAAAATATCAAATGCATTTTCAGTCCTGAATTTCCTACGCACCTTCTTCCACAATTGCATTCGTTGTTTCGCAAACGAGAATCTTGTCTTCTCTCTTAATATGTCTTCCTAACCACTCCGACGTCGGAAAAGTTGTGTTACCACAGAAACAGTCTAGCCTACGACAAACGAAGCTCGTGTTGAGTGGTTCGCAGTTTTTCCCGAAGCAGTCGTTTTGGTGTTTATCTCTGTTTTCTGCACTTCCAAAACTTTCATTGCAGCCTGGCCAGTTGCAGTGCTCTCGTGTCATCGTTACCGACTGTGCAGGGCCTTTTGGGTTATTGCCGTTGTACGTGCTCAGTGAGGGAAGATATTGTTTCGGGTGATGTGAAATCAAGTACACCATGCTGATCAACTTAAATAGAACTCTGCTTCTTCAGCAAGTGAAGCTGCTTTTGACGTTCCAGCTGTTTCCAGAGTGGCCAAGGCATGATGCTATCGAGAAGTTTCAAGCTCCGACCGGATCGTCGCCTCAAGATCGAGTATGAAACTCGCGACACTGTTCACCACGCTAGTCTTTACTGCGATAATTGATGTGTTTCTTCTAAAGCAGCCTAACAACAAGGCAAAGCAAGTTCATGCTCACTCCAGATCAAATCAATTTTAAGACTCTCTCATGGATAAATATTTCATTTGACATTACCATTCAACTTTTGTGTCTTATTTCGCAACATTGAGCTCAAAGTTCTCTCACATACTTTGGCTTGAAGGTTCGAAGCCACTTCTTCACAGTCCTTATCTCAAACAAATGCGTCTGCTTGATGAAATCAGGCTCTGCGTTGACATCCAAAATGCCATAGCTGTCCCAGTGATGTCCTGCACCCGCGATCAGATATGCGGGGCGGAGATCCGTGGACTCGCGGGGTTTAGCGTATTTGGAATGGACACAAATATCGAGCCAAGGATCGATACCTTGGGTGAGATCAGTAGATGCGGATTTACTAAGGGGGGAAGATACTCACTGCCATCAACCAAAGCGAGACGATCAGCGGCAAGGTTGTACCCACCATACACATTGAGCCTTTCTAGATCAGGAGTTGGAGGGATTGAGTTGTATTTGCCCTTGGGAAAAGCCCATGTGCACCATTGTTGCCTTGGTCCTCAGTGTTAGAAGTGTTTCACCAAAGTTGGGTATTGAACTTACGTATAATCTACCTGCAGAACGTTCATGATCAAAGAGGGACCGGACTTAGGGGCGACTTGGTACGCCCCCTGCTCTGTGCAAGCTAATCAAAATGTTCAATAGCCATAAGTCAAGTGCTTTTGATGCGAACTTACTCGTATATAAGTAGGAACGTGTGCCACCGTTTGCAGTATTGGCCCAGTAGGATGCTTCGAGTACTTTAGTACAGCTCAGGTATCAAAATTTGAGGCATACCGTTTTGAGTCCCGAAACAATCCGGGCTGTTGACATCGCCACCTTCGCACAAAGGCAAGTAGACTTCCTTGATGTAATTGGCGTAATTGCCCAAATTTGTCCAGGGCTGGCCACCAGTGTATTTGGCAAGGGCGTTGTCGACAGCAGCGATATTGGCAGGCGTGTCAATATTAGTGACATTGGAGCAAAAGTTCCAAAAATCATTGTCATCGTACAAGGGAGACCAATTGAGCTCCTGCCAAGTTCCAATAGGGTAGTTGAACGGCCCTCCGACTGATGCAAGCTCCTGTCAGCGTCCGCGAACACAGTCAGCGAGTCACGGGTAGCAAATTACTCACTTGGCCATGCTATCGTCTGAGCGAAATCTCGAATGTCTTTTAAGTCTTGCAATCCGAAGATAGTTTTCAGTTCTTGAATAGCTTCAGTGTTGTGAGAATCCACAAGCTGGTCTATCTTCGCGATGATCCCGTTGACGCTCGAGATACAATCCTGCGGCCCAAACTTCTGGATTGGCTCATACCTAAATATCGTCAATGTCATAATATTTTATTTCTTGCAGAAAACCCAGCTTACCATTGAGGGTATTCCAAGAGTCCCACTACCGTGGCACTGCTTCCAATGCCTGCAAAAAGGACATCGCCATGGGCTACCAAGCTGTAAGCAGTCTGGGCTCCCGCCAAACTTCCTCCATACAAGATCCAAGGCGTTCCTGGCGCTGTAAGATTTCCAGAGACTCCAGGAAATTCTGCATGCTGAGCAAAATAAGCATTGTCGGCAATGGCTAGAATTGATTTAGTCAGCCAAAATCCAAACTCATTCGGCAGAGATGACAAACATTGTTCGGTGGTCAAGTAAGCCAAGTTATCCGTTGTACTTGTATTAAAAGGGTAGCTATGGCCATAGTAACGATTTTCCAAGATGACTCCGAGGCCATTTGTTTCTTGCATCAGAATTTGGATTACTGCCAGAACATTAAATTAAACGCTCAATTGAAAAGTAACATTCAGATTATTCTCACTTCCAGTTTCAAGGTTCTTGAATCGACTCTCGGCGCTGGTTTCTCCTCCGATGTACAGAAACACGGGTCCGCCGGGTTTATAATACGACGCATCAAAAAAGTACCTTTGCTTGAAGGTTCCTTTGGCGTGGGGTTGATAGCGATCGCTAAGTGGAAAGTGATCAATCTAAAATTATGCATCAGTCGCTAGGAAAATATTGTTGAGTATTCTGACCTACGATCTGATCTATTGTATGGGCGGGGTAGGACGTAGGCCGCGATTGTCTGGGAGACAGAGGACTACCAGTATCCCCAGTGAGGAGTCCAGACGTGGACCCTAGAAATCCCAAAACTGTAGTGGAAAGAATGATATTAAGCCTCATTATTACGAGTTGCAGCTTCGTCACTTGAAGAACGATGAGTACCAAGAAGAAAGGAAGAATAGAAAATCCAGGGCCTGAGGGGTAATCAAGGATAAGTGCATGGCCGGAAAGTGAAGGTGTGATAGAGGCTAAACTCAGTGAGGAAGGTCTGAACAAGCCGGTAACCAGTGATAAGCGGTCGGAAATGCATCATCACATTGGCCGGTAAGCACAAGAGGCACAGAAGCAAGAAATCATGAATTCTTGCAAAGTTTTGGAGTGAAGCATTTGAATAAATGAAGCTTTTGTCAAATCTTGGCTTCTAGCTTGGCAGCAAGGGAGACGCAAAAAAGGGGGCGCCCCGCATTTAGACCAGCCACAGAAATTGGCGCGGTCATTAAACCGTAGTCAAAAACGCCACACCTTCGAGCTTCTCGCAAATTTTCCAAGCCAAGCCCTTAAGAAACTATCTATTCAACCCATTCCAGGCCGGAAAATTTGTCACTTAAGACCTTCTCTGGCCTAAAGACGTGGAAAGGAAAGCCTTTATCTTCGAACCGTCGGTCTATGGCGTCATTCTTCGTTCTAGCAATAACGATTGGCCACGGTACCCTCACTTTGAATTTGTCCTTCTCGACACTCACTCCTCTTAAAGATTGTAACATATCTGCCACATTGATATTGGCTGAAAATGGTCCACGGATGACCACAAAAAGGGTTTCGAGCCATTCCATATTTTTCAGTATTTTGCAAGCATTTTCCCAGCTCTCCACATCCCAAGGGACTCCAAATGATGGTTTTGTTTGCAGGTGGCCACACGCGTTACGTTCGAAGATACCAGAAGAGCGGAACTGCCAGTGAAGTCTAAGAGACCTAATATTATTAAAACGATGAGGAAGCGTAGTCGACCGGAGGTCAAAAATCGTGTCGTTCTGCCACAATGAAAATGTATTCTCAGTGTAAAGTATGTCGACTGCCTCAATGTACCTGCATCGGTTACGGAGCGTCAGATGATTCTCTTGAGGGCATGTACATTTTCAAAACTTACACTTGGTGGCAAGTCTTTAGCAACGCAGACAGATGTCTTCTGGAAGGTTTCTTGTATAGATCTGGCATTCCTGAGCCGTATTCGGGCTCCTCAATTCCCTCTTCGTCTTGCAACACGTGCAGCAATCGACCCCTTCCACGAAACACGGCAATATTATGGCCTCCGACCGCCATTCTCCAGATATTCTTACGAAGCGCTGGTGACAATTTCGTGAGCAGAGAGCACCGGTCATCTCCTTTCAATAAAGAAAAGGTATAATTGGTCTCGAGAATTTCCTCTTTCCCAGCACTGCCGATATCGTAACTTGTAAGGGCTCGGTGCCTCCCAGGATGGAGGGGTTGCGGTTTCGTTTCTTTTCTTTGCCGTTGATAAAGTTTTTCAGTATGTTTTTCGATCCGTTTGCGCTTCTTTCTTGCTCTTCCCTCCGTACTGCAATGCTCTCGCCACAAGTCATGCGCGCAGCCCTCCGTGCGATTGTACAGATAATATGGCACGACGAATGGTCCCATCATGCCCCAAAACAGGATGAGACGAAGAGCCACCAATCCCGGACCGTTTTCTCTCCATTCTTCCTTTGTCGGCCAGTCGAAAAGGTGTGCGTTCGTTCTCATACTGCTAGCAGCGTTAATCTTATTCCGAAAGAATGACAGAGTTGAGATGTAAATGTCGCGACCGTAGTTGGCTCGCTCCCCAGCATAGGATTTGCGTTAGCTATTTATTGTGTTGGTCGTTCGTTCCTTCGATCCATAAATAGCCAGACAGTATGAAGTTGCAGAGATAGATGCCTGTGGTCGAAGAAGGAGGTTGGGAGGCTTGGCACTCGGCTGTGTCTGTTGGTGTTGTTGGAGTTTCAACCCCACCAGGTGACCTCCTTTCTACGGCTACTCAGCCTCCTATCGGTCATTCATTCACACCGGGTTGGAATTGCTTTCGGAGATCCAGAGGTATCACAAGATCTTGGTTCGGCAGCACCAGCACTCCCAATGCGGCACTGCCTTGTTGGTTATTTCCCTTCATTTCCCAAAGTGCGTGGAAATAGAAACTCTATACCTGGCACTTGTGTGAGCCAAAGTGGGTAGGATGAAAATCTCCTTGCAAGGGATTGGGTTCCTAGAACTGTTCTGCGGCTCAGTGCGTTGTCTTGTTGCAGCTTCATTTGAGCAAAAATGTAGCTTTTCAACGGCTCTCATATTTTACTTGAGTAGTCGCTCACTTAAGTTCAATGTTTTGTCTGGATAACTTCACTCGTTTTACATTTTCTCTGCGTGGTCTCACTCCCAGTTATACATTTACTCAAGTCACTCCTTCTAAACCTCATGCCAATGTCCCACAATGAAAAATTCATTCTTGCCACTTTTTACACTCTTTTCTCAGGTTCAAGCGGCCTGGTATTACGATAAAGCTTCTTGTGAAAGTAAGTTGTCTCCCCATCAAAGCCCCCACGTTGATCTAATAGAATTGTAGGCCATGAAAAGATCCTCGACGATAATGGTATGGCAAAAGCACTCAATCTGGTCGATCTCGCCAGACAAGGAGTTGGGGGACCTGCACCCCCGAATTCTCCACCAGGCAGTATATGGGATTTTCCTCATGAGGAAGCACGCGATCTTGCTGGCAGAACATTTGGAAAAGCTTTCCCAGACAGATTAAATCCGATCAAAAGTAGGCTCAGGCCCATTTCTTCCACGACATAACATGTAACTGATAGGTTGAAAAGACAACTACGAATATATTGCACAAAATTTCCGCAGAGCTCCTGGGGAAACAGTGGCTATTGATGACAAGCCCCCTCGTTTGGGTGAGGGTGACTTGGTATGTCCTTCATTTCCCGAACATGAAAAAAACCTTGGTATTCTGACAAATCAAAGCTGATATACTGTGATCTGTCAAGGTTACAGGAAGCGACTCGACAAGTCCGAGATCCGGACCCCCTTCCTGACGACCCAAATCGCATGATCAACGTGAAGGTTATGGAAAATAAAGATGACCCGCGCGAAACATGGCAGATAAGTGATTACAATAGTAAGTGACCACCTTGCCCTTGATATTTGGCTGCGACTTGCCACAAGATCTCATTTAGGACATTCAAGGCCTTCACTATTTTCCTTCATTCACCCTAGAACTTTTTTTCTAAAGCAATGACTTACTTGCCTTCACCTAGGCTGCAATACCAACCATGTTACATTTGGCGTTTTTAAGACCCAAGCTAATACAGCAGGTGGTGGTGATGGAGCCGATGTCCCATATGCTGTCATGCAGATCTGTCCATGGTAGGCCCCTTCCAAAGCCGAAGACCTGTTTGGTTTTTCTATTTTTGCTACACGGAAATCGAATCAGAGGAGCAAATTCTTTTAAATGATTCTATCCCTTTGTTACAGTAAGAGAAAATACTAATTAGATATGTCAGGTTACTGAAGCTGGTATGTACATGTTCAGCGTCTTATGGATCTGCAGCAATCACTGGGGCTCATATCTGGCCGTGCCAATCGAACAAGTCACACTGACAGTACATTGCTTTAGGAAGAAACTCGGTCGCGCCATTCAGTCTTTGGACTGCCACGGTACTGGTGGTACAAATTCATGAACGGAGTTGTTAAATTTCCCTGGCGCCCTATTGATACTATTGCACTTTGGGACATCACTTTGATTCACGAAGTAAGATTATTCTTTTACTACCCTTTTGGATTCAACTTTTGGATTGCATCATGCCTATATAGCTTCGTATTGGAGTTTGAAAGTTGCCTATCTCGGGAAGTTTCTCATTGCAAGTACGGAAGTGTGGGCCAAAGAATCTGCGCACGGGCTTTCTGTGGACGCTCCCTGATCGCTAATTTGGATAAAACCTTCTATATTATCTTCAAGCAAACACTCTCTGGCACTTAATTTTTGCCCTCCGCTAATCGATCTGGTAGCTCACGCATGCCGTAACCCCTAATGGCGCACCAATCCAAGACGCAACTCGTGTTGTGCAAACTATTGATGCTGGAAAGGATGGCAAAAAGGCATACGGCTGGAAAAACGTATATACTAACCGAAATGAATTGTATTTCAATGCAGGTACGGTAGCAGAGACAACTTCCATGAGGACACATAGCTAATTTACAGCAGACTCCCTGGCATATTTTGCCCTTGGTGTTCAACAGATGACAGAAGGCAACCGTATCAACTCGAAAGGAACAATTTCTGTGATAGGCACAGGAAATGTCAACGTGGCTGAAAATAAGAATATTCTTGTCGACGGTAGTGTACGCAAATTTCCACAGTCTTTGATCTAGTTGCCTGTATTATTTGCGAATTTGGTACTCCTTGTGGGGTCATGAACCTCACGACTACTAAGACATCGAAAAGAGAAACCAGAGCTCTCAATTTGCGGTAATTTTTCTTAGATTGAGCAGTGCTGACTCTAGAAACTTGCAGTGGAACCCTGTGCGAAGACTTCGAGCTCGCAGAGACGATGCCGACCACGAAGTTTTTCGAGGCAGAGCCAATTTCCCCCGAAACGTACAAGCAGCTACCGGTAACGTAATGCGATCTACTGGCATCCAGGCTTCCAGTTTCAGTACAGCAACTTCAAATGGGACCGATTTATCTGTTTCGCCAATCTCATCCTCTCTTACTCGGGTTTACAGTTCATCAAATTCGTTTTTGACAACAACTCCACCCTTTCCTGTGAATAGTGGAAATTTTACCCCTCCCGTTGGGTCTGTTTCAACATTACTCCAGACTTCATTAACGCAATCATCGGGTTCTGCTTCGACATCATCTGGCTCTTCCGCCAGTGCTCCAAATTCGAAGGCTTCTCTAGGCGCTTCAACTTCATCGGGACAGTCGCACTCCGCACCGATCTCTGGTGAGTTAATTCCGTATCTCTTCGTCTGCAACAGAGCCTCTCGGAAGTACCTCGATCTGTGATCTCTGTTTCAATTTACTTGAAACAATGATTATCTCATCTCACATCTTAAGAGTATATCGGGGAATTATGGCTGACTGGGGAATTTACAGTTCCCAAATCGATATCTAGTTCGTCAAGCAGCACTTCAAGTGCTTCATCCCCGTCAAAGAGTTCAAGCCCCTCGGTTCCATTTCCTGCCCCAGGTGGGAATTTCACGCTGCCTGTAGGAACAGCGCCGGTCTACAGCAACAGCATAATCACCAGTACCGGAGCTGGGGGAAGTGTGACTATCATCAGCACAAGAATAATCGTAGCGCCCTCAACTTCTAGCTCGAGCTCGAGTAATCCTGAAGGTTGGATTTGGCTCGTCACTGCTACTCCCTCCCCCACAGCCACCGTCACATTTCCTCCTTGGCTGACCGGCCGACCATCTCCCAAGTCGTTCATCAGCAGCACACATACAGATACCAGTCTGTATATTCCAAGCATAACGAATTTGGCTGCATTCCCAACAGTTCTAGTTAGGAATCCGGATCCCAATGACAGTAAAGTTTCTTGGTCCTCTAAGAATGGATAGCAGCTAATAAATGTCAGAGGACAGCGACCCGGTTCCATTCGTGAAAATTAAACTCCCCAAGGACAAATGTGCCCCTATGCCCAAGGCTAAAGGAGGCGGCTTATTGGGCGTCGTGTTCAATCTTGCCAGTAGTGTGGTCAATGGTGTTGTAGACTCAGCGTGTCATCTCGAGTTTCCTGTCATCAAAGGCGGCCCACCGTCATGGTTAAGTATGGATATATTTCCTCCGATGGGTGACTTTCCACCTGATCCAGATGATGACGAAGACCCTGAAACTGAGACTGAGACAACCTCAACACCCACATCCACCCAATCGTCCACTCAATCATCAAGCTCTTCCTCCTGTAGCGCGTCAGGAGTTGCTCAGTGTACCGCATCCTGCGCCGTTTCGACCAACGGAGGGACTGCGACCTCAAAGTGCGCAACAGTCTGCTCCACTGTTACAGCCTGTTCTGGAATGGGCACTACTTCGTCTACCGCCTCAACTATTACAGGAATTGTAACGCCCATTTCAATCGAGGAAGATGAAGCAGAGAGTACCGAATGGTATGCGGATCAAATGAGCGTCCTCTCCGAGGCCATAGATGGCGCCCCATCAACTTTAGCACCGAGTATTATGTCTGCGTTAGCCTTGTCTACTGACTGGCCCGAATATGACGATTCTACTTCCGTGACTTCTACAAGCAGTACTACGACTAGCACGCCAACAACGCTCAGGTAAGTTATCAACGAACCCCAAGTTTGTGGTGTTCCCAGACTTGTTTTGGAATACTGTAACCCAAGGATCTTTTCAAAAGCTTCTGGTAATCGATACTTACATCGTGGCCCTTTTCAGCACCAGAACGAGTACCCCATCGAGCGCCCCACCATCCACCTCAAACCCCCCGCCTCCACCAACTTCAATGGCCCCAGCACCTCCACCACCTCCACCACCGTCCCCATCCCTCGCGTGTAATGGGATCAATAACATTAAATGGATGGCAAAAGATGCTATTGCAACCAAAATCTCCGTTTTTTGTGCAGACGCTGCTAAACAAGGTGTACAAGACCATGATTCAGGATCAATCCTTCGCCATTACGATATAGGAACTGTCAACGACCTGGATTTATCAATGGATTGGCCCTCGGGCGCCGCATTTCGGCCATCTGAGCCAGAATGCAACCAATTTTTGGGCCAGATTATTACTAGTACGAAATTCCCTTCCCCCAGTTCGGCGTTTGCTCTAATGTCGTCTTCTAGATTGTGACGGAAACGATCCCAAAAACCCCCTGGACTGGAAACATGGTGGCTCGATGCAAGTAGGGCAGGTCAAGTATAACGTCGTACCAAAATACCAGAAATACATCCATGGTATCTGCTCTATGCACGTTTACGAATATGAGACGTGGGACTACGTCAAGGGCAATCTAGCTGAGCACGCGAGCAAGTACATGGTTAGTATACATGCGAAAAATGGAAACGGCGAGGTTATTAGAGGCGGCATAGGCGATGATTGGGAATGGGCAAGCGATAAAGCCCCATATGCTTTGCAACTTTACTATGATTCTCTGCTTTTCACACCGGAATCTCAAGGAGGAGATTATATACAGTTTCAGTTGGGGGCGCAACACTGGTCAACGAAAGCATCGAGTGACACTGCGAAATGTAAAGTGGGGGGCTGGGATGGGGATTACAGACCTGTTGTAAGTCTCAATATTATATTGCCTGAAAGTAAAGCTAACATACACTTTCTAGTATCGAGACATGGATTGCGAATTTCAATGCTAAAAGGCATGGATACCTTGGTTGAACATAATGGGAACTAGAGAGTCTGGAGACAGTCGGCAAGCGCGGGCGAACTTGAAATTTTGGGGTACTTTTTTAATGTGTGATACAATATGGCGAACAAACTGGGAGGCGGATCCGGCTATGCTAACACTTTATTTTGGATTTCTATCGGAGTTCGACATTGGAACACATCTTGCACCTGAACCAACACGGGACATATGCTACTGCAACAAATTTCATACTATCAACAAACTATGCGTGGGTAGAGTCTTATAATCTTGTTTAGGATGACTTGCCCGGAGATTCGCCCAATGAGAAAGGACACAAACGACTTCCCAATAAACGCTCAGTAGTGCCATTGATCAACGAAAAACTTAGTTGAGGCCAACTACTATTGAAAGTTACTGGCACCGACCACCTTACACCAAAAGACAGAAGCACTTGCTAACAATCAAGAGAGGCATCAATAACTTCCACCCTCATAAGGTTTGCCCCATCTTGGCTCACCAACCTCACCTAATGTATCCATATAGTGGATCCATCCCTTTTCATGCCACTCCCTCATATCAAAGCCCTCTTGTCCCGGCTCAATCGTCGCCGCATTGACAATCAAAAAATCATAAGCCGTCGGAATGGTAGCCCAACCCTCCCTCTTCGCAGTCCATACCTTTGTCTTCACTCCATCAATCTCCACCTCCCGCTCTTCACCACCACTCTCCCCAGAAAACGAAAAGCATCGCACGCCACAAGTGCCACAGAAGAACCAATGAATAATGTTGTCAAAACACATATAGTCAGACAATCCTTCGAAAGGATTTGAGGGGCTGAGAAGCAGGAAGTCTTCGGGCTCGTTGATGAGGCGAATGTGCAAGTTGCTTGTTTTGTGGCAGGTTGAGCAGTTGCATTTGCGGATTCGGGTTGTGGAGCGGTCTGTGGTAGAGAGGAATGGAGGTGGAAGGGTGATGTATGCGATGTATTTGGTTTTCCCGCAGTGGCAGGAGCCTTTGTAGGGACGGCGGGTGGGGGTAGCAGAGGTTGAGGGAGGAGCTTGGGGCGCGGTCAAAGCCATTGCCTGGTTGCATATCAGTATGTCTGTACCTGACTATAGAGAGCTAGGTGAGAGGCCGACGTACGATTCTTGGCTGCGTCTGGGTGAATTAGATGTTGAGGTGTTTGGATTGACCTGCTTGATAGTTCTTGATGTGCCGATAATGACTGGACTCACTGTTCTTATACCCTCTACCAACAGAGGATCGGTCTATTATCTCTCCTTGCTGACACGCATTTAAGTTGTGCGGGGAAGGTGCGATTGAATGCAGGAAGATGCACACGTCGGCCCAGCATGCACGCGCCCAAAAACACGCTAGAGCGCGCTCCACGTGAGGTTACATTGCGCTGAACTTAGAACGATGTTCGCCCTCAATTTTTGCAATCCATCATCAGCATCATCATATTCATCACCGCTGATACATTAAATGTCTACATCTCAATGCCTACGCCTACCGTGCTGTGTTACTTCCTGCCATTACTGGATTTGCAGAGAATTCGCATACCAATGCAGTCGCGAAGGTGCAACGAGGCACTATGGATTGCCGCCGGGTGTTTTTAGGGACTGCCGTGTGAATGACATACAGAGCAATTTGAACATTCAAATTCATTCCTCATAAAGTACATTAGATACGCAGACTTTCCCATTTCAACCCAAACATAATGGCACAGAAGAAAACACGATCTCGTCCCTAATCAAACAGCTCACTTCTTCTTTCCAGTCAAGGAATCTGTAATACTTCCTAGACCGAGACCACTGAGGATGTTCTTGAGACCGAGGCCTCCCAGTAAGTTATCCAATAGTCCTCCGAGACCGAGTCCGCTGAGCTAAATGGATGTTAGTACTTGGAACTCGAAACAAAGGGGTTTTCAACGACTTACCAATTTGCCAACCAATCCAAGAACACCAGACAACAACAGACCGACGGCGGCGAGAATCTGGCCAAGAGGTTCTAGATATATGTCAGCCATGTTATTCGAAGACGTACGGGCTATCTTACCAGCCAAAAGACCCCAAAGAGGGTTCAACTCCTTCTTTGCATGAGGCATGCCGGCAATCTTCTTCTTGGCTTTCTCGATGGACTTGTGGACGTTCTCAGTCAAGTCCTTAAGCACCTCCGCAAGATGGTGCTCCTCTGGCGTGGCTTCTCGGGAAGCAGTCTTATGCTTGGCATTGGCGGAGATTCTTCCATCTGGATCAAGACCACGAATCACACCATTAGTCTCCTGGAGGATTCGACCTCCCTCTTCGATCAAGGGCTTAACAGTATCAACAAGCTTTTGCTCATCAAGCTCTTCCTTTGGCTGTTTCTCAGCGGCATCGATGTGCTATTAGACATTAGTATTGGGGCCGTCTCAAGGCTTGAGCCGCTTACCTCATTGATCATGTCTAAGATGGGCTTGATCTTGTCGATAGACTGTTGGATGCATGTCGCCATTTGTCCCGCGAGCTTCTTGTCTTGCTCAATCTGCTTACGAGCCTCGATTTCTTCCTCAGTCTCTTTCGGCTCCTCTGGTTCTGGCTCTGGCTCTGGGATATCTTCGATCAGAGTCACGTGTCCAACCTGGACCCCCTTCTCATTAATGATATCACCATCATTATCAATTTCTTTGCCAGTGCACTTGCTGATTTCGCCTTCTGTCAGCTTGGCTATCACATCACCACTATCATCAACGACATTCCCGTCCTTGTTGACCTTGCTATAAAACGAATGGATCAGCGCGAGTTCCTTGGTCACGTGCGGAGCTATCACTTACCGGCCAGCAGCGGGGTGCTTGGGCTTCTCTTTTTCTTCTTCTTCCCAGCGTTCAGCTTTGCCAAGGGTATTGCCGTTCTACCAGAAATGTCAGTACGGACTCTTAAAGACCCGACGACGCCCGAAGAAGACTCCAGGAGCGCAGCCGAGCTCAAGCATATAGGAGATGATAGAGTTTGACGCACTTTATCGAGAACATCCCCATCAGGATCGACCTCTTTACCGTACAGCTTCTTTGCGTCGCCTTCAATCAGACGACCAATAATGACGCCCTGGGAGTCAGCAACTTTGCCGTCCTTGGTAACAACAGGAGAGCTGAAGCCTGAGAATGGGCCTTCCTTCTCTCCCTGTCTCTCGCTCTCTGGTACGAGCTCAGCTTTGCCAATGATCTGGCCTCCGTCATTCCAGATGTTGCCGTCTTTATCGCACATTTTGCCAGCAAGCTATCGAAAGAGTCAGTAGAATCTTGAGGCAGCCATTTCGCGATATACCTTCTTTGGGTCGCCTTCTATGACTCGGCCGTAGATCTCGCCATGAGAATCTACTACATTTCCAGTCTTATTGACGCGCTTCCCGGCCAGGATAGACATGTCGATTTTCTCTGGCTCTGGCTCGTCAGGCTCTTCATATCGCTCGCACTTGCCCAAGACATTTCTATATTGAAGTTAGTCGAAATCAACTTGAGGATGGAACCATACGCACCCCACTTTATCGACCACCTCCCCATCTTTGTCTACCTTTTTCCCAGCCAACTTCTTTGCATCGCCTTCGATTAATTGGCCTACTTTTAAGCCGTCAAACATGACGTTTCCTTTGGCGTCTAGAGTAGCATCGGGGAAATCCTCGAAGGGAGCGCCTGAGTCTACTTCTCGCTCATCGACGGGGATAAGCTCTGCGGTACCTGTTCACATTAGAAATTAGCATTGGAATCGACGTATTATCAGGGGGTAGTTACCGATCACTTTGCCGCTGTCGGACCAAATTTTACCCTCTTTATCGCACTTTTTGCCGACCAATTTTGAGACTTCGCCATCCACGACGCGGCCGAACTGAAACACAGAGTCAGTTGCTGCTGCTTCAAATTTGTTGCGGGAGTGGGGAAGGGCTGATGGAACGTACCAGTTTCCCGTCGTCATCAACGACATTTCCTGCCTTATTGACCTTCTTCCCCTCCAAGACAGAGAGATCTGTTGGCTCGGCCTCTTCTGGAACCTCCTCTTCTTCTTGATAGCGCTCGCACTTGCCTAGTACATTCCCGTTCTTGTCCAATACGTCTCCGTCGGCATCAATCTTCTTTCCATCGAGCTTTTTTGGGTCACCCTCTACCACTTTCCCCACGATCTTGCCCTCAAAAATGACGTTTCCTTTAGAATCAACAATGCTGTCTGGGAAATCTTCGAATGGTGCTGATGGCTCCTGAGCTCGCTCTTCCTCGGGAAGGAGTTCTGCGCGCCCTAGGACCTTTCCTGCATCGTCCCAGATCTTTCCCTCTCCATCTACCTTCTTACTAGAGAGAATTTAGTATGTATGTCAAAAGGGGGCCGGTCATGTGAATATATCACATGATCTCAATTTCAAGGAGCACTTACCCAGCAAGCTTTTTGGCTTCTCCTTCTACCAAGATTCCAAACGGGTTTCCATCGGCATCGACGATTTTACCAAGCTTGTTCACCGTCTTGTCTTTCAAAATGGACAAATCGGGGACTTCGGCTTCTGGAGCCTCACCTTCGGGTACCTCACCTTCGGGTTTCTCGCCCTCAGGCAACTCGCTTTCTGGTACCTCCGGCTTCTCGCCTTCGGCGCCCTCGGGTAGTTCAGATTCGGACTTCTCGAGGACTTCTGGGTTGAGCTCAGCCTTTCCGACGACACTGCCGCTCTTATTTTTTAAGTTGCCCTCTTCATCGATCTCTTTAATCGAGGTGCCAACAAGGTCTTGTGGTGTACCCTCTGTTTGAAGAATTAGTATTGGGATTAAAGGAAGTTTCTTCCTTTAACCTACCTTGCAAGTGGCCGATCACTTGCCCTGTAGCATTGGTGATCTCTCCTTTGTCCTGGACGCCAAACGGGCCAGTAAGCTCAGGCTTTTTAATGCCCTCTGCATCGTCTTCAAGGTCGGGCTTCTCGGCACCTTCGGCACCCTCCTCAAGAGGCTTTTGGGAACCTTCGACACCTTCGGCACCCTCTTCCACTGGCTTTGGGTCAACTTCTTTCATGGACTCTGCCACTGTGTCTGCATGACCGATGATATTTCCCTCGTCGTCAAGTACATCCCCTTCTTGGTCTACCATGGACCCTGCTAGTTGCGAAGCCTTGTCGCCATTAACACGACCAATAACCTGGCCGTCGTTGTCTACTACGTCCCCATCCTTATTGACGCTGCCAGCTGGAATTGCCTCAGTGCCTTCTTCTTCGTTTGGCACTGGCGCTTCAGTTGGTGCTTCGGTTCCGTCTTCGGTTTGCTATAAAAGGTAAAGTCAGTTCGTATTCGAAAAAGTCCAGCAGGTTGCAAGACATTATGAGAGTAGATGTCTCGAGCCGTTCTTGGAGCAGAACTCCAGAAATATGGACTTACCTCCTCCTCGTAGTCTCCGTTCTGTGTTCCATTTTGCGTTCCATTGGCAGTGCTCTTTGCCTTTTCGGGAACATGGCTCTCAGCACCGTCAAGCTGACTGGGCGCTGACTGTGAGACGTTCTTTTTCGCGTCTTTGGGCAATGACCCGGCCTCACTCCCCAAGTCTGACTTCTTGGAGGAAAGTACTTTGGGCGCCTTTTGCGTTGCGGTGTCCGCCATGTTGGCGATTTGATGTTTGGATTATTGCTTCTTGAGTTTCGAAAGACTGTTTTTTGTGGTAATGTTTTGTTTGCTCAGTATGAATCGAGTGTATCGATCACTCGAAAATGGCATTAAAGTGTTAATGACTTACTCTGATAGCTCTTGCAAGGCTCTGACTATAAAGAGCCAACAGATTATGACATCTTTCTGCTAGAACCCATGGATATGAAAAGCTACGTCATATTGGACAGCTCCAACAGCTTCACCCCTCAGATAGAAGCTAGTATCCATGATCTGGGGAAGCTTCTTACATCACTTCGGGAGGAATCATACATTACAAGCTGTCAGAGATGTATGAGCTGTATCACACTTGTCCCAAAGCAGCAGCCCATAGAGGATCGATGATTCTCATGGCGCGGAGGAAACATGTACATGCAGGGAAAATATCAGGCTTTGAGCCAACTGGAAACATCCACAAAGTATCAGACTTTGAAGAATACATGGAAAAGTTGTCGAAAGCCACATTGGCAGGCGATCGAGATCAATCAGCCACAGTCGGACCCCTGTATTGCCAAGTCTGCAGATCCGGGTAACCGCTGTCAGAAAGAGGCCCGAAACTAGCCACACGAGCCACACTAGAGACACCCCACTAGTATTTCAGCAAGTGCAGGGGGCGGCAAATCCTTCCTTCACCTCATCCATGTTCCGAGCACTGTGGCACATGCGTGTGTCTCCACAACAAGTGAGTTTCATAGGACTATGGAAGATTTTACGAAGTCCCAGTGGCATAAATTAATTAGCCAACGCGTCAGCCACCGACAGACCCTTGCTCCATTTCCTTGTTATTGTTCTTTCCTGCATTTTTGTGCAACATCGAGGCGGTCTCCTCCTGCTTCCTTGGTCCTCGGAGCCTATGAGCGCATTGCAAGTTTCGTAAACGCGGGATTTCGCGGTCTCAAGTAATGGCTTTCTGCCAATTCCGGTATCTCGCAGTTGCAGGATCACATTCAATGAAGTGTGGCGTCACCAAGAAGGCCCAGATCGTGATTTGCACGGGCAATCACGAAGGTATCACAGGATGGCCCGGATCTACCGTCTAGGCAGAGACACAAATGAGCATTGAGCTGCGTCCCGCCCTTCCTAGTTCCAACTTTACGCCACACTGCCCCTCTATTGTGCCACCCCAGAATACTCCAACAGCTCCTGCACATTCTAGGAAGCGCAGAGTTTGTGTCATAGCTCCTGTGCCCCGCAGATCTTTCATTCGGTCATCGATATCCATAGACCTGGAAGAATCCAGAAGTGTTTCATAGATTGCAATATTAAGATTCGAACTTTCATGCTCTTTTTTCTATTCGAGCTCCGTCTCTTATTCCTAATTCACCGCATCTTCTCTGAGAACCCAATTGGCAGCATGTCTACTCCCAAGTCTCCCAAGACCCCGTTCAAGTCCCCCGACAAGAATGCCCAAGCCCCAAAATCAGCGAGCTCAGTCAAAAAACACGCACCTCAAACCCCAACCCCTGATTCCAATGGTATTAAGAAGCACGTCTCGAAAGGTTCTGAGGATGCTCGAATGAAGACGCACTCCAGCAAAGACCCTTCCTCGCCATTGCAAAAGAAGGTTCCTCGAGAACACCGCCCTAAGCCACAGGAGCAGGTTCCAGAAACCCCACCAAAGCCTCAAGCCCCAGCCGACACGGGTGATTCTCCCAATCCTAAAAAGATGATCAAAAAGAAGAGGCCGGCACCTCAAGCTGTTGATCAGCCTGATACCAACAAGCCAACACCGCCTTCAGCACCTGATGCGTCCGATGTCGCTGGCAAGACCGATGAGCTTCAAAAGACCCCTAAGAAGGTTAAGAAGCCATCTGCACCTGACGCCGACCAAATCAATGGCCAGAAACCAGATACCTCAGACGTTACTGGAAAGGCGGACGAGCTCAAGGAAACGCCTAAAAAAGTCAAGAAGCCATCTGCGCCTAAGCTTGACACCGATCAAGCTACTCCCCAGGCGCCAGACACTTCTGATGTCACTGGAAAAGCAGATGAGCTGAAGGAGACCCCCAAAAAGGTCAAGAAGCCTTCTGCTCCTACACCTGACGCCAATCAAGCTACTGGACACGCCGACCAGCCAAAGAAAATTATCAAAAAGAAACGGCCATCGCAGGCGCCTGTCGATTCAGAGAAGGGCGGCTTGCCAGGAAAGGACAATCTACCCGGACAAGACAGCGTTCCCGAAAAGGACAGCCTACCAAAGAAGGACTTGCCCAACTCCGATAGCATTCCTGGAAAGGACAAGCTCCCTGAGACAGACGATCTTCCCGGAAAAGACAAAGCGCCCAACACCGATTCGTTGCCAGGAAAAGACAAACTTCCAAGCACCGACAGCGTCCCAGGAAAGGACAAGCTGCCGGATACTGATAGCGTCAAAGACAAGACTCCCGATGCCGATAGCCTGCCCGGAAAGGACAGTGTTCCAGATACCGATAGTCTAGACAAAGGCACATCCAATGTCAAGCAACCAAAGTTCAAGCCATCCATTCCTAAGGAGGGGCAAGAGCCATTGAAGAAAATCAAGAAGAAGCTTCCCAAGGCACCAGTTCCTGAGCCTGAGCCAGAGCCACAACCTTCGGAACCTGAATCTGAGCCTGAATCCGAGCAACACGGGCTGGAACCCGAATCTGAGCCTGAGTCTGAGCAACAGGGCCCAGAAGCTGAATCTGAACAGGAGGAGTCAGGTTCTGATGAGGAAGAACGTGAGCACGAGCATGAGCAGATAGAACATTCGGGAGACGAGGAGGAGCAAAGCTATGACGAGGAGAGCGAAACTGAATCTGCAAAACCCGAAGTCAATGGCGCAGGCCAGGACTCGTCCTACCAAAGCGACGAGCAGGAGGAAGGAAGTGATGAGTACGAGGATGATGATTCGGGCGAAGAGGAGGACAATGAAAGTGGTGCTCCGCTAGACAAAGCTCAAGACTTGGCTGGAGATGCACCAAACAAAGCTCAAGATGCCGCTGGAAAGGTTCCAGAGAAAAGTCAAAAGGCTTTGGATGACGGAACAAAGCAAGCCAAAGACACAGCCGATGGCGCTCAGAAGACTGCACAGGGCCTTGGAGACGATGCTCAAGACAAGGTTGGCGGCGCAACAAATACTGCGAAGGGAACTGCTGGAAAGGTCTCCGAGTCTGCTACTGGTACTTTGGGTGGAGCAAAGAAGCAAGCTGGAGGATTGCTAGGTGGTGCTACAGATACTGCCAGCAAGACAGCTGGAGATACTACCGACAAGGCTAAGTCAACTGCAGATTCCGTCTCAAAGACTGCTGGCGGGGCTACCAAGAATGTACCAGGAGCAGACGATGCTTCTGATGCTGTCGGCGGTGCCACAAAATCAGCTGGCGATGTTGGTGAGAAGGGCAAAGGCGCTGCAAACGATACCTCGAACAAGGCCAAGGATACAGCGGACGGCGCTACAGGTGAAGTCACGGACTCCCTCGAAAATCCCTCAGGCGCCCTTGGTGGTGCAAAGGACAAAATCTCGAAGACCGCGGACGATGCGTCTAAACAAGTCAACGGCGTGAAGGACACTGCCGGAGGCTTGACAGACAAAGCATCGGGTGCCGTGGGTGACACCGCTGGCAAAGCCACTAAGCCGTTGGAAGGCATCACCGACTTAGTAGGAAAGACCGTTGATGAATCAGGAAACGTCGTTGACGATTCAGGGAAGGTGCTGGGCAAAGCAACAGGAGATATCTCTTCAATGGCAGGTAAAACTGTGAATGAAGCAGGAGAGATCGTGGACGATAAAACAGGGGATGTGCTCGGAAAAGTCAGCGACATTTCGAAGAAGGGCAGCAAGCCAGGAGATGTTAGTGTGGACCAGAAGGATGGGCAGACGGTTGTGAAGGCCAATACTGGGGATGGTGTCCCAGGAGGCATTACAATTTCCGTCAATACGACGAAGGAGGGCATGAGTCTCACGATCAACATTCCGGGTTCTTTCCAGCAGCAGTAATTTGTTTTCATGTTGTCATAATGGGTTTTAACGGCTGTTTTATGTATTTTGTATAGCTATAGTCTGTGTTTTATATAGTGTTAATGAAAAAGTTCACTCTTGAAAATGTCTCCGTGGTCGCGACTTCCCACTCTGCAAACTGAAACCGTGAGAGAGCTCCTGCTATCCACGAACTCGCACACAAGGTACGAAAACAGCCTCCCCTCGCACTTGCCTTCACAAATTCCCAAATCTCATCTCGATCGTTGCGCCACACATAGCGGGGTCGGCCATCTTCACAAAACATGCTTTCATCCTTGAAGGAACCCAGCAACACATCACTTCCCCGCCTCATCCTCACATGAAACAGAAGCAGCATGAAAAGCCATGATGTAACCTTATGTTGATCGCTGCTACATTATCCGGTTTTTATAAACAGGGAAGGACAGCCACATGTGGCAGGTGACGCCACAGGTGTGGGAACCGTACCCGATCCCACTACCCTGTCACCAGCCACGTAACAGTTTCATCAAAAGAAAAGGTATGACGGAATGATTGTGTAGATGGAGGAGTGGCTTGAAGTTGTACAGGATTTCCTTGTGTTTGATACTCTTAGTGTGAACTCAGTTTTCGTGTGTTGCGTCGCGGGAGTGCTGCTCTGCTCAGATCAAGATGTTGGGTGTATAGCACACCACGGGGTTTAAATCAAACTATTGTTCTTATTCTTGTACAATAGTATCGAGCTGAAATTTAATCAACGTTCTTCAAAATGATCCAAACTTTACTGCTGTGCTTTATTCACGGGTTTAAAGGGGATGAGGAGACATTCTTCCAGTTCCCTGAGGTTCGCCAAAATGCTCCCCTGTACTCCGAACACTTGCTGATTTCAGTCCCATAGGACCTCAAGAAACATGTCCAAGAGGAATCTCCGGATCTTAAGGTAGCCACTGCGGTTTATCCCAAATATGAGACTAGAGGGGACTTAGCTGGTTGTGTGGAAACATTTCGAGATTGGTATGTTTCCTCCAGCATTTCGATTGCTCGTACTAATTGCCTCACAGGCTTCAAGATCAAGTAACAGACCTCGAGCGAAATGCTGCAACACCATCCGCGATCTTGAATCCCTCAGTATCTGTAATATTATGTGCTCATTCCATGGGGTAAGGCTCAGCACATTGCCTTTGGAAGTGATTGCAACGTTAACAGACACTCTAGCGGGCTCGTCGCAGCAGAAACTCTTTTTTCAGTCCTTTCCAACCGCCCGGTGTCTTCGGATCCTAGCACTCAACTGATGTTTCCCCTAATCCAAGGATTGATCTCCTTCGACACACCCTACAATGGGCTCGCACGCTCAATGTTCGCCTATGGTGCTTTCTCCCAGTACCAGAACATCAGCGGTATCTGGAACATCTTCTCTACTCTCTCTGGTGGCGTCGGAATGGGAGCAGCAAAATCAACCGCAGCTGCGACTTCCTCGCAAATTGTTGCTAGTCAAGCAAGCAGTTGGAAACGATGGCAGGTGCTAGCTTCGAGAACAGGCACGGCAGGCGCGATTATCGCAGGCGGTGTTACGGCATACATGCACCGAGAGCAAATTCAACAAAGCTTGAGCATGGTAAACAGGGAAAATATCTCAAAGTCACTGACCAAAGACAGCCTTTCTCAGGGACTATCGTACGTCAGTCGAGAGAGCATTGGCGAGGGGTTCACGTGGATGGCTTCACATCTCAAGTTTGTCGGCGCACTAATGAAGCAAGAGCAAATGACTACGCGTCTCGAACGGCTAGCTCAGCTTAAAGGTGTTGGAGTTACGAATTTGTATACTTCTCTTGGAGAGAACGGATACTGGAGTGGAGGTTATTTCGTTCCGAAACGGACATTTTGTGCGATTCCTACGGAGGAAGACAAGAAGAAGCTGTTCGTGGAGATGCCAAACACCAAGGCCGAGAACGAAATCGAAGCCCATTGCAGCATGTTCCGCCCTGAGAAGAACTCGGCGTACGAAGAAATGCTGGGAAGTGCTGGGAAACTGGTGCTGAAATGGGTGGAGAATGATCCTCGAAAAGTCGTCGATGACTATAAACCAGACGAGAGACAGCGAGCTATGAGTATCTCGGAGAGCGAGGTATTGGATGATGATGGGAAGATGAAAAAGGATGCAGGGGCAACAGACAGTGTTTCCGAGGACGAGAGACAGCTGCAGGCGATTTTGGCGTGTCAGGACCTGCCACAGCCTGAAGATGGTGGGATTAGCGAGGAGGCCCTGAAGCAGGCGCTAGAAGTCCCGCTTCCAGTGGAGGATTCAGTGGACCAAGCTTCCGAGGTCCCTGTACCCACCGATGATGCAGGGCTGAAGAAGTCAGGCTGGGTGCCCGCCATGCCAGGCATGCCTAGTATGCCAGCAGTGCCCGGCTTCCTGAAGCGTAAATCTCAGGTGTAAATGTTTTTGGGTTCTGCTTTCATTTTGTATGAGTTTGCAAGTAATTAGATAGATTATAATTAATGAAGTTATGAATTCTTCAAATCATGAGTTCTTCAAATCAGTAATTATTCAAATTATTAACTCGCGAAATTGAGTATCGATACAATCAAGACCAAAACCAAGCACCTTCATCAATAACACTTAAAGTGTCGTCCTTCTATCTGCTCAGCAAGCCCTTGTCAGCTACATCTCCAACGCCCCCAGCCAGCCCGTTCTTCCCAAATGTATTCCCAGCAGCCTCATTGATATTATCCTGAACACCGTCCACGTCTTTGTTACCAGTGACTTTCGTCTGGCTCAACGAGTCTTTAAAAGTTAGCAAACTGGACTTGTTGGAAAAAGCTTAGAGTTACTGACCTTTGACGCCATAGGAGGCTCTGTTCTCGCCAAACCAGCTCAGGTAGGTATTTTCGATCCAGCGCATCGTGGACTCATAGTAAGAGTTCTTCTTCTCTTGATCAAGATTTGAGGCCATCTTGTTCTGTGTTTTCGAGATTTAAAAATAAAGACTAGTTGTGATAGTAGAGTTGATGTGGTCGTATTTGGTATCTACTGTGACTGAAGGAGGGGTTGATGATTTTCAGTCTATCGATAGGGAAGATCGACTGTCTGTGCGAACCCTGATATACACTGCTGCATGAAGGGTTTCTTACTTGCTTTTAGGGCTGTGGACTAAATGACGTAGCGCGTCTGGGATGAGGGTGTGTGTGTGTGAGTGTGAGTTTCGGCTGATGTGGCTTGTGACGAGTTGGTAGTTGCATACTTGCTGGGCGATTGTGATGCCAAGTTTGAGGTAAAGTCAAAATTCAGATAATTCAATGTAACGATAAGGTTACTGACAAGCTAACAAACCATCGTGGGATGAGGACTTTTGAAGTGTTTTTTGGTGGTTCACGTGCTTTCACTTGAAGCTATCGAGATGGTCTTTGGTCGCGGTCGCGTTCCTCTGGCAATCAAGCTGCATGAGAATGGAAAGCTTTGGGGTATCGATTATATATTGGTGTCATTATTATCACATTATAGGATCTCCTTTTGCCATCCTAAGCTCTTTCCTCGTTAGTTCCACCTCCATGATTCTCTTGTCCATCGGCACCTTCTGCTCCAACCCATCATCATCCACGTCGAAATATAATTGCCAGACCCCTTCGTCCTGTTCAACCACTGTAAATCCTTCCCATCCATCAAAATTAAGTCGTCTGTCTATTGGCGTGACATTCCAGGGTCCGACTAGATGCCCTTCTGCGTCCTTCCGAATCCCATACTTCAACTCATAGGTATCTTTATCGACGTAGATCCAGTTGAGTTGAGGTGGATCATCCGCGATTGTAGAGACATATCCTTCTCCTCGACGTCCCCATGTGCTCTCTGGATAGGGGAAAAAGTAACCCGCGAAGACGTGCCCATATTGTTTTATTCGATCCGGCTCGTTCTCGAAATCTTCTGGAAATTTTGATTTTGGGTTTACCGTTGTGACATAAAGCTGAAAGTGAGATGCGCGGTTAGCAAGAATCGTTTACACCAAAGGAAATTTTTGTCTTTACCTTATTGTCCCTCAGAACAACGTATCCACCATGGATATCGCGCGCTTTCCGTGACGGATCCGAGCAAGACACAGTAAGATTTGCTTTTCTACTTCTGTGCTTCTCTCTAGCGTTTTGCTTTTGGCCTTGCCTGACGGCTTCTGTTGTTCCAATAATGGCTGGGCAAGCAGCAATAGACGTGAGGATACCTAATACCATTTTGCGATACCTCGCACTTGCACCTTGGCTTAGTCTTTTCGAACAAGGCTTAGGACACAAGCGATGATGACACTTAAAAGCAACAATAGAAATATCAAGAAATGAAGTTTATGATTAAGTATACAGTATCGATAAAATATCGAAAGTAAGTTCTCGAGATGCTTGACTTTGCTTGATCAAGAAATCTGAATTTAGATGATGTGAAAGATGCAAGAACATTCTGTGCTCAAGTTTAGAACACTCGGAAAGGCTTCAGGGCCGGGGTCCCTGCGGTCTTTCATATCCACATGTCCCTTTCTCGGTAAGGCCAATTCAAAGGATCAAGTACATGTGGATGGGAGAGGCCCAGGCCGTCACTGTGGTGCAGGGTTCGAGAGGAACGACCGCTTACGCCCCACTGATTTGCGCGGCTGCACCACAAAATCAAGTTCAGGTGCATGAAGCCCAGCCACACGTGCAGCGGAAAAGATTGGGGGTTCTGCATTATGACGCAAAAGAGACAGGGACGCCGTTTCAACGTATCAATATTCCTTCGATGAGATCATAAACCTGTTTTCACTGTTATGGCTTGCTCTTCCCCAGACTTCGACAGCGTCATCGGTCGTGTATTCGCCATAAATAAAGAACATCACCTGCTAGAGATTCTTCAATCTCTATATAACTTAGAATACTACACTCAAAAGACGATCATCACTTGTCAAATCTCAGCCGTTTGAACATAGACTCAACGATCCTATCCACCTCCAGTCCCGATATACCCCAGAAAATATCTCAAAATGTCTGACGGGTAAGCAATTTCACTTCCGTATCGTTCGCGATCCGATAGTAATGATTTTTTTAGAGAAAAGCAAAGAAACAATGTGGAGGATGAGTACCAATACGCATCGGAGTCAGAGGAGGAAGCACAGCCAGACAATGCTGTAGCTCAACAACCTCAGCAAGGACAGCGAACGATGCAGCGAGCGAGGCAACAACAACAACAGCCCCAGCAACAGCAACAGCAGCAAATGGTACCACAAGGTGCCCAAGATGAGCGGGTTACGGGCAACATGGGAGGTCGGACTGGTGCCATCAGAGAGTCCCGAATCAAAGATCGACCAGTGCCGGCGGAGCAGCGGGACAGCAGTTTGAAAATTAAGATTGAGCTGGATCTTGAAGTCGAGGTAGATCTCTACGCGAGGGTCAAGGGTGATGTTACAATTGGTCTCATGTAATAACACATTCTTCTGTAGGTCGACTTATATGCCCGTGTCAAGGTACGTTTCTTTTCCTGCCATGGTGCCATTTTGGGCGCTGAGTTCGTCGGGACTTCTTCCTGGCGAGCTTGGCCGCTCCTGCTCAACCTTCCTTTGAATTTCCATGCTAATTCCTAAATAGGGTGACGTGACTATCGGTCTCCTGTGAGGAGTGAGTCGGATCCGATTTGGGACTGACTTTGGTAATCCATTCAAGTAGATAGAATTTCAGCTGGTTTGGCTGAGTTCAAGGAGTTTGGTTGAGGAATTTCCCTTGTAATGTAGAACAGCAAGCGTTGATAATTGCAACAGCAAAAGTATTGAAGAAGTATTAATTGTCGTCGTGCCGTACCTGGCTGGTGTGGTGTGGCTTTAAATTGAGTTTGACGCAAGTGTCCGTAGAAGCTACCAATGATTCTAGATCCACAATTGATATGGAGGAATAAGTCGTGTCGTCCAATCCAGAAACGCCATGCATATGCAAAGGCGGAGACCATCGTAGCGCTGTGAGAGGAAGTTGGAACTAAACTCGCTTTCCGGGTGCGCTATGGTGAGCGCTAAAAGGGGGAACAGGCGAGTGTGGCCGAGCAGATATTATCCCACGAGTCATAAGATCAACACATGCAAGGGATTATTGTGATGTGGCGCCCAGTCGGGCAACTCCCTGTTGCCTTTGTTTCATACGGGATGCGACACCGAACTTGCTTTTCAATCATCTCGCTCACCAGTGCCACGGACTCATCCAGCCCGCCATGAACAAAGAGAAGTCCTTAAGTCCAATTTGCTCCACAATGGTGGCCAACGGCGCCGGCGGCCAACGTTGGTGTCGTGTTAGCAGCCGTGCCAAGGTGTGGCTTGACGCGCCACCAGTTTGACAGCGTCTTGTCTCCTGTGTGATTTGGTGGCAACTACCCCGCATCCAAATATAGCCTAGGTTCCGTCCCGGTTTTGAACCCTACTGCCTATCGTTGCTTACCGTGGTTACCTCCGTTCGGGATGCAATTTGAACCATCCGCCACGAGTCCACGACATGTAGCGGCATCCGAATGTCACTTTTCAGACTCACAAACCATAACAGGAACGTTATTACACCTAATCATTGTTCAGTGAAAATTTCGTATACTGTAAAACTGTACATTGGCTAGAGCCGTCTAGTAAGGACAAGGGTCATATAAGCGATGCAGCGCCCAAGGTGCTTCCTCGAAAGCCTTGTTCTCGTCTTTCCGTTTTTCCCGATCGCAGGGTTTGTAGCGAAAAATCAAGTTTTCCTTCTGGTGGCTGGTGGTGCAATCCAAAAAGGGTGGCTGGATCGTCGTATCACGACATGCATGGATAACTTTATAGACTCACTACCCGGTCTTTATACTCGAGTATTTGGGCGGCGACCACCAAGCCGTGGTGACACAGCGTTTCGGAATCTTGGAACCTGCTTTCCGCATGATGATTGTTCGGAGCCTATAAGCTTCTTCCCATCAGGGCTTGCCCTGGGGTTCGCTCTACAGTGCTCTCAGAGCAGCTGTTCACTGAGCAGCGGGAACTGGTAGGAACTCACGCAAAGTGCAGAACAATGCGATTGTTCGAGCAATAAATTTAAATATTCATTGCCGTATTGCGCTTGCTCTGAATCGCATATTTAAATATGGGTATTACGCTGGGTATTATTGTACAGTGGTAAAGCTTTGACTTCTGTAGTCTGGAGTTTAATTATTGTCTGGGCGCAGAGTTAGCAATGAAGAGTAGAATACCGGACGAAATCGCTGGGTAAAACTCACAAGAACGTGATTGTAACATCGCCTTTGATCTTCGCCCTCAAGAAAATCTCGAGCTCCAGATTAAGATCGAGCCTGATTGCGAACGGTTTCTGCTTTGGCTTCTTTCTCTTCTTTTGCTCTTCCTCTTCCTCTTCCTCTTCCTCTTCCTCGCTTTCACTTTCCTCCTCATCAGTTTCGCTCTCCCATTGTTCTTTCTCCTCTTCGCTCTCCGGCTCCTTCTGCTTTCTCCTCCTTGACTGGGTCTTGGATTTGGATTTGGGCTTCGACTTGCTCTTCGATTTCTTGTCTGCAACTGATACGCCGAACGGTCTACCACCAGAAGAGTCGGCTTTCTTCAGATTAAATGTCCTTATGCCGGTATCGAATGGTGGCTTCGAGTCCCTACGCTTCAGTTTGGGTTTGGCAGGTTGAGGCGTCTCTCTCTCCTCGTCCTCACTATCTCCTTCATCTTCGGCTGGTATATGTGACTCGGAAACAGATTGAAGCTCTTCGCTCTTCTTCTTTCTGCCACCCCGTTGATGCCTCCGTCGCTGCTTCGAAGAATCTTGATGATCGCTAGAGGGGACGTCCGAATAATCGGCAGGCAAAGTCGACGTGTTGGCGGGAAATGACTCGACCTGGTCGTCTAATATGGGTGTTTCGACGGTCTCTTCATTTTGCAACCCGTTTTGTGTACCATTCTCAAGACCAGACTTCGAGGGAGAAGGAGTTTCTGAAGGCATTACGATGATGTCGCTTTGTATGTGATGATTGCGCAGGTGAGGTCGAGTGAAAACAGTGCCACAGAGGTAAGCTAGTAACTCTTTCACATTTCACTACATATACCCTGTCCACTAATTCCGCTTTAAAGTTACGGCTGTTTGATCGTCACCTAATTCTTTCGCTACCAGTTTTGTGCCAAGCTGTCAAAAGTGCGGTGGCTGAAGACCAGCATGTCCCTTGCCAATAATTTCACACCCCGGCTTCAGTGACGTAACCCAACAAATTGTTCCAGGCCGAGATCTATGGCAAATCTGAAACGCCCAGGATCAATGTCATTGTTACTTCGTATCTCGGTGGAATCTTGAAATAATGCGACACAGATACTCCTTTTTTTTAAAATCCAACCTTTCGGGTGTGTTTTGCCCCCACAGGACTCCTCTTAGCCTGCTTGCGCCGTAGAAGTCGGATAGAACGTAGATTTTGCAATAAGCTCGAAACTTATGGTGGTTTGGCGTACAGAAAGATCTTCCAACTTCCAAAATTCAATACTGAAGACTGCGCCGTGCTTTTTGAAATTGGCTTGTTCTACTCTTCTTACTGGCGAGGAACCCCAGTCTCCCCCACATAAAAGACACCCGAAAGGTCAGACTTAGAAAAAAGGGAGTATGCTTCTGATTCCGATGTATCTTGATCCTTCAATCTTCCCGGTTCATTTTGCCGGAAGTTTCCCGTATGTCGCATGCGGCAATACGGAATAGAATAACAATATACAACGCCAGGCTGGCCTTACTACCATTTTCTAATTCTTGGGCAGACTCATGAATTGTTCTCCTTTGAAAGCACTTCCCGAAATGAAGCAAAAGGAACGGAAACCGATATTGATTTTTGCGCCACAAAAGAACATCAAATGTGATGACAAAAAGAGTCAATTGTCAACAAGTCACCACTGAAAACGACCCAAATTCCACTACATTACAAAATGGGAAGAGCAGAGGCTGAGAGAGAACCCCCGACTTAACATTGGAGCAGAAACCTTTGTCGGCGAAAACAATGAGCATGCAAGCAGCAACGAATTCACTTTTGCTGTGGGGAGCTCAGGCTGTTCGAGACGGAACCTAACCATCAAAAAAATAGTGACCTCACACTCTTTTGGGCAACAAAAATCGCTCGACTGAAGACCTTTTGCAATCCCGAGCAATCTTCAAAAGGATTTCAAGGTACGGGGCGCTCTCTCTTCGTGTTTAATTCAGCGATAGTTGAGCTAGGCGAAATCTGGGGAGACTTCCCTGTGTTGACAGTTGCAAATTTGACAAAATGAATACTTTCCAATCCGTCTCAAGTGCCAAAATCAATAGTTGAAAAGCGCAGTGATTTTGTAGAGGCCAGTTCCAAATGTACTTACTTCGTACATCGTCTGTCCTTCAAATTTATTACGCCGTAAAGAGTACTTGCTCACCCAAACTCACTTCTGCGTACACCGGCAGGGTAGGAAAGAAGCAGGACGTCTATGTTGTAACGTTGGAGTTGGTTCCTAGTACACGCTACAAAAGACTAGCGCCTCCGACTAGAATTCTTGTAGAGAACTAGATCTTCCGCAGCATAGAAAGTTTCCGAGCCCAACGAGCCGGAAAATTAGTAGTCTTTGGCATCGGGCGGCAGCCTCATGGAGTCATATTCACTCGAGCCACTATCAGTTTCATACGCAAGCACCTCCGTCACTTTTCACCCATCCAAGTAATAAAGCAAGATTCCTAAAGAGTCAAGATTTTACCCAAAGCCAAGAGACGGCTGCCAACAACCGCATGAGACTTCCAAGGATTCGTAATAGAGTGATGAGCAACTACCATAGGCCGCCCTGCCAGCGCCACACATACACAATCCCCAACTGTCTCCATAAAAGTGACGCCACGGAAGTGTTAAATATCTTGTTTCAAGCCATCTGTGGCTGTCATACTCACCCACCCTCACCGAGCACTAGTTTCCTTGTCAACCTAGCATCTATCCCCACCTGGCCCAGTCCCCTCGCGTCCAGTTGCACTTCTGTCGATCCCTCTCGTTCACCTTATGCACAAAAATCCTGTTCTCGTTGTTGTATGACAGGATTCTGGAAGATGGTTGCAACACATGCTTGTATGGAGGGGTATCCATTTACGCAATGCCTTGGGATCAAGGAATCAAGAAATCCCAGTCTCCGGGACGATCGAAGGGTGTGGCTGAGAGATCGAGGATTGTGGATATGCATGAAGGGATCTTGATCTGGTGAGATGTTTTGAGTTTGAGGATTGTTGGATATGACGTTTTGAGCCTGTTCTGAGAACCTTGTTGAATATATTTAAATGCTCTGAAGAGATACAAACATTTCAAGCAAACCAACACATTTCAAGCACATACTCAAAGCACTCCCAAACCAAAGCAACACTTTCAAACTTTTTTTTTCCTCAAGAACAAACAAAAATTTCACAATGGCTGGTCTCCTCGGAAACGTTACCAATGGTCTCGACAAGACTCTGACTGGAGGTGATGAGCAACAAGGGCAAGGAGGACTCCTCGGCTCAGTTGGCGGAACTGTGAACAAGACAGTCGACGGTGCCGGAAACACAGTAGGCCAGGCTACTGATGGAGCTGGAAACGCTGTACGTCTTCCCCGAAACAAAAATTTCCTTTTTACGTAGAAGTTAGCGGTTGAGAAGAGAAGTTCTTATCTGAAATTCCCTCACGCTCCTCTTTCCTAGTCACTCCCAATATCTTTCAAGATATTCATACTGATTATGGCTACTGTCTAGGTTGGTCAAACCACATCTGGAGTAGCTGATACTGCCGGAAAGACAACACAAGGAGTTGGAAATGCAGCAGGAGGTGCAACAAATACCGCTGGCGGTTTGGTGGGAGGAGCTACTGGTCAAAAGTAGATTGGAAATTCAAACACATGTATTAGCGATTGGAGGCTTCATTGTACTAGATATTTTGAAAAGGGGGACCTTAAATGAGACTCAATTGTACTACCTCATGCCTCAAACTCCAGTGGGTATTCAGTGCATAAGAGAATGACTATCAATAAGGGAGTCACTTTAGTCAACCACGAGCACAATTTGAGTCTTGTCTTTTCGCACACATAGATAAATGGGATATTGAGAGAGTACATTGGGTCAGGTGTCCACCCCCCCACCCCCCCCCGCCCCCCTTTTTGATCTCTCAAGTCTCGAGGGTGCCCGCTTCTGAATAAGGCTCGATGTTCGCACGGCGTGGGCGCTGAACCAAATAAAATTATGAGAGATGCAACATAGAGCCCTTTAAGAATCGATAGTTGAGGTGGAATCTGCGTTTGTAGCGAAATTCGAAGCAGCCTTCGAACGCATCTGATGTCCAACGACCTAGGCGTTGAATCCCTCAACGGGTACCCCTGAGTCGGAAGCATGCTAGGAAGCTCCCCTTTTGAGGCTGTGATCTGCTTGTGAAGCGTAGTCGAAGGCATGCCTTTTCGGAATCCGGATGCAGGGTTGAGGTCGTGGATGCCATATTTTCCTTTATCTGTGTCAGAGATTCCAACAAGCTAGCAGGTTTCGTCCCAGGCTTGCCCACTAAACTGGCAGAGAGCTGGATTTTCGACGAATTTCGCAATTCTGTTCCTCGATTAGTATTTCTGCTTTAGGGTGAGAAGTGTAGGCATGCTGCTATCAAAGGAATACTCGAAAATGGGCTGGAAAACTACTTGTCCAGGTAATCGCTCATCTCCCGAGTACTCATTTCGCTCACACGCTCGCCGAGTTCGCGGAGATGCTCTACGGTCAAGGTGTTTTCAGAATCATCACCTCCATCGTTTCGATCCGTAATTACAACGTCCTTATTTTCTCCAAGGGGAATATTTTGCAACTGAGGCTTGGTCTGCTGTGGAGACGGGACGATCTCTGCCTCTAAGGGCTCTGAGTCGTTGCCTGAGATGTTCTCATCTAAAAGTCGCTTGGAATTTTCAGGAGATGACCAGCCTGAGCTAGAATACTCGGCATAAGGCTCACCGATTCCTCGAGGGTTGTTTTGAGTTGGCCCCAACTTCAACTTCTGCCGCTACCGTCTGCCGTTTGCCTAGATATGGTCTCCCTCTTCATCATCTTCGGAAGAAGAGGTGGAATCGATATCAATAACTTGCCTGTTATTGCGGGCGAGTAATACTGGATGCTTCGTGCGAAATGTAGGTTAGCTGTCGGTGGTTAGGTTTTTCATTATATCGTTTTTTTCCAGTAGTATGCCCAGGCTTTTCCTCAACTTTAGGTTGTGCCGTGCTATTTTCAGGATTGATTTCTGCGTCGACCTTGGCTCCGGGGGGGGGGGGGGGGGCGCTAGGAGGGCGTTTCTCGTGT
>Ga0247778_1000072_pt1 | contig 168413 bp, 179 predicted proteins | sample UWRJL049202B5_FD_179939 | JGI IMG/M metagenome (GOLD analysis project Ga0247778, IMG submission 179939) | Plant litter microbial communities from Arlington Agricultural Research Station in Wisconsin, United States - UWRJ-L049-202B-5 | ecosystem: Environmental > Terrestrial > Plant litter >... | reverse complement strand
AAAGCCAAAAAAAAAAAAAACAAAAAACAAAAAGACATCGCCTCAACAGGCCCGTGTGAACCCACATGATGGAACGAACGATGGCAGACGGAAAGCTATCAAGAAACATTATTGATTAGAAAACCTGATAGCGTGAAGGTATTTTTGGAGTACGATCTAGCTACTGAGCACTTCAAAAGGATTGTCGCATAATTTGTCAGCACGAGTTCCCCTTTGGAGATGCTCTCGCGCGCACTGAAGCCGGGCGTTGCTGTAACATGGGGCGTACACGGCTGCAGGAGGCGCCGCTAACGTATCACGACTAACTTGAGCCTGCAGCTGAAAAACGGTGAAACACAAGACGGGAGACTTTGAAATCTTGGATACCCATCGTGATTTTGAAGAAACTGCGATTGAAGAGACGTTCAAACGGACTTCGAATAGGGGATCGCAGCCGAGGCAGCTAGTCCCAAACAGGTAGACCAGTAACCCGAAGGGTGCATTCAGTAGTCTGAAATGTGAAATGTAAAACTTACCCCAAATATTGAGTTCTGATTCAATCCTGTCAAACTCTTCGAAGATCTGGGCTATCTGCTGTGGTCAAGAATGTCAAGTTTCGAGTTGACTTATCAATTGCCACTTTCAATGAGTTTTTCAAAAAGCATTGAAGTGTGAAAATCTGTTTCATCACTTTCCGTGAACCATTATCAGAGCATTTATACACTTTAAACACCATCCCAATGACATATCCAACAGTCAACCAATGTAGGAGATGCAACAACATAATTTGGTCGAGGAAGCAACTTAATTAGAGTCCCGTCCTTAACATTGAAAGGCAGAGACCGGATGCAGGTAATCATAGGCCTGGTTCGAGAATTTATCAGGATTCGGATGTTGCTTTCCTGCTCAAAACCACCGAGACATGTAGACAAGAAAAGGACTGGGTGGGCCAGGCTGTTTGGAAAAGCTTGCGAAAACCCAATGTCACGAGAGATCAGTTTACAGAAAGAGGGAAGTCACGACAACAGTGGAGGGGTCTCATTTCTGTAAGTATACTAATCAATTGATATCATACTCTGCCAGACCCATCTAGCAACACCATAGCCATGCATTTTCTTGCGCTCATCCAGGAGCAACGCCATACATCCGATATGCCCAACCATTTTATTCTCCTACCATCCAGATGCGCCAGTTGCTGCAAAATACAAAATCCTCATCACAATATGTCCATAATAGGCTGCCTCTCAATTACACTCTTCTGCTTCTCGTCTCTGCTGACGCGGTAGTAGTACTCGGTGAAGTCGCTGCAGTTCATGTGCTTCAAGAACTCCTCGTCGTGAGTGATGACAATGAGTTGGAAGTTAGCCTGATGCTTGCGAGCTTGAATAATTCCGTGCAAGGAGACGGCCAACGCCTTGATATTGTCTTGGTCGAGATTCGTGGTAGGTTCATCAAGTGCGATAATCTATGAAATTGTATTAGCATCGGTAGATAGCAAGCAAAGGAAGCATAACTTACACCACAATTGACGCCAAAACACTCGGCGAGGGCCAGTCGGATGATGATACATGCCAGAACCTTTTGTCCGGCACTGCAACGACCACGCATATCCATCTCGGTATCCTGCTTGACCATGACCACACGGTACTTGTAAGAGGCCCGCGTGGTAGTTGCATTCTCATCGTCCTCGGACCGAATCATGATCGTGTCAATGTCGGTACCCTGGTACGTCTTTTGCCACAGATCCCCCGCAATTGCATTGATCTCCTCCATCTTCATCTTGTGATACTCCATGATTGCCATGTCGACTGCCTTGGTCAGCTTTGCGACGTCTTCGGTGACAGCTTTTGTAGCTGTTGTATTGATGAGGGCTTCGCGATACCGAGCAGCTGCATGTGCGTAATCGGTCTCCCATTCCATCAAGTAGGCCGCCAACTGCTCGTCCTTTCCTTTAATTTCGCCGACGATCGGGCCTCTTTGTGCAAGGAGGTTCTGATGCTTCTTGTCGGCTTTATCGGCTTCTCGATCAAGCGTCCTATAATCATCCGTGACATTGCGGGAATTCAGCCCAGCAATTTCATTCTCCAGCGCCTGCAAATCGCGAAGGTACTTTCGATATCTCACATTGTCTCGCATGCTTCTCTCCGTCTTTTCACTGTCGGCCATGCGTTCCTTCAACTCATTAGCCCGCTCGGTGAGGATAGCTACTTCGCTTTGAACGGTAGCGCGTTCTTGCTCAAGCCCCTTAATAGCCCGTTCACAAGAGACAAGCTTGGCTAAGGCGCCTTCCTCGATGTAGTTAGAGATTCGACTCTCGACCATTGTAAGCTTGTTCATGGTATCGGAAAGCGCATTCTTATCGTCTTGGACCTCCTTTTCCTTGATATAACCCCGCTGTTGCACTTTCTCGAGCTGAGCTTGTGCCTTGTCAACCTGGGGCCTCAAAGATTCGAGTTCTGCATCGGCTCGTCGAATGGCCTCACGGAGCTGAGAAGTGTTCTCTCGAAGCTCCTCGATGCGAGAAAGTAGGGTTTGCTTCTTTTCCAATTCGTGTTGGGCAGATTTCAGATCGCTAGATATGGCGTCCACTTCCTTCTCGACATCATATCGAGCAGTTCTAGCCTGGTCCTTGTCGCTGGTGAGCTTGTTGATTTTGGCTTCCAGTGACCGAATCTGCTCTTCACATGCAGCCATTTGCTCACGAATCTCTTCGGTGCTGCGAGAGCTGCCAGACAGTGTCTGTTGTGAAGAGAGCCTATTTACATCGGCTTCATGCTTGGCAATGTCGCTGCTGCAGCGAGATATGGCACGGACAGTTTCTGTGAGCGCCTCAACGTCTCTCTTGGCCGTTTCTGCTTCGCTCAGAATGCCATCGTATTTTTCAAGGCGTGCGAGCAGAGAAGATTTGGTGGCCTCGAGTTTCTTCAAATTTGCATCAAGAGTTGGCAACTCAGCCTGGACAGCTTTGTAAGTATCGTATTGCGAACGCGCCTTGTTTGCTTTCCGAAGATCTGCTTCGATGTCATCAAGGTCTTGTTGGAGCTGTTCCTTGGCAACCTTCTGGATGAGTGCGTTGAGCTTCTGCGAAGCCGTGGACTTTTCCTTCTCATCGGCAAATTTTCTGGTGCAGAGCTTGCAAGCATTGTGCTGTTGGACAAAGCCAAGACAGCTTTTGAAGTATATGGAGGAATAGTCTGCGCCGTCGAACTCTTTCTTGATGCCATCGCGATCGACTTCAATTCTCTCGAGCTCCGATGGGTAGTCGTCAATACTGGAAAGTTCGGCCCCCTCTGGAGAAATGATAGATGCCAATACTGCAGCTTCGCACTTCTTCATGTCTTCCCTCTTCTTTCTGATTTCTTCACGGGCTCTCTTCAACTGGAATTCAACCCCATTGTATTCGTCCTTGACGCCTTCGCGCTGTCTCTGAGAGTCTGTAACATCTCGAGCTCGTAGCTCAACGACGGCATAGAATTCGCGTTCCAAACTATCAACACGCCAGTCATATCCGACTACCGAGATCAGATCATCGTTATGGGTCGCCTTCATGGTATCGAGACTAGACTGTTGCTCCTTGGCATTCTTCTTAGCCAAGTCGAGCTGAGCACGTGCACTCGACTGCTTGGTGTTCTGAGAAATCTCCTCGAAGAGTCTTGCTGACTCGTCTCTTAGCTCTGATAGACGGGCTTTCTCCTTCTTCAAGTTCTGATCCCAAGCAGCAGCTTCTGACTCCGCATCCATTCTTTGAAGTCGCTGCAATGCATCACTCCGTGAAGTTTCGAGAGCCGCCATTGTGCCTTCATTCATTGAGATGGACTTCAATTTGAGTTGCTTGTCACGGGATTCCTTGTCGTTGTTATCAATGCCTTGTCGAGAGTGGAGCTTCTCTTGTCTTTGAGAAGCCTCACGCTGCTTGAGTTCCGAGATGACGGTTTGTGCTTGTTGCATTTCATCGCTAGTAGTCTTCTTGATTCGTTCCAGCTCGCGGTCTTTGTCTTTGGACGCCTTGCTCATCCTGGAAAGGAAGTCTTGAATCTGGTCGGTATCAAGATCTCCATCATAGCCCCTCACACCATGGCGGCGTGCAGCTTCTTTGACGAGCTGTAGCCGATTCTCAAGATCTTTCTCATGATTATCCTTGGCAGCCTGGTGCTGACCTTTCTCCGCTTGCTTGCGAGACATCTTCTGTGACAGATCATCAAGCGAATCATGGAGGTCTTGATACTGTGCAGAATACTCCTTCTGCTGATCCTTGTAATGAGCCATTCGCTCGTCGTATTGCGCGAGAGTCGATTCCAGCCACTCGTCGGATTCCTGGAGCTCGTCGAGGTAAGATTTCAGGTCATCAATGTTTTTCTGAACGAAGCGAGCTTGTTCAGTCTTTGCTCTCAGCTCCTCCACTGCAGTGGAAGCCTGCACTGCCTCGGTACGCTTCTGGATCTTCACGGCTGCAGCTGCCTCAATCTCAACGTTGAGCTCATCCAGCTTCTCGTTGAGCTCCTTGATAACGTTCTCAAGTACCTCGGTTCTTCTCAACAATTTCTCTCCCCGATCCTTGTTGATTTTTTCGGTCTCTTCGGCGAGCTTGAATTTGCCTAACTCTGCCACATGGAATTTTCTCAGCAATTTGAGATTGTCGATTGCCTTCGTGTATTTCTGAGCATCGAAGATTTCGTCAAATCTCTTCTTGAGAGTCAAGGGCTCGCTCATTGGCCACAGCGACTCGTCTTGGTGACAGAAGATGACATTGTCCAGGATTGCCGGAGATACACCAAGATATTCGATCATGGGCTTGTTCATATCGCCGGCTCTGTGGGAGATCGATTGTCTATTGCCATCTTTCTCAATGACTAGATTGCTGTCGAGTGTCTTCATGGTCACGGCGCCGCCTTTCTTGACAGTGAGCTGCAGGCTTCTCGTGAGAACGATTCTGGCCGCGTGGGTGTCTTTGAAGGCTAGCTTCACTTGTGCCATAACCTCCTTCTCGCCGGCAAGCTGTCGGAATGTAAGCACTGGCCATGATTAAGCAGCAACAGCCTTACCTTGGGATCGTGTATAAAAGCGCCCTTTTGGCTATTCGGTGGCTGTTGGCCGGTGGTGGCAAACTTGAGACATTCGATGATGGTCTAGAAAAAGATCAGCAGAAGTTCTCTTCAGCAGATGAAGCCTCGCTTACTGTCTTGCCGGAGCCATTGAACCCGACGATGAGGGTGAGGGGAGTCTGGAAATGAATGGTTTCGCCATGGGTATTGTCGAAGGAACGAATTCTGGATCTGGTTAGCAAATGCAGATTAGATGGAATGAAATCTATTGCTTACCCCATAATCCTCAACCTATCGATTGACGCTGTTGTGGAAGGGTTAGCATTTCATGTCCGGGGACTGGACTGCCTCCCGGTGGACAGCGAAAATAGCAATGATCCTGAATAGTCCACGCCGAGCAGGACATTCAAAGCCCGCAGTAATCAAAGCCGCCTTATTTGTCGACCGCGAGGCAGCCAGGTGAAGGAAGAAATCACTTACACCTGTTCTTGATTAGCTGCTGTGTACTTGGATGGCAGAGTCTACTTACATCTTGCCTGTTTGGCTCGCGATACGACCCGCGATTTGGCATGCGTCGCCGGGGGGGTTTGGGTGTTGATGGACAATGTTCGTTGTTGATAAAGAGGTGCTGCTTGACCGTTGGGGATTGCAGGCAGACGCGGTGCTGGTGGTAGTTTTTGTAGCAGACGCGCCTGCCGCTTAGCCTGGCAACGTCATCATGTGATTCAACTAGATGACTTGAATTACGACTGTTGCAAAGCCGAAAAGGCATAGATCGCATATTTCGTGTGTGAATGACGAGATATCAAGCGTGCTGAGGCTATAGTTGCCCTATACAAGTTTTTTTACATTTTTTGTTGAATCCTGCAAGTCCGTACAAGTACCTAGGTACCAGCAGTACCTTGGTAGGTAGAACTCTGAATATTAAATCCGACAGCCACCAGCTCGGCTTCTCCAAGGGCCAGCCTAGCCCACTGACTCGGGGAGACGAGATACGCTAAAAGGCCAACCCCAAAGCTTAAACCCGCTAGAACCAGAATCACAGTACGCTGGAGCGCGCAGAAGTGGAGGAGCCTCAGCGACTTTCCATGTGGTAGCAACATGCCGATTCTCTGGCCCGTATCCTCACCCTCTTGATTACCTGAAAGGTAGGTTCGCCTTCGCCAATATTCGAATGCGTCTCTGTCCGGATTTTTGATGCCAGCATGTCCCAGAGCCCTTCGCCGATGAACCATTTGGCCATGGACCCGTCCTATATGTATCCGCCCGGCATGGGGTCCATGGACGACCTTCCTGGAGGCCTGTCAGCCTCGCAGGTACCCTCTCACTCTCGCCCTCTCTTCACAAAGCAAATTCTGATTTGTATATAGGTTACCGCCAACGGACATGACACCTCAATGACGGGAATGCTAGATGATGGAGGCATGCTCACAGATTTTAACGGCATGCCCATGACGCTCGACGTCAACAACCTCGATAACGGAGTGGGCCAAAAGCCATACGGTTCCTTGGATCGGACGATGTCGCATAATGGCTTGGAGCAGCCCGAGGACGAAGGAAAGACGGGGCCCAATTCTACGGATAAGCAGGTGGCGATCGCCGGCGCAGGACCGCTCCCTACTGGGTTTGGAGCTCAATCTTCACTGGGCGGAAGCAGTACTCTTACAGAATTCACTAAGAGGAGGAATTGGTCACAGAAGGTGGTAGAGGAACTGAAGGATCTGCTACACATTCTCACGCCGGACGGTCGAATAGTCTATCTTTCTCCAAGTGGCAAACATCTGACTGGATACCCCCAAGAAGAATTGGTGGGTAGATTCATTGTGGATTTTATACACCCTGATGATAGTGGTATTTTTGTGAGAGAATTTAACGAGTCGATCGCAAGTGGCCATGCTCTCCGCTTTTTCTATCGATTTAAAAGGAAGGATGGAACATATACTATATTCGAGTCCGTTGGGCATCCTCATCTCACATCCGAGGCAGCGCAGTTTGGGCCCAACAACGCGGCTGGCTTCTGCAGAGGCTTTTTCATGATGGCACGCCCGTATCCAACCAAGAATGCGGCGCTGCTGGACTCTTTTCTTGAGCACAAGATTGAGAATGAGCGCCTGACGAAGCGTATCAATGACTTGAAGAGGGAGGAAGCCGAGGAGACAGATGATCGAAACTATAGCAGAAAGCAAGACGGTCGTTCTGATAATCCTTCCGAGGAGACCGATACCATGGGGGGAACTTCCGTTACTACATCAGTGCCAGCGCAAATGTCAAACCCAGACGTCAGGGCTATGCCGCCTCCAGCAAAGCCTTCGAATTTGAACGCTGCACTGACCCGCCAGAACCTCGAAGATGCCAACTTAAGTAGTAGGCCGGACTCCATTAACGACAAGATGGCTCGATATGAGGGTGCTACACATATTGAGACTATCGAGATGCTTACAGGCTTGAGGTACCAGGATGGAGAACGAAGTCAAGGTATCAGTACTGGAGACCAAAGCCCAGCCTTGATCAGAGGAGATGCTGGTATCGCCATAGCCGTTGACAAGGAAGCAAGGGCGAGCGACAAGAGGAAGAAGATCAAATTGCCCGACGAATACGTTTGCACAGACTGTGGTAAGTGTTCTCATCCCTCTCCCTCAATGTGAAAGCTGACCTTTGAAGGTACACTCGATTCGCCTGAATGGCGCAAGGGTCCCAGTGGGCCAAAGACTCTGTGTAATGCATGCGGTCTTCGATGGGCGAAGAAAGAGAAGAAGACTAAGCCCAGTCCGGGCGGGCCAGCGCATTTATCTGGTGGCAATATGGAATAGCGGAGAATGTCGCATGGATTGGCTCATAAGAGAATGTTCTGCATCACGTGAATGTGTTTTAATGGGTATTGGCAACTGTCAGGGCGCAAGGACGGTTTGAAATTTTATGCATGGCGCTGGTCGGACTTAGCACAAAAGGTAGGATCTGGTGTTTTAGAGGTGCGAGGATACCCAACTAGTATCAGCCCCGGAATACTGTATGCCATTATGAATTAAGCTATGGAAAGAAACTAAGTCTTGCCTACTACTTTCCACCGCTCAAGTGATGAGCATCAACCCTGAAATACAGTACCACTATTACATCCTCAAGTGAGGACTATCCCATTTTAAATTTACCGAAACTGTTTAACAAGGTCGCCAACAAACTCCACCGCTTCCCCAAAGTTAAACGGGAATCCCGTCGTCTCAGTAATTTGATGATGGAAAGCATACGCCACAAGCCCCATCGCCGTCAACCCAACAGTCGTAGCAATAGCCGACTTCTTGCCCAACTTGTCTAATCCCAGCGGCAATCCTTCTCCATCCGGATTCCATTCCTTCTTCTTCTCTTCCACAAAGTCTTCCAGGTGAAGATGCCCTTCCGTGTCTTTTCTCCCATAATAGCATACCACCCCAGCCAAACTGATGATTCTATCCCTGAATCCATCCTTCTTATGAAGCGGTATCGGCTTGCATGGATATACCGCCTCGCACTCATCATTCTGCTTTGAGCCAGGCTTGTACCGCGTGATCATTGGATAGATGCCAATCTTCGCCATAGCACGGTAGTCCGTGGACGGCGGTGGCGGTGCCTGTGCCGTAATGGCAAACTGTTTTGCCTGTGCCCTCTTGAAGTCCCGCGTTGGACCCTGAGCAGCTTTAGAGGCTACTTCGGCATCGATGGCTTTTTTGTCAGCTAACCATCGAGTGTATGCGGCGTTATAAGCATCGGTCACTGCCTGTTTCGACTTGGTGTAGGAGATTGAATCGGCGTTAATCTGGTCCCCTCTGTCGAAGTGAGTCCCTGGCGTTACGGGGTAGAAGTAGAAGATGGAAGGGGACTGGCGGATGCAGAGAGACAGGTAGGCTGCTGATGAGACGATGTTGTGCAGGTTTTGGTATTGGTTTTCTGGTGATGGGGTATTTCCTGTTCCATCTTCGGGCAGCCGGGAGAGATAACTCGTCAAAGGCTCGAATAGGAGAAACATTTGTGCGTTAAGGTTTGCTACATCCTGGTAGAAGTTCGGTGTTACAGCCCTTTGGCCCAGAATGGTCTTTACTGTTTCTGAACGGAGAGCAGTTCGACGGAATCCTTAAAGGGTAGTTAGCAGGTGGCTTGCACGAGAAAAGTAAGTGGAATTTTTTGCACATACCTTCGTCTTCCAACATTGCATGCTCTAATTTGACCATCAAATTACCTTGCTCAGTTGTCGCACCCCATAGATCCGCCTTGAAAACCTTCTCGTGGAGTATTCTGTGGATAATCGCGCAAAGAAACCACTTCCTCTCAGTTGAGCTTCGCATAAGATTCTCCCAACCTCCACAATGAGGATCATCTTCAGCAACTGCTTTAGCCCACACTATGAACTCGGGACTCCAATCCAGACCCCAGGGGTTGAAGCCCTCTCCAATATCAAGATCCCGCACTATAAAATAGTCCTCCACAAAAGTTTCAATGTCGATTTGCAGCCGCGAGAACATCGCTGTATAGAACTCGTCATCTCTATCCTTTGGCGGCAGTGGATAGTACGGAATCCGGATCGGCTTCGGCAGTTCGAAGACATTAGCTGGACCCCTCATCCGGGTTTGTCGATTCAGCCTCGGTCGTTTGGATCCCTGTTGTCCTCCTTGGACAGTGGAATTTCGTTGCCGTTTCACACCTTGACCTTGTGGGTCTCTGAGAACAAGTGTTCTTTGCCCTGAAGCGGCCTCCCGTCTGCGAGCAGTCTCCATCAGGACGTTGAGGTTTGAAGTGAGGAGTGACTGCTTGTCCTTTGTCCATTTGGGGAGAACAACGGATTTGGTGCCGTTGGCTGCTGGCTTTCCAGGATTGATCTGAGGCAGGGTAAACTTATCGGTCTCCGCTTTGGCGTTCTCTGCCTTTGCTTCTTGACTATTTTCATTGAGACCCTTGAAAGTGAAGCCCGACGTCCAGGTTTTTGGACTTGTGGAGGATGGGTGGGGAAGTGTGAGACCATTCCCTCCGAAATTTTGTTGGTATGGCTTGTCTGTGTGTTTCTTTTGTTTTTTCTTTTGCGTTACGGGGGTATAGGGTTCAAATCTATTTTCCGTATCACCATCCAAGTCCGTTTCATTCTCGATAACCACAGCCGGGGAAGTCATATTGATGATTTTCTGAATGGAATATTTAGAAGTTGTGCTTTTGCAGAGCTGAGGACGCGCCGCGCACAGAAACGAAGGGAAGATAATGGTTGGGCTGTCAACAAAAGAAAGGGCAGCAGCAGCATTCCTCAAGCCGCTTTGAGGAATGGAACAATAACAAAGAAAATCGCAACTCGAAAATTGAGAATGTAATACTGGAAATATTTGGTAAGATATTTTTCGCTAGAAACTGCCACAGTCTTCGAGCTTTCTGTCAAGATTTTGACAAGCAAAAGTATGCACTGCAACCCCACCCGCGCACGAACACCTGTAAAATGGAAGTTTATTGCCAATGGAATAAATTTTGAGGATGACACAAAAATCCTTACTCAGGGACTTAAACCCAGTATAATCCATCCCGCATTCAGCCTCTCTACAACCTGGCTTTCGTCTCGCCCCTGGATGCAAACAGTCAGCTCCACCTTTCACACCTCAACTGGTCACCAACCTTACAAGTGTGCCGTAAGTTCAATCTCAACATCTTCAGAAACGTGTTAGCTTTGGATAAGATATGGACAAAGGAAAACCGAAAATGGAAAACTTGCCGGTCCCCAGTGGCAATTCTATCAACATTGTGGAGTTAGCATCATCCTAATCAAAAAGGGTGTCGGAAGCCTTATTTCCTCCTTGAGCAGCGTGTGGAGTGAAATGGAGTACCTAAGATAAAACTGAAGGTGACTGGGGAGCATATGAATAAAGACCCGGAGTTGCTTACGATGTACGGCAACACAAGTTCTGACAGGCTTGGGGTCCTTGCTAAAGAACCCCTCATAGACCTTATTCATAGCCGCAAAGTCCTCCATGTTAGTCAAGAAGACGTTTACTTTGACCACATTTTCGATGTTGGAACCAGCAGCATCAAGGACGGCGGAGAGGTTCTTGAGGCATTGTTCCTGGCACCAGCGTCAGAAGGCAGATTTTCGAAACCAGGGTCCAACAAAAGGGGTTATACAGCACGGTCTCCAACACCTCCCTCCACAAGCTTCATGGTTGTAGGATCCATGCCAACCGAGCCCGAGCAGTACACCATCCCATTGCACTTGATGGCTTGGGAGAAGAAGGGCATTGGCGGGGGTGCCTTATCGGTCTTGACTGCTTCTTTGAGGACCATTTTGGCGGCTTGAATCCGAAAACTGTTCTGCTGGGTTCGACTTATGATCCTGTGAAGCTGAAATTTGAGCGGTATGAATTTTGTGTTAGTATCAGGTTGAAGTTGTTGTCGCGAGATTTTTTATACAATATGTCAGATGAAGTGGGGGTCAAAGGTGGGGTGTCTCAGGAAATTCAGTAATTGTCTACGCAACAACCGATTGTATTTATAATCATCATATACACGATAGCTGAAGCAGCTTCTTGATAATGTTCAGTAAACAGCTGACCAACGCTGTGGAAGTCCGAAGGGCGCGGCTAGCGTGTTAAGCAGGCGCGTGCAAGCAAAATCGGAGACTAGAACCTGGAGGTATGGGGATTGGGATATACATAATTATTCAACTTGAACACGTTCTGACTTTTGCCTGTCTAATAACAGTCTTTAGATAATTCTCGTGAACTAAAACATAATCAATCTATGACTATCTCATGCGATAGATCCTTCATATCCTCGATGTATTGAAGTCATTGAGAAAACAGCTGGGACCTAATCCACGCCACTTTAGTGCGTCTCGAAAGCAGCGGGTAGTTTAACTCCTCTTAACTCGTGTTAGCCATTCTTTAGTGGCTGGTGCCTGCACTAGACCCATAATATATTCTGTTGAAATTACAATGGCATGCTGCTTTAAAAGTGTTCCACTTTCTCGACCCATTTGGCTAGTCGCACTTGTGGCACTAGGGCATCTCAAAACCTATATAAACTCTCATCCTTCCGCTCCTCTTCCCTTCTTCTCTTCTTCCCTCTCATACTTACCTTGTTGACAGTACCCTTGCTCATGAATTTGGGACTGACGGAACGAGATCTCCATTGCACATCGGGGTATCGAGATTCGTTGAGGTAAGCAACCCCCGAAACCTTTTCTATTAACATGATATTAACTTTCCTAGTATTCTTCGGAGTCCTCATCGGCGGAATTTTTGATTGCAATCCCTATGGGAAAATTTTCATTGAGCTTTTGGGTTTCACGCCCGGACTTGAAGAAGATGTGGCATGATCAAGGACGCTGCTCGCTTAATTAGCGCCGCCCCTGAGGGCGCAATACCACCCTATTACTAAGCGAGGAACACCCAAACCTGCAACTTTTGTACTCGAACAATTAATCACGACCACACTTGTATAGACGCATGCTTTTAGATTTGCGCGCTAGATAGTCTTAACCTTGGCACACACCCTTATATTTTCTTTACAGGACGAGATTTCAATATTAATCAATAGAACACGTGATCCAAAGCCGCGGGGAGAGAAATTGACGCTCGACCTAGAACGTCAACTTTGGGGTGAGAAAATACTTTCTTATTATACTGTAAACCCCTATAGTATTGTGCAAATAAGCCTGTGAATCAATCTTATTAATCGTGTGTGACCGACGCCAAATTGTAGGCCAGTTGAATACAGTACAAAGCGTCTGACCGAGTTCCATACTTTCTCGGGATTGAAGGGTTGAAACCCAAGATGTTCAAATGCCACCCTGCGTGTGGCCGAGATGCTAAAATCTTGGTATGCATCCCGAAATACTGTCTTGCCGCACCCACAGCCCTATCAAGTCTCCGTCGGAAGGTTCAGATCATACGAGCGCATTCTGATTCTGTGTATGATCGCCAGCTGCCGCTGACCCGATGCTGTGGAGGTCGGAGATCTTTTTGGTCAGAGATGTAATGAAAATGAAACCAAGAACGAGCAGCGACCAAATTCTGGGTTGTTGTATGGACTGTAATTATGAATTTGATACAGAACGATCTTAAGATGTTCTAAGAAAGAGGTTGGGATATACGAAAAAACAAAGATTCCTAACTGGAAGTCTTACATGTAGAGTACAAAGCCCTATCTTTGCAGGACTACTGGCAAAAGACTGTGGATTCGTGACACTAGCTTCGATCAAACTGGACGCAAAAGTCAAGAGCCCTGGTGGCCCACAGCTTTCAATGCCTTCGTCACGGTGATCCAGGATTGTTTCCACAAGTCCTGGCGTGCTGAGGCTGAGCTCGTGTCCTGCCCATTATTGCCAAGAGTTCAGCAAGCCGCTGAGTGACAGACGGGAGGTCACTCTCTGGATATCTTGGCCGACCAGCACCTCTGCCAGACTTCTGACTTCTCCCAGACTCTCAGTCCTGATCGTGGCAGTACGAAAGTCTGCTCCCCCTTCGTCACAAACACCCGTCAATATTATATTATTCAGTGAGGGTGACCCAGCGGAAGGAGTGTGCAAGTCTTCCAGCAGCCTTCTCGAAGTTGCATTTGCCGTGTCTCCGCACTACTGTACGAGCGAGACCCCATCCCATCCTGAGAAGATTCACGCCGCACCGTCAAAATCTGACCCTTCCATCCTCTTCATCAATATTTCCATCTTCATTCCATCGCCGACCTCCTATTAATCACTCACCCACACTCGTTGCACCCCTACGACATTCACCGACTCCGTTACCCTATCGCCTGCAAAATCCTCCCCCTACTGTTGAGAACGCACCCAAGCCCTTCGCCACACCCTCTGTTTCACGCTCGTTGCACATTCAGCGACCGATTCCATCAACCCCAAGACCGCCCTTCCTAGTCTTACATCAAATCGACGTCGACCCTCTTATACTGTATTGGCCTAGGTATACTTCGCGGTTATCGGCGCGCTCGCATTACCCTCGCTCTATCTCAGCTACCCTGAGAACATAATCATCTCACGAGAGCACCCACAGCTCCACCGAAGGAGCCTTTATCATCGCCACCGTGGCTTACAGGCAGGAATCTCGCAAAAGTCTGCTTCCAGACGCAGATGCTTATGGTGGTTATTTCTCAAGAGAGGGATTGACTCCAGCTGCTTTACCCGCAAGACCCGCACGAAGGAGAAAGATGTACAGGTACGTCGAATTTGGACGCCCGAATTATGGACGAGATTCTAATAAATGATTCAGGCCAAATACACCATGGACGTGGGCGTTCATGCTCATGACTATCGCGCAGGCCATGGTAATATTGGCCCTAGAATCCTACATCTTTGCGATGTTCCAAGAGAGTCTAATACCCGGAAAACCTGCGATACCCCTTTCTAAGACGATTCCGACATACCTCACACTGTTCATCTTCGGATTCTTATATCAATTGGTGCTGGTGTGGGATGCTCTTCGACTCAAAAACACTATTCAAGTCATCGGACTGTGCTTCTACAACGTGGGGATGCTGATATATGCTTCCATACAATATGATCAAATCAACAAGGCAATCTCAGGACTCGTCACCCACACAAAGAATGGAGGACCAGCCGATCCATACATACCCCATAATGATCCTGTCTGGAGCAACATTCAGCCTTACCTACTGGCGATTCCATGCATCATTTCGTTCTTTATCCTCTTGATGTCGGTGACGGCTTGGAAGCTGTATGATGAGTTTGCGTGGACCATCTACAAGCACATCAGTGCAGACCTTAGAATGAAGCGCCGCTTCTTGACCTTCCAGGTGAGGATGCAGACGTGGAAATGCGTGTTGTTCAGTGCTAATTAATCTGCAGATCTACATCACCCTTTTGAAATTCGATTTCTTCTTCTTTCTCGCGTTCACGGTTCAATTCTTGGTCATTGTTACCAACGTGACGGATGCAGAATTTGGCTTGACAATCGCTGCCGTACCAATCACGGTTCTTATTCTATTCATGGCCGCCTTCTGGACTCGCCGGGAGAACAAGTTTGGCATGATCATTACGATCTTCTTGTTTTTCTGTGGAATGGCTTATTTCATCTTCAAGCTCGCCAGGATGTATCAAAAGGGCCACGCGGACAACTATCTACCTGCCCGGAAGAATTTGACCAGTTTTGCAGTCATGACAATCATTCTGATAGTTATGACTATCGTCAACGCATCCGTCTGCATGGCCAACTTCAACAAAGGGCTGAAGCAACATATCATGAAGCGTAAAATCGGTTCAGAGGAGGAGAAAATGGAACATATGACTGAGCTGCCAGAGCTCAAACCTGGTCATGCTCCGGTCTCGAGCAGGATGACGATTGACTAAATTTGTGGATACTGGATACTGGATATGGAGCGATTTAGAATGAACAGGCAATAGGATGCATGTCATTCTTGTATACTGAAACGACAGAGCGACGACTTCTCTTTGGATTTTTGCGCATTTGTCTTGGCCAGTGTGGCATATCAAGGCTTGTTGGTTCTCATACCCGGGGCGTTAGGAGACTGATCGATGGAGTTCAAGGTGTCTTTCATTTGGATAAGGTGGCATTGAATGCCATCTTATGAGCAACTGAGCGATTTCTGCCAAAAATATGAATGAGATTTGAACCCTAATTATGTGACCTCAATTCGTCGTTCCATGTTATTACTTCGAGCTTCGGCGAGGTCGTACTTTAAAACCCAGCTGTGATATCTCGCCTCGTTTTCACCAGCTAATGAAAGTCCCTTCAATCTCACCCTCTGAGCAAAGCAATTCTCTGCACCATCAGAACTTCTATTCAGTAAATCCGTCCAGCACCGGCGAGGAGCCTCACGTGCTAACCCCGCAAGTGCTCCTTATCGGCCTCGGTGTTACGGCCCACGACTGGGTATCCACACCTTCCCCGGATTTTCCAATACACTCCATATTCCATGACCATAAGTTTACAACCTCAAATCTTCAAGCTGAAGCAAGGTTGAATTTCCCCCGTTCTATGTTCTGTTTCAAAGATCCGATTATGTGGGATTTTCACTTACTTGCAATTCCAAATTTTTGAAGCTGTTGGTTTCTTACCCCTCTAATAGCTCCATCCATCAATATCCTCAATCGCGACAATGCCTTCCCTCCCGGAGTCATACAACAAACTCTCTCTCCCTGACATCCAGCTCTCCCACGTCCCTGCCTCCTCTCCAATCCCAACGCCTGTTATACTCATCACACTCTACCGACCTAAAGCCCACAATGCCTTCACAGACGCCATGGCCTCCTCTCTTGTCACAGCCCTCGACCTACTTTCCATCGATCCGCGCGTCAAATCCATAGTGGTTACTGGCCACGGCAAGATGTTTTGCGCGGGCGCAGATCTGGGTGTAGGCTTGTCATACAAGGAAGATACAGCGCGCACGCACAGAGATGGAGGAGGAACTGTTGCGCTCGCTGTTCATAGGTGTTTGAAACCGGTCATCGCGGCGATGAATGGAAGTGCAGTGGGTGTGGGTATTACGATGACTTTACCTATGAACATCAGGGTTGTGAGTGAGAAGGCTAAGATTGGGTTTGTGTTTGCAAGGAGGGGCATTGTGATGGAGGTGAGTTTAGAAATACTTTGAGATACCCTTTCGAGGTAGCCGATTTCTACAGTATTGCTGACTTGTGGAATAGGCAGCAAGCTCGTATTTTTTGCCCCGATTAATCGGTCTGTCGAAAGCTATGCATTTGGTAACTACGGGCTCTGTGTTACCCTCAACACACCCATTATACAGAGAACTCTTCACAGAAATCACACCAGAGGACAAGGTCCTACCAAGAGCCCTAGAGCTTGCTGAAGATATAGCAAAGAACACTAGTGCCGTCAGTACACATTTAATGAAGGATTTGATGTGGAGAAATCCTGGAACAGCCGAAGGAACGCATTTGCTTGATTCGAAGATTCTTTTAGAACTATTCGACGGGAAAGACAAGTTGGAGGGGGTTAACAGCTTCTTGGAGAAGAGAGACCCCGACTTCAAAGGGAATATGTTGGATAGCGCGCCGGCTATCTGGCCGTGGTGGGAGCCAGTTGACATTAAAGCCCCGGATTCTATAAAAGAGGTCAAATCAAAGCTCTAAGAGAATCTATTGTGCAGTGGCTGGGATATTAAGAGTCATACTTGTGTGTGTAGAGAGGAATTTGTTCAATATAGAGCTTGAAATAAGAAAGACTCGATACATTGCTGCTGAGACCATCTCATCAGACAAATTCCTCTCTTCTATCGTCAGGGGTTATCGACAACTAATCACACAAGTGATTATTTTACTAATATTAAGGGGGAGTTAGTACTTTAAGACGTATATCCGGCAGGCGCACCACCTGATTGACAAATTTCAAATATTATCTCTGATATTTGAGAGAACCAATGGAAAATGTACAAAAATCGAAGCTCGTTCAAATTATCGAGTTTGTAAAAATTTAAATACTTTTGTAAAGAAATCAGCTGAGGCCTTGGAATTTTAAGAGGGTGGTGCACCAGGTGCGCAGTGATAAGGCACGGTACCCGTAAATTTTGAATGTACAAATTGATTCGAGGAATGATTATCTTAAATGCGACCTTGCGGATAATCATAGAAATTAAAATGCCATTTATCTCTATCTGGGTTACATGCTCATTTGCATTGGTTGGTACAGAATTCCCCGCCTCAGCCTTCCGCATCGCGTATCAAGCTTGAGCCGATCGCAAACCGCGCCGTGAAAAACATTCCTGTCGCAAACTTGAAAATGGACCTCGACACGGACGATGACATACTAAAGGCACTTGCAGATGGCAAGTCGATGGACTAGTGAGTTCATTCATTCTCCTCTCTCTATCTTGGCCTGCGCTGACATCTCGGAAGTGAGCAATGGCCTGGCCTTCTCTCGCGCTTGATACCCAGATTGGAGAAGGTAGATCTTCCATGCCATTTCATATACCAGTTCTAATAATCTCTAGATTGTACATGATGAATTTCCTATCCCAACGCCTCCTTCCTCGCAACTCTCCTCTTCCCAAATACCTTCATCCCCTCCAACGCAACCCAAGAAAGAGGAGGCGTCCAGCCAGAACAGCGTAGACTCCTCCCAACACACCAACAAAGAGAACGCCCCTCCTCCAGCAGTCATCTCAACACCTGGCACTCTCCCCTCACAAATACAGATCCTCCTCACCTCCATAACCACAACTCTCGAATCGCTATTCTCTAAATACCCACCCCACACCATCCAGCGCCTCGCCGAACTGATCCTCACCCCCAAGAATCACTACCGCACCCTCCCCTCCTACCTTCACGCTGTTGACCGTGTCGTCCACGTAAGCTCCGGTGCGCACACCTTCCCCCTTCCCCCCGCGATTCCAGACCCCTCCTCCGCAGCCGTACTCTCAAATGGCACCTCCGACCCGCTCTCGATATCCTGGGGCAACCCAGCCTCTACCCCACAAGCTAGTCTCGGGTCCGACGAGTCTTTAGGCGGCGCGCTGCTCACACCTATTCCCTGGTTGGCGAAGAATGGTGGAAGCAATGGTACGCGTTCGCCGTTGGAGGGAGAGGTCAAGACTGAGAGTACGGAGATGATTGAAGGTCCTAATGGGCCGGGTGGCATTGAGACGGTCTCGGTTTCTGTTAATGGGATCTCGTCTGTTACGAAGGAGCAGCCTTCTGCTGCAAATATGGAGACTACTGGTGTTGCGGCGATTCTACGAGCTGAGGGAGGTGTCACGCAAGGAGAGTTGCTGAGGCAGGAGCAACGAGCCGGTGTGGTGCCTGCTGCGCAGTTGGCAGGGAATAGAGGGGATACGGATGGAATGGGAGAAGAGGACGAAGTACCGCATGCGAGGGGACCGGAGGAGATTGGTATGGAAGATACTGGACCCCAGGGAACACCTACGGGAAGTGAGAGGTCGGGGCCGGGTATCAGTAGGCAGGGAATTAACGTTGAGGCTGCGGTGGGACGACGGGCTGAAGTCAAGGATGAGGATGAGAAGAAAGAGGGAGAGCCAGAAGCTCCTGTTACGCCGAAACGGGAAGCAGAGGAAGAACTGGGCGCTGATGAGAAGAGAATTAAAGAAGATACTGAGGATAAGGAGATGGTATTGGTCGACGCTGATGGCAAGACAGAGGATGAAAAGAAAGTCGGCGAAGAGGGAGAGAACAAGGGCGCTGATGCCGTGGATGCCACCACTGTCTAAATCATCACATTTGGGATCACAACTACAAAAGATTGGCTTTGGCGTTATAGGGAGCTCCAGCAGATATTGTAAAGTATATACACATCACATGACCCTCATTCAAAAAGTCCTCACCTGAAGTCAGCCAATGGTACAGCAATCCAGCGCCAAGAATGCCAAGACCCAAAACTGCGAAATGCAACAGGAAAATGTCTCTTTTGAGCCTGAATAGCGCATGGTGCCGGAAGTGGAGTTTCGGCATCTGCACGTGTGGGACGCTTTACTGTAGGAGGCCGCGTTGCCGTTTATTTTTAGAGCGCGGGATTTTTGGTCAGGGGGCTAGCCGACTAGCCGAGTGAGACTCTACCAACAGAGGGGTAATGTATTGGAAGTTTTGACTGTATTGTGTTGTATTCAAAAGCAAACTTAAGGAAGTGAAAAGACGCCCAGTGTCAATAGCCATGCAAGTTCGCCGGTTCCTTTGAGTCCATATCCCAGACCATCCGTTACTCCATCATGAATGCATTGACTCCTTATGTGCCTCCCTAACCAGCTCCATTCTAGCTCACAATCAATCTGGATATCCTACAAGATAATCTCCCTCGCTTGACTTGGAATACTTTCACCAGGGCAATAGGGACACTTAAACTTTCCCCCTTTACTCAGACGCTGTAAACTCTCCTTGGCTACCACGTGTCCGCACGGCATCATCATAGGAGGGTTCTGCTCAGTGGTTTGTTCTTTGCTGACGGGACAGACGAAGATGGCATGGAAGATCATACTCCTTGGAAGGGCGATCTCGACTGGTAGTTCCGCCCGAGTTGTCCATTCGGTACGCTTCTCTTTGACGATAGCGTATAATTTGAGCAAGGTAGGGAGGGCGATAGCGCCTGCTGTTGCGGCAAGGTAGAGGGGTGATTCGGCGGAAAGGCCGAGCAGAGAACAGAATTCGCGGGTGAAGGAGTTTGAGACTTCGTCCCATGCTGTCTCTGTGTCGAAAGTCCGGTAATATGGAGAATCGCGGAGGTTCGTGCTGTAGGCCATTGCTGTGGCTAGTTGTTGGATATCTTTGAGGAATCGGGCTTGGAATCTTGGAAAATTCTGCCGGCCATAGAGTAATGCTCCTTGGAGGCCATTGTTCATGTCATTTGGCAGGCCATTGACCGACGCCCCTAAGAACAGCCATACGAACTGCAGCTTGCTGAGTTCGAACTCCAGATTGCTTCCCCGCTTCTCTAATTCCTGGCTGTTCGCTCGCGCCCATTCTATTGCCGGGTGTAAATTTCGTGCCTTTAATTCGCTCAATATAGTGTACATGTTGGAGAATTTGTCTTGTAGCTCCCGAGATTTCAGAGATGTGAGTTCTGTGTCCTCTAATTCTGAGGGGTTTGGTGTCCCGGGCGCAGGCGATGGTTGCGGTGGGTTCTCTTGTGCTTCGTTTATGAATGTCGACGCAACTTGGAATTGTCCTTCTCGTAGAAGATGCATTGCTATGGCTCGATTTATGAGAGCAGGGCGAGAGGCCAGCCCGTCGATATCAAAAGGAAGTTCCTTTTGAGGTAGATTCTAGCTATGATCAGTATGCGGCCTGCAAAAGGTTTGATGTTGAGTACCTTGTCTAGTGCTTTACTGTATGCGTTTTGTCCCTTGTATACTTTATTGAGATCTTTATTGACTTTATCGAAGCCATTTTTGAACGGGTTCTGAAGCTTGGCAAGAGTTATAGACGCAGAATTTGGGTCTGAGAGGCATTAGTAAATATACAAGGAAATAGATGCTGAGGCGTAGCCAAGCTCCAGAGAGCTCGGGTGCACTGGCAGAGAAATACCGTTCTCACCTTGGACTATTTGTTCCCGCGCAGCTTCAAGCTGCTCAAGAATCTTGTCGACATCCTCAATACTCTCTGTAAGGTTGGCATCCCGTCGCAGCTTCGCTAGCTCTATCTGAAGGTTGTCCATGATTGCCCCGCTTCGATGAAGTGATGGTAGATGTGCGGTGTGGAACTCTTATCTGCGTAGCCCAGCGTCATCGACCGCCAGCAGAATCATGCGTGGTGTTTAGTGAATAGAATGGCCCATAGTATGTAATTACTTGCAGGTCGGCGGTGAGTTGGCGTTGAGGTTAGAGATGTTCGCGTGCTCGCCAGAGCACCAGAGTCTATCACTGAACCACCAGAACAGCTGGTCCGGCGAGGCAACGCAGACCGCAGTTTTGGTCCAATAGCAGCCAGTTTCAGCGAGTCGATCATCCAGCCTCGCGGTCGCGTCAAAAAGCGGCGCTGATATTGTGAGTATTGAATGTTCCACTTGGCATGGCAGATTCCGAATCATCAGTGCCGCTTTGTCTCTCCACGGCCAGCCCGCTTGAATCGTACCTGTACTAGATCACATGCATCAGGTGGATTCAAACACAACTTGTTTATTAAGCCCTCCCTTTCGATGCCGCTTCCCGAGTGAAGAAATCACATTGGAATGGTCCTTCCACGACGCTTTTGCTTTACAGTCTTGCGGACAAAGATGCCTCGAGAGAGAACGCCGACGTCACTCAAAGCCCTCGAACACGGCTCTTTATGAGAGCCATGCCCTTTCCTCTTGCCTACGACCCCCAAATGCACCACGAGGAGCGTCTCACTCTGTCACGGACGACTTCTGTTACGAATGCCGTACCTAAAGTAAACGGCAACGGCAAGGCTATACCTCCAGCTATGGCGGAGGAATCTCCTTCAATCTCTGTCCACAATACTCCTCAATCTTCGAAACGCCGCCATTGCGTCTTTGCAGACCCGGTGGCTTTCAGATACCTCGAGGAAGACCCTGCGACAGTCGTGGTTGAACGAAGAGGCAGATTGAAGGGCTACGAATTATACATAGTGGAACAATGGGCGTGTTCGAGAGTGCATCCCACATTCGTCATCACAACCTATACGGGAGACCCAAATCATTCGGTCTTAGTGGGGGTATTGGGCGTCCCGGCAGATGAGGAATCATGGTCGCCACGACTGCGTGTATATTTCAAGGCCATTGCTCAGTTCCATGCCAGGCCCAAGGAGACGCCACTGGGAATGTTGATGGTGACAAACCTAAGCAGCTTTCCTTCAGCTCTGACTGTCATACCAGTCCCAGATGGGGATGTAAGAAAACACAGAGAGGACTTCCTAGTCAATGAGAGCCTCAAGCGGCTTGGGTGTTCGGGAAGATCTGGTAAGTATTTCAGAGAGCTTGATTCAGTTTACCGTCTTTCAATAGATGCTACGTCCAAATATAATTCTCATTCTAATCTCACATAGGGATGAGCTTGTCGACACCAGCAGGAGCTACACAGGCAAAATTCTTCCAGCTATATAAGACTAGCGATCGAATACCTCTTTATGGAGCAGTCATCGAATTGGTCAAGCTCTGTCAAGTCGCCCTGATGATGTTCGGGAAATTGGAACAAGAGTACGCCGATGGGTGTCTATGTGATGTTACAGAAAAGGCAGTGAACGATTGGTGGACGGAAATCGGGTCCGAATATTACAATGTCGAGCCTACAGATGGCATTCTCGGTCCAACTACTGTAGCTGCACTGTTGGGAATGCTGATGGGAGCACGAAATCGTCTTAACTATTATGGTGCTCCAGTGGCGAAAGACGCTTTCGATGTTTTCAGTCTCAAACGTGGCATCGCCTACTTCCAAAAGTCCCAGAAAATGGAACGAACCAGAAGGCTCGACAGGCAAACACTGGATCGTTTGCACCGAGTCACTGCAAAAGCAGCAGCCGGTGAAGGTTGGGCTGTCCCAAAAGCCGTGAAATCAACAGTTGCAGAGTTAAGTGGTAAAGGAGGTGAGATGGTCATGGGGATGGTTGGTCGGGATAAAGCTGGTATTGGAGATATCGAAACTTTAGACCTCGATCGGTTTGTGAGCCTTGTGCACGGCGAAAGAGCGAAATGGCTGTGGTACGGCAAACCAAGGAGAAGTGGCATCAGCGAAAACTTCGGGAGGTCTGATCCTGAGTCAGGACCTTTGACATTTGCCAAAGACGAGCAAGGAGGTTACATCTGGTCTCACAGTAGATCTGATTCAGTCCCACCGGAAGATGACTCTGAGATGCGCAAAAAGGAAATGGATAGCCCAAATGCCGTATATTCATCTCGACCTCCAGGCTCAGCGACAAGTATGTTGGAAAGTCCGAACGAACGAGATATGCAACTGCGGAAGACCTTATTCAAAGGCGTCACGGAGAAGATGAGTGATGCGAGGTCTGGCTTTGGTCGCATCAAAGACGCAGTTGGTCTTCGTGGACATGTCAGCAGGCATTCAAAAGATGAGGGGGCCGAGAATCGATTATCGGGTTACTTTAGTCCTACGAGCTCTACAACATTAGCACCCTCATCTGGCGCTCCAGCAAGCCCACCTCCACAAATGGTGGGCAAGGCATTCACGTGGAAGAATACTCCAGCAGAATATCAAAACGGCGCACCCAAGCCGAGTGAGTCTGCTATCGGTGCCGCAATATCATCTTTTAATCGAGAAATTATCTTCTCACCGACTGAATCGAAATCAAGCCTCCCCGTGGATCCACCTGTGTCAGAGGAAGCCCAGAGAGCAGCGGAGATGGATGCCAAATGGGCCGAACAAGCAAAGGAGATTCGTCGAGACTATGTTGCCAATGAGCCTTCCATTGCAGGTTCGATCTATGGTGATGGAGACCTTGAAGGCCCATTGTTGGAACTCGAGCGAAACCCTAAAACCTCTGAAATCCTTCTACACAGGCGCCACAGCATATCTGCAGCCTCTCCAACAGCTGCAGTGCATCGTAATGAAGCATGGTGGCCTCGCCAGATGTCCTTCAGTGATGCTGAAGATGCTGTTTTGACTTGGGAGCCTGTCGGTAGCGTTGAGGATGATGCTGTCGATGCCAATAATTGGGCTGCGCTACAGAAACACAAGTATATTGCCGAGGAGTTTAAGCATCTCTTTGAGAAGATCTCCCAGCTTCAAGATGCCATCGCCCCGTGGGTCGAAACTAAAGTTGAGGCAGTAGAAGGCCTCGATACAAAAGCTGCTCAAGACCAAGAAGCATTCCAGACGCTGTATTACCAGCTGAACGAATCCTATCAGGCAGTGAAACAGAATTGCCAGGATCTTCTAGGGGACGAGAGATCTCACGTCACAGAAGCTGTTAAGGACATCGAAGTCCTCGAACAGAAACTGGAATACGAGATTAATTCCCTTGTATCAAAGGTACAAGACGTGGAGGATGGTGTCACTCAATATGAGAGACAAGTCGACGATTTAGAATACCGTGCCAAAGAGCTAGAGTCCCATTTGGGCAATGAGAGCTGGGCCCATTACATCGTCCGCACTATTACGGGAATCGGGACAGGACCAAACATAATAGCGCCTCGTGGGTAATGATGAAGAGAACACACAAAAGAGGCGCTTTGGAGCATATTATTAGTAGGCGTTTGCGAGATACCCTTTCTAGCATTTACAACTGTAGCATAGCAATAAGGAATTAATAGTTGATTGGAGTGGACCAACGCCTTTTGTTCCTTTACAGTCCAGAGTCTATAATACAACTGCCCTCTTTGGGCAGCATCTCGTAACAGTGAGCCATGAAAACTCCTGCATGAATCTCATATCATCAACCCAGTACCCGCTATTCAGGCTTCTGCTTCCGTCAAACAATAATACAGATGTCTGAAAAGCCTTCCCTTCTCCTACCACGGCCATCTCTCTCCCACCCTACATACCACCAATACCGAACCCACCACCAGCAGCACCTCCTTTCGCCGCAGCCTCTGCCTGCAATAGCTCTGAAACCTTCATTTGCACATCAAAGAATTTCGCCGCGCATCGATCGATGCATACGCCTTCGCCCTTGTTGATTTCGCCTTCGCGGTAGTCTTTCGGTATGCACTTCTTCATGCAGGCTTGTTGTAGCCTTGAGCAAATGTCAGCTATCAATTCTAAATGCTTGAATGAAGCCTAAGTAAAAGGGGGTGGGCAAGTACTTGTTGAACATGTCCGTCACGAGATCCATTTCCTGCTCAGCTGCTGCGATTTTCTCCGCCGATGAAGGCTGCGGGCGCCCGAATCCGAACATTCCTGACATGACTGCGGTATTGGGGGGGTATTTGGTATAGGATTCGGGGGTATTTGAAGATTTCGAAGTTGGTGCCACAGAGCTTGTTGAAGTCGATTCAGGTTCAAAATCTTGGGAGCATCGAAGCTTCGGGCGGGCGCTAGCAGGGGTTCCCATATGCTAGACATTTTTTTCTGGAAGAGGTTCTTGACTTCTTTTCCAGCAGCAATTTCAATGATTTCGTCACCGACATTTAATGTAGTAAGTTTAACCATTTTCCTCTTTCCGATGATTTGGGAATTCTATGATGATCTCCATATAACATTAGAACCGTTGCGACTGACACCTTCACCGGTGGTTGATCTCACATCGATCCATTGTCTGACAATTCCCTCCAATTCTACCTCTTCCTCATTGCTCTAAGCTTTGTCGAATATTTTGCTGATAGAACTTGGACAGAATGAGCACCTCTTCGGGCCTCCGTTTCCTGCGGCCGTATCTCTACAAAGAGTTGTCCGTCCCAACCAATCGTGCCTACCTCCGATTCTTCAGCGACACGAGATGCCTCAACAAGAAGGTCCGTAGATCGAACCCCGAATCAGACGGTCATACTGTTACGAAGGAGAAGGAGAAGGGTGCGAAGTTGAAACGAAACACGAATGACCGTCTCACGAAGCTCGAATATGCCGATGCACTGAAGTGGCCAAGAATTCAGAATGATGTCAAACCGATGACAGTGAAGGAATATGCTACAAAGTATGGACATCTAGCTCCTGGGTCAAGTGTTAAGAGCGATGCCGTATTGGTTCGGGGTATGCAGCACATGGAAGGGAATTTGACACTCTGCTGACTATGTGATAGGCCGGTTAATGTCTTTTCGAAGTGCGGGTGGTAAACTGGTCTTCTTGGATATTGTTCAAGACGGGCATTTGGTCCAAGGAATAGCCAATCAAGGCCATCTTGATGCTTTTGGCAATGTATCGAAGACTCAATTCAAAGCCTTCGCTCAAAGGCTTCAGAGAGGAGACTTCATATGTTTGTTTCACCACGCTTGGTCGTTGTCTGTCATGTTAACAGTCTACAGCACTCCACGGTACACCTAGTGTAACTGCGAAGTCGAAAGGGGACTTATCTGTATTCTGTCTGGAGCTTCCTCGGGTTTTGGCACCTTCGATATCTCTCCTCCCTAAGAGTATTGAGGATTCTGAGACACGAATTCGAAATCGCCATGTCGATATGCTCATCCGCCACCAGGCTTCTGACACCGTTCGAGCTCGGTCACACATCATACAATGTATCCGAAACTTTTTACTGAAGGATCAGTTCCTTGAGGTGCAGACTCCTATAATTGCGGATTCAGCTGGTGGCGCCATTGCGAGACCGTTCACAACAGTGGCAACGGAATTTTCAGACAAGCAATTAGCTCTGAGGGTCGCTCCCGAGATATGGCTCAAGAGACTTATAATTGGGGGTATGGACCGAGTCTTTGAGATTGGTCCGGCCTTCCGAAATGAAGGCCTTGATGCCACTCACAACCCGGAGTTCACTACCTGCGAATTTTACAAGGCATTCGCTGATCTCAATGACTTGATGACCATGACCGAGGAAATGGTTTCTGGGATTGCCTCGCTCGTCAAAACATTACGCCAACACCCTCTTACCACACTCCCAGATCCAGATACGTGGCTCGGTACTGCCCCATTCAAACGCATTGAATTCATACCCGCAATCGAGGAGGCTCTTGGAGAAACTCTTCCGAATCTAAATGGCGAGAAAGCTACAGAGGAGCTTCTAGCTTTATGCAAGAAGCATTCTTTGGAAATTTCAGCATCGCTCACACTGCCCCGTGTTCTGGACAAATTGGCTTCCATCTACATCGAGCCCCACTGCGACAATCCCACATATATCATCCACCACCCAGCTTGCATGGCACCCCTCGCAAAATCTTTCGTTGACAACAAAACCGGGCAGCTCGTTTCTGCCCGCGCGGAGCTCTTCATCCAGAAACGCGAGATGGCGAATATGTACGAGGAAGAAAACTCACCAATTCAGCAGCGAGAGAACTTCATGCAACAGGCGAAGTTCAAAGATGCCGAAAACAAGGCTGTCATTGACGAAAGTTATCTTGAAGCCCTTGAATGGGGCCTTCCTCCGACAGGAGGGTGGGGGTGCGGCATTGACAGAATGGTCATGCTGTTTGCTGGAGCCAACCGCATCAGTGATGTCCTGTCGTTTGGAAGCTTGAGGAACGTGGTGAATCTTGGAAGTCCCGCTCCTAGAGCCTCCGGTGTTGCAAAAAAGTTGGCGGAGTTGGCATCTCAGGGCCCAAAAAGCGCTGTAGAGCTCAAGTTGGCAAAGAAGAAAAAGAAAAGACAGGGGCACAAGGCGGCTTCTGCCCCTGCAGTTGCCATGGCTGATAAAGTGACCTCTGAATCAGTCGCCCCTCAAAAAGAGTCTCTACCTGAGGCAAACGAAGCAGTGCCTTCGGAGAAGCCTTCGGAGAAGGCCTCCGCGGCTATGTGAGATATTGTATGATATGTGTAATGATTTGGATTAGTGGAATATTGGCGATGTAAATTTATTGTACAAAACTCAAGATCTTCTCTTCATATTACATAATGGCAATAACATTTGGTGGACTGGCGACGCCGCCATGAACATTGAGGGGTGCACTCGTAAGGAAGAAGCTATACTTATTCTCTTTTCTACACACCTCAGCCAGCTCCTCCAAATTCCATAGCTCACCGATTGGCGTTCCCCACATAGCTAGCAAGTGATCATGGAGTCCTATTCCTCGTCAGCTCTTTCCATATCCAGCCTTTCAGAACATAACAGAAAGGGGAACTTACTATAAGGCGCCTTAGGCGGCCAAGCTTCAAACGCAATTGTATCCCCAGCCACCGCAGCAAAATGATGGTTCCAAAGCCACTCCACGCTCTCAGCGTTCCCAGCCACCCCAACATGCTCATGTCCATCCCTAGCCCCTTTGATTCTCACCTCCGCATTTGCCTCCTCATACCACTTCACCCACCCGCTTCTCACAATCAGAATGTCATTCGGCTTGAACACGACACCTTGCTCTTTCGCCGCAGTCTCTATATCATTGATACTAATCTCGTGGCGGGTGGTTGCGGAGTATTTAATCCCATGTCGTTCAGCGTACGCAACATAATCGATGAGCACGCCGCGGCCAACGATGCCTCCGCGGCGAGTGAAGTGATGAATGCCGTTCTTTTCGGCATTCTCAGGGAGCGGGATGTCGGCGTGCGGGAGGTTGTTGTAGTACAATCCAATATCTTGGTGTCCCCAATGACCTGTTACTTGTCAGCGGGCACTTGAGCGATGATCTTAGCGGAGACGGACGGAACCCGTCCCATTGAGAGCCGCTTTGTGTGTTGATATGGATGAGGTCATCCCAAGCGAAGAAACCTAGGGGATGGCCGTCTTTGAAATCGTGTTTCAGTGGTTCTCGACCGAAACCAGGCTCGTGGACGAATTCCTGTTTCCAACTGAGGGTTGCACGTTAGCTGGGTATGTGATTGGCAAAGAAACGGATGTGGGGGTTAGAAGCATGCAGGGGGCAAAGTAGGGGAGATATACTTCAACGCAATACTCTGACCTGTACGGATTTCTTTTTGGGCTTCAAGTGTATTTTCTGGAGTGAGTAGGTTGAGAGAACCGCAATTGTCACGCTTGCCATTCTTGTCCCAGAGCCCCCAGGCTGTGCCGTGTGGCATGCCCTCAACCGCTGGCATGTTCTTGAAATCCGGGAGATCTTGAGCGCGCATCTTGAGTGATTGACTCTAATAGTGGCTATGAAATTGAAAATGAGGTGAACGAAGCAATAAGAAATCACTTCAGAGTGTTTCGAGGTAAGAGGGGTTCCGTCTGCTCCTTGTATTTGCGTCAATTACGGGTACTACCAGTGGTTGTACCTTCGTACAGCTCGCACTTCGGGGTGACCCCGCGTTGCGGGGTACAAAGTGGGAAAGCTACCACCTAGTGCTGGCCATCGCGGAGTGGCATTTGCAAGTCGGTACGAATGAGGAAAGAATACCCCTTTTCTGGGAGAACATACTCTGCCAGGTCTGCCTGCGACGGTTTGCCTGCGACGGTTTGCCCCTGGAGGCTTGGTATGACAAGAGAGAAAATACATCCATTGCTCCGGAGATATAAGGAAGAGAAACACATGGATGCATCTCCAAGGCTCCCAGTACTTCAAGCATGAGCGACAATCTTTGAAATGTCTTTGAAGAAAAAAGAGCGTGTAGGAGAGTCCACTGGGATTTATTGAGGCTGTGAGTCAGGCCTTTATTGTAACCCTTTCCACTTTCATTCCAGAGCCTGATATCAGCGTCGTATCCAGAGCGTATTAGTATAAATGAGTCACATAGAAGCTGCAGGTCATATCTTTTCATACAGAAGCTCGAATGACGTTCAAGAGGGTTCATGCCTAAGGTTGTTCTCCAAGTTCGAAGAGGGTCTAGTTTCGGCGTTTAGATCTTAAAAGCGACTTCACCTCCTCATTTATCAAAACGTCACCGTCACCACCATGGCTTACCACTATCTCCTCTAGTCACTGGTCTCATACCCCAGTCTGGACCCATCGATACTCTCACCGCGCACCAGATCTTTTAAGCCTTCAGTAGAATAGTGTGCATCTGTTAGCAGAGAGTTCGAGTTAAGAGTTAAGTCCGTTCAAGAATGAAGCTCCATGACCCACTCTCTGACGTTCGAGGGGCACCTTGCGAGCTGTTGGCTAGTATATAACCTTCCCTATCTCCCATTCTTCACAATGTTTCGCACAGCGTCGAATTTGAAAAATCAGTTCGTGAGATCTTTTGCAACTTCATACATCATGCCTCGTGTTTTCTTCATTACCGGAACCTCTACCGGCTTCGGCTACCACCTCGTAGAGGAGGTGCTTGCTAAGGGTGATATTGCCATTGCAACAGCCCGGAAGCCAGAGGCACTGAGCTTCAAAAACACTTCTGATAAGGTATGATGTTACAGAGCCCTCTTTCGACAGCTCTTGCTAATGAACGCAGAACTACCTCGCTCTCAAGCTGGACGTCACCAAGAAAGCCGATATCGATTCCGCCTTTAAGGCAGCCCTTGATAAGTTCGGGCGTGTAGATGTAGTCGTCAACAACGCCGGATACGGTCTTTCCGGCGTCTTCGAGGAGGTCACCGAGTCCCAACTTCGAACACAGATGGAGGTCAACTTTTTTGGTCTCATCGATGTTACACGCAAGGCAATGGAGACTATGCGCGATCAAAAGCCATCAGGCGGTGTGATTCAACAAGTTACATCCATTGGAGGCCAGCGCGGTGTTCCGACCTTCAGTATCTACTGCGCCAGCAAATGGGCGATCGAAGGTTTTACGGAGGCGATCAGCCAGGAAGTCAAGCCTGAATGGGGCATTAAATTTACTTGCGTTGAGCCAGGTGGGTTTCGAACCGACTGGGCGGGACGATCTATGTCTTTCCCTGAGAAGAGACACCCTGCGTACGATCATATCGACGCCAAGGACACCATGACGAAAAGGAATGGGACGCAAGCTGGTGACCCAGCAAAGGGCGGTAAGGCAATGTATGAGCTCGCTGTCATGGAGGACCCCCCGCTGAGAGTGGTCATTGGCTCCGACGCGTATTCTGCAATTCAAACCAAACTCAAGACGTACGGCGAGAATTACAAGAAGTATGAGAAGCTTTCGAACGGCACCGATGTTGATGGCTACAAACCACCTAGTTAAAGGACTGGGTAGTTGCACAGTAGAAAGAGCTTTAGATAATTAATGAAAATTCATACACCTTTCCCCCTCTCAAGTGAGTGTATGCGAGTGTCCGAAGGTTTCCGAACACCCAGCAAAAAGGAAATTCGCCCCCAGTCCTAGCATTTTGCAAATTTTGTTCCCCTCAGTGTCTGCCAAAGTCTGCTGCTTATTGAAATTATCTGGCCCTTCGCGTGAGCACTGGCTTGTAGCGTGGTGTGAAAAGGTTCGGGAGCACAAGTTTCGCCCAGCGACCTCCTTGAGTGCTGCGTCTGCCAACAAGTTGTTGAATATGATAGAGCATTACTTCCTCTGGCTTTTGAAAGCTTCACGTCGCCTAGTCCGCAATCTCATGCTTAGTTGACAATATTTTATCCAGTCGTGCGCCATTTAACTGTTGCAGGCATGCATCTCCAACTTATGAACCAAGCAGGTTTCTGGAACAAAGGTGGTCTTGGAGATCGGAATCCGAAGCAAGTCGTGTTAGTTTCGATCATTCCGGCGAGGGACAGACCAGGCACCAATAAAATCTTGTTGCCTCGCTGATCCGCCACCATTCTTTTCTAGAGGTTGTGACGAGGTCAAGTAATTTGGTATGGAAATTAAATTGAATAGGGATGACTCGTACTATAGCTTGCAATGGAAACAGGCCACTCAGCAGCGGTTCAAGGGGTTTCTTCGGCTATTAAGATTTTGCGGTGTATAGTTTAAAATATGCATAACTTCTTCAACAAACATACAACCAGGTGTCATTGTAAGGGTCATGGTCATCCCACGAAGTAAGAAACACCAGTAGCAGTTGGGTGCTCCAGAAAGGGAGATCACATCCACGAAGACTGTGAAATAGCGGTTGGGTGCTCCAGAATGGGAGATAACATCCACGAAGACTGCGAACTACTTATCATACTTTTTTTTTCTGTCAGTTTTTTTGGGCACTAGATCTATTGTCCAACAATCTATTCTCCAACGATACCTGATATTCCCAAAAGTTTCCTCCGCCATCAAGTAAATTGCGAGCTGCAATAGCCCTTATTTTGGGCCCGAGAACCGTATCCTGCGTGACATTTGGAAGCTTAATCTGGGTATAGGAGATTTTAGTTTCATCCTCACCCATGTTTAGGGTAGAAGAATCTGGTTGCTTCGCCAGTAACATTGACGGCCTGCCTGGAGTTCAACAGGCTGCGGATCATGTGGGCTGGGGCTAATGAAATAAAGACAGACGAATTGCTAGTCCCGAAATTAATTTTCACCCTTAGCAGTATTTCTCTAATTAAAGATGCTATTTCCTGGGGGGCAGCCTGCCAAGTCTCCTTTTCGCTCCGTGTGATACCCTCAGATCCAGATCTGGGATTGCGAAGCCGGACCAGCCACCAAGTTTGGCCTGGCTGGACTGTGAACCACTAGAGCGATCTTGTTGATTAGCTACGACCTCTATGGAGCAATAATTCGAAACTTTCACATTCCGCACTTTGACTATGAGGAAGTAGAGTTGGGGGTGTCTCACATGCCTAATCAACCGCGGGTAAAACCCCGTACCTTCACAATCCCAGATCTAGATCTAAAAGCATCACAATGGGTGGGCCAGTCGGAATACGTGTTCTATGGAGCGTTCTTAAATATGCCCTACCGTTCAGGACTCTATGTCCATCCTCCCTGTAAGACGCGGAGTTTGACCAGCTCCCACCTGGTGAGATTTATTTGATGTTTGAAATGTTTGAATCCGGCTAATCACATGATCTCTCAAGTCATTCTTAGTTGCTGTCTTGGCGAGTCAAGGTGCTGTGGGTATTGGCTTCTTATAGTTGGCTGCAATCTTGTCCTCATTGATATCTAACAGCGTTTTCGCTTGTGATCTAAGCTACCTAGGAAATGTCCGACCATGTGCAACTAGATGACACACAGAGACGATTTTCGGACCCCTCGCAAAGCACTGGATTTTGGAAAGCATTCCTCATCCTCGGGATCCAATATTATTAAATTTGCGAGGTATTTACGTCACTGTCTCTCACTTCTTTCCCTGTAATGCCTCAAGCTCCTTGATCTTCGTTCGCAATTTTGCCGCATCATCCAGCAACGCTGCCCGCTTATCATCCAGCCTCTGCTTTTTTGACTCCATGATCTTCTTCTGCAATGCATGCGTCTTCCTCCGAAGCTGGGCATCAAGCTCCTTCTTTGCCGCTTGTTTTTCTTGCAACAGGACGAACCTTGAAGAACTGTACTCAGCTCGCAATTTCGGGTCGGTCAGAATCTGGTGCGCCCTACAGATGGCATGCCAGTCATTTGCTACCTTGCGACGCTTGGTGGCGTTTTCGTTGGACCACTTCTCATTGCCTAGTAGAGAGTACGGTGCGCAGTCATACCCTGAAGGAGCTGTTAGCTGTCAGATCTCGGTAGCGCCGAATCTTATTCCCCTTCATACTCGAAGGTGGATGCTGAATGAATCGGGATACTCACAACGAGAGACGAAGCCTTGGTGAATACCCTTGGTTGATGAGTTATCACAAACGCCCAAAACTTTATAGTAGTCCACTTCCGGGTTTATCTTCAGTTCTGAGGCAGGAATGTATTCGGGCATTGGGTTGTTTGGGCCTGGGCCCTCCGGATACATCACCAAGCGTGATGATGTTGCAGTCATATTCGTTTGCTGATTGTCTACTGCGAAAGATCCCTCCTCAGGCAGAGTGTTGACTGCCATGCTCGGCAGAGGAATGCATCGGTTGTTATCACCTTCGTTCTCGATTGTACCGGTCATGGTCTTGTCGTGTTGGGACTGGAACGGGGTTTCCGTGTTGCTTTCCATTTGCCTCATCTCCTTCTTCTGCTTTCGCTCCTCGACCTTGGCGGCATCAGATGCTGCTTTGATGAGCTCGTCCACGGTCATAATTCGACCAGTTTCGTATTTCGACCTCAAAGCGGGAATCGTAAGGATCTTGTGTGCGATACAAATTATGTCCCAGCCTTTCTCAGCTCTTGCACGTACTTCCGGGTTTGCGTCGGTCCATCCGCGCTTTCCCTCTTCGGAAACCGGACTCCAATAATTCCCTATAATCCCAAGTCAGATTAAGTATCGAATACCAAGAGAAGAAACCCACATCTTGATCGCCAGGCTTTCTCGATCGAAGGAACGTCTGTTGCGCTTTGAACGCCTAGATCCTTGAAGTAGTCGCGTCGGAAGTCGATATCGAGATTGTCAGGCAGAGGCTTTGGGCAGGGTTGGTTTTCTGGACGCTATGACGATGTCGATATCAGTCTACAATACCGTGGAAGATCTCGAATGCCTTGAATACTTACCAGGTGAACTGGTATCTTGACCCTTGGATGTCGGCCAGCTAGAATATCCTCCGCGAACTTAGCAATATTCTCATACTCCGCGATCTTTCTGAGCTCGCCCACAGTCAGTGGCCGTTTTTTGTTGTCGGCCATTTTGGGTGCTTATGCCGTTTAGGAAGAAGAATCTGGGTTCAGGATTTTATTTTTGCATTTCGTTCGTTGGGTTGGCTTAAGCGAGCCCCTGGATCAAAACATTGGGGAGCGTAATGTGAATTGGAAGGCAGTAATCCGTAATCAAGGCGATTCCATTGGCTATGGACCTCGAACTATTATTCCTGGCGTTTAATGTAAGTTCTGCGCATTATCGTTAGGTGAAAAGCTCCTCCTAGTCCTCTTTCTTTAGACCTGGCAGCGTTTGATCCGAGGATTCGCAATGACTGCCTGTTTTGGATAGTCCAATTGCAACGTATAATTATTAGTCTTGAGCCTTCAAGATTATTCATATCGCCGTTTTATGTAGATGAAATTTCACAATCAGAGGCCTAACTCCTTGCAGTTCGCATTCAGAGAAAATCTAGCGCTGATTTGAATTCAAGACCTGAATACTAAATTTTACTCATCTCTCAAAGCCAGACGAGCAGAGATGGGCTGATATTCCATAGCACGATGAACGTGTAGACTGTCTTAAATCAAGCTATGATTCTCCTAGCTTCCAAAAGCGGATTCGTACTTCCTGGGGACGTAAAGGCCCATATCGATCGACCATAACCGTGCAAGAGAAACACTTCTTAAAACATCTCATGCTATGGGTTTTATGAAAATCGTCAAGCATGAAAGCACTGAGTCAGTAACAGCTCGTTTCTGTTCGTGGTGACAATTGAATTACTGTATGTGAATTGGGGGTTGTTTGGTTCGATCCGACGTACGAAACCTCGGAGATCTGCGAGACTATCAACACATATCAAACAATATGTCTACCACATTGCGTGCAGAAAAGCTCGCAGAGCTAAAAGAGTTTGATCGCATAATAAAAAAAGCAACGGATGAGAGAGCGGATTTATTCGCAGCTCCCGAGGTCCTCGGTCACTTCGTAAGTCAGAGCGGGTGTTTTTGGCCTTGATCCGTCCACAATCTAATGCTAATTCGGTCATGATAGCGCAAAGAAACCCAGCCATGTCCAATTCCTCTGCATGACGACTTCGAGATCAACTTCTATTGTAATTATTACAAGGACTTCGCCGCCGGACTTTCCGACAGATCTCCACTGAGTATTATCGAGACCGCTTGGCAAAAGAGATGTAAGCAGAGGCCCGGCTGCTACGACTTCTATTCTTCTTGAACACTGAAGCTGATGTCACGTTCTAGGGAGGAAGCTGAGTCCAGTTGCGGATATTGGTGGGCTCACCTGGCGCAAATATGCACAAGACCCAGTGGCCCAGTATAACCAAATGAAAGATTTCGAAAAGTTGTGTACGGCTTACAACATCCTGAGCAATCCTGTGCTAAGAGAAAAGTACGAGAATGGAGGAATCCTCGGACCATGGGCGGCAGAAAAAGTAGCGAAACGCCTGGAGAAGGAGGTTGATAGAGCAGAGCAGATAATGCGGAAGCTCTCTGACTTGAAAGCTCAGATAGACCAAGGAGCAGAGCAAGAGAAGAATAGGCACTTTCAGATCGGGAGCAGCGAGGGCGAAAATAAGTACACTTACGTCAAAGATTTGAATGCGAATCGATATGTCAAGGTCTTGCGTAAGGCGCCTTAGGGGACAACAGCTGAGAAGGTACTTGCTGCTACTGTTGAGTTGATAGCCGTCGGTGAAGGGCGAAAAGGAAGATAGTGGAGGCAACGGGGAACTTGCAAAGGAAAAGGCCATGAGTAACTTGATGTTTAGCTGCCAGTAGTGCTAGTGCAGCAGGACCAATTCGTGGCATCAACAGTCCAGCCTAGGCAACCGCGAAGTGCAATTGTTGGATGAGCGCGCGAAGGATTTCTTCCATGAAGATAAGCAACTCTTGCTGCCGCCATAGTTCTTATAAAGGTCCTCAATCTAGTGTTCTGATTTTGGATAACTCGATAAACGGGGACCGGGTCGGTTTGGGGGCGATATGGAACAAATGTAGGTGGTGGCTTCTGTTTGCGTCAACATTGATGCTATGGAGATATCTTTGAGCTATCGTGGCGAACAGCTTCGACTCGACTCGGCCACGGTTCATATCTGCAATGCTGCCCTTAGCCTGGCTATCACTCAGACTGTCATCTTTCGCATCTCCTTCGAAGACCTCAGTGGTGAGCGTTCCATCATCGTTTGTTTTGTCAAGGAATCGGCGCCAATATTCCCCATTTTCAATATTTTTGTAGATCTCCTCGTTATCATCTAATGGAGCCACGTTTTCCTGGTACATTGCTCCCGCATGGGGAAAGTGAAAACTCTTCGATCTTTGACATATTGCGGCCTTGGTACCAGAGGGTGGAGCGGTGGATAACCGGCTTCTTCCATCATAGAAGGATGACTGTCATTGGTATTTGGGTCTGGCGCACAAAAATACTTGGAAGTAGAGATTCAGGGCTTGCGTCGTCTGGCAACCATCGTATCCACAGGTTGGGCATATAAAAGGAGAACCAATGTCTGGAAATACATGTGTTTCTTTGATTTTTTCTGGGTCTTGGTTTTGTTCTTTTCCTTATTCTTCTCAATAGTAGCCTCAGTCACCTTCTGCTTCACTATCAAACCCGTGTAATGATAATGATTCTGAAAATGTTCTTCCAGTGCGGTAGGTTGTCCCTTGAAGGATCTCTCCGGTTCGCAAAGAGGACAAGTATATGGAGGTCCAGTAATTTCGCCTCGTAACATTGAGGAGTTAGGTTTATCCTAATTAAAGAGGTTTCAGGAGTATTACGCCCTCTTGGGGGAGGGGGGGGTATGGAGTAAAACGGAGTGCAGGATTTTTATCCTCGTGTCAAGAATGAAGGTACTTCGTAGTCAGTACGACAAAGTCTCATCTCATGGCGGTAATATTCAACAGAATGTTCGAGTCGAACTGTCGACCTCACTTTTCAAAATGGACAAATACTCCGGAAATCGGAACCTACTTCCTACCCTAATATTGAATTGCTTTCCTTCTCTTAACTCATAACACTTTGCCCACACATCCTACGACCTCCCATCATCGACGAAAATGTTGCCATCAGAGTTGACCGAAGCAGAGTTCGTGTTACTGGCAGGATACGAACGAATCATCCAGTTCCAACACGATGTATTGTTGGGAAAGCATCCGCGAGTCAGAGTCGAACAGGGGATGGTGAGCTTCAGTTTCACTTCTGCATATCCAAGGTTCACACATTGACGGTCGATCTACAGGAACTACAAGCATGGATGACTTACCAAGCCATAGCTCGTGCTGAAGTAATGCAACGATATCCTACTCTCTTTTCAGACACCAACCCCGTCTATGAGTTCATTGAGCGCCCGAGCTCCGAGAGCGAGGTCATTCAGGTGAATCAGGTCCAGGACGCCGACGCCGACGAATTAGCGGTGAGGAAGCAGGAAGCAACGAAGAAGGTGCGAGAGAAGTTAGAAGCTTTGATGAAGCGACAGGAGGAGGCGAAGGCTAGCAAACTGGCGGAGGAGACTGGAGATTTGACTCTCGACCGAGGTTTCAACCCACAAGTCAATCACTCCGACCCATATGCCTCAGATCTAGCGCTCATTGCCGGACAGCAATATGACCTCACAGAGGAGCAATCCGAAGAGAAGCATGAGCGAAGTGTAGTTTTGTGGAAGAGAGGGCCAATGGAACAGATGAAGGAGGATGTGACAGAAGCTTTGAAGGTAGCGAGGCTCGACGATGTCACTAGGAAGAAGAAGCAAGAAGAGTTAGAGGCATTGTTCCGGCGCAAAGCAGAGATGGGTGGCGTGAAGAAGGAAATCGAGGACGGGCTAGCGTACGAGGAATTTAGAGAGGAAGGAGTAAGGGATCGCGGCGGTAATGGTGGAAGTACTAGACAAATTGTTGATGTTATTGGCTGTGGCGATGAAGGAAGTGTTCTTGATTTGGAAGCGGCATCTTGTACGGAAATGATTCAGTGGCAGGGTCAGCATGAGAATGTGGTCGTTATTGAGAAAGGGGTAGAGTGCATGGACATAGCAGCTGAGTGAAAATGGACTCGTAGGAAAGTGAAATTACTTGAATGAATCCGATTTTCGGCGCGTCTTGTCAAATTCACCGTGAATGCTTCACACAAAAGATCGAGAAAATCGCTTACTTTTCCTCCTCTAAATTCGTAGTTTTCTAGTTTCGAAATCTACAATCCACATCCCGCAACAAATAACAAACAGTAGCAGCAGCAGCAACAATGGTCTCTCGCGTAAGAGCCTTCAAGCGTCGTCGGAATAGTGATTTCGGCCCCGGACATCCTCTTCTCTCCTGCAAGCCGTTTCCATTGACCAGAGAAAATCTCAAAGAACACCAGAGACGTACAAACGCTGTTGTCTATCATACAATGGCTAAGGAGCATACACAAGGAGAGAAGCATCTGGTTAGTGTGATAATTTTCCTAGCTTCTTGAGCTAGAGCGTTTCAGCAAGTGTGAAGTATCGACAGGGCTGATGCTATTTCACAGAAGACTCATACTGGCTCCAATGTCAACATGTTGACGGAGAAGATTCTTTGCCAAGTATGTTGCAAGAAATCCATATATTTTGACTATAGAATATAGGAGAGGCTAATTACACTCACAGGAGGTTGAACCGGTCAAGGTCCAAATGCAAGCAAATATTGAAATAGACTTCGAGCACGACTACTACCTTGACTTGGGAGTCAAGGCATACGTGAACCATTACTCTATCCTCGCAGCCTACCAAGCCAAATGTAAGTGTTTCGTCTGAGGGCAGCTGAAAAGTATTTGGCATGGAATATAAACTGAAAATTTTCCCTACTAGCCGAGCTGTGGTCCCCTAGAACTACCGAAGGAAAGCAAAGATAGAAGAGGGAGATGTATTCAGGCGACAAGAACAAACACCGCAAGGTGTGCCAAAATTGGATCATCGCCGACAATGGGCGCAAAGTCCTGCTGGTCCCCGAGAACCGAGCTAAATACGACGCAGTCAGGGCGGAGCGTGGTTATGATCTTGAGATCGCTTTGGAATGGGACATTTCTGGACATTTGAGGGACAGGAATGAGGGACAGGAATGAGGACTTGGGAAGCTACCTCGAGGGGGGAAGAGATGATGCCAGCGACGGCGACAGCATGGTGGTGAGATGGTGTGGGAGAACTGGAAAATAGGGGGGCTGGGAAGAGTGCTCTTTAGTAAAGACACAACATTGATTGAACTATCTGGAAAGGCGAAGGAGGGGAAGCATCAACACACAAACGGAGGATGTTTCACAGCCGCAAAGCTAATTCAAATATCATACTTGAGACAGCACCTGAGGCAAGGAATCAAGTGTAGAATCAAAATCACAAGAGCACTTGCTCTTATCCGTGCCTTCCTCATTACAAGAAGTGAAGAAAGTGGCAAGGCCACCTGTCGTCGTACTTCTCCCAACAAAATGAACAAAACTACGCAGACACGCAGGACTTGTGAATCTGAACTGAGCAGCCCTTCACGCAATACCCAGCAGCAATCACTTAAGCCGTCATGCCACTCTCTCGGGCTCAAAGCACCGGAGTCGAGTACTTGCTTGGGTATCTGCGCTCAAGCTCCTTGAACAGAGGTCAACTTTGCCCATCCCATGTACCGAAGATGACTCTTAATATGAGGATCGTGCTCGCAAGAGGTCTTAATTCTTTGAAGAGGCTGGGCGATTGTATAAAGTAGGTGATTAGGTCTATATTAAAGCCAGAAGACAGAGGTGACGAGGCGGACAAGTTAATAAGGAAAGGAGAATGCTTGTCAAGCTTGCCAGAATAGAAGGTGCGAACTGTTACTGAAACATCAAGGAAGGAGCAATTGGAATATGTAGTGGATGCACTTGCCGTATTGGTCACCCGAAGTGCATGACCGGCAAGTACGTAGGCATGCCATTTAAATAGAGTCACGAGTAGAAATCACATTCAATGCATCGAGTCATTATTCGCAGACAAAAAGAGACTTTTTATTAGGTATTACGGTGTTTTGCCCTAGTGGCAGATTGCGAAAAGACGGTCTGGGTATAGGGGTATCAATACGCAGCAGAGATGCACCGCGCAGACCAAACAAACAATACAACAAAACAAACATCGATAATGCAAAAAATGAGAGTGGTATCAATCAATCTTGGGTATTTCAAGGAGATCCGTTTCCCGACGATAATGAACTCGTTCCATCACTGAAATGACGCGATTCGTAATGGTGTGTGGCGAATTTAGGCGGAAGCGGCGACCTGAGGGGTGGTTGTCTGGACGGCTGGGACGGGCTCGCTGACAACTGGGGTCTCCTCAGTGGCAGTAGCGGCAGCTGGGGCAGCCTCGGTCTTGGTCTCGGGCTCCTCAACCTTGGTCTCAGGGGCCTTCTCGACCTTCTCAGCCTTAGGGGAGGACTTGCCCTTGACGGTGGCCCTCAGCTTGGCGAAGGGGGACTTGGGTTTCTCCTTCTCACCATCCTCAGAGTCGCTGGTTGGCTTCTCCTTCTTGGTCAACCATGGGAGGGAGCTCTTGCGCTTGTCGCTCTTGACAGCTGGGGTCTCAGTCTTGGTCTCGCCGTTGGTGACTGGGACGGTGGTGGTCTCAGTTGGGACAGTCGCAGGGGACTCAACAGAGGCGGCCAGAGGCTCAGTGGACTCGACTTGAGGGATGACTGGGGCAGTCTCGCTCACTGGCTCAGTTGGCTCAGCATCCTTTGCTGGAACAGCAGGAGCCTCAGCCTCGGGCTTCTTGTCCTTAGTGGAGAATCGGGACTGGAGCTGACCGAAGATGCTGTTGCGCTTGGTTGGGGTTGGCTTGGCTGGCTCAGTAGCAGCTGGGACAGTCTCCTCAGTTGTAGCGGCTGGAGCAGGTGTCTCAGTGGCGGCAACTGGCTCAACAACAGCGGGAGTGGCCTCAACAGGGGCAGCTGACTCCTCAGTGGTTGGTGCAACAACTGAGGTCTCCTCAGTCTTGGGCTCAGCAACCTTGTCTTCCTTCTTGCCGAAACCGATGCCACCGAAGATGGATGTTCGCTTGCGGGAAGCGCTACGGCTCTTGCGGGTCTTCTTCTCCTCCTTCTTTTCCTCCTTGATCTCCTTCTTCTCTTCCTTCTTCTCCTCCTTGGCCTCAGCCTTTTCTTCCTTCTTCTCTTCCTTTGTCTCCTCCTTCTTGGCAGCTGGGACGGCAGCGGCAGCAACGACTGGCTTGGTCAAAGCGCTGTGGCTCTTCTTGTACTCCTCGGTCTCCTTGACGGTGTCAGCGAGGGCCTTGGCCTCCTCAACCTTGGTCTTCAACTCGGCGAGCCAGTTGTCACGCTCAGCCAAGTTTGCAGCCTCGAAAGTGTGCTTGTGACCGCCGGATGTGAAGTGGAAGGCAACGGTGCCTTCTGGGGTAAGATCAGAAACTTCGGACTGGAAGATAATGAGTTAGTCTCGTGCTTACGAAAAGTGGAAATAAAATTGACTTACCAAGTTGAAGACACCAGCGGGGGTAGCCTTGTCAGTGGACTTCTTGCTGAAGAACAAGAGGCCCTTGCCAGTGTACGAGGCCCAGGCTGCATTGTGGTTGGCAGCGGCGGTCTCCTTCTCTCCGCGAAGATAGCTAGAGAGGCTCTTGGTCTCAACGGGCTCAGTACCGAACCAGAAGAACTTCTTTTGGAAGATAAAGCTCCTAGAAAAAGTAACAAATTAGTTGCCGATTTTTGTGAATGGGTTGCCCCCAAAAAATGCAGGGAAGGTTTTGCCGATATGGAGTAAATTTGCGATGTAAACAAGGCTGCATTGACTGGCGAGGAAAATCTAGCTATGCCTCTGTTTTCCCTCGAAAAATGTACGTGAAGCTGCAGTGCAGCTGTAGGATGACGATGCAGTGGTGTAGAAATAGCTTGTAATGTAATTGTGACTTACTTGAGCAGACCAGGTCCCTTGTAACCCAGAGTTCCCTCCTCAACGGGCTTAACCTCCTCCTTGACGGGAGCAGCAGTCTCCTCCTTTGCTGATTCAGCAACTGCAGGTGTCTCGGTGGTGGGCTCGACAGTATCTGCAGGCTTTGTCTCGGGTACAGGCTCAGTGACTGCAGGAGTCTCGGTGGCAGTGGCAGGAGCAACAACAGGCTCCTCGACAGGCTTGGTAGCTTCAGACATGTTGACGGTATTAAGTTGGGGTATCGTAATGGGTATCAAAAGGGTATCAAAGGGTATCAAAGAAGAAAACGAGTTGAATGTGGGAAGTCGGTCGTCAAAGTGCAAGAACTGGGCTGCAGATGTAAAGGAAAGGGAAAAGAAGAGGATGTGGTTCGACGGCGAGAGTTTTATTTTGCTGCGAGCAAGGGGTCGACTTAGACGAGATTACCTGAAGGCGCGAATCAGCAGCCGTCTGGGACTGAACGTCTGAACGTCGATACGGCAGCCGACGCCAGCCATCCAAGTCGCCTCCATCTCCCATCTCCCACCTCCCATGAAAATGAAATCTCCGTAAAAAGCTCGGGCAAACGTAATTTGTAGGGCGATCTTCTCGAATAGATGGCTACACGCATAATTTGCGGCTACGTCGCGCCAAACGGCATAAACGGCGACCCTCGTTTTTGCGCTGTGTCTACGGTGTGTTGTTTCAACTTGTTTTTGCTGGAAATACACTTTTTGAATGCTGTTCATGTTCAAAAGCAGGGTCCTGGCGGTCTCCTCTTCGACACGCCATCACAACTTGCACGATCGACAGGAAATGTCATGCGAGCACCTTGTTTTGAGCAGCAGCGCCTTGCGGGACAAGGCAGACCTAGCAGCCTTTTTGGGGTGGATGCCCTCGACGCAGCACCGCGGTTCATTGGAACCGGATGCTGCAGGCCATTACCTGCCAAGGGTGTTGCCCAACTCCACTTCGCGATTCCCTCCACTTGTGCTTGATGTTTCTGATGTTTCTGCATAAATAATGGCACAATGTTCACATGCCCATACGCCAGAGACAAGCACGCCAAAAAGAGTCATACCCAGAAACCATAGCTCAGAACTACGACTACAACGACTCGTAACCCTCACCCTCGCCCTCCATTCCCCGACGGTCCGCATTTTCTCTACCTAGGTACCTCTGCTTTGGCCTTTGGCACCTCATCTCTCGTCGTTCGTCCCCGTGTAACCGTCAGATTACCGTATTATGATTATCTCAGGATCTCCGGCTTCGAAAGTTTGGAATCCTGCTGACTAGCCAACCAGCGCCCGGTCCAGCCGGCAAACCGTGGGCATCTCCACCAGTAGACACGCCCCAAGCCCAATGAAGCCCATCGGGAAATTTGACGCCTGCAACAGCTCCAAAATAAGATGGGATCGAGCGAGCTTGGACCCTCATGTCACTGTCACTATCGTCTTCCGTGACCCGTGACTTGGGATCACCAGAATTATAAATAATAATACGGTGGCGGGCTGCATGTTCGTGTTCTGATATCTGGAAATTCTTTGAGCTACGACGCAAGCACTCCGTATTGTGCAATATATTTCTATGCTGCTGTTAAAGGGGGCTGTAGCTGTAGTACGGTGTAGTTTCAATAGCATCAAACGTTAATTCAGGACCGCCATGCCCACTAAACTACCACTGCACCATCCAGGTTCAGCCACTAGTTTTTTGTACATCCCTCATTTTTTTGCAGGTCACTGGTCACTGGTCAGTCGCATTGATCAAAGAACCTGCACCAGTTCTCCGCTTTCCGTCACTGTTTCGTTTCAGTGTGAGTGCACCGCTCTTGGGCCATCACCAGCCTCATCTTGGACACTTGTGCCCCTTCAGGCTCTTCTCAAGTTTAGCAGCGTTTTCTATTTTATTCAGACCTCAATTTCCCTGCGTCACCCTAAAGTTTCTCATCCCTACAAGTTCCGGCAGACAACGCCCTAGCGTGCAGCCACCGTCCAATCTTGCAGTACTAGCACGTCTTTGACATAACCCTGAATCGACCTCAGGTCCTCAAGACTTCCAGCAGACGCGCCAAGCAATCTATCAGACAACAGTGCAATGAACCTCGTGCCAGGGCCCCACTCGCATTTCAGGTCCGGCTCTTCGATCTTCAAGTCGAGATTCTTCAAAAAGGGGCAGTTCCGCCCTGATGCGACCCAGACCAAGACACCAGCGACTTGTCTGCAATGCACGAGACTCGAGAGGGGCAACGCTCAGGAGAAACACACACGTAACGAATCCATACCTGGTTGATGTCTCGCCATCCATGGCGGGGTCGAAAAAGCTTCCCCAGCACGCGGCAAGGGCATGTCATGATGCATTTGGCAGAACAAAAACTCCTGCAACCATTGCAGGGAGCATCTCTCCAACGGCCAACGGCTGCACGACGTCGGCACAGCCTATAGTCCAATCCACTCACACTGCCGGCTCAACTTTCAGCAGCGCTGGCCCTGTACTGTATCAGGAGATGTGGAACTGCAGGTGATCCCCTCATGATATTCAGGCCACACACCGCTCTGATAAGGCCAGAAGTTCTAATTGGGAGATTATAATCGCCAGATGCTCAGCAGATCTGGTTTTGGAAACATAGGACGATCATCCTAGTATGGGTCTGGAATCTCCCTACTTTTGGAACCCTCGGCTCGAGCGGATGGGAAAGTGTCAAAAGCGATGGCCCCACGGTTAGCCCCCCTTTCTTTGCTCTCATGTTACACATTAGCGACTGTCATCTTTCGTTGATCTTTGATTTGCATTTCACTTATTTGTATAATTTTGCTTTATGAAGCGACCAATTTTGAAGCGGCAAGTAAAAGTTAAAGAAATGGATATAATCCTATTCAAAATCAATCCCGAGTTTGTGTATCACGTGGTGCTTCCTATACAGTTGAGTGACGATTAAGGTGCATTTATTAAGTCTTAAAGAAGAGACGCCGGGAACTTGAACTTCCAAGAGAGGCCTCCAGATCTGGGAGGTGTTCATTTTATGATGGCTTCCCAGACTAGCTCGAGTTTCCAGAGGAAACTTGCTTAGTTATTGAGCTTGTATTCGTTCAGGAAGGAAAGCTTGAATAGCATAAGATGCCAGGTCGTACAATAGTTTCAATAAGTAAGGGTATGCAGTCGTCCAGGGCCTTACCAGAGGGGCTAAATCAACGGCGCTTTATGGCACATTCAACTCATGGCAATGTTGGAGATTTTCCTTTCTTACGACCCCGTAATGCCTCCACAGCTACTTGCTACATTACAAACCCAGATTCCAGCCTATTGACTACCTTCTTGATTGAAATCACTTCGTTTTAATTCACTGGTTGATCGAACTTCTCAATCTTCGTTCGTTCAATTCACTTCAGCCTTGCTCAACGAACTTCCTTCCCAAACTGGACATTTCCAATTCCTCTTCTTTCTCTTTCTTTCTTCAACCTCAAATTCTAATTGCCTTGCTAATTCCAATCTTATCCGGACTACGGTCGACTCCAATCAAAAGGCTCTGGTAGCATCTGGTCTACTCTTGTCACCCTCCAATAATAGTAAGCTAGGCCTCAGGTATGTATGCTGCTTCCTCGCCATCTGCCTCTTTTCGTCTCCAAGACCTCAACTTTGGGCTCCCAATTGGATTCAAACTTCTTTCATTATCAGCATTGCCCGCCATAATCTAGCAGCACGTTCATTCCGCTACATTAGCCAGGCACGCAACTGCGTAATTCGCTAGTCTCTCGATTTTACCGGCTCGGGGCAATCTTCTCGAAGTTTACGCCTTCATAGCACTCGATGCCCCGCGACCCCGCTTCTTCCCATCCAATTCTCCCTCTCTCTTCAACTTGAATTCACTTTCATTTCCCCCCTACAGTCATTGGCTCATCATTCACCTTCGCAGCAACACATTTTCGAATTTCACAATAATCTGTCAACTCGTCTGAAACAACCACAGACACACCTCATTACCACTACACTACATTGTCTAACTGAACATTGATCACTAAAAGCCTTTCCAGATTGCTCATTTGCTATCAGAATGGCTGCCACACTTGCTACCCAACCTCCTACCGGCGAGAACCCTTACGGCCACAACCCGAAGACATGGCGGAAGATCCTCAGAAACCACGAAGAGCAATCGGCAAACCCGGTACCGGATCCTGAAGAGTACTGGGATAGGCACGAAGATGTAATCAACGACTGGTCCGGCCCACCTGCAAAGTGTGAAGCCCAGCTTCTGAAAGAGGCTATCGAGGAGAACTTGAAAGGCTGGCCATGGAGAGGTGTCCCACGAAAATTGCTCATGGTGGTATGTGCTTTTCTAAATCAGCTTCGAGATATTGACCTGCTGTGAGACACTGACCTGACAATCTTGTAGGCCCCATATGCGTATAACTTCTACGCCGAGATGCCCAAACAGCCTGTTCCAGATCCCCTGTTCAAACTGCCCCGGGTAACTCAAAAGAGCAAACTATTCACTGAGCTTTTCAGAGCCGGACCAATTCTGGACCGTATTGCTGTACTTCTCTTCCAACACCATGATTCATCCTGGAAGTTTTGGGCTACTTGTCAAGAGGCGGGTTTAGCGATGGCTCAAGTTCTGGTAGGCTCTGGACCTTGAAAGTTCTTATAAGGAAATGTTTACTGACTTGTACCTAGGGCTATTGGGATATGAACAATGGCTTCTTTAATCACTGTGAGGAACCCGTTACGAAGACACATCAGAATCCAGAATCACGAGTCGCCATGATTACGATTGTCACCCCCATTCGCAGACCAGAAGGCACCGCTTCATACGTCGAACAGATTGAAAATATGCACTCGCTCTGTAAGTGTCTTTCATTTCCATCATAGTATCATCTCTAATACACTTCCAGGTCTGTCCGTGTACAACTTCGCAGAAAACATCAAAAACATCCAATTCCACCGTGTTCCCTTTCTCAGCACACGCCTCTTGGCCCTCCTGATTCCTAAAATGCGCAAACTTGAGAACTTAGGAATCTACAAATGCCAGCTCATTCATGTCGGCGATACCATGCGTCTCCTAGAAATCATCCGCACCGACCGCATGCTGGGCAAAGAAGACCAGGTCAACCTCGACTTCTTTCCCAATTACCATGTCGGTCCGCCTGAGGAGCTGGGCAAGTACTCTGTCGGCACATACGGAGCATGTTGGGATAATTGGGGAGGCGATACAATTCTTGCTATCTGGGCAATGGTGTGTCGCATTATTCCCCAGGCCCGCAAACAAGGCATTGATTTCGAGAGCCCACATACGGCGTTCAGACAATGGCTTGAGAAATCTCCCTGCTGGCGCGTCGAAGAAGTACTGAAGACGTTCTCGGATCCTACGTGCGATGTGGCGAAATTTGCGGCGTTGGTGGATTGTAGGAATCCGGATCATTATGGGGACGTCCACAAATTTACGAGCAAGATTAAGCATCGGCCTCAAGGATGGAAATGGTATTACTTCTAAATTTCCCTGAATTCTGATGGGTACGTGCTAATTTGAAGCAGGGCAACCCAGAGAATCCCTTGCGACACTTGCCGTACCATGGTCCTCGGAATCTTCTTTTGGTACCTTAACGTCAAGCCCATCGTCGACGAAGACGGCAACATCATTCCAAACCGCGTACTCCGCTGTCTCGGCTGCAAATTCAGCATCGTTCTTAGCAAGGAGAAGGATCACTACAAGCAGCGCAAGCGTAACATCATCCGCACCTGGCTTCGTGATATCGATGGAGAGTGGAATGATGCCGATCTCCTCGGCGCTATTAAAGATATTGTCGATAGAGGCGTCATCAACAGAACCCAGCAGCTAGATGATGCACGACAACAGAGCATTGACGGCTTAGGCGAGGATCCGGAGCTTGAGGCTGTGCAGGTCCCTATTAGTGATGCGGAGAGATGGCAGAAGTTCAGCTCGCATAAGAGGAGTCCGACGGTTGAGGAGAAGAAGGGCGATCCTAAGTTTATGAGTGCAGAGGAGAAGAAGTGGGCGCTTATTGCGAGGCCGGAGAGGAGGAATGAGCATGGTTATTAGAGGGGGGACTTGGAAGTGCCTTGTCTCTTGACATGCTCACTTCCCTTTTGGTCACCACACTACACCTTATCTCTCTCTACTCTGGTCGCAATACCTCCAGCAGCAACGAGAAATCTGCGCCGCTGGACCTAGCAAGCACACCTCGTTCCGCTGGGCATCATACCGCCTCCTCTACGCTCCTGTCTTTCGCCAAAATCTCCCACGAGCCTTCGGATTTCCATGGAGACTCCAGTCCTCACCAAAAGAGCATATTTTCGGAAACCAGCTCTCACTTCACCCAGCACCTCCGATTCTGGACATCGAAACATCACCTTGGATTTCCCCCTCTCATTTCACATTTCACATCTACTTTTCAATGTAATTTTCATTTCACCAAATCCCCTGACATCTGCCTTCAATTCACCAACATCGATACCCCCCTGACACATGTATATTAACCCCTTTATCTCCCAGCACAGCACACCTTACCCGTTTTCCTTCTTGAGTATTAAAAAGTTTTTGTTTCATGGCGGCGCATTGAGAATGCATTTCTTTGAGATTCAGTGGAGGAGAGGAGGTACTGCGAATATTGATGGAAGAGGCGTTCGTATTTAGGGGGAGATTGGGGAGGAATGGATGAGATGAGATGAGATGGGATGGGGGAGTATAGTGAAATGATGCGTTGAATTTATTGAACATTAATCATACGGACGGGTGCGATGTGACTTCGATATGTTGTGAGATTGTGAGATAGGATGAGATAATGGGGAAGTGGTGGGGAAGCTAGGAAAGGACGGATTAGTGGAGTCGGCGGTTAAGATAGGGGTAAGTTCCTGTCAAACAGGTTGATGAGCGGCTCAACAGTATCAGTACTCTATAAACCGGCATACCGTACCATACCAGCTCGAAACAGGAACCAACATGTTGGTCATGCGTTTCAGATCCAGCGCCTCACTCATGCCTCACTAATCACGAGATGTAGAACAAGAAATTGATATGGTAATTACTCTTCAAACGAGAGAGCGACTTTGTTCGTCATTTCAGCTTCTGTTTTAGCACAATAGAGATGATATACAGAGAAAGAAAAACCCCCACATGACCCGTCCCGACCAGAACCCGCTCGCTGTGTCGCAGACCAAGGAAAATTAAGATCACTATATATAAAGCTTTGACATTCATGCTCTCGCCCTTAACTCCTGCCTCCGTTTTCATCTTGATCGAATTGCTACGCGAATCTTGCACCATGACTCTCAGCCCGCAATGGGAGTTGCCTGTCGAGAGTGTTGAATGCTAGCGTTCGTGGAGTGTAGGGGGTGACGGTGGGTTTCACGGTCTTCATCTCCCAGTTTTGCTCGCCTGAGTTCTCGGATGTGGGGGAACCTTTGCCCTTTTGTGTTTGCATGTCGTCGACATCGAGCTTAGAGGTAGCGCGCTCGGCGGCGGATGGAATCATGGACCAGATGCCGAGAATTGTGTTGAGTAGGAAGATGACCCTGATAATTTGTTAGGATTTGAGTTGTTTTAGTTGGTGGATAGGTGCGAGTAGGGAGCTTACATCATTACTACTGTTACTGCGAATGTGCCCTTTGCCATTTGGCAGTAATGATAATTGCCGGATGGCTTTGCGTACGAGCAGCTTTTGCTGATGTACCAGGCGACGCTGGACGGATGTTTGGGATCAGAATGATCTGGTCCTGCTTGGCCGTAGATGCTCACGACCCATAGTGCGGTGATGATGGCATTTGTGATGGTTGCAAGAAAAGGGTACCAGATGTGAAGGACGAACATTGTTACTTTGACAAGCATAATGAACGTACACAGCACCGAGATAGCGACGTTGAATTGTGTGATTCTAAGAACTATTAGCTTGATACTCAGCACTTCTAGCTTAGAGTAATACATACGCATGAGTCCAGACGAAAGGTATCGATGGTATCGGCCGGTGGTTCGCATATGCGTATAAGATTTGCTTCGGACTCGAGTTGAATCCATTATCTGAACCAATCTGCCACAGCTTCGTCCGGAACAAGTTTGGTTCTGCGATACCGAACAATGCTAATGCTGCTACACTGCCTCCGAGCTCAAGTACCATCAAGGCAATGAGAAACTTGGGCCATTTCCACCTTCTGCTGACATGAGGGAGTCTGAACATCGTGCTGACGGGGCGGCGGCTGGGCTCGGTCAACGAGTCCTGATCGTCGCGGGAGGCTGTTTCTCAGACTGAAGAGGGTGGTGACGGCGAGAGAAAAGAATGGAAGGTTGAATGCTCGCGGTCGCAATGGCAGTCGTCGGGTTATCGACGTCGTCGTCGTGCGGAAGCTTCACATTGAAGATGGAAGAGGCTTCTTGGAGGGCCGTTCTCCATTATGAGGATACCCGTGTGGTCAGCGCAGTGTGGGAGAGTGAGCATGTTGGTCCAATGAGGGCGTGATGGCAAGCGCTCGCATGCAGGACTTATCCAGGCGTGCAGTGAGGATGGAAGAAATGGGTCCAATGAGAGGCACGGATGGGGTTGCGGGCGCAAGCAGCTGTGCAGCCCCTAAACTGCTTCGGCTCAAGTGGGACTTTGCCTGCGGGTCTTCCCTTTCGATGGATGTGGCCCCCGCCATGCTCCCCTCTGTGGCCAGTCGCCTTTCACCAATACAAATTTTCGGCTTCCCTTCCTCTTGACGCTGAGGTGATTGTGATGCCTCAATTGCCGGTCACTACCACGGCGCTTGCTGCTTCACCAAAGTCACGTTTTGGCCCCTTTCAGTGTATTGGAATGTCGAGAGAGAGTTCCGACTCCTTTCCACAGTCTCCATGCTGGCGCTAGAATTGAGTGATAGTTCTAACGATACGCATGACATATCTGTCAAGAAAAGTTCATATCCACACCCATCTTGATTGACTGTACAGTGGTCCTAGAATAATTACTTGCAGCTTGTGAAGCTTCGTACCGGGGTCGTCAGCGTCGCTTGGAAAAAGCTTTGGGGGTGGTGTGGATGCCGAGCTGACAACCTGCGAGAGCTGGTGAGATTCTGAAGATGGCGCACATTCGACAGCGGGCACCCCCAACGTGTTGGTGCCTCCATTGGTATCCATCGTCACGGTAGCGAGGGGTAAACTCCGCTTTGATCGGTTCGAGTATCTTTTTATAAGTTTGGGAGGGTTACATTTCCCAATGTCTGCATTTCAATTCGACGTCCAACTTCTGCCCATGTGGTCATTCCTAGCACTCCCAGCACTGTCCCCATTTTCTGATTGATGCAGGTCAAATCAAGGCTTCTTCTGTGCCTCTCCCCTGCGGGGGCCAAAAATAACAGGTGCTTATTGAGACTTTATTCTGAACGCTGAAGGTATATTCGAATTTTACCAACTTTTGGGCCTGAGGAAGGTGTCGTAATTTTGGTAGCAAATAGAATCTATCTTCATCAATTCGTTGAAGCCTCTGAAGGATTCAGTAGCTACTACTATTCAGAATTGTATGTTTTCAGTCCCCTCCTCAACAGTGGATTCGTGGGATAGAGCGGGAGGTACATTAGTGACTCAAAGTGTCCCAGCCTCGTTGAAAAAACAATCAGCCTGTGAAATACTGACCAGGCAAGAGGCCCTAGGCATACGAAAGTCCCTTTGTGTTCATGGTAGTCTCACTCTAGACATCCCTCAATGCGATGCCTCATCAATCTTATCTGACTTAAAATTGATGGAATTATCATTACCTCGAACTCTACACGGTGGTCCTCTTAACCTTGGTTGTCCATACCTCACGCCCTAACTTGACAAAGGACCTTCTCTTCTTTTGAGCTCTCATCACTCAAACATCAGACAACCATTGCCAAAGCCATTGAAATTAGCTCTTTGGTGTCTAGAGTCTGCCAGTTCAGACAATCGCTGGCCCGCTGGGTGTTGTAAACGTCCGGCTGAACTCTGTCAACCTCGAATTGGGTATGGAATGTCGTGAATATGACAGGCCTTAAATTACCATTTCGAGATATCTGTCTCACCTTTCTTGTGGAACTGATTCTTCAGTGTAGTCCCAATTAGGCAAATGCGCTTGCTTGCAAATGTGGAGAAACAGGCCTTTTAGTTACCATTCTTCGGAATATTAATTTTTTTGGAGGGGGAAAGTTCAGATCTCGAACATCAAGTGTCTACTTCGGAGCAACTTCTCCGCCGAAAGCCACGAGTGTAGGAGAAAGACAAGACCACGAGTTCGGAAAAATTATCAATACATGACGCGCTGACTTCAGACCTGAAAAACTGAAATTTCAATGGAAGTAGGCAACTTTTTCTACTGGATTACGAGAGAGGTCTCCGTGGAGACTCTCCCGTCCACTTGTTTGCCTCTCAGGTAAAGGAATAATTTCGCAGCTGGGTCGCACAAAACGTCATTAACAGGCGACAATTGAGAAGAGGCGTCCTCGATGTCTCATAGCCACGAGGGAATACAGGGGTGGATGTTCTTCGGGCCACCGCATGGTAAATCTAGAACACAACCAGATCATACGAAAAAAAGAGAAAAAAGTCGAGACTGTTGTGTCGGAATGCCGTTTGGGAGTCTAATATTTCGAATACCATAGCCCAGGAGAAACCCAGGAACCCGAGGCGACCCATATCTCGCCGGAGGCTAGGATCAGGCATCGTCCCGTTCCCGAGATTCGATGCATAAGCATATCTGATCTGATCTGATCTGATCTGATTTGGTATGTGGGTATGAAGTTTAGTATCTGAGATCGTCAATTTCCCCAGCTTCTTCTGCAACACGGTCAACTGCAGCTGCAGCAGCTGGTGGAGCTCATGAAAGTACATATGGAACCTGAGTGCCCCCAGCAGCTGTAACCATTTTGTCAAGCATAGTCTTCTCCTGAAGCTGTGCTGCACTGCTTCTTTGCCTTGTGAGTGGCAGAACCGCCGTATGGGAAAACACGGCTCACAGTCCAGTCCGGTAGCTGACAGATTTGGTTTGGATTTGGTTTGGAGCTACAATACAGTAGTTCTCCCAGATTGTCAAGCGGGCGAACGAGCTGCACCTTACTGCAGCTGCAGCTATCCTTCGGACGACGTAGCTTCGTACCCCAGTCACGAATGGATCACGAACGGATCACGATTTCGACCCAAACCCTTCTTTCCTCTTGCAGAAACTTCATCAGTCGCCCCTCCCATTGAAGCATTTACCATCGCAGAACCGCCCGAGAGAAAGACGAATTCGACCAGAACGTTGCTTCAATTGAACTCTTGTATCCGCACCCGCACCTACACCCGCACCCCAGTCGCGAATACCACACCCGCCCCCCGGTCAGCCAGAGCCCTTGCAATTGCTCTGCATGCGCCTCGCGTTCCACATCAACGCTATTGTGCCTTCCAAAGCCGGTATCTGAGCCCAATAGTCTCAATTCTAAATACCTCACAGTATTTATCCGCTGTGCAGCTTGCCTCGAGCTCTTCTGCGCAATCTAGAGGGGAGGAGGTATTAGGTGTAGGCACCTACATCCAGTCTTCCGGTGCGCCGAATATCTCTGTGGATGTCCGAGCTACTTGAGACATCTACTTCCAGTGGCGGTATGCATGGAAGCCTGCCTGTACCCTCGCATTCGTGACGTAGCTGACAAGCCGTCAATACCAAGGTTGCGTGCATTCTGCGAGTCTGTAACTGCTATACTGTAAGGCCGCGGCGCATTCAAGGAAGTCCAAGTCGCACAAGACTAGAAGCTTGCGGTCTTCATGAAGCCAGAGCCCAAGTCTATCTTCACATCCCACAAGGACTTTACCCAATCAAACCGCGAGCGGACCCCCCCTCCGCGGAACCCATCTTTTTCGCCTTCGGACATTCCTCCGTCTCCCGGCACACTTCAACCAGGCGGCATAGAAAGGGAGACGGGTTTAACCACGAAGCTACAACTACAACAAGCCGCAACCCCGCCAGTGGACCATGCGAACACAGTTCTTAATATCTCACCGAACTCGGGGCTTTCAACTACAAGACGGCATAGAGAGCATGTTAGTGGATCGGAAACCAAAAGCCTGCCAGAAAGGAAGGGTTCCCTAGACTTAGATACCGCAAACAATGGAGAAAGCTCGATAGTAGACCCCCACGAAGACACCTCGTCATTTCGAAAGCCCTCTAACTCTGGAATATTCTCAAACCCATCACTTCCTTCGAACACTGCAAATACAACGAATGCCTCGAAGCGTCCGCGATCTGAGGACAACGAGGCACCGGCTGTCTCGACCTCGGAGCAGCCGTCAAAAAGGAATCGCCCCAAGCTCAGACCTCGACATACACTGGACGCAAGGAGCTTTCAGTCAGAGAAGAAGCTGACCCCGAACATTGGGAGCCCGCCATCTCCGCTGTTCTTTTCGCATACTCCGAGGCCACGTCCACTGCTACCGACAACCTTCTCAAGTTCGGAAGCGGGAGCTACGATGTTGAACAAGGCGAAAGATGAGCCGGGAGGTGTCACAACATTGAAACTTGCCCGTGGCAGTGTAAGTAATTCTAGTCCTGCGCGCTCCACAGGCACTCCAGGAAGCTGGGCATCATTCGAGAGATCGAATGGTCCAAGGAGTCCAGACGTTAGAGGCAAATTACCGGGCATGCAAATCCTAGGATCAGTTGGCATTGTTGAGCTCTTGGAACAGGATGAGAGACCGACCTTTATCATAGACGTTGCTAATCCAGCGAACTTTAACCCCGGTGGCCCTTTACAAATCATCTTTGCAAATGCATCCCTCCGTGCTTATGAATCGGTATTAGATTTGGTCACCGGCAGAGAAGCCCTTGACAGTCCCGGAATTGTGAATGACTTCCCCGAATTCAAGGCGTGGGCTTTGAGCTTTGTCAGAAACAACGAGTCCTTGGATATCTGCTTGCCTTCCTTCTCGTATGGAGGTCTCAGCTGGTCGTGCAGTACTTTAAGGAAGCGGCTTCGGCTGATCAGCGGAAGTGGCATGAGCATTGCAACAGGTGCGGGGTCGTCAAGTTCTAATGGAGCGCAAAGTACTTCATCTGAACGAACTCGGGGGCCTAGTTTGCTCAGCGTGGCACGCTCGCCTCTTGCTCAATCGTCTGAAGCAGGAGACTACTTTGGGGACGTGGTTCCCAAATCTGAGCCCGCTGGGCACCTTTTACCAAGCCCTATGACAATAGACGATTTGGCTCCTCCTAAGCATGCGATGCTTCGCACACAAAATGACGCGGCGTCGAGCGACTTAATGATGACCAGGTACGCTGAAGATTCATCATTCGATTGGACAAGACTTCCAATGTCCGCAGCTCTTCCAAAACATATCCAATTTGCTCGGAGTATAGATTGGGCATCCACTGCTCTCGGCCCAATTGAGAATTGGACTTTTGATTTGAGAGCAATGTGTAATCTCGTAATGGGGTCTCCCCACCCTGCTGCAATGTGTATGTAACTTTTCAGATCATTCTCTTTCCTTATTCGCATATTTCCCCAGCTTAGGTATCCTTTTTGGCTGTCCTGGAACCCCCGAGACATTCTAAAATGGGTACTCTATTGCGCGTTTCGTCCAAACCGCCCTCTATCCTTCTTTATGAAGCAAGAACTGACCCCAAAAACCTGCAGACTGGGGTGACGAGTATATTGCTATTTACAACGAAGCTTATATAATGTTGGCTGGGCAGAAGCATCCAAACTTAATGGTAAGTGCATAGGCGAGTGCATAGGCGTTCATACCATCTGTCGCATCTCTGGAAGGACTGCGCGTAATTGACGGAGGATCCTTTCATATTAAGACCAAGAACTGGTCATACATGTATATGCATTGAGAATGAACTAACAGCATTTTAGGGTCAAAGTTATAAAGACGCTTGGCCAGAGATTTGGGACGATATCGAAGAGGTTTTCGCAAATGCCAAACAATCTGGCCAGTCGACGATGAAAGACGATGACTGCTTATTCATCCGCCGCAATGGCTATCTCGAGGAATCTTACTTCTCGTGGTCGATCGTGCCTCTAGTGGGCGAGGATGGATCGGTTGTTGGCATTTACAATCCCGCCTTTGAGAAAACTCGACGAAAAATTGCAGAGCGAAGGATGCTAACTCTAAGAGAAATCGGCGACAAAACCTCAGTAGCGCGTGAAGTAAAAGGATTCTGGGGTCAAGTAATTAAGGGTCTGGAATACAATGGTACGTGACCCCATTTTGGCTTCGAGGGTCGCCTTATCCCATACACATGGCTCATCTTTGAATTGTTTGAAAGAGGTCGCCTGCTGATATACTTTCTATAGAATTCGATATTCCTTTTGCATTTCTCTATTCTGTGAGCGATGAATCCGACAGCGACATGAGGTAAGAAAATAAATTTCTTGTTTTGACATGTCTCTGGGGCTTTGGCGTCCGATTCTTGTCTCTGTTTGGTTTCCTTCGACGTCTGTACATGTCTTAAGACTACTGTGACATTGCCCCGATGTATCATGGTGCTAATTCTTCGCCTCGACCCCAGTTCCATGCATAGTGGCTCTCTAGCACCTGCGCCATCTTGTGTACTGGAAGGCACAATCGGTGTTCCTAAAGAGCATCGAGCTTCTGTGAGCCCTTTAGATCTGAAATGTAGTGACGATGGCTTTGCGCCATATCTACGGGAGTCCATGAAGACAGATCGACCGGTACTGTTAACGACTGAAGATGGGACTCTGTCATCCAGCTTAATTGAAGGTCTTGAGTTCCGAGGCTTCGGTGATCCTTGCCGAGCTGCGGTGGTCTGTCCTATTCATCCAACAACCGGAGATTCCATTCTCGGGTTTCTGGTCATAGGAGTAAACCCTCGGCGGCCATACGATGATGATTACAGTCTCTTTGTCCAACTCATGAGTCGGCAACTTGCTACATCCATGGCCTCGGTTGTTCTTTTTGAAGAGGAAATAAGACGAGGTCAACGTGCGGCGCGTTTAGCGGCCTTGGATCGGCAGGAGCTCTCAAAGCAACTCGACTTGAGAACTCAAGAAAAGGTTGAAAGTGAAACTAAATTCACTCGAATGGCTGAATTCGCTCCTGTTGGAATGTTTATCGCGAATTCGACCGGTCAGATCACTTATAGCAATGATACTTGGTGGTATGTCTCCTATATCTGCCATTCATCTATACCTTCTCAACCCCCCTGCCACATTGGCTCTTGAGCAATTCTAACAAATGTGAAGGGAAATCTCGCGACATCCCAGATCCTCCAATAGCGCCGATACTTGGATGGACAGCATCAAGGACGAAGACCGTGAACAAGTAGAAGAAATTTGGAAGACACTTGTGGATAGAAAGACAGCTGTGACACATGAATTTCGATTCAAGACACCATGGCAAGACCGTAACGGCAACATGGGTGACACCTGGGTGTTGATGAGCGCATACCCAGAGAAAGACGAGAAGGGAGGGCTCAAAAGCGTATTTGGGAGTATCACGAACATTTCTTCTCAGAAATCTGTCGAGGACTTCCAAAAACGACGAATGGAGGAGGCCATTGAATTGAAGAGGCAACAGGAGAACTTCATTGACATGACCTCACACGAAATGAGAAACCCGCTCTCGGCAATATTGCAGTGCAGTGATGAGATATCTACATCGTTGACGGCATACCGTTCGGAAAACGCGTCGAAATCAGATCAAAGACTCTCGGACATCTTAGACAGTGGCATCGATGCTGCCCAAACGATTGCACTTTGCGCTCAGCATCAGGTATTATCTATCGCTCAAATATGCATTGGTGTGCTTTGCTTACTTCTTCGCGTTAGAAACGGATCGTTGACGATATTCTCACTCTTTCCAAACTCGATTCTGCGCTTCTCGTCGTGACCCCTGTCGATGTGCAACCTGTAAGTCCGAAGTATTTCATGTTCCGCGTTTACTGTCTCAAATTATCACATCGTTTTGGCTCAAGTGGGTGATCATGGTGCTTCAAAGGTACACAAGTACAAAAGTACAAAGGTACTGAGGACTGGAGGGCGCCTTGATACAACAGAATTGCTCACTTGACGCGGGCATTTGGCGGATTGTGCCCTTGTCAAGCGCCATTCATTACCTACTGAGATAGAACACTTCACTATCTTAAGCATCTTTTCACTGTTGGAGTAAGAAATTTGTCTCACATCCAGTCAGGTCTCGGTCGTGCAAAGGGCCCTCAAAATGTTCGAAGGAGAGCTAGACACAAATGATATTGCTCTGGACTTCGTTATGGAAAAGTCTTACTTGGATCTTGAAGTAGATCATGTGAAACTGGATCCCTCGAGACTCCTTCAGGTGCTCATCAACCTTACCACAAACGCGATCAAGTTCACACACACGCAAGAGAAACGAACTATCATAGTAAGCGTTGGTGCAAGCACGGAACGTCCAGATGGCAGCGAATCCGGCGTTACCTACTTTCCCAGTCGGTCAAATCGAAAACACCTGCTCGCTGAAGATGCCGAGTGGGGAACTGGAGAAGCAATTTACCTCCAGTTTGCAGTCAAAGACACCGGTCGAGGTCTGGATGAAAAAGAGAAAACGCTCCTCTTCCAGAGATTTCGACAAGCATCGCCACGGACCCATGTCCAATATGGCGGCAGTGGACTAGGTCTTTTCATCTCTAGGGAGCTTACCGAATTACAAGGAGGCGAAATCGGTGTATCTTCCGAACGAGGCGTCGGCAGTACCTTTGCATTCTATGTTAAGGCACGCAGGGTTGACAGTCCTCCGGACGCATTGACTACTTCCTTGAGGAGGCACTCTTCGCATGCCACCATCATTGTTGAAAGTAGAAGAAACTCGTCGGGAAAGGCTATGGTTCAGCGTTCAAATACGGTGGGCCAACGGCGTGCGTCCGTGATTGTTCCAAGCTCATCGCCAAAACTTTATCCATCAACGTCCCTCGACTTCGGAAAATTAAAGGTTTTGATTGTCGAAGATAATCTCGTTAATCAACGAGTTCTTCAAAAGCAGCTCAAGAATATTGGCTTTATAACCGAAGTTGCAAATCATGGCGGCGAGGCTCTCGATATCCTGAAAACCTCCCGCTTCTGGGCTGGGCGAGAGAAAGATGGAATCGATTTAGCTCTCATTCTTATGGACCTGGAAATGCCAGTCATGGACGGCCTTACAGCAGCACGAACCATCAGAGAATATGAAGCCGACGGAACAATCGTCAAGCATGTCCCGATCATTGCTGTGACGGCTAACGCTCGATTAGAGCAGATTGAGACAGCGAGAGCTGCCGGGATGGTAAGAAAATTGACATCTTTGAAGAGACTCGTCTTCTAACGAATGGCAGGATGATGTTGTCTCCAAGCCTTTTAGGATCCCGGAACTAATCCCCAAAATCGAGGAGCTGATAATGAAAAGTAATGCAGCCTCTACATAATGATATACCAACGACAGAGAGCCTAAAATAGGCAACCATATAATGAAGTGTACATTTGATCTTACAGTATCAACGTTTAAAGATACAACGAAGAAGGTATCACAATACATGCGAGCATACAGCGTTTGGGGGTTTGAGTTAATATCATGCATTTGCGATTGGGATATACTAGAGGAATATCTCATTAGCGCATTGAATTTGCATATGGAGATGGCATGAGATAGCAGCGCAAGATAGTGCTGTAGGTTATAGGAAAAGCATGGATGATTTACGAGAGGACAATTGACTTGTTTCTCATGATTTGATTTGCTGCGAGTTTCCACATCTTTGGGAAGTATGAGTGCGAGACTTTAGTGAGATGTTGATGGAGGGAAGCTGTGAATAGGCGTTGGTGCGGAGATCTAAGCTACTACGATTCGAACAATACCTCACCTCAACCAAGGCGAATGCGAATATACTGCCATGTATTGATTTACATGTCTCCGGCATATCTTGAAGCTTCTGTGAGATTCCATGTCAAAAGAAGACTGCTCTAGTTCCAAATTAAGACAATATCCTGGATGATTCGTAGGTGGAAAGGAAAGGGACAATGGGTAGCGGCATCTTCTAGGGCGATTTCGACTTCGATCTTGCTGTGGACTGCAGATGATCTGCTTCCCTTCTTGCACCGAATTATGTTGGTTGGAGACATGTTGCCTAAGCGGCTGAGCCTGACTTGAAGGGAACTGTGTCTTCCAACGCAAGGCTATGCAAAATTCCAACAGAGGAGGTCATTCCGTAGACGAGAGATTGCTGTCCAACATTGAAAGCCTCGAAGGATGGTCTACCCAGGACCCGTGACGCGGCTATTAGGCATCGACCAGATCCTTTCAAACATTTTTTACAGTATTTTACGAAAACCTCCTAGGCTCGTAGAGAGCTTTTGAAACATGCTGATTCTGCCCCTATTCTCGAGAACTTGCTCGATGGGATGGGATGAGCTATTCTGATAGTCTATCCGAGAGGCACTTGTGACTTGCCGTATGAGGCTGAAAACTAACAACAACCTGATACGGAGCAGGAGAGAAGGATGGTTTCAGTGGTCTGCAGATTTCACGTGATGAGGGGGGAGGGGTGGACCCACCAGCCGATGTAGCCGAAATTAGCTGTCGATGTGGAGTGGAATCAGGGTCAGATCAGGGTCGATAGTCGATAGTCGATAGTCGATAGTCGATAGTCGATGCCACGATGCCGCGATGGCTTGGGCAAAGCTTGGTCGAGCTTGGTCGAGCTTGTCGCCGTCGCGGAAGCTTGGAAGATTAATGTTCAGCCCTATCATAAAGCAAAGTTCTTGACAAAAAGATTCAGGAACAGGAACACGAGATGTATCAGATATTTATTTGCGTCTCCAACAGAAACACATCCTCCCAGCGGAGGACAGGCTAGCATGCAGCCAGAGTGCTGCTTCTGGCACAGCGGCGTAAGATTTGACAATACGCTGCAGCGCCTCTAAACCCGATTGCTGCAGCTGGGTGCCTTTTTTACATGCCCATATTATTGCCCCTGGACCGTATTTCAACGCCATTTCTCGAAGGCGGCATTGTGATTAGCTGAGGTTCGTATTATTTACCCACATCCTGGACATCCTGGGACATACCTCCGTACCTCCGTACAAGTCAAATAATTTTGCGACGCGGAAACAACCAGCTCGGACAGAAACTCTCCTCGTTCGTTCGTTACAGTAGTAGTCTGACGACACTGCGCCTCCCTCTCGTTCCTGCCCATGTTGTATCTCCTCCTTCTCCATCTCCAACTTCATCTCCTGATTCTTCATTCAATCCCCATTCATTGATTTTCTTGGAAAGGAAATCTTAGTCCACTCACTTGTCTTCTCTTCCTTCCATTTCCATTTCCATTTCCTCGACCACCTCTGACAGTCGTTTCAACCGTCTTCTCGTCGCTCATTTTGTTGCGCGCGCGCACTTTCTTCCTCCTTAAGCCGGCACCATGGGAAAACATACCCCTCTCCTGTTGACTGCCGTCGCATCGTTGCTCTTCAGCGGCGCGTCTGCTGCCCTTGACCCAATCGATATCAAGGTATGCCAAGACTCTATCCCGAGATCCCGAGGATTGTGAATCTGAAGCTGACTTCTGCAGGGTGCCAAATTCTTTTACCACAGCAACGATACTCAATTCTTCATCCGGGGTGTAGCTTATCAAGCTGGCTTTAATCCTTCAACCGGAGCGAATACTGGCACTTCCGGAAACACTACTGTACGTATTTCTGACTTCGATGATGTGGAGTTATCTGACCTGAAACGCGTCTACAGTCCCAATACACCGATCCTCTTGCCGATGAGGCTGCCTGTACTCGCGATGTTCCGGAATTGCAAAAGTTGGGCGCAAACACCATCAGAACCTATGCCATCGATCCCACCAAAGACCATTCCAAGTGCATGGCCATGCTGGATGCCGCGGGGATATATGTCATCAGTGATTTAGGAGAACCACAAACTTCAATTGATCGATCCGATCCGGAGTGGACAACCGAGCTTTACGCACGATACACGTCTGTTGTAGACGCTCTGGCACCTTACAGCAATGTTATTGGATTCTTCGCAGGAAACGAAGTCCCCAACAACTTGACCTATACTGGATCTGCGGCGATGGTGAAAGCCGCTGTGCGTGACACAAAGGCATACATCAAGTCAAAGAATTACAGGGCTATGGGAGTAGGCTACGCAGCAGATGACGACCAGACTGTGAGAGCCCAGGTAGCTTCTTACCTCAACTGTGGTGATGCCTCCGCTTCAATCGACTTCTGGGGATACAACATCTACGAGTGGTGTGGTGACTCTGATATCAATACCTCTGGTTATGCGGACAGAGTAAAGGAATTTTCCAACTACAACGTCCCAACGTTCTTCGCTGAATATGGATGCAACAAACCTGGTGGAGCTAAAGACAGAAAGTTCACCGAAGTTGGCGCTCTGTACGGTCCCCAGATGACTCCTGTTTTCTCCGGCGGCATTGTATACGAATATTTTGAAGAGGAGAATGACTTTGGATTGGTAAAGGTGTCCGCTGGCTCAAGCACCGTCAGTGAACTTGATGACTTCGGTGCCTTTGCCTCTGCAATGGCAGGCGTCTCCCCAACCGGCGTTCAGAAGGGGAGCTACAACCCGTCCAACACTGCAGCCAGCTGTCCTCCTGTTGGCACCAACTGGAACGCTGCAACTCCTCTGCCCCCAACTCCGGACAAGAGTGTGTGTAGCTGCATGATGAGTGGCCTCAAATGCACAGCTAAGTCTTCCCTGGACCCCAAGGCTATCGGACCTCTCTTTTCCGAGCTGTTCGGTTACACCAACGGAAACCTTTCCGGCATTGTGAAAAACACCACCACGGGCGTTTACGGCCCTTATTCCATGTGCAGCCCAACCGAACAATTGTCCTGGGCCATGGATGCGTACTACAAGATGCAGAAGAGCGCCAGTACTGCTTGTGACTTTGCCGGAAACGCCACCGTTGTCAGCAACCCACAGCAAGCTTCCACCTGTTCCAGCGTTATCGCCGCTGCTACATCAGCCAACTCAGGAACTAGCCCAGGTACTGGCGGTTCCGGTGGATCTGGTGGATCAGGATCAGGAGCTGCTTCATCTACAAGCAAGAAGAGTGAGGGTGGCATGCCCGTGGGCGCTACATTGGGTGTCTCTACCGCATTTTCAGTTGCCTTCACTGTATTTGCTGCTCTTTCTGGTGCGGGAATGATCTGGCTCTAAATTGTATGATGGGCTAAATGGGGAAAAAATGTTAGATGTTCGATTACGACTAGTTTGTAAATGATAATGGTGCCAATTTTATAGTATGGATGTGCTTTTACTGGATTATTTAAGTCTTGGTGATTTTGTCTTTCGCACTGAACTATGTTGAAGCTTCACCAAATCGATCTAGAGCGCTCATTTCCGCTGTCCCAATTGGAAAGGGCGAGTGCGCGATTTCGGAATAGACCGGCTATGAACGTACTTTCTGTTGCTGGACTTTTCCTCCAATTTCAATACCAATGTAAGAGCTTTCGTCCGAATCGAGGCAAGAACGTCGAGACAAGCCTTCCCTCATTCCCTTCAAGTCCTTGGCCTCCCTTGGCGTACGTGCTAATACCTTGACCTTGGTTAAAGTTGTTGTGGTATTTTCTTGAACATGTGCCTTAGGTGCAGCGATATCTGTTTGGTGTTTGCAAAGTTCATACTACGTGTGAGTACAGGACTCGCTTTCAGATTGTGCTGAATGAGCGGTGACGGAGGTCCAGCATAGTTGGATTTTCATTTTATGGGAGACTTCATGGTGTTGCTAACGCCTGCTGGACATGATTTGTGGTTGGTTGAGGGCGGGGGTCTTGGAGATAGGTTAAGGTGTGAAGTTTGGGTTGGGGGCAGGGCTGAATTCGGTGTTGCGAGGCACTTGGGTGTGGTTTTGACGGCAGATCGCAACGAATGTCCATTGTCGCTGGAGTCAGAAAGATGGTGCGTTGTTCATAAGCTAGAGTTTTGACGAGAGTTGGGGCTTGTTGAGATTGGTTTCGATTACCTGGAGGGTTTCGGAGAGTTCATTTGGTGGAATGTGAGCTTGAAGAAGCTATTTTGGTCCTCGTCGCTGCGAGAGTTGATATCATTGTTGTAAGTTGAAACAAGTGCTGGGATTTGCAAATCTGACTGGAACGAGGTATGGCTGTAATTTTGGGTCGGCCGGAAGGAACGACTTGGGACTTATTGTTCTAACGCTTTTGCAAAGCTGAGGTAAAAATGATAGGGTGGTGGGCCACCTTTTGTTCCTTTCCAACGCTTCCGAATATTTCTGCTGAACTTCGAAGATGCTACTGACGTATGCCCTATGTGGTGGACGACAGGGGAAGAGAATGGTGAAGGTTGACAGCAGAGTTATTCGAGCGTTGATGGTGATGAAGTCTGATGGATACTAGCGGTTGCTGTGGTAAGGCCGACAAGTTGAACCCCTGTGTCAATTCCTGTCTATTTACCTTTCCTCAAGGTCCATTTTCAAGCATGAATATTCTCGGTATCTTGGCAGACTTATGTTGAAAGGCTCTGTCCTCCTCCCCTTAAAATCCTGAACGCCAAACCGACGGAGTTTTGCCCTGTGACGAGAATACCGGATGACCGAATTTGTATAAACCGGGGGCTTTAAAGTCCTGTGCTTCGGGAAGTTGAGGGTGTGAAATGTTAGTTGGAAGGAGGAAATACCACCCGATCGCAGATATTGATAGACGAAAGGGGGGAGACGTATACAAGGAAACGAACTTAAATAGTGTGCACAGTAAGATTGCGAGCAGTGAGAGATGTACAGCAAAGACATACCATAAGCTTCTCTGAACTCCATTGCTTCCTGATATGGCTCACCAGATATTCCACCCATTTGTAAAACCATCGGCACAGAAAGATTGGCCGCACACTGTAGGAAAAGAGATGCATTCGAGGTTCGACGCCGAGGGGCAAAACACAGTCATATTAGAAGATGAATAAATTGAAAATGATGACTACAAATCCTTCCGGCGTTCAAAAACCTTTACTTGGAAACAACATTGTAAGCAACTGCCCACTAAGCGCAGACGCGAAAAGCCAACAACGCCAACGGAAGCAACTGACCTGCATGGCTTGCTCGTCGTGGCTTCACCGCTAGACTCGCACAAGAAGGCTGCATCCGCCGCCACTATAAGAGGGACAAATTGGTGCCAGGGCTGCTTTCAACCGTGGGCTTGGGGCCCAAAAACCCGAATGCATCTTGAGTTTAAGATGCTGATGGACATCACGGGATAGTGGTGTTGACCCAATCGAAGCTATTCGCGCCCTCCATCCTTGGCCGGGAGCGAACGCAAGAAAGCGCTTGGCGTTCTGCAGCCATGGCGCCACATTCGCTGCTCTTATGACTTGATGCAACTGCAGGCTAATTGTCGTAGAGGTTTTCATATATTCTCGAGGGCAAGGACAGAAGCAGCGGGGGAGAACATCTGGTTCGCGTTAGAGGCAACAGCAGGCGCGAAGAGTTATTCCAGGGAGCGCCATATCTCCAATCATCCCTCCCATCACTCTGCATGCAGCCGCTGACAGGGGCTCGACACCACACAACTGCACCGTCGCTCGGCGGCAAAGGTGCCCGAGCAGGCGAGAACGCCTTCAATCTATTTTGAGTAGTATCCGCTTTGTATCTCGCCTTCTCTATCGCTATCATGCAGCCTGCACACACGTCAAAATTAACCCTTACGCGCCTGCGGGGATGGCTGTTGAAGAGACGAGAAAATAGCAAAGTGTGCATATATATCTGGAGCAAGTAGCTTCCGGGCTCTTGTACGATGGTCCGTAGTCATGTTAAGAGGTGATTGTTTCCCTTTTGTTGGTGATTGCTGCGTTGGATCATTCCTTTGAGTGAGGTATCTGGTATACTGTTCCACGATGACGGGACAAGCTCAGCAGCAGCCTCCCGTGAATATGGGGTTGCAGTTATTTCCTCCCCCGCCGAAGAAGAAGACCAATCCTTCGAGGAAACCAAGTACAAGAAGGAATGCTATTAACCCGCAGTCCCCTCCACAGTCTGCCGTGGACCGGCCCGAGTCTCCTTCCTTTCCTCAGGATGGTCGAGAATCTGCTCTAGGGGGCAGGTCGACGCCTCAATCAAATCCATTTCGTCAAGATGTTCCACAAGAACAAGGTCCATCTGGAGGCCGGTCGACCCCACAATCTACTCCCTTCTCCCAGGATGTCAGACAAGAGCAGGCCCAACATGCTGATGGACGATCGACCCCTCAGCCTCTTACCTTCACACTTGCTCAACCACCACAAGCACATATTGCTGCTGAGATCCCGAGATCACATACTTCTTTCTCGGAAGCACCCACGCTCGTTCGAAGCAATAGCAACTCATCCCACAATTCAATAGCAAAGAATGGTTTGAATGGTTCTCCCCCACGAGGCGAACCTGTGATGAGGTCTATATTTCCCAAATACAACCCAGACCTTCCTCTCGAGCATCAGCCATACTTTCCAACTCAGACGAGTCCTACGCATATCCCTAAAACTGTCATCAACCGACGGCCATATTCTCCAAGCATCCATGAGATGAACAGGAGTCCAGCAGGTTTGCAAAGTCCGATGGCAGTAGGGCAATCACCTGGACGCTTCCCACATGGGGTACAAGACGAGACAATCTTGGAGCCATCGACTTCGGAAGAGCTCAAAGAACTATGGAAAGTCACAAATGGCTGGCGAGTCTCGACGTCAGAGGGCCGATCGTTCTGTCTGAAGATGGCCTCCCACCCAGAAGAGCCAGTACACACCCTCTCGTCCGCTACTCAACCCTTTTATACCCTTCGTATCGTTCCCACGTCAACGTCAGCTCAGATGACCATGACACGTCAAGATCCAACAAAGCCCGTCGCCTCATCATCCCCAAGAATAGGCTCGTCTTCCAAATCAAAAGATACGAGCATAGAAATCATAAGCACGACCCTAGAAGAGACTGCCCGGCGCCTTCCACCGAACGACGGACTAGTCGCCCTCCTCTACCCTCGGGCAGCAGCCAACCTGGCCGTCGAAATGGCGTCCAAGCCGCACCGTGCAGACAGCTTGTCCATCATCGCCGCTGCGGAAAGAGAATGCGGACGCTTAGTCTGGGATGAAGACAGCCAGAAATACTATCTGGTACATCCCGCTCTCTCAACACCTTTCGTCATCTCCATCAATTCCTCACCAGCTTGGTCGAGGGTAGAATATACGCTCGAGCACCCGGAACTACCTCACAATATCGTGAGGTTGGTGCGTGATGGTGCCGGTACTGGTTTCCTAGAAGTAGACACGAGCGTGGCGGCTCGTATCGACGCTTTTTACGTTGTGGACGTTGCTATTTGCGCTGTGCTATTGACGGCGATTGAAGAAGAGAAGACTCGAAAAGTTGAGCATTTCGAAGCTCCTCCCGCTCTTGCTCCTCCGAGTCCTGCAAGTCCGAAGGAGAAGACTAGCAAATGGAAGCGGTCGAGCAAAGCCCCCACGAAGACTCCCGCAACGATGGAAGAATTTGAACTCGATTTGGAAAGCCAGGATTCGTTGAAAGGAAAAGCCTCTAAAGAGAAGGGGAAAGATGAGAAGATCCCCGGATTCTTCGGGTTAATATGGATGCTGATTAAGTGTTTTGTGTGGACGATTACAATAAGCTTCAAAGCGCTGGCGAAGATTATCATCTTCCTGAGTAGATGCTTGACAAAGAAGAAATCATGACATTGGTAGTTTTGGAAATGAGTAAAGATCTTGATGCTCTGGTGAGCACGAGATTCGGAATGGTATCTGGGATATTATGGGATTCTTGCAGGGCGATCAGGTTGGATACCTGAGGGGCGTTGCTGGATATACAGTATATATAATGGCCGAAAACGAATCTCAGCATACAGCATTCGATATGTCTGAGGGCCAATTAATAATACCAATTACTACCTCGGATTTTGCATCAAGTTGAATATATGGGATTGATCGCGTCCAACTGCCCAGAATCCGATGAACTCCAAAAAGAACAAAGGCGTTAAATGGGCCCTGTTAGAGGAAAGGGAAGATCAAAGGTACTTACTATGACGCTCAGCTCGCCCTTGAATGGTTCTGGGGCCTGGGTATCACGGTTATTTTATTCTGACTGTATGATATCTACCTTTTCCGTTCCCGCACCTTGAACTTGACACCATTTTTGTTCACACCTCCCACCGTAGGACTCTTCCCCATCCTCGCCCTCTGCATCCCCAGCGCGTCTTCTGCCTCGGTCAACGCTTCTAATCTCTGCCTTGCAACATCGAGCTTGTTCTCCAATTTCTCCTTCTCTCTCCTCTGCAATTTCCTCAAATTCTTCTCCTCTAGACTCAAACCCGACTCCTTCTCCTCTTCCGCCTCTTGTTCCCACTCCCCTTCCTGTACCCTCAACTCCATATCCTCCTCATCATCCACAAATACAATCTTCTTCCCCGTGCCACCTCCCATGCCTTTTATCTTCTCCTCTAACTCCTCGACCTCTTTCTGGGTTTGGTTCCGCATTGTTCGTAGATATCCCATATCTTGCGTCTTGTATAATCGACTTGCTTCCTGGCTCAGCACCTCGTTCCCCCGACTCCCATTCACGGTCCCCGTTCGGTTCTTGCCGGTTGTGGCTGGACCGGATCGCGAAAGCATGCCATGGTAAAATTCGTCCGGGTTCTTTTCTAGGACTTTCCGCCGTAATTGTTTGAGTTTTGTCTGCTTTTGCTTGTGGTCTGCGGCACGGAGTCTGAAGGCGAATTAGTATGAGATTTTAATAGGGGATCAGGAAGTGAGACGCGTAGGTCTTGGAAACATTCCGGAAAAGATTGGCTTCTAGATAATTGTGCAAAACGGGGGAAGTGCGACATACTTGTAGTCCTTTGACTTCTCGAGCAAGCCGAATTTCTTGCGTTCCTCGGGTTGCGCACGTTCCCTGTGATTCCTGCGCTGGACAGCATTCCTCATAGACGACATGGTGGGCTATCTTGAATTCAGCGGAGATATCGATGGCTGTGGTGGGGTTTATTGGAAGTCAAAGAAATTCCAGGCGGGGAGGCTGAGAAAGTTCAAATCCCAGCCCAATTTTTTTAAGCACCCCTGTCAAGCGGCGGGAGCTAACGAAGCTCCGAATCAGCTTCTCAACATCGAATCCATTCGATTTGTTCACGACCTCTTCAAAGCGCCCAATTGCGCCTCTATCCTCGAATTTTCATACGGAAATAAGGTGGTCAGAGATATATGGCAGCTATGGCACCCTCGAGAGCCGCGGAACCGGAGGAGGAGGTCCCTAGACTGCCCATGCCGAGCAGGAACCCTTTGCCTTTGAGTTCAGCACAGGAAGCGCAGGTCAGAGAGGTCTATCATGCTAGAGTGAGGGGATATTGTGCAGCGGAAATAAAGAGTTGGTTCTCCTTAACCTCCACTGATTGGGGTGTGGTTGAAGCTCTATGCTAATTCCATCTTTCTAGCATTCGCAGAATGCGCTCTCGGTCGTACCTTCACAGCACCCTTCAAATGCCGGGAACAGAACAGAGCTATGAATTCATGTATGGTAGCTCACGCCACACAAGCCGAACAAGACGCTGCGAGGGAAGAGTGGTTTGCGAATAGATTACGGAGGCAAGTGGAGAGGGAGAAAAAAGAAGCACGGAGGAAGGAGCAAGAGAGATTTCATAAGGAGTGGTGGGGGCTGCCGATTGAGGATAGAGAGGGTGAGAAGGGAAAAGCCGTTATAAGAAATGCGGAACGGGTGGGTGGTTTCCCGAAACGGGAGAGGGAGGGGGAATTGAGCAAGGATAGGCATAGGTGATGCTTGAGGATACATCTCGACGAGGAATAAATACAAAAGGGAGTTCGGCTGCATTGGGAGGTGTTTGTGTTTTGGGGCATACTGTTGCACTCTCTGAGTGCGTGTACATTAAGATGAGGTCTGTAAGTATGCGATGCTAAATGAAATCGCCTTTCTGATGGATTGTTTCCCCCATATATGAACGTGTTATTTCTGAGGCAAGTGATGCCACTTTACTCTATTTCGCGAAACGCTCGCAAGCTACTACTTCATGCAAAAAGTAGTTCTGAGTTTGCATTGCAAGCATATTTGAAGACGGAGGCCGTCTTTTGCTGTCTTGATCGCCTAGACATAGAGTATCGTTTTGCCACATTTGCTGAGATGTGCCATGATATTGGTCTAATACAGGATCAGGATTTTGAGTTCAGTATAAGATTATGACGTTGACACTCAATCCGTAGGACGGAAGGAAGAGAGAAGCAGTGAAGGACATAGGATACTACTTGGCAGGAGTCGGGATGGGGAGGGTTAAGGCTGGCAAGTCTAAAAAAGATAGAGAAGATGAGCTTGCAGAGTATATGTGAGATTGAAATCAGAATACCGAACCAGAAGGGGGAAGGAACAAGCCCTAGGGGATTAGCAGTGATGGTCCATTTTTAATGAAGCAGCAATGTCTTCGGCATCTCAACGCTTAGCCAAAAGTTGAGCACACTGCAGCTTCAGAATCAAGAATCTTAGCAAGATCAGTCTCGATACCTTCATAAGATGTGTACTGTATTGAGAACAAAAAGGGGTAGCGAATTCAACAAAAGCCGAAGCGTACCCGCCCCACCAATCACACCCGACAAACAAACCCACAAACGGCCACACAAAAAGAGTGAGATAAGTAATGAAATAACAAAAACCCCTGCCAAACACTTGAGCTTTAGCCTCATTCCCTCGGTCGTCTAGTTGGTTTATGGCGTCCGGCTGTAATTGTTCAGTCTCACCGGAATGTCGCGCGTAAGTTTCTCCATCTATATGTTCTCTCAGTCAGCTGCTAACAGCTGTACAGGTTCGACTCGCGCCTGAGGGACAAGATATTTTTTGGGCAATTTTCTTCGCGTTTTTGGCAACAATGTCTACATTTTCTTCGGTCGTTATGCTTTGCCGAAGGTTTCTCTTATGAAACGTCCTCTATCTTTTGCGGCTTTCTTACCGGGAAGGTGGGGGGTCTAGAGAGCTCTTTCCCATCCTCTTTCCTCTCCTTCTCTTTTCAGCTCCCCTCTCTTTGCACAGAGCAGAAATTGACTACTACCAATACCTCGACCATTCCCAGCTCCTCAATGCTATTGCTGGTTACACATCGGATACCGACGTTGATGATGTTAAGCGAGGTGCGTTGGTGACTCAGGGGGTCACTCTCAGATTTGTAGGCGACGTTATGTCAATCCAATGCATTACATGGTCATTTAACCTTCCTCTAATATATTGAAGAAACGAACATCCCAGTTTTAAGTTTCGATTTTCAAAATGCAAAAATATCACGTATGTGTCTTGGAGGAATCTGAGTGATATTCGGTGACTAAACTTCAAAATGGATAAAGTGCCCGACCTTTGGCTCCCATTTTGCCTTCCCCAACGTTACAAATACCTCGAAATCGGATTTTCCAATCATCAAGTGGTGCACGGATTGTTGGTCGTCGTTTTGCAAAGCGTCCGGCCAGATCCGATACTCGCTCTTGTTCATCAATCTATATCCTGCGTTCCGTCTCTGCTCCTTTGCAAGTGGTATCGAACTCTAGGCTTTCAACCTCGGAATCGTTATTGAAGAGTCAGACGAGGCTATAGGAGAGGCTCCGCTGGACCGCTTTGTTTCGGAAGCTTGGATTGATGGGACTGCTCCTGGAGTTGGTGTAGATATCTTGCACGCTGGGTTGCAAGGGCCGCTCAAGAAGCTGTGCTGGACGGAGGACGATTCGGACACTGAAGTGAGAGAGGGTGCTTGTGATGCTGAGATGGGCGAGGTTGCTCAGGAAGTAGGTGTATAGTGGTAAATGAGCCATAAACTATGTTGCAATGCCCCAACTGTATCTCGCTCGGATCTGACTTACCTCTCGCATAAAGAGCAACTGCTAGAAAGCCCCCTTGAGCTCTTCAATCACCCACTTGACCTCAAACATTATTATGTCATGCGAATAACAACGTCACTGACCCGCAACTGCTTCCATAACTGTATTCCGTTGATCTATGGAGCTTTTATGAAAATCCACGCAATCTAGAAAAGCAGAAAACAGCCACTCGTAGTCATATCCTCATAGGTCCAGCCCCAAATCATCAGCTCATCAACTCATCAACTCGTCCCTCACTTTTCGCAATTCATGCATGCATATCTAAGAGAACCATCCACCACCACCCTCCTCGCGTCTCTCTTCACGTCTCTCCTCACGATAATCGTCCCGGCGCTCCTCTTGATATTCGTCTTCTCTCTCCTCTCTTCGGCCCCAGCCAGCTTCGTTGCCTCCGCCATACTCCTGGGGTGGGGCTTCGTCGTATCGCTCACGTCTCTCTTCTCCATATCCGCCACCACCACCATATTCCTGGCGGCCGCTGAATTCTTGACGAGGAGCCTCTTGGCCATAACCTCCCCCGAAACCTTCCTGTCTCTGCTCTCCATAGCCCCCTCCTCCACGACCGTACTCTTGTCTTGGCTCTGTATATCCTCCTCCATATCCACCTGCTGGGGCTCCATACTCCTGCTGAACAGGTGGACGAGGGCGATCGTCGTCAGAATCAGAGTTGCGCTTCTTGTGGTGCTTTTTCTTCTTCTTGTAAGAATCGTCAGAGTCTGAATCCTGTTTGTACTTTTTACCACCATAACCGCTGCTCTCCTCACGGAAAGTCTCCGTTTGCACACGCTCGCCTGGGCGTTCGTAAACACGCTCTGTGGTCTGCTCGAAGCCCCCTCCATAGGTAGGACGAGTCTCAGTGCGTTGCTCGAACCCCCCGCCGTAGTTACCCGAACCAGATTGTTCATAGCGCTGATATTCGGTTTGGCGGCCGCCTCCTGGAAGTTGAGTCTCCGAGTACTGGGCTTGGCCATATTGATTACCAGAGTGTTGAACTTCGGTGTACTTTTGTTGATACCCCCCCTCTGATGTACGACCGTGCGAGGAATAGGTCTTGGTCTCCTCCGAATCTCCACCAAGCACACCACTCAACAGGGAGCCTCCCACTCCACCAGCTAGAGCCCCAACAAGCCCCCCAAGAGCTCCACCACCGGCAGCCTCAGACGCGAATTTGCCGATACCTGAGTTTCCGCCGCCGCTTGAACCGGCGAAACCACCCCCTCCAGAGGACGAACCACTTCCAAGAGCAGAGGAAATACCACCCAAGATATCGCCAGCAGGGCCCGCTGGGCCAGATTGCTTGGCCATTCCGAGGGGCTTACCACATCCGTGTCCGGAATCATGGACGCCTTCCTTGTGATTCTCACCATTCATGACACCATCGCGGCTCAGCTTTCTGCGATACTCCTGCTGCTCGCGCTGGTCCATGTTTCGCCACCATTGCTCAACAACGCCAAACATCAAGCGTCTGCCATCGACTGCACCATCCTCCCCCAGGTCACGTTGAGCTGGGTGGTGGAAGACACCGTTAATGATGCGGTTGATGGTACGGTCTGCATCAATGCGTGGGTCGTCCCAGCAGGCAATGAGTTGAGGAACAACCCATTTGAGGACTTGAGAGGCAATCTTCCCCGCAGGCTCGTTGAGGATCTTGAGTGTGTTAGCTTGAATATTTGAATAAGGCGTTATTTTACTTACGTTGGAGAAATGATCCTTCGACAACATGGAGTGAGTGGGATCAGAAGAGCGGTCGTCATGGAAGACAATCAACTGCTTGTCCTTGCTGCTCTGAATGATTTCTGAAGAGCCGGTGTTCAATTCAGTCTTGATCTGGCTGATGATTGGGAGAACGAATGGTGCCAAGAGTGAGAAAACGAAGATGTTGATCTGTTCCTCAATCTGCTCGATGAGGTCTGGCAAGACAGGGATCTGCTCAATAGCTTCCGTGATGGACTGCATTACTTCGTCGTGCCATTGGATGACAGGGTAAATCTCCTTTGCCACCTCTTGCATTTGGCGGGTGAACTCTTCTGGCTGACGAGGAGAGACACGCATCTGGTTCATCTGCGCGGCAGTAGCATTTGCTTGAAGTTCGTCTGCCTTTCCAGCCTCATCTTTACCACCAAATAGTCCAGAGGGCACCGAGTTCAAGAGGTCCTTAAGGACACTGGTGTCGGCATTACCACCTTGTTGCATGGTTCCTTCAAGTTCGGAAATCTCGCTTTGTGTGGCCTTGTCTGAGAACTCACCCATGACGGAGTGAAGGAAATCAACACCACCAAAGGTACCAGTAACAATGGGGTATACTTCGCTTCGAGCACCTTGAAGACGAATGGCGGTTTGACGGCCGACGTGAGGGAATACATCGCGCTCACCCATTTCAATAAGTGCTAGCTCAGTGTAGTTGCTGTGGGCAGAGTAATCTATAGACAATTAGATATCTTCCATATATTTTGACTAAACAAAACTTGCCTTCAAGACAATGAAGCCCGGTACCAAGTAAACGAAGGGCTTCATGAAGCTCAGCCTTGTTTCCAGTCTGTGCGAATGATCGACCAAGCTGAATGCTCTTGCCAAAGAGCTTGCGGACGTGCAAAGCAGAGGTCATAATGCCAGCTTGCTCATTGGCGATATAGTTCTTGAGACCTGTGCGGGGGTCAATCGCCAACTCAACTCGCTCGTCAACGGGACCACGTAGTCTCCGGTCATATTGTGTGGCATCGAGGTTATCTGCATAGTCCTTGGGATTGTCTGCGAGACTCAATTAGATGTGTACGTCAAAGTTAGTTTCACTGACATACCGATGTGATCTTCTGGTCGGTAGCAACCAAGACGCTCGGTGGTGACTTCAAACTCCTTTGTACCATATCCGAATGTCATGAACCCGAGGACCCAAAGGAGAATTCGGATGGCTTCGGCGCTGACATATTTTACAGTTCCGACGTCGATTGCTTGGGCTGGAGGGGCAGTTGTTTAGCTTTCCGTTTCCAAGTCGTATTAAGAGCCGACTTACAGTAATCTCTCAACCAATTTCCAAAGTAAACTCGAGCAACATTCATCTTGTCAAATTTCTTTCCGCCCGCGGCTCTCGACATGACAAGTGTCAGAAGGGTATCTTCGATATCTCCATGGCGCCCTGATGCCTGTTAGTTGCTGCTCAGAGCCCGCAGAGCTTAGGGGTACTCACAGTTGAGGCCTTCGATCTTGGCCACAGAAGCAATGTTACCAGCACCAAAAGCGTGGGCAGGTCTGGCAAGGAGCAGAAGGATCGCAATCGTCAGCACAGCCGTCGATGTGCTAAAGCTCGGCATGGTTGCGGTATTGTTGTTCTGTTTTTTAGGGAAGATAATAGGGGATCTGTGGAGGGAATGTGATGAAGCTTCTGGTGAAGCTGCTTTTAGATGAAGGTTGGTGGGATGCGATGTTAGTTTTATTCAATGTATCAGATCTTGCCAAGCGTTTTGAGCCTGTTGGCGGGGTCGTCTGCGAGACGATGTATGCCAAGTCGCGTGAAGATGGCCGAGAGCCAGTCAACCCCCCTCAGCATCTGTTTGTGCATGACAGAGCAGCAAAAGAAAGCGCTGCGCTGAGAACAGAGAACTGTATGGAGAGGCGATGAGCAGAAAAATGGGTATATTTGCACCTTCATCCATCCTGCTCAAGCCTCGTCTGGGGGACGAATGTGCCTGTTGCTGACCGTGGTCACAGGAGGCGATTCACATTTGTTTGCTACAGTACCAACATCAAAGCTGAGCTGTAACAGTGGCAGAGCAGTGATGGCAGTGAGGGGTCATCGGCCGCTGACGGCGCCATCAATCTGATCGCCGACGATGGAAACCGGGGGCACTTCAGGCTAGGGCACGAATAGCGAGCCTGCTTCTGAGTACTCGGAGTACACCTGCCTAACGGTACAGGGACAGATCAGTGGGGCACACAAGAGTCGAGCGATCGAGCGGGCGGGGTGTTTCAGGCTAGATTACGAGCACTGCAGCTGAAGCTTGCTTGACTTGGAGCTTGAGCTGCACACCTTCCCAGGGTTGTCACATCAGTCATCAGCGTCAGGACAGAACAAAAGGCATTCATTACAGGGCTGCTAGTATTGAAGGCTTCTGGAATCTGGAGATGCTCCGGTGGTGTTATCAGCCAACTCGAGCTCGTACTCTGTATACCTGGGTATCTCACACAGAGTTAGACAGACTCTGAGGCAATCGAAGAGCTCCAACGCAGTTTGACGATCCTCCCAGACCTGGAGGCAGAGATGCTCCCAATTGTCTACAGTTGCAGTTACATGCACCTTTCCTAGGGAGCAAGGCTCAAGGCTCATTAATAACCTTGGAGTTCTGGGTAGCTGCCGCGACGCCAGGCCTCCAGCACCAATCGTGCGGCTTCCTCTCTCATCAGCTGCTGAACCAACCTCCCCATTTTCCGCCGTGTAGGGGTGCAGGGCCGGCAGATAGTACAGATACAGGCTTTGGTGCCGACTTGCCCGGGCCCCGGCCTCCCAGTTTATTTTCGTTCTGGGGTTCAGTGCCTCGCCATAGTTCTACTCGGCCTCGTCGCAGTGCTCCGTAGAGCAGAGCAAGAACTCGGGTTGTGGGTGCTGACTGACCTGCAGACGCTGCGGGAGAGAAGAGAGAAGAGAGAAGAGAGAAGGGTATCAACGCTGCAGAAGGGGGACCGAGTAATTTGATGACCAGAATGAAGTGTCTAGAGAGAGTAGTAATAGAGAGTAGAAATGACAAGATCCTGGTACTGGGATTTCCACTTCCATTTGAATAACCTTACTCTCGTTCTCGTTGCACCACCAAGCATTTGGGGAGGGTAAACGGCCGCCCCAACCTGCGCGCGCCTTCTAATTTTTTCGCGGGCTGCTCGCTAAAAGTATGGCCGTAGTCCGTAGTCGCCCAGCTCTACAGCGCAAAATCTTCTAAAGGGCCCTCTTCCCTCGGCTTCCTCGCACCTGAACCTTCAGAACCTTCACTTCACCACACCCCCCAACGACCCCATTCCATCAACCTGAAGCATCCACCATCAACACCACCATCATGGCCAAGGGAAAGAAACCTGAAGAGAAGCCCAAGGAAGGCACCCAGCTTACAATCGATGTCGGGAGCTTCCTGCGCACACGAGACTCGGTGAGACTGCTTTCATTACCTTCATTCCTCCTCCTCGTCCTCCTCCAGCGGCCGGCGCATTGAAGTCGATATGCTCGTTGCTGAAGAACGGACCGCCACCACGCCCATTCATCACAATCGCCCACATTCCAACAACCACTACCTCGATAACCCTAAATACCTCGAATCCCACATTTTCACATCTACGCGACCCTAAGCCGCGCGTGTCCGCAAGCTTCATCTCATCGTCGAGGCTCGCTGCACCTACGCGTGCCCATTGTTTGTTTACATTCGCGTCTACGCACCACCCCACCTCCACCCAGCTCCTCGGACCTTGCAGGCAGCATTGTGTACTTGGTACTGAGCAAACACTAATATGAGACAAGGTCGTTACCGGACTCGCGACCCTCAAAGATGCCATTGAAACTCTTTCCAGCGCCTACATCAAGCATACTAATGCGGTGCTCGGTGATCATCACGCCAACCAGGAAATCGACTCGACGCTGGCCAAGCTAGGCGAGAACCCCCTACTCCTTGGAGACCTCCAACGCGCTGTCAGTCCTGCAAAGTCTGTCGTCGCTGATGCGCCCGAGAAGAAGGAGCGCAAGAAGAGACAACATGATCCCAATGCTCCAAAGCGTCCCCTCACGCCTTTTTTCCTTTACATGCAGACTGCGCGCCCAATCATCCAAGAAGACCTTGGACCAGACGTTCCCAAAGGTGCTGTGAGCAATGAAGGCACCAGGAGATGGAGTACCATGGAAGATGCAGACAAGAAGGTTTGTGTTCCCGTCCAATCCCTCTTCCTGTAGGCTAAACTATATAGCTCTGGACCAACGCCTACAAAGATAACTTGCGCCTCTACAACGCCAGAATGCACTCATATCGTACTGGCAACCAAGATGCTAAGGATATGACTGAAATGGAGGCCGCTCAATACGCTGATGAGCACAACATTGGCGCAGATACCACTGCCAATGCTCAACTAATTGGCGAAGCCAGTGCAACTGCGCTTAACGATGAGGATGCCGAAGGCGAGCCCGAAAGGGAGCCTACCCCTCAGCCCAAGACTCCAAAAGCAAAGGGCAGCCGGAAGGGTAAAGCTACTCCAGCTTCCACCGCTCCTGAACCCATCGTTCCCCAAAGCGCACCCATTGTCCCTCCAAAGGCCACTCCAGCAGAGAAGGAGAAGAGCCCGGACAAGAAGCGCAAGCGAGCCACCAAGAAGGGTGCAGATGAGCCAGTCAGCACTATCGAGAAAGAGGACCAGGTCGAGACACCAAAGAGTGGTCCCAAGCCAAGAAAGAAGAAGGCTAAGGCCGATGCTTAATTTCCCTGCGCGTCTTCAACTTCGTGTCTCTACTTCCTTGCCCTTGTGTGTTGAGATGGTGGTGCTCCTCTCTGTTTCATAGGAAGATTCTCATTGCTTTGGCTTTTCTCAGTTGCAATAAAACGGGGATATGTGATACGGTTCGTATTTGATTTTCGGCGATGATGCTTCTTATGGCTGTACGATGGATGGGATGGGATGGGTATTGAATGGACGGAAGAATGGCTTGTCTGGTTTGTCTTTTTGGCTTGGAATTTGGAGAAGTGCTTTGCGTTATGTTCTCAGTATTTATAGGGCCTTGAAAGAAAAGGTCAATTGCAAATTACCTCATTGTTAACCCTCTCGACTGGAATATGCAGTGGCACTTGTGAATTTATAGAGCGTTGGAATACAACAATCTTGCCTTCGTGGCTCTGGTGCCGGGCTCGGTCGTGAAGTAGATGCAGTTGTATCTGAAGACTTTCTGAGTTGGTGGTATGCGGCTTCCAGGCGTGAGAAAGCGCCAATGGAGAAAGTGTATATAGGAAGGCTTCGACAACAGTAAGTCGCGGCCAATTTAAGCAACGAACACCAGCTTCACTTCTTGCATCCTCATTTCGAACTATCTATCAACTTTCATTGCAATGTATACCCTAGAGGCTATAAATGTTCATCTCAAACTTAGGTACTAAACCGCAGCATAGGATTGCGAACCCCGCAAATATCACCAAGTTGTCATACAATCTAGCCCAACCTTTGAAATTTTCAATGCCAGAGCACCTATCTTTCGTTTGCAATCACAAAATTCAGGATAAAAGGGAAAAGAAAAAATCCATATATCATTCGTTGGCCTGTCGCTTTCACACGCCTTCGAAGAGTCTACCTCTAGCACAGCTAGCAGCGCCAGCGAAGCTAGATTTCTCAAATGCCAACGCTCGTGGCATTGACTAGGATATCACTTTGGTCCAAGGGCGATTGCAGCAATGTCTACCTCGCAACACCTTCTCGTTCTTGTATAGGAACAAAAGATGGACAAAATTTGGGGCTTTTGAAGCTCGTGCTTTTAACTCGGTTTTGCAATTGAGGGAGTGGTACACTTTCCATTTTTGTAAAATTAAATTAAAATCACTTTCCTAAGCCAATCGACCTGTTGGCACGTCTTCTGAAATTGGCATTTCTCATCACAGCACACCATCCCCCAGCTCATCCCCACTCTTCAAGTAAAAACGCGGCATCCTTCGATAGTAAAAGTCCAAATGAGTTACCTTTCGTGGTACAAATACCCCTAACTCTTCTTCCACTTTCCCAAACCCGCTGATAGGGAAGAGCCAGCTTCAACCGAGAACTCAGTGTTTCCTCTCCATCTCACTCCTACTTCGTCGTCGCTCGTTTCTCCTTGCTTAAGACGGGGTTTGAGATCCGATAGTGATTCATTGATGGTATGTGAGTTTCTAGTAAAAATTTGCAAGCTTGTGCAGTACAGTCGTTTCGATCTTCCCCTTGCATCCAGGTGTGATAATCCAAAGGTCGACATTCGCGAGAAAGAAATGGTTTTGAGCGGCTCTCCTCTCTAACTTGCTTCTAAGCTGTTAGGCTTCAGTAAATCTGGTGGCAGGCAGGAATCACTCTTACATGTCTAGTGAATCTGGATTTTATGTCCCACTAACCAATCCGTGAGAGTCTATCAGCTCTGAAAGACTGGGCAGCGGGGTCAAGGTACATCGCGCCCCATTGAGCTTTTCAATCTCCTTCATTGCGTCGTTGACAGTATCGACACATTGGATGTCCCGCGTATCAAAAGCGTTGGCATGTGTATAGGCGCTCGATTTTCTCCCAACTTTTCGACTTTTGTCTTGAGCCAGAGCCCACTTGAGTAATACGAAAAAGGCAGGTGTTGAGATTTCAAGTGGCGGTAGCTCCTTGACAATGAATAGGACATCAACGCCAGTGAAAGTCGGCCTCTTCAAGGTCCTGGGAAATTTTATGGCCCAATCAAAATACGCATTCAGGCTCAGGGCCACGTATCTGATACCCTGAAAGCGAATATTGTGTATTCCTATAGCTTTCGCCTGAGCATCGATCTGTGTTGATGTTGTAATATGGTATGACATTCCTCTTTCCGGTCAATCCGCCATGTCCACGGGTTTACAATGACCAGGTCTAGATTTGAGCAACAGAAAGAATGCACGCTGATCGTTGTGAATGGCCTATACACAATTCTTGGATTCAGTCTCTTGAACTCATGTTCCGAATCGAAGTCGACAATCTTGCTTGCGTAACATGGATCCACAACTTCAGCACTGAGTCGGCGTGCTATATGGTATCCAGGTCTGCTCCCCCTTGCCTCGTGGCACGCTTGGAGCACCCCGACCGAACCTCTACGGGGACACGATACGATGCTCCAACGCAGAGAACTGAAGGGGTCAACAACGTGGGGGTCAAGATAACTGATGGAGTATACTTGGGAGGCAGGCGGGAGAGCAAGTTGCCAGATATACTGACGGAGCTCAGGAGGCAGGCGAGAGAATTGTGGAAATGTGCGATCTTGACTGTCCATGTTTTTGATTGTTTTGGTTGATGTTGATGGTTTTGTGAGGTGCATATAAAGTTGGCATTATAAAAGCGCCACATGGTTACACCAAACGCTAGGCCGCCTCAGCTGGCGCATTTGTTCATTGTTCAGTGATCCACGGTCTGCCATAAAAAAGATCAGTTTTGAATTACTCGAAGTTAGTTGTAAAAGGCGCTGATAATTTAATGACTTACAAGAGGTAAATTCGAGATCCAATACATCTACCAAATTTTCCGGCAGCGACATGAATAGTTAATGTTTGCTAGGCAAAGCCAAACGTCAGTTCAATAGCAAACCCTTAATAAGTGATTTCCAGAATATCTATGGCAAAGGGGTATCCCGCAGTGTTCCGGGGATTTCAAATTTTGAAGTCAACGATCGTCTGTAATAGAATTGTTCGTAAAACAACAAAGTGCTACTCAATTTGAGAAAGAAGCACTTACAGATAAAGCCTCGGGATTCAAGGTCACTCTCCGATAAGGTAGATCAGGGTTCAAGACCGCACAGGCTAGGATCTCCTAACAATACATACCGCAAATTTTTGCGAGAAATAGGGTATGTTGAGTCTATGTACCGTCTTCTCATCAACTATTCATCCAGCTCTTCATCGGCGTCCTCAACATCATCCTGATCCAACACAGCCTTTTCTACCAGCGCAAGTGTAGCCCTCAAGGGCAACCCCACAACATTATCCCAACTTCCCTCAATCTTTTCTACCAACAGACTACCCAACCCTTGCAGCCCATAGCCGCCAGCTTTATCTACACCTTCCCTAGTCTTAACATACGCCTCAATCAACTCATCACTAATCGCCGGATCAAAGAAAACCTTCGACTCCTCAACCGTCGTCTCAATATTATATCCCGGATCCCTCGCATCCTCTCTAGGTGCCAAAGCCGCAACAGCCGTATAAACTTTATGTACACCTTGATCCCGCAGCATCTTCAGCATGCCCAAGTGATCCGCCTCGCTCCGAGGTTTCTCTAGGATGCGTCCTGCGTTGGTCACCACAATTGTATCGGCGGACATAACGAGCGACGGATCAGGAATGGATTTCAGAGAGTTGGAGAGCGCGACTTGGTAGACATCTAAGCATTTTTGGATGCAAGTTTGGAGGACGTATTCGAAAGGGCCGAGCTCTTCTTTAGAGAGGTTTTCGGGTTTGTTGGAAGGGAGGATTTCCATGTTTGAGAAGATCTAGAGGTTGAATTAGTTAAAATTTCCCTATTTGATCAATTCAAGGGAACATACGTGTGAGAGGATCTGTTTCCGCCTTGGACTTTGTGACGCTAGTATTACCCGCTTTCCTCTCAATTGATTCAGAACCGGGATATCGAGGGGAAAGGGAGCTCGAGGGCCAGGCGGCTTGCCCGCAGGCGGCCCGTTCCGTATCGGCACAGCTCCATGCTCGACCGTAGTTGCTTCATAAGAGGGCGGTGCTTCAGACATTATTCCGGTCGTTGATGTTGATCAAATCAGCGAGAAGCTGGGCAAATTTGGCGAAGTGCCCGGACAAGGCTGACGCGCTCGGACTTGGAAGCCTCGCCATCGTGTGGATCACGCGCATGTGACGCGGGGTTTTATCACTCCTCCAAGCTGCCAATGTTCACGCATTCGATGCCTCTGCTTTTGTCAGATGATATGATACAGAGAACGAGGCAGAGGAAGCATGTCTACGTCACCTGCTCGTGAGGGTTCTGCGAATGCCGGCAGCTCGAATGGAAATTTGGAAGAGAAGCCTAGGTTATCCGAACATGAGAAGAAGGCAAATCATATTGCTTCTGGTAACATTACCTTTTGCTACGCTTGTTGTCTCGCAACTAAGTTAATATGTACCTGCAGAACAAAAGCGCCGGCAAGCGATCCGAGAAGGCTTTGATCGTCTGACTGAACTTGTACCTGGGCTAGAAGGCCAAGGCAGGAGCGAGAGTGTAGTCCTGAAAAAGACCGTTGATTATATGCGCGCGCAGCTGGAGGAAAGGAGAAAATTAGTGGATAGAATTGAAGAACTTGGCGGCCAAGTCGAAGACGGCATGAGGAGATGACGAGCCGGCGAGGGTATATTGCAGACTTTCTTGTGGATAAGATTATGGAGTTTTGGCTGCCAGGCTGGATGCATAAGGGCTGGGAAATGAGCATGGATATGGAGTTGAGATTTTGCTGTAGCAATGAGTTGCATTGCAAGATTACCTATTGCCACTTGAAGATGGAGGAGTGGTTGTTGGCGCAATCGCTGAGTATTAGACAAATATTTACAGTACAAATTTTACACTTCTATCTCGGTGCTTTACACAAACGATGTTTGAAGACCGTTCAGAACTCTCCTCAGGGTTCTTGCGCTTATTGGAAAGGCTTTGACCTCCTCCCAATCAAGTCTTCGAGGTGGGGTATCATCCAGTTGTATAGGAAGGTCATCTTCATCAGGAGCCCAATTTTCACCCCAGCCTGAAAATTGGCTATCCCGGGTTTGTTTGTACTCCTGATACGCCTTGAGAATGTTGTTTAGCATTTTGCTCTCGCGAATATCGTAGCGGTAGTCCGGAATAGCAGAAAAATCGACGGTGAGGCGCCCTGATTGAACATTTTGTTTGCCCACGACCACGAGGACACCATAACGCTGAAGCTTGGCTTCCAGGAGCTTTTTGTTCAAGTTCCGAGGGGTTACGTCTACATCAATGGCGAGTCGACCTCCTCGAACAAGGCCAGCCCCAAGGGCTCCAAGGCCTCGCCCCGCCCCTGTTGTTGCTAGCGGTTCGTAACCTTGCAATTCCTCTACTGTCTTCTGGACAAATGCCAGAACTTCGGGGCTATCGTTGACTGCCAGTATCTTTACTTGACGAGGATTCAACCAAAACGGCCATCGCCCGTTGTGATGTTCAATTAAGAGTGCCATAATTCGTTCAACAGAACCCAACACAGCCCGATGTATGAGCACTGGAGTGACAGGGCCCTGGACTGAAAGAAGTTCTGGGTCTTCGGTGGTTAAACCCTTCTTCTCAATCTCTGGAGCTGGTGCTTGGTACTCGAGCTCGAAGCGTTTGGGTAGTTGGAAGTCCAATTGGATGGTTGCTGTTTGATGCTCTTTCCCATCGGAATCTTTCAAAATGATGTCTATCTTCGGCCCATAAAATGCTCCATCCCCCTCATTGAGTGTCCAAGGTTGCTGACTTGTATCCAGCGAGTCTTTCAGAGCCGTTTCTGCATTGTCCCAATCTTCTACCGTGCCAATGTAGTGATCCTTCGGTCTTGTAGATAATGCTAATCTATACGGGCCAAGTCCAAGCACACCATATGTCAACCGCACAAATTCGAGTGTCTTTGAAATCTCCTCTCGAATCTGGGAAGGACGACAAAATATATGTCCATCGTCTTGATGAAATCGCCGTACTCTTGTCAGCCCGCTGAGGGCCCCTGATATCTCATTTCGATGTAAAGGGCTGAAATCGGCGAATCGTATAGGCAGATCTCGATAGCTTCGTTGCTTGGATGCGAATATCAGGCAATGTCCTGGACAATTCATTGGCTTCAATCCGTACTCTTCATCCTCTCCAACCTGACGGCCCTCTTTTTCTCCCGATGCCCCTCGACCCGTCACAGAATACATGTCCTCTGCATAATTCTCCCAATGCCCCGACTTCTCCCATAATGACTTCTTATAGATTGTCGGTGTAATGACTTCTTGGAATCCGAAATGATCGTACTGCGTGCGCAGAAAATCCGTCAGCTTGTTGAAGATTCGCGCGCCATTCGGCAGAAATATCGTCGAGCCAGGACTGTATATGGACGTGGTGAACAGCTCTTGCTCGATGCCTAGCTGTCGGTGATCTGGCGCGGCTTCCGGTTTGGGAGGTTCCTTAGATTTTTTGTTCTTCTTTTTCGGTTCTCTCGCTGCCTTCGGCATCGGCGCTGGCGCTGGCTCGCACGCAGAACAGTAGCCATTGCGAATAACTTCACATCTTCTGCTGGGGTCTCGATAGGCAAGGCTCGATCTCGGTATCGTAGAGCCGGTCTGCAAGAGTCGGAGGGCCCTCGAGGAGCGCATCACGGCAAATCTGCAGACGGAGGTCTCTCTGAGCTTCTTTCCCAAAGGGGCTGGGCCACCAGGGCCAGTCGCAACCGCGATCCCTGCAAGTGCAAGGCAAGGGCAAGCTTTCGCTGGCGGTGGCAGGAGCAGGGGCTGGTGTGGCGAACAACATCATCGGATCAACGTCACGATAAAGCATCCAGTGACAAGATATTTCTGTTTCGTGCTTCTACAACTGTAAGATATGGTCATCCCGCGTCCATATAGCTCTATTAAATTCCTACCTACCCCCCAAAAGTAAATGCACTCCTGTTTCTTGCTCCTGTCGTTTGTACAACTATTTACCAAAAAACGCGCAAGCGGCATAGCTGATCCTATATTTACCACTGCTACCTGAAGACGCACAAAATGTCGCCTGGAAAGCCGAAACTGAGCCTTGGGGAATCATGGGTCGTAGAGGAGGAAGACGACAGTCCTGATTACGTGCCAGAAAATGGCCACAGCGCGCCAGGATCGCGTCGAAGCACACCAAGACGTCGAACGCGGGGGAAAAATAGGTCCCCTGAACCCGAGTTTGTCATGCCATCGTTGGATATGGACTCCCTAGATGGGTCATGGGTGGATTCAAGCAGGAGTACGAGACAAACTGGCGACAGGCTGCCAGAACCTCGCCGAAGAATATCTCGTCAAGGTGCAAGTGCAAGTAATGGCAGCCCAGAGAAGCGAACCAGGACAAAGCCTTTGTCTGCGCACCAAACATTCACAGGATCGCCATCTTCTCGACCTGCGCCGCCAGAATTTGACGACGGCAACACCTTCCAAAATCTCCTAGACATAAGTATCAACCACGCCCTCAGCATCATGTCGTGGCTCTTTGACGTCGTTGGGGGGGCATTAAAGATCCTCAAAACTCCCATCTCCTATATACTTGCGGTATGGTTACTCTTTGGACTCGGTCTCATGGTGCGAAATCTCATTACGACATCTCTTTATGCGTCTCTGTCTCCCATCTGTCGGATTCCCGGGACGTCGCTGTTGAACCTGCCATTTTGCCCAATCCAACTAGCAGATGGCAGTAATGGACCTCCACCACCGGTGGAGTTTGATCGTTTAATGACGGTCCAAGCAAACTTTGAGAAGGTCCTAGAGGAGAGCGCAGGTGGAGCCTCGCTACCACTTGACATGAAACGCGGCGAAGCTTCGATTCGAGACCTACGTCAGCTTGTCCGCTACAGTCAATTACACTCCAAGTATGTTCCTTCCCCAGTGATCCCAACAGCAAGAAGCGTGTTGGACATTGGCTCAAACGAGATTTTTAAATGACTAATATCATTCCAGGGACGAACTTGTGCTTGAGTTCGATGGGTTCATTGAGACTGCACGTATTGCGTCGTACGACCTACAGAAATTCAACAGCCACGTCGGCCGAGCTGTTGACAATGTCATATCCACGACGCGATGGACCAGCCGAGTCCTCGACGGCATTCAGGAGCGAGATGCATCCCGCGGCTCCGTAAATTCTTTCTTTAATGACAAGGTCCTTGCGCCGTTCCAACCCACGAAATTCACGGAGAAGATTCTTTTAGACCAGTACATCCAACACACTCGGAGCGTGGAAGATGAGATATACCGTCTGATACAAGAAGCCCAAGCATTACTCATGATCCTCAACAACCTCGAAGACAGACTAGACACCATCCACGGCGTTGCAATCCGAGAAGACGTCTCCGCGAAAGCTCAAAAGGAAGAGATTCTATCTTCACTATGGGCAATGGTAGGCGGACACCGGGGCAAGCTAAACAAGATGGACCGTCAACTCAATCTACTTGAGCAAGTCGCCATCTACCGCAAGACTGCATACGCGCATGTGTCCGGAACTATTCTCCGACTACAAGCTATGGGATCAGGCCTCGAAGACTTGCGCGAACGCGTCGGTTCTCCCGAATTGCTTCGGGATCGGAGAGATATCCCACTCTCTGTTCACATTGAAAACATTCAAAGAGGCGTTGAGCGATTAGAAGAGCAGCGGTTGAATTCTCGCAAGCTCGAGAACGACCACATCCGGCAAACGCTAGACCATGGACAGTTAGAAGGGTCGTTAATTGACGGGTCACCAGTCTAGGTTCAGGTAAACTACCTATTCTAGGCTTAATTTGGCGTTTGGTAGGGCTTAGCGCTATTTACATGACATATTACTTGAATTGTCGGCGCATGGGATGACGGCTTGGACTAAAGATTGGAACGATACCCCATAGCACAAAGAAATCAATGTCCTTTTTTCTCGAGGAGTACACTTTCATTTCGCATTTCGTCCTGTGTGTGCTGCACCAGCCAACATTCACCAGCGCACAACCATCAAATATGCATCCCTGACAATCACGACCTTCTGACTATCTAGAACCAATACTTGGTGTACTAATAGCACTCAGTGATTCGGTGCATTGCACAATCATTAACCTTCCATACTACATTCTTAATCCCTTCACAACCAGCCTCTTATCGACAAATTTCCAAGAAGCCCGCCGCCCGCTCTCGCTCAAGCGATTCGCGAGCTGTTTACATATTCAGCAAGTCGGAAATAGCTTCGACGCGAAGCAAGAATGACTATGACGGCATCGAGTTCAGCCCCAGAGTCGATGGTGATACCGGCACACGATGAGCCCAATCCCGGTTTGGCGGTTTCTTCCCACAGTCCAAAGCAAGAAGAACACCGCGATGTTCAAACGAAATCAAAAGAAAAGCAACCAGAAGTGTTCGCAACCGTAAACGATGGAGTGAGATCCAATCAGCCCTCAGTTACCTCCACGTTGATGCCTCGAAACGGACCGCCTCCTCCAAGCGTGATCGAAGCCACTGGTCGTATTTGGAAGTCTGGCAAGATCCTGAGGGCGAAGCTCTCCAATATTGCTGTCCTACCGGAACTGAGGCTTTCTGTGCTCTATGACGTGAGGATTCATGAAGACGGAACTATCGAGATCACGAACGAATCTATTGTCTCCGAAATTCGAAAGCGATACCTGTATGAAGCGCACAAACGCGAACCGGTCTCACGTAGGGTGTTTCGAAAACTGTGGCCCCGAATGCAAAGCGCTCTCACTTATCGCAAGAAATGTTCGGGGACCAAATGTGCGGGATTGCGGAGGGCCGTGGAGCGAGTTCATAGCAAAAAGCGACCCTACACTAGACCCTCGTTGGACCCTGTTGAAACTCAGACCCCGCTGTCGAAAGGTTCCTTGATCCAGTTGCCCGAAGCCATCGTCAACGTGAAAGATTTGCGCTGGGTTGAGGTTGGCACAACCTCGCTGATCATCGAGGGGTTTGCGGCCAAAAGATTCATCGCTTCGTCGATTCTGTGGCTTCCAGATAACCACAAAATTTTAAGAAAGCCTGAAGAATGGGTCCTTCATGCAAGCAACAAGGAGACCGGAGCCTTCAAAGGCTATCGAGATATTACTTTGAGTCATATTCGCAGTGGTAGATGGCTCTGGGTCATTCAAACCGTAGGCCCACCGAAGATCGATATTGAGTTTACAGAGGCACTAGAGGTAGCTAGGGCGATGCCTCAAGATGGAAGTTACCTTGGGAGAGCCTGCAAGGGGATGTTGCACCGCGAGAGGCCCATGAGGTATTACTGGAAGACTAAGACGGTAGTGTGGTATAAACACAAAGTATTTCTAGAGGTACTCCTCTACGATGCAAAGTTAGCCGCGGGTGAAGAAATCAATCTCTACAAGCTAAATCGGCCTTCAAATGATTACAGACACAATATCGATATCTTCAACAATGTGGAAGTGATAAGAGATTTCCTTGCACAATCCTTAGGTCGAAAACTGGCTACTCCTCAACCGACTATTCGACGTTATAATACGAAAAGCCCGCTAGGCAAAGGCATGGTGATTAGCAAGAAGAAGCGGGGCAAAGAGGTGGCTCAAGATGAAAGGGAAGAGGTGAAAAAATTCCCATCCTTGGATATTTTCACCACCAAAAATTACGATCATCCGGCGCTACCTACCGCTCAAGACATCGAGGATGCTTTTTATGAAAATCGATTGCAGAGTCCTGCTCAGCATAGAATCAGAAAATGCAATTTATGCGACGGGTCTTATGCTAGTTCGAGCAGACATTCTCAGGGCTGTGATCTTTCTCATTTCGATAGAGTCGACTCTCATTTGGATAGGGTTAACTCTCAATTGGATGGGGAAAACTCTCATTTGGATAGAGTTAACTCCCAAAGTACTCAATGGTCGAATCCCCCTAGTCCGCTTACAGACACGGAGCCGGGAAAGCAGCCATCATTTAGTTCGGATATCACCCAAGATTCCACACCGTTGGAGGAGAAGAGTTCTAAGCTCCCTGCTATGGCTTCTTCGGTGTTGCGGTGGGACCGTGTACTTCGCCGCGCGAAATCGGATTAGTAAAGACCTTGAAACGGGTCGCGGTGTTTTGGGAGAGGCATTCTTGCGCCATTCTGTGAAATTGGGCATACTGTTGGTTGTTTGAATAGGATTGTCCCGATACTACACAGCCGGGAACATGCTAAAGCGTCACCAATGTCGCATCAACTGAGTCACTACCTGGTTAGAAACGTTACATCTTTGTCACGGTCTGCATCTTTAGTACAAATTCATAATAAATAATTTAATCGTTTTTCTCTTATGTCTGTCACAATCTGTCTGAGGGCCGAGTTTGGCCGATTAAGTAGCACGTTTCGGTCCCTAGTACCAGCGTCACTCCCCACTCTTTAGCCGGGTCCATTGCCTCCCCTCTAGAGTCTTCGGCGGCAAGATCGAGTTGCGAGTCGATTACTAGAAGGGATCAAGAGGTAAGTATCTATCTAAGAAGTCACTTTGGTTGCTTTCTGGGAAGACCGTACAAGTGTGACCTACTGATATAAGTGACATAGCAGAACCTCGTCGTACGTCATATCTCCACGATGGCTGTAAGTTATCTGCTCCAAGAACCTACTTAGGTTTTGCTATGTAAACTTGTAGCGGTGTGATCCTCTCCACTCCGAGGCGTGATAGTAATTTCAGCCACGTCTCGCCCTGGGACTCGCTCTGGTGATAGTAGCTGTAGGTTTTCCAGGAGAGGGGGATTCAAGTTATAGAGAAATAGCAGAAATGCCTATTTTATTACCCCCTACATAGAAATAAGTCTAAACCATTTAAATCCGGAGCTATCGTCGTACTAAGTGCTCAGTGCCATTGCAAGCAGAGACGGAAGTCAGCGGATAGTATCGTTGGAGGGGCGGGAATCCTTGGACTCAGCGCCCAGAATATCTCCCTGCTGTGCTTTGTAAGGCTCGGATGAGAAGATTGGAGAGTTGCAGCTGCGGCTTTGTTCAATGGAGTAAGTTTATGTGCCTCAGTTTTATCAGGAATTGACGATCGATATGTGTTGTAATTGATGAAGCTACTGCGTCTCGCTTAAACGACGCTAATCCCCCCTTTAGTTGTCGGCGCGGTGTTGTAGACGGAAACTCGATACCGTCATGAGACTGAACCAACTCCCCAAGTCTTCTTAAATCTCCTTCTCGGGACGTTTTGAAACATATAGGAAAATGAATAATGTCAGTCGACTATTTCGATCCTTGGCAACCAGAGCACCGACCACATTAATGTTCCTCGCATTGCCTCAGAACTACGAGTAACTAGATTTTACGACGAGTATTTCCCCCCCGAATAATGCGGCTTTCGCCACCGCAGCGATTTCATTTCAGAATACAGATAAAATTCCCTCCCAATGCGAATCTCATTAGAGATATTGAAGAATGAGCTTGACACTGTCCCATTGCACCTCCCCAAGCTGACAATCGAAGCTTTACGCTCTCGAACTCAGCAAAAAATTTGGTTCCTCACACGAATCGAAAGTGCCATCACGCTCCTGGCCACCTTCCGCTTCCATCAAACGTCTAAACGATCGTCCGCTGGATCTTTCCCTCTTCGCTGATCCCCCTATAGCTAGCCCTAGGACAATTTCCAACCTTGTCGAAATCCCGTCCTGCCTCAGATGATCCAGTTCCAGCTCACACTCCTCCATGTAATCATCATATATCGTCAGATCAGCACCCGACAGAGCTACTTCATCTTGCGAAGCATACTCCACGAAGTCTTTCACAGCTGTATGTCCAAACTTATGTCCACCACAGCATTGATCCCCAGCGACGATCCAAAGCTTCGAGAGGTCGGAAGCCGCCCATCTCACAGATTCCACCATGTTGTTGTACTGGAACAGGTCTCGCAGATGCTCGATGTTGAAGGCGATTCGTTGAAGGGCTGGAACGTTCTTGTCGGTCCACCATGCCCAGTTCACGGATTGGATGCAGTCCGACAAAGCTCCGGGGCTGCAACTGTGATTTGTATGAAAATAGATGGTATCAAGGTCATAGTTGACGTAAGTGCGGAAGGTAGGAGCAGGCTCAAGGTCTTGAACGAAGCTACTACTGCGGGGCTTTGCGTTCATTTGCTGGGTGAAGGAGTTGGCACGGCCTCGGGGAGTTGAACAGCGGGCGCTGTATTTGTTGTAACGCTCGGGTCGATCTGTGTAATCGTAGCCATGACCGTGGCCTAGGGGAATGTCAGAAAGGTCGCCGTCCTCAGGTCCTAGACACTCAAGTTAGTATTTCGCAGCCTGAAAGAGACCAAATATTCCGGGGATATTGGAAAGACGAATGAAGTTAGCCATACTATAAACTTTGTTCTGCCTCTCCAAAATTTTGTATACTTTCAGACCCTCCTCTCGCGATTCTCTGCAAGTGGCTAGAACTCCTGGATTTGGAGTGATGGGCCTCCAGTGTTTGGGATAGCCACGGACTCGGTAAATATTGACTTCAATAACACGAGGTTGTCGAGTGGCCATCTTCCAGATCTTCAATCTCAGTTCGGGAGCAAGTTGTAGAAATAAGGTAAACTCTTCGAACGTTTCCTGCTTTGACTGAGATTGCATGTTGGCTGCCCGAGCCAAGGGAGATCTGCGAAGAGGAGTCACCGAACTAAAAGTGAAGAGGATACCGACATGCAACTGAAAGTAAAGTATCTATAGATGCGAAATTGCGTGATCACATATTCACTTGTGGCCACTTTGTTGAGGCGACAAACAATTAAGGCACAAATAATAGCTCTCAAATGATTCCTCAATGATGAGCAACTTGTATCGACAGTCCGCGAATCTCAGTTTGATCAAATAGCTTGACTGATGAAGATTGATTCCCGAAAGACGAAAATCATGTCAGTTACCGGCAGTTTGTGGTGGTAGTATATTGAATAGAGCTGAAGTTAATCTAGAAGATTAAAGCTCATCGAAGTCAGAAAAGGTCTTGAACCTAGTCTTCAGGTACAGCGATAAGCGGAATATCGAGACCATCTACATAAGTCTCTCCAAATATAGATCTGGTGCATAGTCTGTGCGATTAAAGGAGCTGACTCCTGTGAATTACATCCTTGGAAAAAGAGCTCGGCAGGGAATATAGGATGTTCTGTCACCACTGGGCGTTCACTTCGTCGTCAAAAAAGCAAATGGCAAATTCCGGGGGAGAAGCGAGGATCAAACGCTGGGGTAATGTTAGTATACTGATCCAAATGACAAAAGTAGTATTGCGTCGAAGAGTCGATACTCTTGCAGATACAGTAAGACCTAGGGAGTTACAAACGCTATGGACCTTAACTTGCCACAGGAGTCCAGAAAGTTGTGATCAAAATCCCACCCGCAGACTCCCTATTGTATTATTTTTCCATTGACCATAACCTCATACCCCTCATGTGATACTCTTGGTACGGGTGTGTCGACCCGGCTGGGTATTTCGTCCTCTGGTATGACCACCGTTGACGGTTCCTCTCTTACCGCGGTTACCGCAAGGGTCTTCAGATCCTCCCAATCCTCTCGCGCTTGACCCTGACTCTCACTCATTCGATCTGCCACCATGTCTTCCAAGTAAGTCGCCAGCTCGTCATCTTGCTTGTGCCAAACTGCCTGTATTTTCAACAGCCGCTTATCTTCCTCGGACAGTCCGAACAGCGGAGCAAGGCCTGCATTGAAGTGCGCGAAACCCGTAGCCCGTTGCATCGGACCACCACCAATTCCCGGGTTGAATTGACCGAAGTTGCTCTGATGTATGGGCATGCCAAACTGAGGAGGAGGTTGAGGATGATGCATTGCTGGTGGGTTCGGGAACTTCATTTCTTCAAATTTGATGAGCTTGCTGTGGGGTTCTCTGGGGCAACGTGATTTGAAGCAGCAACGGTCTCCAAAGACGAATTTGACAATCTCAAGGGCTCTCATGTTGAACATGCTAGCACCAGCCTCCTCTGCATCGAACATTTCGCCACTGAAGGCTAAGTAGCGAATTTTCCGAGCAACGACACGTTGGCCATTGAGAGCCTTCAGGAACTCGCTGAGCTTCGTAGGCTGTTGGCTCCTAGGATCCCCGTTTTCGAAATGACTGTGCGCCAGGTAGATGGTATCGAGGGAAAGGTCTAAATATGTGTTGAAGAGAGTGACAGATGGAGGTTCGTATTCGTCGGGCATAATGATCCCGAGTCGTCTGAGGGCGATCGAATGTTCATCAGAGTCTGAGACCTCGACGGCGAGGGTGAAGAGATATAGGGCCTTCTGAGCTTCGATTCGAGAATCATGGCACGTGTGGAGAAGCACCGGTAGGCGGTTGTCGGAGATGAAGCGTTTGCCATTCTTGCTCCATCTGACCTCGACGATTCGACCTTCGCGAAACCTCTCATCTTCAAGAGCTGCATTCCACACTTTACATCGTATCTCGAGAGGGAGCTTTCGGAATAGGGTAAACTCTTCGATCGTTTGTGTCGGCATGCTGTTTGTCCCGTTGGTAAAGTCCTGGACTATGTGAGCCAAAATTCAAGATATTGTCAATAAGCAGAAGACATACTAATTTTCGTGTAGAAGCCATCTTTATTCTTGTGCTTCAGATAATAAGATTTGGCAAAGACGCCTTGGGGCTAGAGGAGAATTTTGTTGCAACGAGTAGCGAGGGCGGTGAATGCCAGCAAGTATTGACGAAAATCATCATCGTGCCTTACAATAGGTAAGAAGTGGGTCTTTTGATTTGCAAACACCCAAGATTGAATCTACCGTTGTCCATGAAGATACCTCATCGCCTAAAGAAAAATCAAATAGCATACTGGAGATGAGGAGGTGCTAGGTCTTTGCCTGAGGAATTCCACAAGCCACAGCTTGATTCGCTCTGTCCTCCGTCCTCATCCTCGTAATTGCAAAACGGTCTTTGGACTAAGCAATAACGATGGCGTGTGATACTATAGATTTAAGGATATTTTCAATCATCAATTCTGTCATCCATCGGGAACAATACCAACAGAGGACCACCGTTGCACCCACAGGTTTCCTATTCAAACAAATTCCGCAACGATCTAGAATGAGAACCTGAAAATGAGAACAGAGTCGTTTCGGGTTTTATTGTGTTGGTAATGGTTGAAACTATCCGCAGCGGTTTTGAAGTCAGGGGTTTCGGAGCTCCAATCTTCGTTTGATTTTCCACCAACGACTAGTCAACGAGATCACCTACTTATGTGAATCTACACTTTCTCAATAACGGATAGTTCACGGAGAAGTATCTCCACGTAGAACGTAACCGAGCATTTTACCATTACCCCCCACAAAAATAGAAGAGAGGGCAAAAAAAGAAGACCAGATACTGGTAATGATATGATGGATTTAATGAAGTTAATACTGAGCACAAGTTAGCTGATACTGGAGATCAATGAGGGGAATTGGAGGATGATAATTATGGATTGTTCTGTTGCTAAGTTTTTGTTGTTCCGAAATGTGCTCCTGGAAGGTTTTGTCGCACCTCGTGGACTGGAGGCACGATCAAGTCGTGAACCGCCAATCCTTGGGGGTTCAACCCAAAATCCTGGAAGTCCGTCCACAAGTTTTTGTCGCACCTCGTGGACTGGAAACGCGCTCGAGGCGGAGCCTCCAGCCCTCGGGTTCGAGGCAACCCAGACCTTGCAAGCGAGTAGCTCTATGGGTACAGGCAACCTGTAAGCCTCCCGGAAGGTTTGATATATATATAGAGTTGCAAATTTTTTTACCAAAAAGCTTCTATTTAAGCACATATACCTTTGAATTGACTTGCCCGAGGATTGCCCTTGCTAAGCGAGAGAAAAAAGGGGGGTGCTCGGCTACACTTACCTAACTGCCGCAGCGCGTCTCGTGACGGTGGCCGGTCGTACGATACAAGCATCATTCACACTTTTACAACCTTTGATGCAATTCTTGCCGCAATAAAATGAATGTCAAGAATCTAGATCTGCTCGCGAGATACGACTCAGTCTTTACTCTTTCCCATCCCGACTCTTGTAGGGTCTTCACAACAATAATCAAACGTGGTTGTCTGCTAGGTACGGAGTTCCAACCAAAATTCAATAACAGCTTGTCTAAATCTGGATGCTAATCAAAAGGCAGCCATGTCTTGTTCTGTTCTCGAATCCCGCAGGGCTATCACGCATTCGGGGCTACTCTACTGCCATCAAATGCAGTGTCGCTGAGCCTCCGTGGTTTGGCTGTCCTCAATCCCGATCGTGATAGTCATCCTGTCTTTACGATGATCCAATTCCACAGGCTGCACAGATGGGGGCTCCAGTCAGAGTGTCGAAAGAGGGCTCATGAGGAATATGGCCTTATTGACGACTTGGTAGCCTTCCTACAGAGCGATGACCGGGGACCTGTACAGCTGCCAAGACCTCGTATTCGAATGAGCATCAACAATGTGGTAGATTACATCGACAGCTACGGCTACGAAGTTAAAGATGAGTGCGACGCGAGAGGCCTACAAGTACTGGGGAGTTCTAAGCACGACCACATCAATGTTCTCATCCGCGATGATTTAGAGTGAGAAAGCAAGATTCGCAGAGCCTTTACAAAGAAGGACGACGAAGATGGCTCCAAATTGCGTCAATTCGAGACAGATTTCACTGCATTTTGCGTCTGGCTAAAAGAGACATCCCACAAGAGTCTAATGGAGGAGACCGACATACACATGCGTATTGGACTACAGAGAGCTGTGGATAAAATTTATGATGAGGGTCGCTGGAGACAAACCAGGGTCCACATTCAACTTGCTGAAAACTCAGACGAGGAGCCAGAAACATCAAGCTTGGTTTCTGAAGCACCGGCAACTGCGACTGCAGATGCTGCTACAGATAAGCTCGTGTCATCGGCCAGCAGTCCTGATGTCGGTGATGAGATGTTCCAGCTTACCAAGCCTGAGAATCAAAGCCCACCGCTGGGCCGTCAACAGGTAGGTCTTGTCAAGATAAACTTCGGAAATTATTTGTCTTTCCCGGAGGGCTATATTCTTACCAATGGCTCAGCTGACGGCCCCAGGTCTCTAACGCGTACCGTTTAAGCCGGTCCCCGACACAAGAACAGCAAGAAGATCGCGGTCCAGGAACAAGAGTCTCGGCCGATAGTCCAGAACTAGCTGGGAAGGAAGTCGCTCATAACGCTGTTACTTCTTTGCCTCATATTTTCTTGACTGGGTTGGACCGCCCAATCAGTGAAAAGCAGCTTGAGTCCATAAAAACAATGCCTGTATTTCAACTCTTCAGGCGCACCTCTTCACGAAGGTCAACGGAGGCTATGATATCACGTTCAACATCCTTCAAACGGGGGTAGCGCGCCATTGTTGCAAACAACTGAATGGCAAGAAGACTTCCCTCAGTATTGGGGTCAAAGTCCAAGCTACGCTCTTCCTGCCCGATAAAATTCGGGAGAACAAGAAGGGCGTAAAGGCACTTCCTAACGAAAAAGACCAGCCACGAGATCGTCCACAGAATGCGAAACGCAAGAGAGACGACGCGAATGACGAAACTTCGAATAAGAGGAATGCAGAATCCACTCATAGCCCGCGAAAGCTTTCGAAAGTTACCGAAGCAGAGAAACTCCAACGAGAGCACTCGCAGCCCACGAATGGGTCTGAATCCGGTTGTCGAGACCGATGGTGAGACCAATGCGACTGCTGCACCACGAAAGATGGACTTTCTGAGGATAGTGCTTATGACTCGGAGGGTTCCTCGGACACATTTGCAAAGGACGAAAACCACGACGTTCGTATTCCTAAAGATAAGCGAGACGTAAGTTAGGATCCCCATCGACGTCTCCGAAAAAGCTAATTGCCCGAAAGATATTCGATAACTTCGAAGATTATAAACAATGGGAGAGAATAATGGACCGCAGAGCAAACGCAAAGCCAACACGCAATGACTATCTCGGTGATAGACCATGGAAAGGTCCGATAGTTGAGAGGAAGCTAGACCCCGCAGTGGTCCAGCGCGAGCTCCATGACACACCTTACATTATCGCTACCCGCGATATACAGCCAAGGGAGAATACTCTCATCGACATATTCGACTGCATCAAGTCTCCACATAAGCGACGTGTCATGGTGGATACCGAGCGAAAGATCTATGTCTCTTACCAAGACACCCCGGCCGGAGAACGAGACGCTGAAAACTTGGCTCTCTACCCTGGAGATAGTATGGACTATCGTGGGAAATACCTCGGCTTCAGCTTTGAATATCGCCGAACTGTGCGAAAGTCTTGAAAATTTTATACCGGAGGCTCATGCATAATGTATAAGGGGATGGACTTTGGAAGACGACGATATCGACTTGGATCATCCCTTGCCGGCCTCACTACACCGTGAAACCTTCAATTCGGACAAATTCTTTCGTGTACAATACTTTAGGGCGACTGGACGCTTGCGTGGCCACTGCTTTGTTTTCCCTTTGCTCAATTTCCTACATGTAACGACGGACACACGAAGCAGCGACTGGCTATCTACCCCCGTTTCTGATATGGAGGACCGCTTTTCATTGGACATACTGGTTTTTGGGTGGATATTTTGCAGGCAGGGAGTTTCTGGGCATCATAGCAAGAACATTAAACTGTAAAATCATCGTCATCGTCCACCGTGCTCGTCTGCCTTATGCCCAGGAACTAACTTGGCCCGCTCAGCTGTTCCTCAACTTGAAGACTGTACATCACAGTGCGCTTTCTCTAAAAATATTTTCTCGTGTAATCTCTGAATTCCAAGTGATGCAAGACAAACAAAATTCCTGAAGTTTTCATGCTTTCCTTTTAAGAATGAACGAACTTTGCGCCTCACGTCCTCGCGTACTCTGTAGCACTCCTCGTACCTGTCCCCGTCGAAGGACGATGGCTTCTGTAGCTGAGCTTCTTGCATGGCGGGGTAAAGCGCTGGCAACAGACCCTAAAACTTCGACCACTTATCGACGTGCAGCCTGCTCGTCAGCACCAATTTTTTGCTGGAGAGATAATTCGAAAAGGGTATGAGCTATCTTTAGAGCGCAACCAGCGAAAGTGACCACATACGTATCTCGTCATATTATTGATGATTGTGATAAAACATCGCGATTGAAGTAAGACTCCACTTTCTTGGTTTAATCATAGCTGAATGGAAAGAAACTCTGGCAGGCTTAGAACGACCGTCAAAAATATGTTCCGATCTGAACATCAGACAGGGTTCTTGCTCTCTTGCCGCTCTATCAATTTGAAGAAGATTTCGGGAGCTCCCCAACTGTTCCTCATGGTGGGGCGGACTTGATGATTATGACCTTGGATCAAAGAATGCGGCGCTTCCAGAGAATTCCTGCAATCCAGAACGGCTTTGGCTAGCATGTTGGTGAGATCGTGTTCGTCTCCATTGACTAAGTCCGAGAAAGCACGTACACCATGCTTCACCTTATCGTCGATCTTCATGAACATGATAGGATCTCCAAGCACTAAAGTGAGGGTTTTCAAATTTAGAGAGAGTCGCATGCGTCCCCTCGATTGCACTGCCTCGAAGAAGTTCACCGCTTTTTGCAAGTCATCCTCGGTCTTTTGGGAATCGCTATCCATTGAGGTCACGTCTGCCCTTGTCAATGGGAGTGCAAGAGCTAGGTGGCGGATCTTCATTGGATCTTGAACCCTGACTAGAAATTGGTCCTATCCAATTCAGCATTAGCCCGATAGTTGGCAAGAGGAATCGGGGCGAGAGGGGTAAAAGAGACTCCAAATTGACTTACCACAGCGAAACCGTAACTTGTTGAGCATTTAGAGGGATATGGAATATAAAGTACATCCTCTTCGTGGCGAAACGGGGTTGCACGCCCAGGCCAGACCTTATCCCAACATGGGTGGTTGGGAGGATAGGTCTCAGGGAGGATCAGCTTCTCATCGCGGGAATAACATTTGGCACCGATCTCGTTCGACTCTTTGTTGATGGTGAAGAGAGAAGGTAGACAGGTTTTGAACACCCAACTTTTGCCGCTACTCCAAGTCGCTTCTACAATGCGAGGCTCCCCCGTTGCCGCCCTCCATATTTTGAGCCGTAGCTCGGGAGGGAGCAGGCCAAATTTTGGAAATGAGTCGGCTGCCATAATGGGATCCTTTCGTAAATTATTCGCAGATACTAAATATGAAGACAAGCGCGGAGGAAGACTAATGCTCGCGAATATCAGATGGTCCGAGGTTGCTCTCTTCGGCTGCGTGGAGCCCGGACTCTCCAGTTGGAACAGAGAGATAAAACCCTGTTGTACTCGTTGACAGGGGCGATCGACTGAGAGATAAGGAATGTGTAGTTGCTCCGACCTTCCTTATGATCTCGCCATATGACAGTGCGACTTATGAACGACGGGGTCTGTGTCAACGTTAGAGGTGTGCTGAAGTTTTCGCTCAAGGCCGAGGGCTGCCCACGGAGTCAGAGACTTGGAGTGAAGCGTGTGAAGCGTGTGCTCGAGTACTGTGAAAATGAATGCACCTCTACTGTAAAGCTGCAGTACGAGGGAGTGAGAATATAAAGCAATGCGCAGAGTCAGAGAGATGTTAACTAGTCGTCAACACGGACACGGTCTCTACCTTACAGTAGCTCGCTCCACCAGCTCCTTACTTCCAATTCCCCACAGCCCCAAAGTTCGCCAGGACCTTAGGGCAATGCTTATCTCAAGTTCAGCCTATGAGAGCCGTGCCAAACCCTGACCCTGCATATCGAATAAATTAGCTTCAATCCGTTGCCCGTCCCCGTCTGTACCCACCCCCTGATCCTTTCTTTCTTAGCATCAACAAAAAAGCCTTCCTCTTCTGCGGGACGCGTCTCTACCTTTTCTGCGACAACTGCAACTAGCCTTCTCTAACCGCGAGACATTCTACAGTACTTCAATCACACAAAAACCCCAAGTTTTGTGGGGCTAAATCGGCGGGTCAACAGATACACGAAATGCACGCGTGCAGCTTCGCCAACGGCTTCATTGCTGTTGCTGCCCTTCTGCACACCAATACAGCGTCTGCCATTCCCGCCAACCAAAGAGCTGGTAAGATCTGACCGTGTTGCTCAGAGCATGTTTTCCAACTTACTGATATACATAGTCTCTGCTGATGGACTGGATCCATGGGTTTCCGTTGATGCAAGCGGCTCTCCAGTAGCAACCATCACACCCGTTCTCACAACCGTCAATGGCATAGCTACCACGATTTCTGCTGCCCCTGCGAGTCTGACAGCTACGACTACCTCTCAATCAGACAAGAAACCCTCACCAACATCTGGAGCAACGGAGCCAACCTCCACTGGCGGAGGCTCGTTCCAAGTGTGTCATAATGTGGATGGGGATTTCGCACCTTTCTGCAAGCCGAACAATGGGTCCAGCATGTATGTTGGAGACACTTACTACGTTACATGGGATACGAATTGGTTTGCGCTGAAGAACGCGTCGGTCCTCATCCAAGCAAACTATGTCAACGCCTCTGATGGTGGAGCCCAAGCATTCCAGTCTCCCCACACAACAAATGCATTTGGCTTTATCGCCTGGACAATCGATAAGGAGCTGCTGAAAGGGAAGAAGTCGAATAACGTCACACTCTTCATCACTCTCCTAGATCAAAAAGCCGATTCACCCCAGACCTTTGGAGGTCCCACTCTAGAAATTACCAATCGGCCTGCAGATTATTACCGACAGTCGCCCGCGAAAGCACCCAAAGGCGAATCCCTCTACATCGCACTGCCCACAGTGTTCGGCTTCATAGTTCTCTGTGTCTGCGGTGGCTTCATCATCAACCGCAAGCACCGAAAGATAGGTCTGGGAAATGTTATGGGCCGACGCAACGGCTACGGAGTTGGCAAGTCACGAACACAAAGAATGGGATTGGGCAAGAAGAAGAATGCAGCAATCAGACTACGAGAGCAGGAGTTGACGAGTGGCGAGCAATACCGAGATAGACCAACTGAGCAGGAAGAAAGGAGAACCGGACATGTGAGATCAGACTCTGACACTTTGGGAAGTCTGGCTGGGACACCTACGGAGGAGAGGACAAACTACTTTCGTGATGAGATGAGGCGGCAGGAACAAAACAGATAGGCTCATGTCTGACCTATGCTAATGAAGGTTTAAGCATTTGGTGTTTGTGTACAGGGATATAATGTGACGATTCTGAACAGGTTTCCTGGCTTTCAGTAATAACGAATATAGAAAGCTTGCTTTGAGAATACTTTCTGAGACGGTGTACTTTCAAATTTTCTGATATCGCATTTAGTTGTCAAGTAAATCTAACAAGAGATTTACTTTGCCTGGAAATGTCTCTGGATCCCCTTCCTAATCGAGAGGCTCTATTATTCTTGTTTGAGGTAGAGTTCTGGAATTGATACAAATACTGAAAAGGGAAAATTCTCCGAATGTAGTATCTGGATGGGTTGAGCCGGAGATATGCAACTAACAGAGACCAAAGGTGTGGGCAGCGGGAGATCTTCAACAACACTAACCTTAAATGAACTGTCGAGAGTAGATACGCGTAAACTGCTGGGATGTCGCAAACATAGTTATAGTTGTATTTCTGTATGAGGCTCGCGGTGGACAAAAAGCGGCACTGAATTTGAATGTCCTCAATTTAGAACATTCAAAATCTGCTTACAATTTCTGTGCGAGAACGGCCGCATATGCGCTTATTTCCCATGACTTGATTGGACCAAATAGATAAATCACTGGACTTCAACTTCATGGATTTCTAGTTCTATTGTCTTGAAGCATTTTTGGAGCCAGGTCGAGTCCAAATGGATGTAGAATAGAGATACATTATAGGTGATTCGTGCCTTGGCGTGGAGCGTACTTGTCGTCCACCGTAGAAATTGAAAAGTGACCGGCTGGAGCTTGGGAATTTCCATCTATTTTATCTAAAGACATCCGATCTTCAATATTCAGTCTGCCAGCCCATTATGGCTGCGGTAGATGTTTCACCGGTACGCTGCCTTGCATACAATTTCGAGGAAACTGTACTGACAAGTGACAAGGAAGACCTGTCGTCTTTTCATGCTGCGCACTTCTCAACTTCGTCATCTGATCACTTCTCCCAGCATTTTCTTGAACCAGTAGAGGAGGAATATCAAGATGAGGAGACGGGAGGTGGCTTAGGATATCACCCAGATGGTACGAAAAGAACCTTGACGGACGAACAGGCAAGTTAAAAGCTTGCTCGAGCCAAATTCAACATAATGCTGACGTTTACCATAGATTGCAATCTTCAGGCATTCTGAAATCGAGACCCTTTTACGAGAGCGCAGACATGCCAAAGAAGCGCAGGAAAACAGCAACGGAGAGGAGCCTGTGACCGACCCTATTGCTGAAGAAGGAGAGATCGAGGATGGCGAATTCGACGACCGACCGATCCTCGAAAGCCCAATGCTTGGCACACCGACTCCCCCGTCCTTAGATAGCAAGCGGCAGAGCAAGAACAAGAAAAAGAAGCTAAAGCAAAGGGAGAAGAAAGCTCAGCAAGACAAAGAAAAGGGGTTCTTCAAGCAAAATATAAAGCCAGACTTGAGAAAGCGGACGTGGGATAAGGTGGAAGCAGGACTTGGGAACCTGGATTATGACGAAGATAGCGCCGCAAATGCAGCCCCAAGTCGACCGGCACAACGAAGACGCATCTCGTATGATGATGACTGAGCTACGATTCATCATCTCGAGTCAAGGTCGCCATATGCGTTGTCAGCTTCCATAAATTTAATATCGCTTCTAGCACATTCAACTGCTAGCAAGCCGCCACAGCAAAAGTTCTGGACTCAGCAGGTATGTTCCCGTAAGGCTCTTTTTTTGTTACCCTAAGTCAAAATGATGAAAACCATTTGTATCGTCATCCTTAGTCTGACACTGCGGAAGTCTTGGCCATCACCGTCCGTTGGGATGTTCCCTAGACCTCTTACGCAGTTGTGATGAATAAATAATCTTCTCTCTGAAAGACTCTCACATCTCTATCATTACACTTCAAAATCACTGGCTGAAGCTGCGCTAATGAAAGAAATTATAGGATGTTTTAACCGTGGTTAAGTTCAAATTGTCCATTTGCAGGCCGCACTTGCTCAAGACCGAGGTCAAGAGAATGAGGATAGGCTTGAGGCTATGAGGAGATTGTGGGCTTGGTTTTAGAGCTGTTAGAATGCTCGTAGCTCTAACAGAAAGATTATAGAGTTGTTGAAGATAGAAGGCTGAGGTTCAGCCTCGTCGGCATGCACGGCTGTGGGACGCTACTGTAGCGATACTTGGGTCGCAACGTAATCCGAACCTCCCCAGAACAAATCATCTTCACAACAGAATCTGAAAATGCCTGATCCTCCGTCCTATGACCAACATCTTCTTGATCGCCTGAATGCCTTGAAAAAATCATCTATCTCGCTCGACTCCTCAAAGTGATTGCACCAAGCCTCCCACATAACCGTCTTTTAACTTTTGCTAGACCTCCAGCTTTGCAAGAACCTTCGAAGCAAGTAGCCCCGGAGGATGCATTATCTGCTCGACTGCGCAGTCTTCGAAACGGCTCTTTATCACCATCTCCATCGTCGTCGCCAGCACCAAAATCATCACATGCAAACGCCGGCCCAGCAGAACCTACAGCAGCCTTGAGTGAAGACCCAGACCCACTGCATCAGCACACTGACATCAACGACCAAACGCTCGATGAGCTTCTAGCGGATCTGGGACCAGAAGATCAATGGACTTTGAATCCTGACGATCCGAAAGATATCCAAAAGCTTTTGAACGAGGCCAAGAATGCTTTACCCCGCGATGAAATCCTACCTGTCAAGGAGGCTGCCGACAAACCTGGGAATGATACTCGAAAGGTTGACAAGCAGTATCTAACTAGAGACCTCGACTTGTCGGCTTTTGCCTTGGATGACGGTGAGGAGTCTGGCAACAAATCTCGGGAAAGTGCCAACTTAGAAGAGGGATCACGCGAAGCGCAGGACATTGTCGCAAGGCTGCTTGATGAGGTGAACTTGGAGAGACAGAGTGAGCCTAAGGAGGAGCCAGATACACCTGCTGCAGAAGAGGAACCGAACAACAGAGGAAATTCAGAAGGAGCGCTCTCGCTACCATCTGCGCCTTCTGTGTTGCCAGAATTGGCCCCAGATACAGAACCAAGCAGGAAATCCCTTGACTTTGAATCTGATATAGCGGCTAGGATGGCTGCCCTCAAGGGTCTAGGATCTACGAATGAGCTGGGACTTCCTTCGGCTCCGACGTTCAAGCCGGCTGATAAGCCAACCAAAGAGGTAGTCAAGAAATTCACAGATGAGGAGATTGATAGCTGGTGTATCATCTGCCAAGATGATGCAACTGTTCAGTGTGATGGATGTGATGGAGATCTATATTGTGCAAATTGTTGGAAAGAGGGTCACATGGGGCCGGAAGTTGGGAGAGAGGAACGAAGTCATAGATGGAGCAAGTATAGGAAGCCGAAATAGGTGGGGAATTAATAACTCCAAACATATATATTCCGGCATCTACTATTTCATTTGGATGGACTCCATGATACAGATTTTGATAGCATCTATGGCGACAAAATGGGTATCTTTATAAAGCAAATGCAGCCAGCCATCTTTACCATCCCCCACATGCTTATTATTTCCCCGCCGAACTCCGTGCCAGTAGCAAAATTTAACATTCTTCAGGGCAATCCTACTGGAACCATCACATAGACTCAAGCTATCGTGATACCATCACCTTATTGAAGATTGCGACTCGTCATCTACGCAACAAGTCGAGTGCCCTCTGGAAAGCATCAACGACACTGGCGTCTGTTTCTGATTAGTGAATGGCTCTATTGTTAATTTCTTTGCAACTTACAATGCTGCTTCTTCTGTTCCAAAGACTCTTCAGCAAGTTCCACGTATCTCTCCCTGGTTTTAAGGCTAAGCTATGTCAGTGAGGCCCCCTTAACCGGTGATTCCAATACCAACCGTTTCATAGCTCTCATATCGTCACGGCCTGACGCAGCTTGAGACCACATACTGAAAAGCTGATTACTGTATTAGCGGAGGATTTAATGCTAGGGAAAGAACAAAATACCTGAGCATAGGCATCGAATTCGTGCAAAAGCTGATCTTCCGCTTGGCTCGCTTCTCCGATAGCTGCAGTGTACTGATCTTGGATTCCGTTGAAATCAAACGGTGGTAGGTCTGAATTGAGGTCCTCTGGTGCTGTTTTTGATTCATTCTTCTCGGCACCTGCCTTGACACGCTCCTCTTGTGGTTTACCCGCTTGATCGAGATCGGGAAGAGTTGACGGAACTTGGATCTCGGATTGCGCGGACTTCTCAGTCTTCATGGGACTCTTTAGACCGAGGCTATGCGCCGGTGACATGTCTCCCTGCTCTTGAGCTTTAGCTGGGCCATCTGGCACTCGGTTTCTCTTTCCTGGCGTGGCGCTATCAACAGCCATTTGTGAGAGGCGTTTCGGGAGGTGTTTGAGGGGTAGATGGCATGTGTAAATAACACAGAAAGGTTGAATGCCCGTGGCTATGGATGTCGAGAAAAAATTGCTACTGTGAGATTGTTACACTCATCGATCTATTTCAATCAACATCTCAAGAACAACTAGGTAGGTAGAATGGCGCGGTGTCACGTGGAGATTAGATTAGGAAATTACGCTAGTCTGTCGTGCGTGATGACTCGAGACGCAGCCTTGCGGCATTCACCGAAGTACCTCCTCTCATCTCTTATTCACAACACCATGAACGCTCTTTAAAGCCCACCCTCCTGCATCTTCATGAGAATCTTCGACATGCATATCTTTGCATATTACAGACCGATCAACCTCTTGTTCACCAAGTCGAGACAGTCATTTCACCGATAGAACCTGATACACAACCCCTCTTTTCGAAGCCTCGAGATGCAGTGCGACATATGCTTTCGAACCGGTGGAAATAAGCTACCGTTTTTGTGTCCCACAGATGCTCGCAACCAACTCTATGAATCTCGAGTCCAGAACGCTCAGATTCTCCTCGAAAAGGATGCCCTGGACCGAAAGATAACATCCCTTCTCTCACCGACGCCCAGGGACAACGAGAAAGCGCCGGAGGCAGCAACCGGCCGACAGAAGCTTGACGATATAAATTCTCAAAAAGACCAAGCTGTAGATAGAACACAGCAAATAATTGCGCATGCTGATGAACTTCGGGCAAAAGTCGAGCGAGCGAAGGAGGAGATAGCCAAGAAGCAGGCCGTCCTTGCTCGCAGAAAGTCAGAACTGGCCTCTGCATCGAATGGGACTGATGCAAGAAGGGGAAGACAAGTCGAAGAAGTAGAGAAGTCTACTCGTATGACGAAGTACAAGTGGAAAAAGGATCATACTAGTCTTGCCTCGTCAAGGACCTTGCTTTGCGGCGAGGCTGCGAAGCTGTACGGGCTACAGAGGATTAGAAAGAACGGCGGTTTAGAGAATTATATCATCGGGCGCGTTGGAGTTGTTGATCTAAGAGCAATGAACAGTAAGTCTTACCCTAATGTGTTGCAAAATTTCATCACTGACTCGTTTCCAAAGCTGCAAGTCCAGCCCAGATCTCTACAGCTTTGTCGCACATTGTGCATCTCTTGATGCTTGCAATGCACTATCTTGCTATTCGACTACCTGCGGAGATAACTTTGCCACATCGAGATTATCCTTTACCAACGATATTCCCTCTCGCCTCCTCTCACATGTACAAAGATGTACCTTTTCCGAGCAGTACGTCTGGACACTCTTCCAACGCCAGCCCGACAGCCTCACGACATGCTGAACAAGCGAACTTGCCACGTCCCCGACCTCTGTTTATCCAGAAGCCTCTTCCTATTCTTGCTACGGAAGATCCAGCTACCTATGGTCTTTTTATCGAAGGTGTGACACTTCTGGCATACGATATCGCATGGGTCTGCAAAAGTCAAGGGATTCCAGTGGGCGACGATACTAGTTTTGACGACATATGTAACATTGGTCGGAATATGTATAGCCTCCTTATAGGTTCTAGGCAAAGACCGGGACCGTCAAGTCGTGTACCATCTACACAATCTACCCCTTCAAAGGGAGGGAATAGAGATAGCAAGGTGGAAGAAAAGAAACCGAACCCAGAGCCACTGATGGGGAAATACTCTCATGGTACTGCCCAATCATTTTTAGGCAGTGCGGAAGGGACAGAGTTCATTCGGAGCTGGAAGCTACTGAGTCCAATGAAGCTGGCAGATAAGCTCAAAGCAAAACTTATGAACGAAGTGGCTAATGCTGAATGGGAGGTCTTAGATGAAGATTCTTGGGCGGTGGAAGATGAAATGGGCGACGACGGTGTCGTCGTGGGAGCCAGAAAGGAAGGGAACAGAGGAGTAGGCTTGGGCATGCAAAGTTTCATGAGCATGAAAACCGTGATGGATGTAGTGGAAATGGTTGGCGGTGAGGGTGACAGGAAACCGGGCACCAGTGGGTGGACAAAGCTGAAGCCTAGATAGATGGATGGATTGGATTGGAAGGTTGGGGACGGAGTTGGGCATTCAACAGGCGTTTGATAGAGGGATAGGCATACTAGATTGGGACATACAGATTGCTCACGAAGGCGTCAGCGAATTTCAATTTTTTTGGGAGACTTCTACAAGTCGTTCATGTGTCTTTGGTATTATTTCGTCGTGATACTGTATGAATAGGAAGACCCTCAACACGTATTGAGCTCACGTTCTCTCAGTCGCTGAGGCTGGCGAACAGAATCTTGACACACCATGGGCAAATTCAAAGGCCCAAATATGCCTCCCAAAAAATTCATTTGGACGGTGGCTAATATTTGCGTCAGAGTTGCTGATTGGGGCGCACGCAGCCAATTATCAAATACGCATGTCCAGATTGCAGTTACAATGCAGTGTTTCAGTCATCGCCAATATGGATGACTCGCGTGCTTTTGTCGTGTGGTCTGAATCAGAAGCGCCTTGCTCCGGCCAATTGTAAAATAATCGGATTTTTTCATACCAAAATTCAAAATAGTCACCCAGAATTTTTTCGCCTCTTTCAAAACAAATGCTCAGCGCTCGGCGCGTGGAAGCAGGCCCTTGCCGCCGAGACTTGGCCCAGCACTCTGGTCTCCCAGAGCGACGCATGCCTTGCTCGCGGTCGAAGGGGCGAAAGATCGCTGATCCGAAACCAAGGACAGACTTGGAGAGACTTGGAAACTGGGAACAAAAGCAAACATCACATGAAAAGATTTTCTTTGTGGTTTTCGGAGTGCTCCACCAACTCAACTACTCCCTGGCCACGAATTCTGCAGGTACGGATTTTCAGCTGCAGGTACGTGTCAGTATCTCATGCAACCACGAGAACGAACATCCCGAAAACAGGTCCGAGGTAGGCCTCCACAGCAGAATTTGAAAAGAGTCATGTACCGCGCCGAGGAAAACATCAATAGTGTTCAAGAGAGCCAAACTTCGGATTTCTCTGGTACTGTGGCGGTTGAGGGGGTTCCAGAACTTGTCCCCGGCAGCTACTACTGCTGGTTCCAAATCCTTTCAAGAGCCGCCCTCGGGAAGGATGATTATGCTCAACGGCAACATCCTTCAAAAATCCCATTATTCGGAATCTGAACCTTATTGATCCGAATCCATCAGATCTGAGGCTCCCCCACCAGAACCACGATAACGATTCAGGTGGTACAGGCGGGGTACAAAGGTACAATAGAAGCAAAGTTCTAGAACACTGCAGCATAAAAAGTCTGCACTATTTTATCCACCGTGGTAGTATGTTTTATGGAGCACAAAAGCCTGTTGTGCAAATTGATCTACACCCATTGGCCCACGACAAATAACGCAAAAAGCTAATCATGGTTCGGAAACACAGTCAGCGGAGTAATCGCGACTCTCGTGTCGTGGCCAGCTATTCTAGACTTTTTGATAGACACCGGTGCCCATAATAATTATCTTAGTACATAGACGTTTGATGGATGACAAGATCAGAGTGCGATCGGAAGTTTATTGGCCGTTGTTACTGTGAAGAAACAACGGGATTCAAAAGCTTGGCCTTGATCTCCGATCTCACTTCCCGCACAGTGCACTACTCAGCCGGGACTGCAATCCGGAAACTGGCGGCGTAGAAGGGTACCAAAGCAGCGAAATCAACTCGAGATTGTGCAATCTGAGTGGCCGGCGATTCAAAAATTGCCAATTTGATGTGGACTTCTTGCAATGTTCAGGGCAAGTCCCGACGGCTGGACCCCCAAGAGGCAGTGCAGTGCTCGCTGTCCTCCCGAGGTCTAACAAGTTGTAATAACATGTTCGCTCGTACGGCACCGCAGCGTGGCTCCAACGAGCAAGATGAAACGAAACCTTGGGTCTCACTTGCGGTCTGAGAGTGAGAGTGAGAGGGACAGCGAGAGTAGTCGTTGGTGTTGGTGTTGGTGTTGTCCCTGTTCTGCCTGAGCGCACCGCTGTCAGGTCCTGCTAAAAGTTGTTTGGATGGGTGCATTTACCCCTGGCCTAGCGTTCCAGAGTGCCCGGGGCCGCGGCCACTCAGCGTCCTTCGGCAGCTCTGCTGGCTTGGACTACCCATGGACTTGGCCAGGTACGCGTTTCTAGTGGGTCAAAGGCCCTCTAAAAGTCTGATTAGCTGGTCCATCTTAATTTTACCCCTGGCTCGGCTGGCTGCCCATCTCCCCCCCAATTTAACCCACCCATGCTGATCCACACACCCACATTGCATTCCCCTACTTTAACGATCCTTCCCGCCTCCTTTCGCTCTCTTGCTCTTTCATCGTAATCCAGAAGGACAAGGTCGCCGTCTTCACTCATTCAGTTCGATACACTCATTAATCACCACTTGAGCAATACATCGCTCACACGCTCCTTTACTCACGGCCTCCATTCCTAACGATTCACAAGCAAACCTCGCTATTTCAAACCCATTAAAACCTCGCAACATCGACATTATAATAAGTGTAAACATCTCATCCGACCATTTCGAAAATGCGTTACTCAACATCTGGTATGATTCTGGCTGCCATGAGCATTGGCGAAGCCGTGGCTGGACCAACTCACGCTCACCTCCACCGACATGCCCACGAGAAGAAAGGGTAAGAAGGCACTGGTCCTGTCGCGAGACCGGGTTACTAACGAGTCTACCATAGTGTTGACTACAAGACCATGGACTGGGACAATATGGGTGTCGACTGGGCGTCCGCCTACGCTGCAGGTCAAGCCTCGAAGACTGCTTCTGCTGCTCCCGCTGTTGCGACACCTGCGGTTGTCGCTGCCGTGAAGGCATCCCCCACTCCGGTTGCTGGATCCAGCCCTTCCGCTGCCGCGTCTTCTAGCTCTGGCTCCAGCTCCTCTTCCACCAACAACATTGTGGACTCGCTTCTCGGCGGTGTTATTGGAGCTGCCAACAAGCTGACTTCCTTCGGTTCTCCAGTATCACCATCTGGAGCTCTTGGAGACAACTACCGGGGCAACTATGGTAGCCCATATGGATCCAATGTTATCAAGGTCGACTCTGTTGGAGACCATGCATACACAAACACCTTCAAGAACACCCAGTCTAAGTCTATCATCGTCAACATCTGGAACAAGGTTGGCCCTGATATGCAGGTGCTCTCTGGATCCGCACTGGCTCCCAAGGACACCACCCTCACTTTCACCCTCGCCCCTGGTGCCTCTCAAGTCGTAGCTTTCCAAGAGAATTCTCAAATTGCCTGGGCCGAAGTCTGCAGTGAGACTACTCCTTCTGGCGCATTCAAGACAACCTGGGGAGAGGCCAACTTCGTCAAGTCTGGAAGTGGGTATGATGTTTCTGCCATCAACAATGCGAACAACAACTACGCCATGACGATTACCAGCAACGAGGCGCCTCAATGCACTAGCTCTAGAACCGAGAACTTCTGGTTGACCGACAGCAAGCCAATTGGTACCAGCGATGGTAGCTGTTTCATTGCCCAAAACACCGCAACCCTGCAGACAATTATGGGAGGAACTATTTGAGTGTTGGAATAAGAAATTTGGGTGTTTGTTTGTTGATACTCGACTTCTTTGGTACATAGTGTAATTTGCAATTTTGTTAAATATTTCTCAATGCGCCGAAACCGGCCTTGCCGTTGGAACATAAGTGAGTTGAGGAAAGGTACTTTGTTTGGGGCGAAGGGATTTCTGCTGAGCAAGTGCTTCAAAGGCGTTGCTGGTTCTTCATTGGCACTGGAAAGAAGTTGGATGCTTGGAATTCTTGCTTATTATTGTCAACGTATAGAGACAGTCGAAGTTGACCTGTCAGCGACTTCGCACTTGTAAATAAAATGTCTTGTTCATGACCACGGCTTCAGCTTGATTTGATGTGAGGTGGGTTAATCATAGTTAAGATTGTCCTTTCCAACACCAATTCACCATGTGGTCAAAGTTGTGACGGATCGCTTAAGCATCCAACATGAAGCTGTCGTGAGGCAGCGACGACCTTGCCGCCAACAAGCTTCTTTGTTCTCGGCATCATCAATCTGTCATCCAACACTCATTCCACGGCGCTGACTCCTGCATTCCTTCGACAGAGCGATTAAAAGCTCATTACGCTCATTACGACTCCAGCAACCTTCTCTCTATCCTATGCGCAACGGCCTATTGGAGATTTCTACCTATCTGCGCCCTTTCATGCTGTTACGAACATCGAAAACTTTGCCGACGCCGTGAATAGAACCACTCCTTTACACCAATACATCTCGAGCTGGCCTTTGAGCATTTCGTTTATTCATAATGAAGGTCGACCTCGTCGTTGCCAGCTCTGCCCTCCTCGTTGCACTTGCTGGAGCCAAAGGAGACTTGTGGTAGGTCACATTCATCTAGATATTTCAATCTCGGCGGTACCTTCAGGCCACCTGCGCTCACATAGAATGTCGAAAGAAGCCCACTCCTATCAAATATTCCCGGGAAACGTCGATGCTAATTTTATACTATTGCTAGTGACTTGGGACGTCAGGAGATCGAGGGAAATTGGTATTGTCAATCAGTCAAAGCCATCCAATACTCCAATGTCGGCTCTTCAGGCACATATAAGCAAATCACCAATATGGCTGCTGACGGCAGCTGCTCGTCCACCATGAAGCAATTCAGCGGCCCCCTTTCTCCGCTCGATGAAGAAGTGCGTTCAAACACAAACCAAAAAATCAAGTCTTTGGGATATTGACACTATTTTCTCAGGTCTCCCTCCACTTTCGCGGCCCCCTTCACTTGAAGCAGCTCGCTGTTTATACTCCTTCGGAGACACCAAAGCATAAACGTCATACTTCAGGATTACAAGGAAGAAGCCACGCGCATCAACACCAGCACCGACATCTGCACAAACACCGCCCTAAGGGGGTACGGCAAGATGAGGAAAAGCGCCAGATGGTTAGTACTTCCCATCCCACTTGACTGTTCGAATATATTCTCGAGTTTTTCTCCAGACTTTCCACACTCAACCCAAACGCGATCCCTAATCATCTGACCGCGGATTCATGCTTTCTGTTCCCGTCTGAATAGTTGCTGATCATTTCTGAAAGATTTCGGCTACGATTGATGGTCAGCTTGTTTCGTGGCAAAATAACTGGTTCGGAGACAAGACTGCTAGCCCTCCGGGAGCCTCCCCATCCACTGTCTGGGTGACTGCGACCATTGATGGGCAAGTCGTTTCGTGGGTCAATAACTGGTTTGGGTCGTCTGCCACTGCGGCAACTACAGCTCCCGCGTCCGCCACAGCTCCTATGAATAGCCCTGCTATTCCAGGTATGTCTTTCCAGAACTATGGCCGCGACTTGAAGTATAACTCGTATGACTAGTTCCGCCCCCGTCCACAACCACACCTGCCTCTGCCTCTCAAGAGCAACACGCCCACGAAAATTCTTTCTCCAAGCCCCCCACCTCCAGTTCCGGATCTGGTGACAGTGACATGTTTGAGCGAATTGGTTATTATAACTCGGGCAACCAGACCTTGGACAATCTTGTCTTCCTGGGGAACCATGGCGGCCAAGGATCAGGAGTTTTTGATCTGTAAGTTGTACTGATGCAATGTTGCTTTGAGGTATACCTCCTTTAACTTTACCATAGCAAATTCGGGGCATCCCTTTCGTATACCAATTGCGACGGCACTGGGGGTGCTGCTTCCCCGCAAATTCTTGCTGATCAACCTATTCCGTCAGATGCCGAGGTTGTTGTGATGCTTAAACAAGAGTGCCGTGGTGATAGCTGTGGATTCGTAAGGCCGGGCGCCGTCGCCCATCGTAAGAATACCTCAACCCCCCAGGAGGTATTTGCTAACACAGACAGATGCGTTTGATGGCGCAGACAAGATTTTCCTATTCGAGTTCTCAATGCCCAGGGATGGCACTTCTGGATTTAATGCCGATATGCCTGCTATCGTAAGTAATTTCACCACCTAGTTACAGGGTTTCCGGAAGTGTCTCGCGCTGAGCAGAAAGCGGCACTTGTTTTTAATGTTCTTCTCCGGCTAGCGCATTCGAAATAAGTGACGCTATTTTCCCTTTTTTCTCCCGTAGCGCGAGTAAAGGTCTCTTGCTAATATTCTTTAGTGGATGCTCAATGCTCAGATTCCACGCACACTTCAGTACGGCGATGCCGAGTGTTCCTGCTGGCAATCCGGTTGTGGAGAGTTTGATATTGTCGAAGCACTTCATTCTGGGTCCACCTTATTAAAGTCTACCCTTCACGCAAACCAACAGGCTGGCGACTCTGATTATATCGACCGACCTACCTCTGGCACGATGAAACTCGCTGTTGTCTTCACAGCCGCCAATTCATCAATCCATCTACAGGTTTTACCAGACAACATCGAATTTTCGCAGCGAATTAGTGCGGATGAGGTTGCCCATATGTGTACCGAAACTCCTGATGGAAGTGTTTCTCATTTTCATGTGTCCTGAATTTGGATGATGCTGTCTTTGGATGAAGTGGCAAATTGTCTCGTCTTTGGACTGCACTGGGTAGGAGAACCAACGAGTTGGGGGCAAAGGGCGACTGCACTTCTATGCGGCCATTCACCGCATAGTTTTGATGGAGCAAGGATAGGGGATACAATTAGAGACCGCTTCCTTAAGTCCAATTTGTCTCACGTTACTAAAACAAAAAGTTTGTCTTTGAACCAAAAAATTCGGTTTGCATTAAGTGATCTCGATGTGGATAGTCGCACCTCGTGGTTTTGATCTAATCTCAAGAAGATGCATTTTTTATGCCGCGCTACGCTATTCTCCTCTCTCGTTTTTGATGCGAAATATCCCCCTTCAAACTAAATTGCATTTATTCTTTTCGAGTGGTTTGGGTTTAAAGTCTGCAAATGTTGCATTTTATCGAAGATGAAGTTCGAGACTGCCACCGATGAGCGGATATAATATTCTCGAGGTCCCTTGAGCACAACTTTGATCGGACGAGTTTGCTGGGACAAGTCGAGCCCTTTTAGTGCTTTGTTCCGGGGTCCGCCGGCGACGGTATTGCTGGGAAAGCAGGGCTTGCATCATCGACACCTCGTTACTTCTCGAAATAGATTTACCACTATTGACTGAATTGCGACATCGCTGTCGATTTGAGACATAAAGTTTCAATGCCGCTTTCAGGATAGCCCGACCGCTGAAAGCATAAGAGGTTGATTTAGACTACATGAGTAACAGATTAAGTAATTGTAGGACACGAATGAGAAGTTCAGGGTAAGCTCCTAAAGATTGATAAGCAGTCACTAATGCAATTCGCGCAGATTTCGGCGACATTCAAATCTGCAGCCTTGCTTATAAAGGGTCATCCACCATACCCATTGCGGCTCGGATCTGGGGCCTATTGGCGTCTGACGCTCGCTCGAGGCTTCATTCACGACCCCCGCGTATTACCTATGACTTTGCTGAAGAGCCGCCACTCTTCTACTACCTTTGTAAGCTGACGAGTTCTCATTCGGGGACTTTATTGTGTTGCCATCGCTCTCGTTTGTATTCTGCCTCTTACGTAGTAGATCATGCAGTCGCGGCAAGGACCTGACCTCTAGTGATCCAGCTAAAATATTCCGCAATGTGGGGAGAAGAGGCGAGCGACTATATAAGTATTCTGCTTTACCTCTTCATTCGAATTGTCTTCATTCAAACTCGTATCTCCGGACTTTCTATTCCTTTTCTAAAAGTTCTTTGCTGAATCACAAACTTGATATTCCAAGTCGGGCCCATTCTAAGCTGCACAAAATTTCTCGAGCTCAAAGCAAGATTCCAAATGGCGACTAAGAAAGTTCTCGTCGTATTCGGTGCGACTGGAGTACAAGGAGGCTCGGTCGTGAAAGCTTTTCTTGGAGATTCAACATTAAGAGAAAGTTGGACGGTGAGAGGAGTGACCCGTGACGTCTCAAAGCCTTCCGCCAAAGCTCTGGAGGCTCAAGGAGCTGAGACTATCGCTGTATGTTCTGCATTTCCGAAAGATTACTAGAGTGGTTCCCATGCTGATGTGGGGAATTAAGGCGGATCTGAACAATGAGAATTCTCTAAAAGTTGCCATCAAAGGTGCATACGCGGTTTACGCAGTGACCAACTACTGGGAAAGCCGGAGCGCAGATGTTGAGATGAAGCAGGGGAAAGCTATGGCCGATGCAGCAAAGGTTTGCAGGTTATCTGAGTGTGATATGAATTGTGACTGATCTCTAATACAGGAAGCCGGAGTCCAGCATTTTGTATGGTCCTCTCTGCCGAACGTCACTGAGCGTAGGTAGAAATTTCCCTTTTTAAAGACCCCACCTGACGTTCTCCAGTTTCCGAAGGCGTTCTCAAGCATGTCACCCATTTTGACTCAAAAGCTCACGTTGAGGCTTATATTCGTTCGATCGGTCTTCCCGCATCATTCTTTATGCCCGGATTCTACATGTCTAACCTCCCCGGTGGCATGCTACGCCAACTTCCTCCCAACAACGATTGGGCACTCAGCCTCCCTATTCCAACTAGTTCTTTAATCCCTCTCCTCGACACTGCTGATGATACCGGGAAATTCGTCAAGGGCATTTTGCTAAACCGCGAGAAATCACTTAGCAAGAGGATCCTAGGGGCTACAGATTATTACAGCATCGACGACATAATCAAGAAATTCAAGGAGACATTTCCACAAGCTGGAAAGAATGCGAAGGCTATTGAGCTTCCACATGAGGTTTTCAAAGGAAACTTGGCCAAGGCTGGAACTCCGGAAGAGAGTCAGGAAGAGTTGTTGCAGAATATGAGACTATTGAACGAGGTGAGTCTAGGAATTGTTCCCCTATGAATGAGCGAGACTGACATGCATTCAAAGTTTGGGTACTATGGAGGCGCAGGCCTGGCGGAGAGTCATGAGATTCTGGTCGATAAACTCACCACTTGGGAAGAATTCATGAAGAAGGCCAAGCCATTTGCGGAACTACAGTAAAGCCTCGAATTTCCTAATGGAATGCTCGATTCAGGCTTTTGCATTTAGTAATTATGGAATGCAATCAACCTTTAAGTTCATAGCCTCTAGGTTCCCTATTCTTCAGTCAATTCCCACCTGCCTTCTGGAAAGAAAAGGAAACACTCCTTTTTTGAACAGTTTATGACTTATAGTTCGTGATATCTGATCGTGATATCTGATCGTGATATCCCATTTTTTATTATAAGAGCCTCGGCTGCAGTGTTATATATCGCACGTCTTATGAAGCATTGAAGTCCGCTTTCTCATACCAGCTTTACTTCCTGCGATCAAACTCATGCGCGCTGAGCTCTGTAGGGAATTGTACCGGGTGTGAGCCCGTTTCAACCGGCAACTCGGTTTGCACTGCCAATGGATTTCCTTGCAACTCCTGGAGGTGTTGCTGAGTCGGCAGTACAGCAACCCCCTTCTCATCCTCCCTCGCCGACTTCTTCACCAAACGCCGGCGGTACAACATGTAAGTAGCAAATGCCAGTAACAACACAACACATGCTACTCCGACCCCGATTCCAATCTTCGCACCCGTTGCCAGGCCTTGTGATGACGCTTGAGGAGACGGATTCGCAGTCGGTGTATAGGTAGGAGTTTGAGGTGTCGAGGTTGAAGTTGGACTTGATGAAATTTGCGAAGTAGAGGACAATTCCAAACCAATTGTTGCGGCAATTCGCGTACCCTGATGTCTTGTACAGCAAGTAGTGTTCGAGCCGCCGCAGCACCACGAGCCATCGCCGCAATCAGTTACCGCAACGTTTCCAGAAGGGTCTCCGCCTTCCTAGCTATTATTAGAATGATAGCTTCGATTTCTGAGATTGTAGTACCTACATCGTGATTCGTACAAAGATTTTTCAAACACAAAGGACTCTGCCAAGTCTTGTCGGTACAACTGCTCCTCCAATATAATGGTACGCCGTTCAGGTTATTCAAACAAAGTCCATTTGGCTGGCAAACATCATTTGCAACTTTGCCAGGAGCCACTGCCGACCAATTGGTCCCACAGCATTGAGATACGACACCTGCAATTTGGTTGCAAGGCTGAAAGGCTTGGGCAGCATCGCTGTCACTTATTTGGGAGCCATCCGGGTTAAAGCACGTCGCCCGAATCATCGAGGACCAACATAGGAATAGCCAAAATTTGAATTGAGAGATAGGATTCATGATAAAGAATCAATGGTGTAAAGGGATGTAAAATTGGCAGAGAAGAACTTTACCTTGGTTAATTCATATCCCTGTAACCAACATGTTGGTGACCTGTTGGTGGAAGGATCAAACAAGTAAGGAGCATGTTGGTTCTAGCTGACCCTTGTACGAGGAAGACTATATGGTTACAGTAGCGTTGCATCAATCCTCTCATGCATGCAAGCTTCTCCATACGGCTTGGAACGGCAAGGCTGAAGCTGTCGGTCTTTTGATTTGTTGACATGGTCAGAAGTAAGCGCTGATGAACACGGAGGAGGCGCTTATATTATGGCACACACGTGATGACGATTAGATTTCTATCTTATGTTGTGACTATGGACTTAGCTACTTAGCTATCTAGACATCGATGGAACAAGTAATCAAAGTTGAACTCAAGAATAAACGCGAGAACAAGTCTTCGTGTGCAGTATGGTTATGATCATGATTATGCTGATCTGCCTTGGGTTGTCAACTGACATGCCGAGGTTCATGGACTTCCATTGCCTGTGGCTCTTAACCACCAGGCGTAATTTGCACACCCGAACTATCTCTGCCTGTTGACATGCTTATAAAATTCCAATAAATTCATAAAGGCAAAGTTTTGCAACAGCATCTCCCATTTTTGACATTTGATTTTTGTGTTGCTCCTCACGCCGAACCCCGCAAAGTTTGCGAGCGGGATCGGTGGATCCTTCTCGGCATCGGCCTCTTTTGCCTCTCGCTGTCAGGCACGTCGAGCATCGCGACCAACATCAATCCGACCACGACGGCCGCGACCCCCTTCGATAAGCTCTGTAGAGAGCGAGCCGAGTGCTAGAAGTTGAGAGGTGTCAGGTACTTAATAGAATGGCGACTGTGTCGCCGCCAAAGCCTTGGGAAAGAGGCGGAGCGGCTGGCGCAAGCACTGGTATGTGATTCTTGACGGCTCAGACCTGTTGTCGTTCGAACAAACAATGCTGACTTGAGATGGATCTTACAGCACTATCGACATCGACAGGCGCAGCGACAGGTACTTCAGCATCGAATGCTCCATCGTCTGCTACGACATCCTCGTCCTCAACTGCCCCGGCAATACCAGAACGTCCTTCAACCCTCCAGTCTGCTGTGAACAGGAACGCCTCGGCTTACTCTCCTTACGGCGCAACTGGAGCTGGAGCTATGGGTTCCCCTTATGGCGGAATAGGTTCGACGTACTCGTCTCCTTATTCACGGATGGGAGGCATGGGCTATGGTGGATATGGTGGTGGCATGTACGGTGGTATGGGTGGTATGGGCGGGATGGGAGGATATGGCTCTATGTATGGTGGTGGTATGGGTGGCATGTATGGCGGAATGGGAGGGATGCCGAATCCAAATGATCCAAATAGCTTGACCCAAGGCTTCACGCAGAGCACCCAAGCTACCTTTCAAATCATTGAGAGTATCGTTGGTGCTTTCGGGGGCTTCGCACAGATGCTCGAGAGCACTTATATGGCTACACATTCCAGCTTTTTTGGTAAGTTAAATATGCACGATCTTTTGTACACAGGCTAACGGTCACAGCAATGGTATCCGTTGCAGAACAGTTTGGCAATCTTAGAAATACTCTAGGTTCGATATTAGGCATTTTCACCATCCTCCGCTGGCTACGAACTCTATTTGCAAAGATTACCGGGCGGCCACCGCCAGCAGATGCTACAGCACTTACACCAAGCGCTTTCGCCTCATTCGAAGGTCGTAAAGTTATGCCAGACGGAACGCCAGCCCAACAACCACGCCCAAGCAAGAAGCCCTTCCTGTTCTTCCTCGCGGCTGCCTTTGGATTGCCATACCTAATGGGTAAGCTTATCAGAGCGCTTGCAGCGTCACAAGAAGAAGAAGAGAAGCGCCGACTAGCTGCTTCAGGCCAGATTGGACCAGATGGGCAACCCATTGCTCCAATGGACCCTACCAACTTGGAGTTTTGCCGCGCGAAGTATGATTTCACTCCTGAGAGTGGAGCTGCCGTTCAAGGCGTGGATCTGGCTGTGAAGAAGGGCGACTTAGTCGCTGTACTAAGCAAGAGTGACCCAATGGGTAACCCAAGCGAATGGTGGAGGTGTAGAGCAAGAGATGGAAGAATGGGATACTTGCCAGGAGTGTACCTCGAAGATGCTAGACGGCCGGGGCAAGCCGTCGCACAAATCAAGAGTGCGAGTCAAAGTGGCACCCGCACAAATAGTATGACTAGTCAGACTGCGAAGGCGCCGGCGGTGGCTGGGAAGGCTAGAGATATGAGCGTGGAGAGCTTTCAGAAGAGCCAGTTTTATTCATAGGGTGTCTTTCTTTGATTACGGTTCTGGGAGCGGTGTTTCGGAAGAAAGGGGATTTACATGACTGGACTGGGCAAGTCAGATGTTGTATATAGGCGTTTGTATTGACACTCGTCCTAAGTACATAATTTTTGCAAACGCGGGCTCAGCTTAAGCCGGTATCCAGGCAATACGGTCCATTCCAATTCGAGGTTTGTATTTCTGGCGAGACTTTGTTGTATCCCCTTCGTAAATATATTTCTTTACTTGTCTGCTCGGAAGTTGTTGTTGAATTGCGTTCACAATTTTGGCCGACTAGCATAGCTTGCTAGTCCCCCCAATTTCTTCACTGGCAATTTAATACATTTCCAAAGCCGACAAGTAGGTGGCAGGGTTTTCGAAACAATCTTTGCTATACATGAGCTTTAAGAGGTCTGTAGATGTTTTGATTTGTGCGAGTACTCAAGGATTTGATAGCTGTAGTGAAAATTCCTAGAGGGTTGCAATTCGCGAAGAGTTGGGAGATGTAGCTTCGTATGGACTGGAGGAGATACATGGTGATATGGCTGAATTAAAACGGTAAAGAGAAGACTATTGAGGACGTTGGGTCACAGCTGGAGGTTCTGATGATGTTGAGTTAGACGAACCACTGCGCCATTACTGGAACTTTGCGGCAATAAAAATGATATGACAATGATGTAAGGTTATAACATGGAAGTCACGATAAATTTGGAGACTCAAAGACTATCTTGACTCACAGCCCTGCCTAATAAATGGATGGCTGTACTTGCCACATTGGGCCAGAAGGCGGTACATTAGCGTTGCGCAAGTCATTTTCAGGGTTGAGGTGGACACGAGCGCCCTGAAACCATTCGCCCATTCGCCAATCCAGCGCTGGGTGGCGCCCTCCACGCCCTGTTGTCTACGAGCCGAGACTGCTGTAACAGCCCGAAGAAAGTTTTAGAATTCGAAAGCCGTTATGAAATGAGAAGACTCATTTCAACTGAGAATAAAAGGCACCGGGTGATCTTCTAATTGGGGTTCATCAGCAAAGCATTGGATTTTTCAATTTCACTTAATATTTTCCACCCGAAAATGCCAGAATCAACGACCCCATCCCCCAGACCCAACCCCATAATTCTCCGCTCCGCAAGAGACACCGATGCACCTCAAATCGCACATCTAGGCTCAACAGTCTTCAGCACCACATTCGGATACTCCCTCCCAGCATCCGACCTCTCCGACTACATTTCCTCAGCTTACTCACTAGCATCCATCAGCAACGACATCGCCAATCCTAATACTACCATTATCGTAGCACGCCCAGAAGGAAATGAGGAATTGGTCGTAGGCTTTGCACAGCTTACCGAGGGAACGCATGAGGAGTGTGTGGAGGGAGAGAAACCGGTGGAATTGCAGAGGTTGTATGTTAGTACGGAGTGGGCGGGGAAGGGTGTGGGGAGATTGTTGGTTGAGAGGGTAGTAGAGTTAGCGAAGGAAAGGGGGAAGAGGACGCTTTGGCTTGGTGTTGTGAGTTTTTTCAGTTCTTCTCTTGAGGTGGGACTTTGGGACATGCTGACTGTGGATTTTGTAGTGGGAGGAGAATTTGAAGGCGCAAGCTGTGTATAGAAAACTGGGCTTTGAAAAGGTGGGAGACCATGATTTTGTGATGGGAAGTTGCGTCCAGACGGATTGGATTATGAGCCAAAGTTTGTAGAGGAAGGTATTTCGCGGTGGTCTGGAGAAGAGGGTGCAGGACTAGCGAATTATAGATAGATACCGGGGATGAATTTAGAACGGGAGTTTGGGGGAGTTCATAGAAGTTCAGCACAGATACCATCTGATTGATGGATGGACAATTACTAGATCGCCAACGAACGATGTCGACATCATTAATTGTACCACTCGTTGAAGATGAATCTGTGATGACCTGTATTATATTACTCTACCTCCTGCTCTTTCTTATTGCTCTCAATTTTCATGTCCTAAGGACGGTTTGACGGTAAAGGAAGACCAGATCGAGGCCAGTGATAACAAAACGCTGCCAAAATTCATGGCAAGCTTGAGCTCTACAATGCCAAAGGACGCCGTCCAACTCCACCCTATGCCAATGGATATCTATTATTTACAATTCTTCTCACTACCTCCTTCCCTCTGCAGCTCTCAAAGCGGCCGCAGATGACATTGTCAATCCAGCTCTTTCTTGCATACCTGCAAGGGCGGAGGTAACAGGTGTTTGAGTCCCGGTCCCCGGGGCTGGAGTGTTGCTTCTCGTTGCTGGCGCACTCCTGTTATGGGCCATATGGCTTTGAACGAGATGACCAACAGAAAGGGCACTGCACAGAGATAATTCTCCTGCGAGAACACCTGCCGCAATAATTCGGGCTAATTTTCGGGCATTGTCACCTGGATTGGTAGGATGCGATCCACGTACTCCAAGAAGATCGAGCATGGCGCTCTGTGGTTCAAGGATAGTACCACCACCCAGTGTTCCAACCTCAATAGAGGGCATGGAAACGCTGATTTGAAGATTCCCGTGCAGGCTGAGCAAGCATAATTAGTAAGGGATCGTAACGTTAGGGCCTGGTAAAACTTACTTCTTCATCAAGGTGATACAGTTACTGCTCTCAACGTTCTGTGCTGGATCTTGACCGGTGGCCAAGAAAATGGCACTAACAATATTCGAGGCGTGGGCATTGAAGCCACCAATGCTTCCGGCCATAGCGCTTCCAACCAAGTTCTTGGCAATGTTTAACTCTACCATTGTATCCACACTGGTCTTGAGCACCTCTTTCACTGTCTTTGCAGGAATGATAGCCTCGGCAACGACACTCTTGCCTCGGCCATCAATCCAGTTGATTGCAGCGGGCTTCTTGTCAGTGCAGTAGTTACCAGAGACAGAAATGATGTTCATGTCACCGAAACCACTTTCTGACATGACATTCAAGGCATGCTCAACACCTTTGGAGATCATGTTCATTCCCATGGCATCACCTGTAGTGGTCTTGAAACGAGGATAGAGATTCGTGCCTGCCAATGCGGTCTTCAGGGATTGCAGCCTGGCGAATCTACTGGTGGAGTTGAAAGCCTTTTTCATTGTCTCCTGACCAATCTCGGAGTCCAACCATACCTTCGCCGCACCAGCTCGTTCAAGTGTCTCGAAAGCAACAATAGGACCCCTCGTCATGCCGTCACCTGTTAAAACAGTAACTGCGCCGCCGCCAGCGTTGATGGCCTTAGCACCACGACTGGTACTTGCAACAAGAACACCTTCCGTGGTAGCCATAGGTAAGAAAAAGCTCTGACCATCGACAATAATTGGTCCGGCAAGACCAAGTGGTAGCGGCAAGTATCCAATAACATTTTCGCAACAAGCGCCCAATACACGATCATAGTTGTAGTCCTTGTAGGGCAGCAGAGAGGTTTCGAGGAGACTAGTTGTTTCAGCAGTGGCGGGTGTTCGAGAAATGAAAGACCTTCGAATTTTGACAGCTCGGGTGGCATCCTTCAGGATTCTTTCGAGATTGTGGCCGGGAATTTTACCTGCTAATGTCGCTTCAACTAGCTCTCGATCGGTAAGCTCAGGTGCTCGCTTTTGTCGAAGTATTTGATCAATCTCTTCTTGGGTTCGACGCAAACCAGACTGCTGGCTATCTGTTTGAGTGCGACGCATGGTGAGGACCTCTGCCTCGTCGTCTGTGGTTGCTGGAGTTGGAGGAGCCAAAATATTATTGGCTGTTGGATCGACAGCTGGTAGTAAGCGAGGTACAGAATTTGAATTATTAAACCTCTCGGCTGATGCAAGCTCGGTTGCATCGACGGGATGGTGAGGAGTTAGCTGCAAAGGTTCTTTGATGCTCCATCTCGCAGCATTGAACAGGTATCCATTGAGAACCACACTCAACGCAAGAGCAACGACAATCCATTTCGACAGTATCGGGTCTTCTAAACTTTTGAGTACCCCATCCACAACGCGACCCCCCATACCATAATCGCTGTAATCATCTTCATCTTCGAGAGCAGACTTGTCCTTGCGACTCTTGGATGGCTTGGCATAATGAACCGAGGGATATTCCAGCTCATACTTGATTGGCGTGAGGATGGTAACCACGGTTGATCGGTCATGAGATTTGGCAGATTGGAAAATGGCATCGAGGCCGTTCGAGGCAACTTTGAACGGATCCATAGGAGGCGAGTTTATAACTCCGTGAAGTCCGTTTCCGGCAATCCCGCTCACTGTAGGAGGCGCCACGTTGTTTTTCCCACCTCGGAACGGAATGGTGCAGATGTTCAAAATGTTGATAATGATGAATCCGGAAACCATGATCACCTTGAACTTTGGGATACTGCTGTCTCGCGCTTTTCTTCCGAAGATATCGCTGCTCCCGGTCGCGTCAGCTCTTGGCCAATCTTCAGCTTGAGCTACATTTTCGGCCACCCGTCGGTTGATACCATCATCTTCCAAAGCTTGACGTAAGGAAACATGTCGTTTGATTCGGTTAAATTCCAACTTGATACTTAAGATGGCAGTGTAGAAGGTGAACAGTAGAAGGCAGTCAAATACCAGGATCCAGGCAGCAAGGAAACAAAAATGTTGTAGTCCTCCTTGGACACCCGAAAAGGCACCAACTGTCAAGAGAGATATCTCAATGGCGTAGTCGCGAACGATTTGATACCCCCTTTCCTTAATTGCCACGTGCACAGCGTATCCAATCGACGTAGGTGAGATTTTTTTCTCGGCGTCCTCGTTGCCTTTGTTCTGTGGTTGCGGCCTGCGATTGTTTATAGAAGCAGACAATACAGCTTTGGTTAAGAAAATTGCCTTGTCGAACCCAATAATGACCACCAAGAATGGTAGACCTTCAGAAAGGAGCACCATATTTATTGGTACCCCCATTTTCGTCGTTACGTAGAGTCCGAAGAGAAAGGCGAATACCGATGAGAAGAGGGTAGTTGCAAAGAGCCAGAAATTAGAGCCCATTCTGCGCATAGATGCGAAAAGTGAGACAAAGGTAAGATGCATGCACACGTAGCCCAAAACCATAATGACAATATCCAGAGTCTTGGCGTTCTTGACCAAATCAACAAACTCGGTCCAGGCATTTACAGCCCAGCTTCTCACGCTGAGTTCCGAATCCTGGACCTTTGCTGCTTTCATCAGCCACATCTTCTGCTCCTTGAGGGGTTCTGCTTCCAATCCATTGCGAGCTCTTTCATCTTCTAGCTTAATGCTGGAGTTTGGGAGCTCTTGAGCCCCGGCCAGAAATTCGGGAGCTTGATTGTAAGGAACTGAGTATGCTAGAGCGCTATCCTGCGATATTGGGGATAGAGGATTCGAGGTCGAAGGTAAAGGCGTAACGGAAAGGTTCCGAGGCACAGGTACGGCGCCCGGCAGGGGGGCAGTTTGTGGAGAATTGGCAGCCAATGAATCAGGAAAGACGAAGGTCAAGAGGGCGAGGTGGTCTGCATCCTGTTGGATTGGATATTGGGTATCGGTTGCTTCCCATTTCCACCCCGTTTCGGCACCAACCCTCAATTGACGGCTGCCAGCAGTCAAAGAGTTCCAATCTGATCTTCCACCGCCCGCAGATTTGACCACGTCAAATAAGCTACTTTCGAGTAGACCAATATAAGTTGTGCTGGCTAAGAAGGCAACGATGACGATTGTGTGTATTGGGTGAAGACAAGCACGGTATGAGATAGCCTGTAGAAGCGGCGTGATTTTGTTGTTCAGCCATACCGGGCGAGAAGGAGTCTTGGACGTGTCGGATAGCGTCCCGCGGGTAACAAGTAAAGGCATGATTGAGGTTCGTGGGAAGTTCGTGGAAGGCTTGTCGATATGTTAAATTGCCATCAACGGCGGCTGAACAAACGGCGACCGAATGGGGGTTTCTAAATTGATTTCGTTTCTGTACAATAGGTACTGTCAGCTTTCACATATCAGAATACGTAAGTAAGAACCGGAGGCCGAGTTCAATTTGGCAAAAATGCACAACACCGAGCATTCCCGATCAATCGCGGAGTGGATGGCTGCCTCTGGCGAATGACTCTGGCTTACGTTACACCAGCCGCAGCAGATGTCGCATTTGGGATCCAGGCACACAGTGAAAGCACAAAAGTACGTACCTTATGATCCTGATGTTGTGGGAGACGGTGGTTTGGGTTGGACCTCAATGCGGTGAGGACTCGAGGAGAGCAGGGGATTGAGCAGAGACTTGTGGTGTTGAAATCCAGAGGCAAGAGTCAAACTGTCGAGGAGGGGATTCGACAGCGCCGCAGTGATCAGTGTGATCAATGTGATCAATTCAATGTTGAAGAAAAAGGAGGAAGCAGGAATGAGGTTGGGTCCAACAGCGGGCAAATGGTTGGCGGGTGGCCTGCAAGTGGAAGTCTCATTAAGTTTTGATTTCGCTTGTCTTAGCGGACATGGATCCGATAAAGGGGTACGCCGAGCGTGACGTTGATCCGCTGCAGTGCGCCTCTGGCTTGAAAGAATCTGTACCTCGAGTTGTGGAAAAGCTTGGTATTGTTCTTTGCCTCCTTTCACATTTCTCTTTCCAAAAAGACATCTCCAGCCAGGCTGATATTCCATATACTCTTTATATCCCCGGATCAAGATTTGGCATTGTTGAGACCAGCTCACCGACACTAGGTAGCAGGCAATGGCGGTGAAATTTTAGCTTGCCACCGACAACCGTTTGTGGTGTGGTTAGACAGCAGATCGGTTTTCTAGAAGGCTTTGACTGGCAAGAACCTGCAAAAATATTGAATACGCACAGGTACGCCATACTATCGAAATGTAGTCCAAGGAAACCAACAAAATGAGGCATTCGAGACATTCAGAGAGATTCCAATTCGTCTGATCTGATCTGACCCGAGCATGGTCAATTTTCTCCCAGATCGATATCTTTCTATTTTATCTTGTTTTATCCAAAAAACCTCAAACTCCTACAACTAGGCATTTTCCTCAGTAGGTAACTGGCGGCGACTGCCAATGGGAAGGATTCCCTCCGGAGAAAAGTTCTCTGGCGCCGCAGGATGCTTGCTTCCCCGCCTCGTTTGATAAGGAGCTTCCAACAGCTTGCCTGATATGATATGATCATCATACCTTATGACGCCGTGCAAACGAACAAACTCATAATTTTAACTGAATTCCGTCGTAACAGTAAATAACAGCAATCTTGCATCCAGAATAGCTCAATTTACCACGGACAATTGTTCTTTTATGCTTGGCTTTTAGTTTTGGACCCTGCATCTACATCCAATAGCGCCCTACGAAGCTAACCCCTCATTGTGCTGCCTACCCGATTCAACATCACCGCCTTCCATTACACAAAAATAATGACAGCAAACACCGCCTTCAAACCTGCCCTACTCATCGTAGACGTCCAAGAAGACTTCTGCCCTCCAGTAAGCACCCCCAGATTCTCCCCCAAAAGAAAAACAAAATCTTAACAACAATAGCATGGCTCCCTAGCTGTCCCCTCCGGCCGCGACATAATCCCCACCATCAACAAACTACTCCAGCTCCCCTTCATCCTCAAAATCGCCACAAAGGACTGGCACCCGGCCGATCACATCTCCTTCGCATCCAACCACTCCAACAAAAACCCCTTCGTGGACTTCACCACCGTCATCAACCCCTCCAACCCCGCCGAAACATACGAGACGCGCCTATGGCCCGATCACTGCATCCAAGGCACGCATGGCGCGGAATTGATACCGGAGCTGGATTTGGAAAAGGTGGATAAAGTGGTGGAGAAGGGACAGAGGAAAGAGGTGGAGATGTATAGTGCTTTTTATGACCCATTGGAAAAGCCTAGGTGCAGCGACAGTGGTTTGGCAGAGGTGCTGAGGGAGAAAGGTGTTAGTGATGTTTACGTTGTGGGGTTGGCGTTTGATTATTGCGTTAAGGCTACGGCGATGGATGCTGCAAAAGAGGGATTCAAGACGTGGGTTATTAAAGAGGGGACGAGGGCTGTGGATGCGGGGCACTGGGATGCTGTTGTTGGGGATTTGAGGGCGAAAGGAGTTCAGGTTGTGGGTTTGGATGGAGAGGAGGTGAAAAGAGTTGGGTCCGCTGCTTGATTTGGGGCGTTGTTTGCTTGTTATTGGTATACCCTCGGATGGAGTTGGATTTGGATGATAGGAGAATCGCATTTCGAGACCTAAAAGGGTAACGCATTTCTTATGTATCTGTGGGACTGCTATTGTTGGATATGCGCAAGCAGTCAGTAGTTTGTACTCTAAGCTATTCATGGGGAAATCAAATTCGTTACGAACTGGACAGAATATTGCTTCAAGGGAATTGTTTTTTTGGGAAGTGGTTGGTCAAAAGGAACAGTTGTAGAGTCAAATCGGCCTCGATAATTTTTTCATTCTCCTATCACCATCTCTGCATCTTCTCATCAACCTCATTCGTTTCTGCGTCTCATGCAATCATTCCATGCCTCTTTCCTGAGCAGATATCAAACCCTCCGCTCAAACACCTGATTTTAAGCCGAAACAAGCTCGTCATAAACTTCATAACCTTATATGCACCGCCCAAAAACGCTCAAAAAGACCTCCACTTCCCCAAAGAATAAATAATACAGTGGAGGGCAGAATAGAATGAAGCGAAACATGGTCAGCCGGTCTACCAATCAAATATGCGAGCCCACGATTCCCGCTTCCTGATATTGTCCCAGACCATTCTGGAACATCCAAAATCACCGGATAAATGGGGTATTGAAAATGCAAGACCAAACGCGAACCCCAAATGACAATTAAGATGTCCCAAACGAAAGCCAACCCGCTAGAACGAAATCCCAATCGCTTCCAGCTATTAAATAATACGCAAAATAGCTTGCTCAGAGACTCCGTATTTCCTTTTCATCATCGAAAGACTCGTCTGTTGTATCGCTATCTGGACTTTCGGGTTGCTGCACCGCAATCGAAGGCTCGAGTTTTGCGTCTGGGAGAGTGACAGCTACTGGTGTAGAGTTGGAACTGTCCTCCCTCTTTCTCGATTTCGTGTCTTGGCTGCTCGTCCTATCTCTGGATCCTTCGAGTGAACTTGAGAGAGTAGGGGTGTTGGCCTGGCTCCCACCACGCTGACCATGATAGTGGATAACTTGAGGCGGGGCTTGCCCGGCTTGAGTTCCCAGAAGGTGCTGGGGATATGGATGGAGGTCCCTTGAGGATGTCGAAAATGTAGAAACAATTGGTTGCTGATATTCATTGTTACCATTGCTGGGGTTGGGGGCGTGGGCGAAAGCTTGATTATGCTCGGCTTGAGTTGGAGTGCCAGAGTCTGCTGCAACGGGACTGAGTAACTGATCGCTTACTTGACCCGTCAAGCTATTTAAGCCTCCTTGGATGTCTCGCAGTAGTCGAACGTATTCCTCAGGAACCAATCCACTCTCTTGTGTTCTAGGATCCATAGCAACTAACCAACCTTGCCCGTGCCGGTACGACACCCAAATTACTTGCCCTTCCACTAGTGGTAATTCGTTTTCGTTCTCCCGCTGGAAGTCGAAAAGAGCTACTGCCTTGCCATGCATTTCCTCGTCTGGTGATGCGATCGTGAACTGATAGTCTCGGGAATATCTAGATTCGTCATGCCGTGTCATACCGGGCGAAGATGCGGAGCTGGAAGCATCCGATTCCGATCGATAATCCTGACCCGTCTCATCGGTATAAGATCTGCTAGGTAATGTGCCAGCGAAATGTGAATCTCTCTGCCCGGGTACATTGTATGGAGCCAGCGTTGAATGCCGGGCTTGCTCTGGAGGATATGTCACAATTTCACCACCTGGGCCGTCCGCCTCATCCCCTTGATTAACATAGTACCTCTCGCTGCCATTTTCTCCGGTTCCGACGAAATACCCTCTGTCGTGATCGTAATTCTCTTGGCTGAGCATACTAGCTGTACGCTCTCCATCTCCACGGTTTCTGCCTCTACCTCGTCCATGCCCACCTCCGAGTCCTGCAGCAGATGATTTATGTTTTCTATGACGAGAACTCACCACCACCGGGCTTTGAAGGTCCTCGTCCTCGCTCCACGGCGGGCCATCTCCAAAATGGATAGGAGCCAATTGCTCCCCTTTCAAAAGTCCATCGCCTCCCCAAGGACCGGGTCCCCAGCTACCTCTGCTGTCCCATGAAGTGGGAGGGTCCGACAACCGTTTCTGCGATTCACTAGCAGGGGTAGAAAGACCTGAAGGCGGTTGGGAAGGCTCTGGAGGTGGGCCATAGTGCATGGGATGTAACGTAGGGTATGCGAAATCTCGAACAAGTGTATATGGAAGACTTGAATGGAACACGGGAAATATATGGGATGGCGGCCGTGATCTTGAGGGCGCCGAGTAATTCGAGTATTGTGAGAGTCTGTTCCTTGCGGCTTGCGAATTGGGCCGTTGGAGGGTTGACCGCCGACTAGATGGTGAAGTGATTAGCGGAGGTAATGGTGGATGGTTCGGATTTGAAGATGGTGAGGAGATTGGCGATGGAGAGGTAGCTGGCGACGATGCTGTGTCCAACGTTGGAGACATGACGGCTGTCATTTTGAAGGGTGGATTGTCGCAGCCTGTCCCAAGAACGTTCTGTGTGGAATATGTTTGTTTGTTCGGATATGCCAAAGCTGGCGACAGCTTGGCCAGCAAGCCTCAGATCGCACCAAAAATGTAGGGCCAGCTGGCGCAAGAGCAAATATTGAGGATCAATGTCTGCTGGCGCGACTCCCTCAACACCCACGGCAGTGTAGCTCTCGAATTGTGCCAACAGTGATTGTTGTTTGGTGAATGTTGGGATGAGTAAGGAATGTTTGGATTCGATGGTTGATGCGACGAGGAGGGAGGTAGATATTGGCGCCACAGACGCGCAGTGGGACTTGGAGATTGCTTTGGTTTGGGTTTGGGGGTTGAAGTTGAAGAAAGATACGGCGGGGATCTTTCAACAGATCAGATCTCTGCAATCTTCAACAGGGAGCACCGCCTATCTGGCTTATAACCACCGCCCAATATTATTGTACGCACCAATGTCGCCGGGCAGGCTGAAGGTCGGGCAATGATCGACCTGCCAGAAGATACACCACGAGGACTCGCGCTCAGATCGCTGGCTAGCAGAGTCGAGTGGTTGACTCGCCGGCGCAAAGAGGGCGACTGGTAAGCGCGAGACTTTTGTAACGCCTCGAGGTCTCAATACTGACCAGGCCCAGGACCAGGGCAGGCAACGCAGCACGGCGCAACCCCGCAGGCGCAGAGCTGAGAGGGCGACAGAGGGCGATGTTTTGTGAATTTGTATATTGTATGACTTTAGCTGTCAGTAAGTGAGAGTGCTGCACACGTGACAGTGAGACTGAGAGGGAGAGGGATTGGTATGATCCTGCCAGATTTGTGGTGGTGGGAGAGGATGCTTGGTGGCAGGTGCTGGGCTGGGTGCTGGGCTGATAGAGAGATTTCTGGAAAGCTTTGGGGAACAACCGTGAACGGCATGGCAAGGCAGGGAGCCATGGCCAAGACCCAAATCTATTTACGGAGTAGCGAGAACAAAACCCCTGTGCTTATTTTCTTAGCTGTTTCATGTAAGTGCTCCGCTCAGATTGGGCCAATAGATGGAGATGCTACTTCATGCTCCGCTTTTCGTTTTGCTCCGAAGTTGAGTGTTATGGGCCTATGGCTGCCGACAAAGACACGTTCGACTTATAGTTACATCACATGCAATAATGGGATGAATGACTTTGCAAGGGCAGCATCATTATTGGAGATTATTCCCCCGCATCCGCTGCTGCACCGATTCACGGAATATATTGAACTGGAGGCTGCATGCGGTTGAGACACGAAGAGTTCCCGCCCCCACTAAAGAACAAAGACTTGCGAAAGGAATATAGACAGTGATGAACATTCCAACGTTGATGGAAAGGATGACTGGAATGAAGCAGTTTCAATGATAAAGCAGACTATTAATGTCATTAATGTCCTAACATTATTGCGGGGAAATGATGATCAAATTCAAGTTCCGATGGTGCAATATCAATCCATGATTCTGACCGTGAAAGTAGGACCTCCACCAAAACCGTGAAGAGTGAGCATGAAATGTTAGGAGTCTAACTGTAATAACTAGAACACAATCTTGTTTTAAAATGTTAGATGTCTAATAAGACGACTTTTCTCTCTCTTTCAAGTTCAGTCGACGGTCACATACTGCGTGGTTGAGCTTCAATGGCCCGCCGTATCTAGCACCATTTATCGAAATTTTAGCCGCATCCCGATTTCAAGTAAACTGTTTTTGTGCGCGAAGCTTGACTTCACCAATCTCCCAACCTCACGGCAATAACGAAAGCTATGGCTTGAAACTTGGTACGTATATCCATATCTATTATTCCATCCTCTTTCGGGCCTACACAATGATGAATCTTTATATTGGAGCTGTCTTATCCTCGTGATGACAAAATCTTATTTTACGCAACTTATTTTCTGAACCCTCTCGATCAAACCCTCTAACGCATATGAACCTTGCTCTTGGTCATGAAGCTGACTTCGCAAAAGGAAATTGACTGGATGGCTGCGATGTTCTTGTGGTGGTAGAGCTTCTCATTCTCCCACACCCTCTTAATCTCTACAACTTGCCACGTTACCACCATGGCGCAAGTGCAGGCACACTCTGAGGGGGTAAATGGGAGTACATCGAATGGCGTACGAGAGGATCCTGGAGGGTTCAAGCTCAAGTTCTGCACAGTATGTGCGAGTAATAACAATCGGTAAGGCACCCTCAGATTTGCTCGCAATCACCTACTGACTTGAGTGGCTCAAGATCCATGGAATCGCATCTTCGACTTGCTGCGGCTCATTACCCCGTCATCTCCTTCGGTACAGGTTCCCTTGTCCGCCTTCCTGGCCCTTCCATCACTCAACCAAATGTCTACCAGTTTAACAAAACATCTTACGATAGCATGTACAAGGAGCTTGAGGCCAAGGATCCGCGTTTGTATCGGGCAAATGGGATTCTGAACATGTTAGGACGGAACAGAGATGTCAAATGGGGCCCAGAGAGATGGCAGGACTGGCAAGTTGGCGTGCCCAGGTTAGAGCACAACAAAGACCGCGGTAGTGAGGGAGTAGAGGGAGGCGTGGTAGATATTGTCATTACTTGTGAAGAAAGATGCTGGGACGCAGTCGTGGATGACCTACTCAACAGAGGATCTCCACTGAACCGACCCGTTCATGTCATCAACGTCGACATCAAAGACAACCATGAGGAGGCCTTGATTGGCGGGAGAGGTATCCTGGACCTGGCAGACTCTCTCAACAAAGCCGCGGCAGAGGCCAGAGAGCTAAATCCCACCGGGTTTGACAGCGGAAATGCTGCTAGTCGGGCTAGCTTTGATGAGCGGGTTCCCGAGATAATCGGAGAGTGGCAGGAGAGGTGGCCCAACCTTCCAGCCACTTGGACATTGGCTTGGTTTTAATTGAAAGTTTCGAGAGTTGCATACTGGCGTATATTAGGACGGCGTTTAGGACCGGAATACCCCATTGCAGGTTTCACGAGGATGCCGGAGGACAGTTGTACAACTCAGCATAAAGCACAATGTCCGAGGCAAATGAAGCATAGCCTCAACAGCTTAGAGTCAGTGATGGCTCCTCTGACGCAATTCGGAAATCAAGAAGTGAGTTAGCGAAATAGCAAGATTTAGATAGTGCTTTTCTAAATTTGTTGTCCCCATTTTGAGTGTATCACAACTGTCTGGGCCGTGCTCGCATAGGGCTACTGATAGAATTCCAGGTGTATGTCTGCCACGCGTGGGCGAGGAGAGATCCCGGGAGATTGGTCTCGGAAGGGACCCACGCGCCAAATTCTTCCAGAAGCCTCATTTGAGCAAGGCAAGGTTGAGCAGGCAAAACCCAGACCGGAGGCATGCAGCGTGCCAGCACACCACCAGATCTCATGCTGACACGGATCTACTAAACAGACAGATCTCGTTAAACAATGATCGATCATAATATGGAATAATAATAATCGCTGTCCGGGTGTCTCATAGACCGGGAACTTTGGATCTTGATGTCTGTGGCTGGCCGTTTTTATGACCCCTAACCTTAATGCTTGTCCAAGTCTGGCCAATCACCCCTGGAACGGCTTCTCCCCATTTGGGCAAGCACCAAAAGTCTTTACCCCTGATGCATGTCTCGTGAGTCGTGCGAGCTGGAAGATGCCAAAAATGGGTGTGGGCGACATTATCATTGATGCTGTAGCAAGCGTATTGCATGCGTACCGGTATGGACCAACATGGAGAAACAGAAAATTGCATCTTGGGTATTTCTCCCCCACAACAATCCCAATCGCAGTCTTTAGTATTTGTCCCCTTCTACAACCATCCGCAATTCGCTGTAGACTCTCTGTTTCTGTTTCGCATCTGCTTTTAAATCTTCGCGAGATCTTAGGTTGACTACGGCCTCTTATCGATACCTACTTCGAATCCCTGCTACTGCTTGACGGGTGTAATTTACGCGCCTCGACCATCAAAGGGGGCGCGAGAGAAAATTCCCTACTACTGTGCCCTCGCCCAGTTCACAACCTTCTCGCCGATTGCCCATATCTATAATTCCTTCCTTCCCACGGCCGCGTTTTTCTTGACTGTGCAGCATCGCACGAGTCGTTCGGTCCTTACCTCCTGCAGTCTCAGCCTAGGTCTACCCAGAATCCTTCCGAGTCTCTTCACCGCGCTACCTCCGACGACGTTGAAGCGAACCGCTGCCGCCTTTTCGCTTTGACAACCCTGCCAACCCTCGACGTTTCAAGCATTTCTCGGAGGGACTTGGTTGCAAATTGAGGCAATCGTGGGTGCTGCAGTGAAAAGCATCTTTGCAGGACGATTTATCCACGTGTGCTAGCAGATGAGTTGAGGCTGCGATCGCGCTCGATAATACGCGGATTGCGCAGGACAACTCCCGTTAGTCCAAGGGGTCAGCCACATATTTTAACGGCGTCTACAATGAACGGTCGCAATGGCCCGCTATCACCGGTCTCTGTAGGAGGCAGCGAATGGTCCGGCATCTCGAAATACCAGAATTCCGACTCCCCCTATTCTCCCGCCGCCAACAATCGAGGGCAGCTTGCTTCACCGCCCATATCGAGCGGCTCCAGTACAATGAACGGAGGAGGCTTTCCTCCAAGAGGTTCTTCGGGTGGCAGTCCAGGCGGCCCATCACCCCCAAGCTCAATCGCGCGATCGAGCATAGGTACTGGTTTATACGCGCAGAGCGAGAGTGGCAGGAGTATCAAGGACTCGCAGTTCGAGGCTACACTTTCAGAACATTACGTTGCCCTTAAGAGATATTTGGCTGCATCCTTGCGAGACGAGAAGGGCAATCCCCGGCCCAACAGAGCGCGAGACAAACTATTAAGGCTATCTTCTGTCCAGTTCCAGGAACTGAGCACTGATGTCTTTGACGAACTCTTGCGGAGACAGCAGGGCGCGAGGAAAGGTCCAAATGGCGGGCCACCACCAGGAGGAGCTCCTCCTCCATATTTACTACCCAAAGATTCCTTCCATCCGAAACGAAACCAAGCGAGACAAAAGCTCTCGACGTTACCGCCCCCTAGATTCCGGGATCTCGCCACAGATGTATTCTACGAGTTGGAAAGGAGGTTTCCTCGGTTTGCCGCGGGTGATATAAGTCGAATGGGCAGCCCTGCTTCTGCTAGAGGACCCCCGAGTCGTAATGGTACACCTGTCAACGGGGCTCCACGAATGCGCAGACCCTCAGACGCAAGTTCTATGGCTGGCTACTCGATGAGAGCCGAATCTCGAAATGGGCCGCGACCTCCAATGAATGGAGGACTTGGCATTCCACCGTCACCAGGGATACCACCTAATGATTACGGCCGACCCACACCCAAAACCTTTCAAAGTAATACGATAGTTCCGAATAAAAGTACCATGGTAGAAGATGATGAGACTGGGGGTGAAGATAATGATGATGACGATGGAGACGCGTTTGGATTAGAAAGTGCAGCACGGAGAGAAAGCAAAAAGAGCACTCAAGGATCAGAGGTAAACTTGAGATTGACATTTTCAATGAAAGCGCTAACAATACGTCTAGACTGACAAAAAGCTCATTGAGGATTACCAATCACAAGTCGCAGAATTAAGAGAAAAGCTGGATGCTATGGAGGACAATCTCAAACAAAAGGATGATGAATTGAATAATGCTCTGGATGGCGAGAGGGATCGATCAACCGCAGTGAACGTGGAGAAGAAGGAATGGTCGGATTTGAGGATGTCTTTAGAGAGTAAGCTAACAGACGCGCAAAATCTGAATGAGTCTCTGCAGTCAGAATTGGAAAGGGTACGCGCAGACCAGGCCAACACAGAGAGAGAACTGCGAACAGAGATCGAAGATATCAAGTCATCTGGAGGTAGAGGATTCGGTGGTAGCGCGGACCTGGAAGCCGAAAACGAGGAGCTCCGAGCAGAACTCAGTGAGCAGCAGCGTATTACAGACGAAGTTCGGCGTGAAGCCCAGGAGTTCCTCAAAGAAATGCGGTTACTCTCAGAACGAAGCAGCTCGTCCTATGAACGAGAGTCTCAAATGTCAGAAACCATCAACAGATTGGAGGCTGAAGTCAAGGATTGGAGGAATCGGTATGCCCGGACGAAAACACAATTGCGCAGTCTACGAGCTTCTTCCATCGGCCTCACAATCCAGACAAATGCCGGCAAATATACCAAGGATAGCGGCTTCACTCAATCAAATGGAATGGTCAAGGATGTTCATGTCACGAAGTTCCAGATCTCCATTGACGAAATCCTACGAGTTGCCCGAAGTGAAGATCCTTCCAGGGTGATTGAATTCATGAAGGCCGTGGTTTTGAACGTCAGGAGGATCACCCAAGATATCGATGAAGCCAAATCCACCGGCGGCGACTTGACTCCACAACAGTCAAAGTTGAAGTCGAGAGTCTCGGCAACTGCGAATAACTTGATCACTGCCGCAAAGAATTTTGCTTCAGCCAACGGGCTTTCTCCAGTTTCTATACTTGATGCTGCAGCATCCCATTTGACAGCTGCGGTAGTCGAGCTTGTACGGACAGTCAAGATTCGACCTACACCTGCTGGTGAGCTCGACGATGACGATGATGGAAATCTCGAGCCAGTCGACTCCACGGGATTTTTCCCAGTCCGCGATCCAAGACAAGAAAATAATCCTCCGCCATTCCAAGGTCTTCGCAATGGTCGTGCAAGCGAGGACTCGTCCATGTACAGTCCACTCAATTCTCCGCGAGAGTCGGCCAGCGTGCGTCCCAGAAGCTCTAGAGGTACCACACTTGGGAATGGGACCTACATGAATGGAAACAGCAACAAGAACCTTCCACCGGCGCCTATGGGTTTCGGTTTTGGCATCAGAACTCAAGATACTGATGTCGAAGAGTTGAAGGTAACCCACTCCCCTCTTTGACTGTAGATGTCATACGACTAACGTAATCAGATTTACCTTGAGGACCAAACAGCCATGCTGGTTCAGAACATCCAATCACTGGTTTCCTCGATCCGCTCGGAAGCAGGCATCAGCGATATTTCTTCCCAAATTACTGCCATTGCAGACAATGTTGGCAAAGTGGTCTCCTCAACCGATGCAGCTATGTCATCAACAGGAAACAGTCCATTGAGGACGCAAGCCGAACCAATCTTGAAGAAGTTGTCAAATTGCAGACAACGATTAATAGACGCCGGCGAGAAGGGTCGCAACATCGCAGATAAGGGGCGAAACAACGACGAAGGCGAGCGTAGTTGGAGATCATGGACCCAATCGCTGCCACCAATAGCTTTCGAGATCGCTCGGGAGACCAAAGAATTGGTACTGAGGGTGGATGTGATAGACGGGGATCGACGAGGCGACGACGATTTTTCATGACACAAGCATCATTGACCCCTATAACATGGGATACATGTTTCTTTGTTTTGCATAGCGTCTAATTTTTTTAACGTAAACGGAGTACAAGGGCATCTTTTGGATGCGACCGCGCAGCATTTTTCTATACCCTCGGATCTTTCTCGAGAGGCAGTGGAGCAATGGGAAATAGAGCATGAGTACGAAGGATCAATGGCGACGAATTCCCAGATTAGGTAATGGCGTATTATGAATCGAGGTGGCATGTGTATATCAAAACCGCCGTCTGCTTTTCCCTCCAGTTTCTTCCTCTCACTTGTACTGACCTTGTCTTGGAGATGGGTCGTTTTGTACGGAATAAGCTTGTGTAATTAGTCTTCTTGTACCTAGGTACTCTACATAGGGCGGGGGCATGACGCGGATGTGGGAATGTCGAATATGAACGATTCTCAAACACATGGTGTTCCCTGCAATGCTCTCTCTCTCTCTCTCTCTCTTTCTCATTTTTCACGGTTTAATTAACAGACCGCTTTGAACTAACAAATGGGTAAGCTACTGCGCTCCTGGATGTTCGAAGCGGCCCGGTAATCTTCAAACTAACCTCAAACTAGGCTTTTTCGGTAGACCGAGTTTCCAATATTTCTCAGGATAACTCGAGTTCGTTCCAGACCCTCCTCCGACTCCTTGTCACGCGATGCCCTCGCCGTCCTGCCTAGGCCCAATCCCCTGAATCCGCCTCCTCAAATCCTCCCCTGTAACCTTCAGTCCCGCCTCCCTTGCCAGTCGTTCAGCCTCAGCGACTTGGTGCTTTTGGAGCCTAACCGCCTCTGCATACTCCTCTCCACCCAATTCTTCGTATGTTGGCCGCGGTGCTCCTTGCGACTCATATAGCCCGAGATTTTGGATGCGCATGGTAGTTTCCCACTGCTCTTTCGCGTTCCCAGTATCACGGTACTCATCTTTATTTGCATTGGCGTCTTCAGTTCCCGAGGATTTGGTTACATAGCGTAAAATTGCGCTTCTGTTCTTGAAATCGACGAAAAGACCACTCTCGACTTCTTTCCCAAACCGTAACGTACCAGCTGCGGTATCGAGGCTGATCATGTTTGCAGACAGAGACTGGGGACGTATGGGACGTAGGATCTGGAGGGTGGGTTCGAGTTGGAAGAGGCCGTGTGAAGCGCCGAGTCTGGAGATTTCGGGAGGCTCGTCGTTGGCTGTTTTTTCAAGTATCCAGGGGAATGGCATCCAGATCGCGAAAGTCACCGACCTGTTAGGAGGAGAAATGTGGATTTTAGTTTGGGTGCGAGTACTGAGGCAAAGCCAGACGCGGAAAGTGTTGTGGAGGTTGCTGAGTAGATTAGTTCTAGGTCTGGATTTTGCAAGTTGAGGCATCTCCCTGCGGAAATTTTGTTGGGTTTCGTATAGGGAGGGTTAAGGAGGCCGAGATATTGGGCGTAGAGGGTAGGAGAAGTGGCATTTGGCTGTTTTACGTCTGTGAAGAATTAGGATCTCAGTTTTGGTTCTCTTCCCGCTCGGGATTTTCGAGACAAAGTGGTGGTAGAAGTTAAGTTGGCTTGAGTTCGTTTTGAATTGGCATTGGAATTCAGAGTTGAATCGTACTTACCCGTGCCAAAGCGTTCGAATTTTCCACCGTTGAAGATAAGACTCATCTGTGTCGGTAGATTGATCTTGTTAACTCGTCAGTGGGATTGTTTTCGGTCGTAGATTTTGACCTTCTCACTAAATAATGACTCAAAGTCTCTTTGCAGTTGTCCAAAATGTATGTCGCTGTCTTCATCAGGCGCACATCGCCTCAAAATTCCACGGGCTAATCGCTCCGACGTTCGCTCATCCTGAACTCCCAAAGGGCCACCAGCCAACCTCCCATCCTGTCGTAGAGTTAACAATAGCGTGATGAGGCTCAATGATTCTTCGCGAGGTATAGAACAAAAATTGTACGGCTTCGTAGAACTCAAAATTTTGTTCGCGTGATCCCGAAGCTCTTCTTGAGTTGTGCTCCCGTATGGAACACTCGGAGGGTGAACGAGAGTGAGAACGTCAAGAAGATCTTCGACTTGACTTCCCTTGGCTGTTTGGTCATTGCCTTCTCGTAAGGCAACAGGGATGGCGAGGCTCCTGAGCAATCGTCCCATATCGGATAATATTAGATCGCTGTCGCCCTCGCGGGGTGTTGTATAATTTCCAAACCAGTCGCATCCCAGACGGGAAAAACCGCCCGATGCCAGCAATCCCATAGCTCGGATAAAGGCAGCCCCATCAATCTTGTCCGGCGATAGCTCAGGGAAAGGGAAGTAGGCATGAAAACGAAAGCATCGCCACAAGATTCGGATACTTCTAGTCAATAACGTTGAAACCAACGGCTTGTTGAAGTGGGATTGTAGGAAAGATGCCAGTTCTTTCTCCGTCCAGTCTAAAAGAGTGTCAGCACTGATGCAAGACAAGGCATTTTCCAAACTCACATCGTTCATGGTCAGCTGCATTTATTGTCCCGTATTGCTTGAACACCCGCTTGAGTTCGGACTGAGAATTGCGCGACACGGGCCCGAACTCGCTGATTCCTTTGAATAATTCTACCTTTAAGCCATCCAAAACCGATTCTGTCGCCTATAAGCCAATGAGGGCGACATTCTTGGCTGTGGGGTACATTCAGACGAAATTGCTTGCCTTTTGTAGCATTCCGTAGCCATACTCGACAGGGACGGTCCGCCAAAGCAATAATTGCATCTCCTAGTCCATTTGCCAGAGACGATAACATAATTGAGAATGCTCTATCACACTCGGGGCATGCCTTGGAGTATTTTAGAGCTAACGGATCCCTAAGTGTGGCAGGCTTCGAAGAAATGGAAGGGACCCTCCACCGGCGGAACAGTCTCCGACGCAAGCAGATCGCGTGATGAATACAAATTTTGATTGTCGTAGTATATCTAAATTTTCAAGTCTCGGAGGACTTATACTGAAATCGGCCAAAATGAGCAAGATCTATCAAGGTCGCGGCAAAGACAGCTGGAGATTTTACGACGTAGATTTGCTCTGACAGTACTTGACGTTGACTTGAGTCTTTTGGGATTGGAAGGAAGGTTGGGGAGATTGAAGAGGAAATTTGGTACAATGATACAACGATTGGAAGTTACGGAGAGAAGAAGAGAACGCCGTGATCGAGGTGGGGTTGTCAAACCCTTAGCCTCATCCGGACTAGTACTGTACATGATATCTATCACTTCCAATTTCTGCCGCACTTCGTTTCCAAATTCATTTGATTTTTGATTAAACATGATTTTCTGACCCTCAGCTAAATGGAGAACATTTATGGAATGCCCTAATAAAATAAAACATCTTTTAATATTCTTTCGGATACCACAGAACAGAGACAAGAAGGCATAATATCCATCATTGTCTTCATTGCTTAAGCTGTTCATTCTCAAAGAACTGTCACTAAGAAACACAACAGCTTTCGTCTATAGAACAAAGCCCAAGCAAGACAGAAGCTCTCAAACTAGAGAACAACAATGCAACAATGGATACAAAGGCTCCAGCTCCCCCCTCATCAGCCAAATCACAATCCAGAAGTCAAATCAATTCCCACTATATGACCAGCACACTCAAACCAAAACCAGACCCCTACATCGAAAATACACAATCCGAAATGCCATCCTATAGAGAAGCTGCTTTCGGTGCTTCAAATAGCACCGCAGGAAAATACATCTCGGGAAACAGAACTTCGAGCTCAAGTTCGAAGTCTACCAACAATGGCTCCAGCAACCCACGTGTACAGGAAATCACTCGCGCTGTCGAGAAAAGTCCGTTGAAACGCGGCTCTTCAAATGATGATGCATGTTCGAAAAAGTTGAAAAGATGAGAGATCGCTGGGAATGGCCAAAGCGGTACAGAAGAGTACGGTAGTGCCAATGTAAGATTACGCTGTTCCATTTGAATAATTGAATCTAATTCTCTGATTATCCTTTCTCTATATATTGAGTAGTATCTCTAACTGAGATCCAATGTGATTTAAAAGTTCCCCAAATTGCCGGCAAAAAAAATGTTCTCAACTGTCCCCTTTTCTTGTGGGCCCGGAGAGGGACGTAGCCAGTCTTCTGGTAAAGCAAGGCTTCTGACCTTTAACCATCTAAGTAAAATGCAAAATTCTAGGAATCACAAAAACGAAATATTTAGCGTTTCATCGATCTCGAGGGGGGTATGTCATTGCGGGGTGCCTGCCGCTCTCATCGTTGAATTCATACTTGTCATTACCTTTAAGGTATTCATGCCAGCTGCGCGTTTGATCTTGATAGAATGGATCTTTATCGAAAGAACTCCATCTCTTGAATTGGATGTCGTACTTCTCGTCGTTGCTCAACTTGCCAGCTGCCCAGGAACGAAAGTAGTCAACAAAGCGCTGTTTGCTTCCGAGAAAACGCGATGCCATAAAGCCTCTGGCTATTTTACGTTGCTCAAAATCTCCATATCGAGTGGCGAACCCGGCATCGTACGCTTCTTTGAATTCATCATAATCAGCTTCAAACCCCACATTCTGAGCAGCCTCGAAGCGCATTGTAAATTTCTGGGTGTCTGACAGAGGTCTCCACGAGATATCCATGCCATTCAGACCGCACATGGGACCTATCCTATGTTGTGTTGGAGAGTTCTTATCTTTATCACAGGGGACGTCTGCTACTTTGCAGAACCCATCATCGAGCATTGGATCTAAGACTTGTCGGTAGAGTTCCTGGTGAGAGCCATCTAGAATGCGTAAGCGTTACATGGAGCCCATTTTAACGTCTCTAAAATATCAACAGAAAACTTTAAAGAGGTTGCGTACTGTTTGGGATTGCTCTCGTCAATTCCTTCCCGTTTCCCACAAACATGGCGATATTTCCGAAAGGCTGCCCCTTCAATCCCTCAAGGAGGGGGAAAGTGTAACACCAAGGCGAGTAGAGAAGGGTATTGGGGCCCACGAGCTTGAAAGCAGCTGGGTGTGCCACAATCTGGCACCCATGGTTTTCGAAGAGTGCCCTCCGTTCGGCAGTCATCGACGGATCTTGCATCACAATATTACCTAACACTAGTCAGTATAATTCGCATTGAATCCTGATTGCGGAAATAAGTTATTCAACTCTGCAAGCAGGTAGATAGTTTCACTCCGAGCAAACATTGAGGGAGGAATGTTTGATATCTCACTTACGTAACAGTCCTGGATAAGCTCTGGCAAGTTGTGCCACAATCTGTGAGAAGACAACGAATTGCTGGATGGAATACATAGAATTGTCTCCCATACCAAGGGTTACAACATTTGTAATAGGGCTGTTTTTGCGGTCTTGAATAACCAGATCTATAATAGCAGCTAGTTGCGCAGGATATTGGGTCGCTAACCATTTGCGCTTAAATCCAAGAATGGCTTGCTCGTCTTCTGGCAGATCATTCATAGACTCCTCATCAAGAGTATCGATTGGCTTAATGGTTTCCAGAAACGCAAATTTCTCTGATCGATACCCCTGTTCAATCGCGTTTCGAATGGCCACTTCTCGGGTCGCGACTCCAGCGTTGGCATCCTCTGTCCTAGTAATTGCACTTTGTCCAAATCCAGACAATCCGGACAAGTATTGCCATAATCTCCATATCACGAACGCCGCTGCGAGAATTATTAAGACCAGTATTTCAATAGACATGGCTTATATTCGAAAACTTCATTTATGAATGTTAACGGTTAGTTCTCGTACCTCCTTGGGCAGGGGTGATTTCGTAGTACATACATTCAATTTTCTGGACAAAGGCGCTGGCTGAATGCAGAGATTGACAACAAACACTAAATCGGTAAGCTGGTTATTTAAAAAAGGTCAAATTCTGTCCGCATCCAAATTCGACAAAGAGATATGACCTGACGGACTGAGTAATTGTTGTACAGTGGAATAGATGCACGGCAAAACCTGGTGAATACCCCATAAGAATTAACAATTACTTTCACTCAGTAGAACTTTTCCATTACTTTATTCACGATACTCTTGTCAAGGTAAAAATACACCTTTCGCTTTCTAAAGTAGTTGCCCCTCATGGGTTGCACCTGGTATCTTCTGCGCTGCCTCGCCAAAATTTCAAAATTTAAGCGAGATGGCAAAGCACCCCCCTTTTTGGGTCTGCAACTCATGCTTTGAATAAAGGATGGTGAAGTAGGATCTCCACTGCCACACAAAACCTTTACAAAGCATATACAGAGGTCAAAATTATACTAAAACCGATTCATAGATTCTGAAGTTGATGGGGAAAAAAAAAATTGGTTCAGATGGCACGTTGACTGGAAGAGAAACCACGCTTGACTTCAAATTTGACTCGGCAGTTTCTCAACATTGTCTTTGAAAATGAATTTAAACGCAATTATCTCCCAGCTTGAAAGGTGTTGAATACCCGGTGCTCCTTGTACGAAGGCTAACGGTTGCCAGGCTTATTCGTAAGTGACAGTTACTGTACCGCCTGAAACCGTTGTAGATGTGAGTACCTGGTTGTTTTCCTCCAAGTAGATGATAGTTGCCCCATCGCCACCTGGTGTAACAGTTGCTCCGTTTACAACAGCGCTTGATCCAGTGAAGGTAACCGTTCCAAAATTCGCAAAAGGAACTTCACTCCCACCAGAGAGAAAATCCTCAACAATCCACTCGGCGCTGGCTCCAGGCAAGGGAGAGCTCTGGCCTGAGAAAGTGTGAGATACTGTTTGTCCACCGCTCGAAAGTGTCGTAACGCCACTGTTGCTGCCGGTTTTTGTTGCTGTGACAGTGACAACAGATCCAGCAGTCACAGAAATGCCCGAGTATCCAACCAGCGCAGCTGGAAGGTACTCATACCATGCCTCGTACTCATAGGCACCATTCTGAACACACCAAAGGACACCAGTCTGAATGAGGTCAGAATTGGAATAGCCATCGATTCCCACCCATGCAGCGCCGCAATACTCCGTCCTGGTGCTGCCACCAGACGGAACACTGGGCCTGGGAACAGTGAAAGTACCAGAAACCTTGGTTACACCTGACGTGACAATAGCGGCACCAGCCCAATTCGAAGACTGCACAGCTGCTGTGCCATTAATATCGGCACTGGCTACACTGCCTGGCGAGGGTATGAATGTGTGGGTAGAACGGATAGCATTTCTAGCGCGAATGGCATCCCTTGCCTCCTGCTTGAGAGCAGCCATAGGCTTCGCGAGGGCCGCATTGGCCACCAGAAGGACATTCGCGGTTGAAAGAAGAAGCTTCATCTTGAATGGCTCCAGATGAAATGGTGGGTTGAGATAAGTGAAGGTGTGGGGTGGACAATATATACAGGAAGCTCACGAATGTTGATGATAACTCGACAGTAGAGTATCTAATTAATGGACTTGTGTTGAGTACTCACTCATTTAAAGCGGGTTCTGTAGGGTTCTTATATACTTGAAATATTCTTGGCACGCAGTCTTTCTCCGTCTGCGCTGGAGCCGTAATTGCTACACCATTCCCTGATAGAGGAGCTGAGGAGCCTGAGATGGCAAGCGAAATAGGAATGTGTGATTTGCTTCTTGAAGGCGGACGGGATGTATCTGGATCTAAACATGCTTTTCCAAAGCCTACCATTGACCACTCAATCGAGGCAGAAGGACCTGCATATTATTGGAAATGGAACTGTTGCCGTGAGAATTGAAGGTGTCCTGTTTTGCAACCTGCCTAATTAAGAGATCGTCTCCGGTGAGAGCGCACTGCACCTGACCATATGCAAGTATTGAGGCATGTCTCAACTGGCACGCTGTCAAATGTGCAGATAGGAACACAATAGTAAGAAGAGTCCGACAGGAGACCGAGAAACTGATTGAAAACAAGAATGGAATTTCAGATTATGAATTTGCTATTACTTTCAACAAATCCTCTTGTCACCCTGACCCCATTGTATAGTTACGATAGCACTACTGTAGTTCAGGAACGTGTTTACTCCAAAATTATCATTAAATGAACCCGAACAAAACTCAAATCCACAGTCAACCCATGACACTTCACTGAAAGCTTAACCAAAGCCTAGAAAAAGCTTATTTGGTGTCCCAAGCCTCGAGGTTCCTTTCATCGGCGGATCGCCCCGCATTAGCGGGGCTCATAACGCCATTTCAAGGCGCGGTGATAGCATGGTATATTGCCGAATGCTACCCACGAACGCTCGAAGATCTCTACTCTTTCCGTTATGCTATGAGAATAATAGCGGTACCTGCCATATCAAGTAATAATCGACTATTCAGCAGTCGCAAGATCTTCGCGATAAGATACCTCGTACCGACGGAAGCATTGTTCCTCGAGCAAGTTCTCAAGAGGGAACCGCCAATCCTCGAGGGCTGGCTTATCATCTGCAACTAGTTCTTCAATCGGAAAGACCCCATGGTGAATCACATACTGCCAAATTGCGTATTTGAGACAATCCGAATAATCGCAATCGGAAGCCTTCTAAATCTCGACTTCTGCCAACTTGCCGACCACATGACCCACCTATACTGCCTTCTACGGCCTCCGTTGGGTAAGTGCGCATCAAGTAGCTTTTTGACATTATCGGCGTAGTCGAGGTTTTCATGACCATAAAGCATTTGCAAAGTCTCTTCCCTTCTCGAAGGCGCTGAGCCAATCTTTGGCTATCAAAAATCTTGATTTTCCCAGACTTTCCTTTTTGAATCGAATTTTAAAATTTACGTCGTGTTTCTCTCTTACTGATCGGCCCCTCTCTAATCATTCTGCGTACGTGATAGCTTCACCAGGTTCGCACCCATAATCCTCACCAACGAATTCGATTTGTCTTGCATAGCTAATCAATGTCCTGGTATTTGATATCGACATGAAGCGCGCGAATCTTGCCAGGCCCAGTACCAATAGCACAGTACCGAAAAGCACTCTTTGAGCGCTTGGAGAAACTTGCTCGAGGTAAGAGAAAGGGCCATAAGGTCGTGAGGCGATGCGAACATGACTATCGCATCCAACATCTCCGGCGACAGTTTCAACATCGTGGGTATGAATGCAGACATCGTGGGGTACCCTAGCTGCTGTATACTGTTCAATTCCTAGCCAGTGAGAGGATTCCGCTGAAGTAAGTCCTTTCGACACTTACGATCTAATTAGAGAGTCTTCCGAAGCAGCCATCATTCGACTGAATAGCGACCTTGGGAGAAGAGAGGAGGATGTACTTCACCTGATGAGCATGAGCTTGAATTTAATTAGAGTTTAAGTGATGCGCTGTCTTAAAAGAAGAAGACCTTGTCCTAGTTCTAAATGGACGATCAAATGCAAGACTGCTAAGGGAGAAATGACAGTAGCATCTCATTAGAGCAGACCCAGTTGACGGTAGCATTCTCAAATAAGAGCGTCGATTCTTCCATCACTTCAAGGCACACTTCTGCTTAGACCTAGTCATCAATAGAAAGCAAGTATGTATAACCCAGCGAGCTCCGGTCCGTCTCCCGAGGTAGCTGTGCCAAGATAAGTTGAAACTGGCAATTGGACACCAGCTGAAGTCTTGGGAGTCGGCAGAGACAAATTCTTGGAACAGCGATGAATACAGTAAATTTTCATGAACGAACTGCGAGTTGAGATGATAGGATAACATTAAAAGAAGAAGCAGTCAAGTTGTCAACCTTTGCTTGAAGCGCGGGAGGAAATCTAATACCAGCAATACAGTGCAAGACTCTATGTGAATCATGAGATTGCTAATGAAACTTTATATTCGATGAGAATATCTTAGTAATTACTCCAAGATAATAACGCATATGTTCTGTTCCAGGCGAGAAGGAAATGCTGATCAGCCGCTGATTGGTGTGACGACTTGACAAGGCTGCTAGCCCCACAGATTTTTTGTACAGTAGGTATGATTTCGAAGGAACATATCATTGGAATCTGAGCCAATATTGATGTATGAGGCGATCTCGGCGATGGAAAATTATGTTTACGGTCTGATACAAATTTACAGCGGGTTGTTGTTGTCGAGGCTCGCGGTAGACAGAAAAAGCGGCACTAATTATTGCGGATTTTGCATGTTCCACTTAGTGTGGCACATTCAAAATTAGTGCCGCTTTTTCTGTCCATGATCGACGTGAAGGTCGAGTCAAGGCGGTGAATGCCGGCAGAATCGAGGTGGAAAGCTCTAGAATGCCTCGCCGAATTAAAAGAATGGCATGTTGAGCCTCTTGATCATCAATAACTGCACTTTCTTCCAACACCACAAATTTAAAATCCTCCCTCAAGCTTCTGAAACCCATAATCAACCATGGCGGACGAACTGAAAGCTCTTGGCAACAAGGCCATCGCAGAGAAGAATTTCGACGAGGCTATGTGAGTTTGCAGCCCCTCTGTTTACTTGCCCCCGGGAGCTTCCTCCAGGCGCCTCGAGAGAATGCAATTATGATTTGGGAGACACCTTTTACTGATTCCGAACCAGTGATAAATTTACTCAAGCAATTGAAATCGAACCATCAAACCACATCCTGTACTCGAATCGGTCGGCTGCCTACGCCTCAAAGAAGGAGTACAAGAGTGCTCTGGCGGACGCAGAAAAAGTTACAGAAATCAAACCAGACTGGGCTAAAGGATGGGGTCGCAAAGGTGCTGCGCAGCATGGCCTAGGAGATCTTTTGGGCGCCCACGATGCATACGAGGAGGGCTTGAAGCTAGATCCAAACAATGCGCAGAACAAGTCAGGCCTTGCAGCTGTCAAGCGTGCCATTGATGCGGAAGCCAAAGCAGGTACGGGTATATCCAGTTCTTGTCGCTACTTGTACTGATTGTGTCTTCAGATGGTGTCACAGGTGATCCTACTGGTGGACTGGGGAACATGTTCAGTGATCCACAGCTCATGCAGAAGCTCGCGGCCAACCCGAAGACCAGCAAGTTCCTCGCAGATCCTTCGTTCATGATGAAGCTCCAGCAGATGAAGCAAAATCCAAACGATACACAGTCTATGTTCCAGGATCCTCGAATGATACAAGTCTTAGGTGTGCTTATGGGTGTGGACATGGATATGATGGGTGGAATGCCGGGTGCTGGAGCTCCAGGAGAAGGTCCAGCGCCTACTGAAGCCGAGGAGGACGTCCCAATGCCAGATGCCCGACCCGCCTCGACCCAACCGCCAAAACCAAAGGAGCCTGAACCCGAGCCAGAGCCAGAGCCAGCGGATGAAGAGGCCAAGGAGAAGGCCAAGGCGAAGGCGGATGCTGAAGCCGAGAAGAAGCTTGGTACAGAGCAATACAAGAAGAGGAATTTCGACGAAGCCATAGCACATTACACCAAGGCCTGGGAATTGCACAAGGATATCACCTACCTGAACAACTTGGGTGCTGCGAACTTTGAGAAGGGAGACTACGAGGCAGCCATTAAGGCATGCGAGCAAGCCGTCGAGGAAGGCCGTGAGATTTATGCCGATTTCAAGATGATCGCCAAGTCCTACGCCCGCATCGGCTCATCTTACGAGAAGCTGGGTGATTACACCAAAGCCATCGAAAACTACCAGAAGTCACTCACCGAACACCGAACACCCGAAGTCGTCAACAAGCTCCGCGCTGTCGAGAAGACCAAGATCGAGTCCGCAAGACAGGCGTACATCAACCCTGAAAAGGCAGAGGAAGCTCGTGAGCTCGGCAACAAGAAGTTTAAGGAATCCGACTGGCCTGGTGCGGTGGAGGCTTACAGCGAGATGGTAAAGAGAGCACCTGAGGACCCCAGAGGTTATAGCAACCGTGCTGCTGCATTCATCAAGCTTCTCGAATTCCCCAGTGCCATTCAAGACTGCGACTTGGCTATCAAGAAAGACCCCAAGTTTATCCGCGCATACATCAGAAAGGCACAAGCTTACTTCGGTATGAGGGACTACTCCAAATGTTTAGATGCTTGCACCGAAGCTTCTGAGGTGGACGTCACCAAGGCGAATGCTAGGGAGATTGAGGGCCAACAGCAAAAGGCGCTGTCTGCAATGTACTCCGCTCGGGAGAATGAGACCGAGGAGCAGACCAAGGAGAGAATTCAGAGAGACCCTGAGGTAAGCATCATGTCACTTGACCAGAGAAGCAAGCTAACACTCAATAGATTCTCAATATTATGCAAGATCCAATCATGCAGAGCATTCTTCAACAAGCACAAGGCGACCCTGCTGCTCTCCAGGAACACATGAAGAACCCCGGTATCAGAAGCAAGATCCAAAAGTTGGTAGCAGCAGGTGTCATCCGCGTTGGAAGATGAGCAACTTTCGGACATGGTGCGATCCACTCGGAGGCAGAGTGATTTGATCAGATCTGGTTGGCCTACACGAGTAACAACATGTGGTGAAGGTACTCATGAGATTGAGAACAAATGGATGAACACAGTAATGGAGGGAATACTTTTGCACGGTGTACTTTAGGTCTCAGCTTTTAGCGTTTCGTTAATGCATTACCATGGAACCAAATATTTGGAAAATATGTGATACGTCTTATGCATCTTAACGTATAGCTGAGTCGTTAAATGCAATGGGTACATTATACAGAATTAGTTCATTCTTCAATGGTATAACTTTGTCACAATCATCGAATCAAAAAAGCAACAGTGAGAGCAACGCAATTCTATTCCATTTCATTATAGGACATGTGCCCAACCAGTACACCAAAAGCAAACATTACCCATTCCCAAAACGAGCGACAATGCCATAAAGGCTGACTTTCCTGTTCCCTTGACACCCAAACAAAACTACTTCCTCCTTTTACCAGCCACTCTAGCCCTCGATATCCTTGTAAGGAGCATTAGGCGCACCCCCGGTCTTCTGACGTCTCCACATACACACCGTTGCAATCGCACTGACAAAAAACAAAATGCAAAGAGCGATGCTGAGGCCCCAAATGGACTTCATCTCATAGCAAGTCGTCTTGGAAGCGCCAACCCAAACCCAGTAGTTGGAGACTTTCATGTTGTCTTTGACTGAGTCGACGAAGGCGGAGGTGCTGCCGGAGTTGGAGAGGTTCTGGCAGGAGAGATAGGAGATGGGCATGCCTGTCTTAACGGCGATGACGATTAGGGCGATGAGGAGGAGGGAGTCGATGCCCGTAGAGATGAGGAAGTTGAGTTGGTCATCGAAGTAGAGGATGTAGGTTATGATGATGTAGAGAGCGGCAATGCAGACCTGTGAGTTGTCAGTTATGTGGAAATTTTGGGAGAGCCGGAGGTACTTACGACTGTGAGAGTACCGATCAGGACTTGATGGGGTGCTTGCTGGACTGCTACGATTTCGGCGATGAAATTGCTGGCCATTCCGATGATTGCGATGAGACAGACCATCTGGATAGCGCGGGCAGCCGTGAAGAGGCCTCCGAGAGCTCCGTATTGTGCCTTCATGATGGAGGTATTGATTGATTCAAAGGTGGATAGAGATAAAGACTGGCTTGTTTTCGAGATCCGCTAAAGCAGAAAGATATTCCCAAGTGACAGGAAGTGACGACTTATGAAATTCGTATGAACGTGATGCCGTGTTGGCGAAAGTAGTCGATAGATAGATATATCGAGTGGACTTGCTGAGCTAGCAGCTAAGGAATGACCAAATGCAGAATGTCTGAAGAGACGGTCCAAATTGGAAAGACGAAAGAAAGAGAAGAGATGCTTTTGTAGTTGAGAAGACTGATGAGATGAATGAGATGAGGAGTGAAGCAAACACAGCGGACTCAACATACTTAAATATTCGATCACTTACCACATGTTCTAGATCATCTTTCAATGTGTTACTAACAAAGGAACTAAGACGCCATGACTCTATAACTGTTGATACAGTCGAGTGTCGTGACAGGCGCTGTGTTGGCCAATGAGACTCGCTCCGAGCTTGTGGCCTCTCCCTTGGCGGGCGCTTCACAACCGACCTCTTTAAGCTTAAAGTCTCTCAGGGCCAACGAATCGCCGCACCACCGCGTTAAAAGAAACCTTGCGACCGGTAGACGACCAAGATAGTAGACTAGCTGCCGCGGATCTATTCTCGTAGGAGCGACATGCCAGGCCGCGAGCTGCGGAGCGTCCCGTGAGGACAAGCGCGATGGTGGGTCGCGTTTGCAGGCATTCGGAAACGTTGAGGCTGTCGACGCGGTAAAAACGAGAGACTGGTCCAATTGAGAAGGCGATGAGGCTCGTTCAGACCCAGGAACGCATTGAGGGATCTGGAATCTTAATTCAACCTGCATATGAGATCATGACGCTACGAAAGGGGTCGCTTCCCAGTGGCCCTGGCGGTCTCGACTTGATTCCTTTCACTGGAGTGGGTCATTGTGGCATTGCTCGTTCAAAGAATGCCAATAATGACTTTGTTAAGACGAGTAAGACATAACTTGGTGAAACATGATGTTGGGTAATGAAGGACGACGAGGAAGAAGAAATTAAGAAAGATGAAGGTGAATGTTGTTACGCTCGCTGTGACTGGTTGGTCGGTTTCGTCAGCCTTGCCTGCCTCGCCTACAGAATTCGTCCCCCTCCAAAATTTGCCAGTCCACCAAAATCTAGTCCAGATCCCTCGAGTCATAAACCATTTCCAACGTGTGCCTTTGCCAACCTTGCTCTGTAACTCCTCAGCAGATCCTCATGTCACTATCAATCCCACACCGGTAGCACCAACCCCCCAACTTGCACACAATCATTGCAATAATGGCGTCGAGTAGCTCAGCTGCAGCAGCAGCGGAGCCCACCCCCGCGACACACAAACCCTTCGACATCCCAGACCTAAAAGCCAAAATTTACGAAGAAAGTGTGCGCCTCACGGAAGAAGATGACAAGGTCGTCATCCACCAGGCCGATATGCTCTTATGGGATTTCTTGCACGAAGTCGCGGCGTTGGACAAAAATCAAGCAGCCAACATGCTGATGAATATCGTCAATAGGCTGCTCGCCGAAAAGCTATTCAAGATCGTTCAAGATGGAGAGGGTATGGGCTGGAGGGTCCGCACTCGAGAAGAAGCCAAGAGGTTCGTTCCTCTGCGTATGCTTGTTACAATTGGAATGCAAGCTAATTCTATTTTCCCTCTAGGTACCTGAGCCTCACTTCCGAACAAGAAATGGTCTACTCGCACATCGACGAGTCCGGCGCAGAGGGAATATGGATCCGGACGATCAAGATGAGATCCAAGCTGCACGACTCGGTCGTACAGAAAGCTCTCAAGGAGCTGGAGAGCAAAAGTCTAGTCACGACTATGAAATCCGTCGAGCACCCCACCCGAAAGATGTACATCAAGAGCACGATCCGAGCGAGCGAGAAAGCCACTGGTGGGCCTTTCTTCGACAACGGCGAGCTGGATGAGGAGTTCATTTCCATGATGTACAAGACTTTGATCAAATACATCTCGCATAGAAGTTTCTACCGCTCGAGTACGTTGCTGCGCAACGCCAATAAGTCCATATCCCAAGCCAAGATGACTCCAGAAGAGATCAAGGCTGCGAGAGACAAAGGCTTGGGACCGCGAGGTGCTAAAGTTCAGCCAGTGGAGAGTAAGCGGGCTATGATGGTTAGAAACTATGAGAGCATGGTCCCTATGCCGCAGGGATATATGGGCTATCCTGGCGTTCATGAAATGACAGCCTTCGTAGAGGAGAAAGGATTGGCAAAGACGACGTTGACCTCAGTCGAGGTTCAGCAATTATTAGATGTCATGTGCTATGACGATATCATCGAGAAAGTCCATGGCGGAGCAGAAGGCATCTCGTATAGAGCCTTGAGGAAGTCTCTGCTGGACGAAGACGAGATTGGTAGTGTGCTTACGGAGATGCCATGTGGTCGTTGCCCAGTCTTCGACTTGTGCGAAGAGGGTGGACCTGTGGGACCTAGCAATTGCGTCTATTTCAACGACTGGCTTGAGATCTGAAGGCATTTTAAAAAGGGTTTGGTTTCGATGCATAGCGTGTGTTGGGTATGGAGTTCTGGATGATACCATGGCCCTTAGATAGTCACATTTGTATAAATTGTAAGAATATTAAGTCACAGTTACGATGCATAATGATTATGGGTAATCGGTGTCAATTCGTGAGAATCATTTAACTTTTCATCGCCTTGCGCACAAGCCTGCCGAGTCAATCCCGCGTTTCAGGGTCCATGATTGATTTGCTCAGGCATCTTCCTCCAATGTGGCAATCTACAACTGACCAGACTTGACAATGGTTGGCTTGTTGTTGTAGTTGACCTTACCGCTGCCGCTGCCGGTTGCCTCAAGGGCCTTGACAACCTGCAATGACTCGTCGTCAGCAACCTCGCCGAAGACAACGTGCTTGCCATCGAGCCAGCTGGTGACAACGGTGGTAATGAAGAATTGGGAGCCATTGCTGTTTCAGTAGTCGTTAGCATTGTTACATCCATAGAGCGTGGGCTCGGCTTACGTGTTGGGACCAGCGTTGGCCATGGAAAGGAGTCCAGGCTTGGTGTGAAGCTTCTTGAAGTTCTCGTCGGCGAACTTCTCACCATAGATGGACTTGCCACCAGTGCCCTATATCATTGTGAGCTTCGATTTCGACGAGGTGGGTAGTAGGGAACGTACGTTGCCACGGGTGAAGTCACCACCCTGGAGCATGAACTGAGGAATGATACGGTGGAACGACGAGTTGGCGTAACCGAAGCCTTTCTCACCAGTGCAGAGAGCACGGAAATTCTCAGCGGTCTTGGGGACTACGTCATCATAGAGGTTGAAGTTGATACGGCCGCTTTGGTCTGTTGAGGGATGAATGTCAGCTTCTGGCAAGCTATGTTGATGATGGGGAGATCGGAAAACAGCGTCGATGGAGCCTTCTCAGCCCATCAAGACGAGGCTGAGCAGAAGCTCGATCGACAGCGGCACCAATGATGAATTGATGCACATTGATGATGGTGATACATTGATGATTCTCAATGGCTATTTGAGAGGGAGGATGAAGCAGATATTACTTACTCTTGACGGTCGAGGTGGGGCGGCCAGAGGCATCCAAGACTGGGCCCTCCCAGGTAACATCGAAAAAGCTATCGCAGCCATCAGCATTGAGAAGGGACGATGGAGGAGAGATGATTGCAGCTTACGTCTTGATAGTCATTCTGGCGTTTGTGGTGTGGAAATTGCGAGTGTTATGTTTGATGAAGGATTTTGCGAGGATGGAAGAAGAGTGGCAGGTGGGGTTGTAGAGTTGGCGGGGTAGAGAAAACATGAGGGAAGGCGCTAGCACGTAAGCGAGTTAGTATCGGCCAGCCAACCAGTCAAAAGCTGGAAACGGCAAGCAAGAAGTGAAGGGGGCGAGGTTTCGACGTTTGGGTTGGGGCTGGGTGCTGCACTGTGCTGGGCTTGATTCGATTTGAGGCATTCCATCGGATTCGAGGGAGGAGCCAGGGATCTTGAGCAGCAGGAGGGGGGAACAAAAGGAGCTGGATATGGCTCAAAATTGCCCCTCACAGCGATGATCACCGCGTATTCACAGCAAAATCAAGCTGTTGGGACAAAGATGCGCGCAACGGTGAGAGAGCAGTGATGCCATCCCATGCAGCAAAAAGCTCCATTGTCAGCATCAGCATCAGCATCAGCTTCGGCAGCTGCCAGCTTCAGCTCAAGCATAGCTTCTGGCCTGCCCTCCTCCTGCTCTCGCCCTGGACTTCATCGAATCATCACGGAATGGCCGCTGGGTGAGCTGCAGAAGTCGGCGCCTCCAGAATGATCCACACCGCATATCGCACATCATGCCAGCCATGCAGCCGCTCACCAACATTTCAAACTCGGGCGAACGCAATCGCGGATGCTGCAGCCCCTTCTCCATCTCTCTCGTCTCTTTGCATTGCGGGATGGGACAAATAGCGGGACGTACCTGTGGCAAAAGGACAATATTATGTAGGTTGGAGTGGCGGGAAAGACTGGATGCGCTGGTAAAGTACAATTGAAATACAATTGAAATACAATTGAGAACTGGAAAGATCCTACGGTAGATGCAGGACTGTTGGTATTGGTACAGAATCAGAGATTTGAAGTTTGGAAGTTTTTGAGGTCGATGCTTCGATGCTTTTGAAATTTCTCACTAAGGGGCGACTCGGCTTGCAGGGGCCACTGCTTGAGCAAGAAGAGACGAGGCCACTTCCAGGCCCCTACCTCGATATATTCTAACATAGAACAACATCCACTAGAATTAGATGAATATTTAGAAACTGGTATATTCTCATGTACCCTCTCGAATACCCAAAGCTTGCTGCACAATGGAGGCCATAGGGTCCCCTTTCACGTGATGTGAATAAATCGCACTAACCCCCGGAAACGCCAAGCGGAATCAGCCATGTCTCGAAAGCGCATCCTCACAGCAATTAATCCATTTCAGACAACTTCGACTTGCATCCGCACCACATTCTCAATTCTTCATTTCCAGTCATGGATCTAAACAGTCTTAAGGAGGCTGCGGCCAATTTGACTCTCTACGACCTCAAGGCTGGTGTCCGGAAGGTCCAAAATGGTAGCGTCCCCTCTTTCGCCAGCTGGCATAATGCTCACCAGTATCAGCCGTCATGAACTACACCGAAATGGAGGCAAAGGTTAGGGAGGCTACAAACAATGAGCCATGGGGTGCAAGCTCGAGTCTGGTACGCCATCACTTTCGGCCACCGTGGACTGTCCAGTCGTGCTGATTGATCCAGATGCAAGAAATCGCAAGCGGAACATATAACTAGTCAGTCTACCTCCACTCTGTCAATTGCGCAACTGCTAATACATCCTTTCAGTCAACTACTTAACGAAATTATGCCAATGATCTATAAGCGATTTACGGAGAAAGCTGCAGAGGAATGGAGACAAATCTACAAGGCGCTCCAGCTCTTAGAATTTCTGATCAAGAACGGTTCGGAACGAGTTATTGATGATGCGCGATCTCATCTCACACTCCTTAAAATGCTACGCCAATTCCATTTCATCGACCAAAATGGCAAAGATCAGGGATTGAATGTCCGAAACAGAGCCAAAGAACTTGCGGACCTTCTCAGCGATGTCGACCGAATCCGAGCGGAAAGGAAGAAGGCAAGAGCTACAAGAAACAAATATACTGGTGTAGAGGGCGGAGCTGGCTTAGGTGGAGGCTTCTCGAGCGGTGGCAGCAGATACGGTGGATTCGGTAGCGATGAAGCTGGCGGAGCGGGCGGAACTTATGGAGGTTATAGCGGGGGTGTATATGGCGATGGTGGTGGTTTTGGAGGTCAACAAAGTGATTTCCAGGACTCAGGATCCAGTGCCACTCGCCGAGACCGATTTGAAGAATACGACGAGTACGACGAGGGAGCAGTGGCAGCCTCAGGGCGAAGGCAAACCGACACTACCAGTTCATCCAGGCGGAAAACTGCAGAACCAGCAGCGAAGAAGCCAGACCCGCCTAAGAAGAAAGAGCCAGAGGTTGACTTGTTTTCCTTCGACGACCCGATTCCTACATCTGCGCCTATTGCAGCACCTACAGCCTCTTCCTCAAACACAGTAGACGACGATGATTTCGATGACTTCCAGTCTGCCGCTCCCTCAGCACCAGCAGCTACCTCATCTTTCTCTCCAATTTCCCCCCCAACCGCCACTACTACAGCCACGACACAATATGCCGCTCCTCAGCCAGTTTCCGCCCCAAAAGCTGCCAACCTCACCGACTTGGTTGGCTTCTCACAAATTTCTCCCGCTCCAAGCAACAACGCTACACCAGTCAACTACTCAGCTTTCTCCCCGCCCATCGCTGCTCAACAACCAAAGCCTACAGCATACCAAGGATCTCAACCAAACTATTTCACCTCGGTCCAGGCTCCTGTGACCCAGGCAAAGCCTGCCTCGGGTGCCTCAGGTGCTTCATCAATCAAACCTGCCTCAGGAGCAAAGCCGGCTTCTGGTGGAGATGCGTTCGGGAGCCTGTGGTCAACGGCTAGCGTTGGGGTCAAGAAGACAAGCACCCCTACCGCGGGGCCAGCTCTCGGTCAGTTGGCGAAAGAGAAGGCGAGTGCTGGAATCTGGGGCGCGAGTTCATCTACATCATCAACGCCTTTGCAGCAACAGAAACCTGCATCGGGACAACAATCACTGGGAAATGGACTTGATGATCTATTGGGTTGACCTGCAGGTACGATAAATTGTTTTAGTGCATCTAAGTCAAGGGCGTTCTCAATAGATAATGGCGCACAAAATCGAACTTATTCTTGCAACTCTGTATATCTTTCTCTGGTATTTGAAAATCTTTGCTCTTGTGACACTGTTTATTGGCTTGAATTTGTGAATCTTTTGTCCGTCCGTGCTCAACAGACTGCCGAATCCTCGCTTAATAAAAAAGGGGCTTCAAAACAAAGGCCCCCGCCCCAAGATTGAGGGAAGGGGACCAAAAACAGTTCACGATCCGGCATTACCTATCCTCTGCTGTCGATTTCCATCTGGTCAGCTTACCCAGTATCTCTAGGATTTCATGGAAATACCTTCTCGAAGAACCTCTTCACACTTTTCAAAAACATTATACCTTAAACCGATCAGCAGACCGAATTTGGACATGAAGTCATTGCGGGGTCCATACCTAAAGTCCCATTTCTGCCGATCAGGATCAAATGTCGATTTCGCCTTCAATTCTGCCGGCATGTATTCATCCTTCTCCAACAAATCCTCGTGGGCCTTTGTCAACGGATTCGGATCTCCATTTTTGTACGGCCTACTCGCTCCTGTTTGGATCCTGGTGGCTCTCACTAATCGCACCTTGTCGTACATCGCCAACCGCTGAGCCAGCATATCTTTGCTGGTTATGTTTGAGAAGAGGCCGAGGAGTGCGCCTGCGTCTTCGAGAGCTTGATTTGCTCCTTGCGCTGTGAATGGTGTCACTGTAACACAGGGAAGTCAGTAATTTTCTGTTCAAGAAGGTTTCGGGAGTGTTATCTCCTCTTTGAGGAATGTATGGAGTAATTCGGAGTACAGAGGATGAAACAGAAGGTGATTTGGGAGCATATGAACAAAGACCCAGAGTTGCTTACTTGGGTGGCCGGCGTCTCCTATAAGTAGAGCTCTGCCGTAGATGAAGGTTGACAAGGGCATTCGTTCATATATTCTCCAGTAGATTATCTCATCCGCTTTCCTGCAAGGTGACAAGAGTCAGTGAGATATATTTGCGTCTGTATGTCACTAGGACAACTTACCGAAATATATGCTCGAGCTTGGGGCTAACGGCTGCGAACAGGTCAAGAAATTTCTCTTTGGAAGCCGGTTGGCCGAAATCTGAAAACTACATTAACCTCTTCCTTCAAAATTTAAGCAGCTTTACGGAACTCTAAACATACCTTCTACTTTTGTCTCATTTCGATCTCCTCGATAGAACCCCACCCAATTCTGTACCTCACCACTGTGGAGTACCAAATAGTAAGTTTAAATAGGAGAGCTTTGAAAGAAGCAGGGAACTGACGTACTTGCGACACTCGTACCAGACAACTCTCACTTTGGACTGCCCCGTATCATCCGGAATCTCATACATTATTCGTGTATTCTCCATCTTCATTTCCCTCGTCAAAGGATCATTCATAATTACTTCTCTCGGCAAAATGAACCTATAAATCTGCCATTCCGTATCAATCGGCGGATACTTTTCTCCCAAAGCAGAAGATCTGACCACTGAACGAAGCCCATCAGCGCCAATCAACAGATCCCCAGTGAACTTTCTACCATTCTCAAGTTCAACTGTAGCACTCTCAGTATCGACACGAGAAATCATGGCTCTGGCATGCAGTTTAACAGCGACTTGCGAATCGTCATCTTCCAGAAGCGCAAGATCGTACAGAGCACCGTGAAGATCACGTCTATGCATTGCTTCCCACGGAGCGCCACAAAGCGATTCCACATCACCGTAATCATGATCAAACATCGAAGAGAGGTCCTTTGCGTTGAACATTCTCAAGTGCTGTTGCCTTACCCCGCCTCCTTTCTTGAAGTCAAAGCCCAATTCTCGGAGCACACGTGTGCCATTGGGACTAATGGTGACAGCCGCACCGACTTCATTTGAGAATGCCGAGCGTTCAAAGATCTACAGTCTTGTTAGTACAAAGAAAGAGATTCTTGAGCTAGAAGCAGGAAGCTATACTTCAACTCGATGGCCACACTTCTTGAGAGCTCTTGCTGCTGCAAGACCTGCTATTCCTCCACCAACTATAAGGACATGTAGCTGAAGTTTCTGAGAGGCGCTGGTGGGGGAAGACATCTTTAAAGTTATTTTGAGGATAAGAAGGATGATCGTTTGAAAGCTCCGAAAATCTTCAAGAATTTAGAGGTTTTCCCTTGCAGCTACTAATTAGAAAAAAGATGGAGACGGTAACACTGATTTAGGGATTAGATATTGTAAATCTTTATCTTGAAACCAACGGCACGAAACCTGAAGTCGATGTTTGATGTTGGTTGTTCGTACCCCGCACACCCGAGTCACGGGAGCATTTTCATTTCTTATTGCCTATATCTAATGTGCTGTTCGAAAGGGCCAAAGAATCTAAGGTAAGTCTGAGTTTTATCGATCTAAATCCAATCGCAAGTTTGTATCTCCCAAGTTCTTTTCCAAGAGTTTCAATTGCTAAAGTCTTCTGTTTTGCTTACAGGAACGCCTGATCCTTGCTCTTACCCCTGTTCCAAATAGCTCCTTCCATCTTTTCTCCTCAAAGAACTATCAGTCTTGTACCTCGCCTGGACGGTATTCACTAGCATCATGATCCAATCGGAATTTCCGAGAAATCAATGTGAAGGGTTGTAGAATTAAGCCTTGTAATCTAATTTTAATGCAAGGCACGAAGGACAGTGGCCCGCCCTCGGGATACTATTCCCCCGACTCACAGGAGCGAATCACTAAGCTCTCGGGGATCATTAGCGAAACATTGCTTATGAGGCGTTTTCAGCGTACATATGGGACGTAAGCTTTCCGTGTTGGAATCGAATCCGTGTCAATCGCGGAATCTAACCTGGACCTTAGTACCCCAATTCAGAAATATCTCGGCCTGAAGGGCAATGCTTACATTGTTATTCAATTCATGATATAATTCTTTCGAAAGGTCTATAGATGTTGCCGGATTATAGGCCATGGATCACAGCCCGTTTTCCAACCCGAGATGTGAAGTTTGACTTGGGAATACCCTCCCCGAATTGCAGAAACCTGGGCCAGATTGCACTCCGAGCCCCTGTAAAATTCGCCCAGCTGACGTCAAACACGGATTGGCGTCGGTGGCGCACCCTAATAGGACGTCTTATCAATTTTGGCCTGGTAGAGGTCAAAATTGATTTAAAGGTCCGTTAATCCCATTCTGCGGTGTTTGAGTGTATCGCTGTGTCCAGCTCTCCCTCCCAAAAAATATTATATTTTGTCATCTTTCAGCGTGGAAGACGTCTTTTGTATATCACAATTCAGTAAAGAGGAGATGAAAAACATATTATCTCTCTCCGCCACATTGGCGACTTCTACAATCACCATGATTACAGCAGCTACAACCATGGACTATGTGATCGTGGGCGGCGGTCCCGCAGGCTTGGTCCTTCTCGAGCAACTGACTCGTGATCCTAACGTCAATATCACCCTCATTGAAGCCGGTCCAGACGGTAGCTCTAATACTGCGCTCAACAGTAAGTCAATTTTTAACCTACTTACTAAGGAAAAGTCGAAAAATATTTCATATACTAATTGGGGTTTGTAGCGCCTGCTGATATTACGCAACTCCTGCCGTATATATCACCGTATAACTCCCAGCCTGAGCCAAATTTAGGAGGTCTTACGCCAAACTTGTTTCAAGGCAAGGTGCTCGGTGGTGGGACTGCTGTCAACGGCATGATCTACTGCCGCGGCGCCCCCTCAGTCTACGACGAGTGGGCTCAGATTTCTGGGAATAGCGGTCTTGCCTGGAGTTCGATGCTGGTAGCCTTTGAAAATACCACACACTACACGCAACAGCCTGGGACTGACTACCAGCAAGTTGTCAACACTTCTGTCTATGGTGAAGGACCGGTAGAAATTAGCCGTACTGCTTCTACCACTGGTTGGGACCTTCCATTCTCAGATGCTCTTCAATCAGTCCTCGGTGTTGAGGAAATTGATATGAACGATGGCAAAAGCCTCGGTGTCGATCTAGGTCTTCAAAGTATTCGCGTCTCCAACCGAACACGTTCCTATGCCTACAACACATTTGGCTATCTGGCTGCAATCCGCCCAAATGCGCATATTGTACATAACGCGACGGTATCAAGAGTAAATTTCTCTGGCTCGAAAGCTACTGGTGTGACTTATATCAACACAGACAACGACGAAGTTGTTAACCTCGATGCCCACGAGGTTATTGTCTCGGGCGGAGCTATCAACACTCCCAAACTGCTCATGCTCTCGGGTATTGGCCCTGCTAGTACCCTAGAATCTCTCGATATCCCAGTGATTCTGGATGCACCAGCTATCGGTAAAAATCTTAAGGACCATCACTTGTCTGTCGTTGAATTGCAGGTCACGGAAGATATCCTGACGGTCTGGCAATACACCCAAAATACCACAGAGCGCGCCATTGCTCAGCAGGAGTATGCCCAGAACTTCTCTGGGCCGCTAGGTTGGACAAACGGCGAAGTCTTTGCCGGCGCTCGAGTTCCAGACTCCATCTTCAATGACATGGGATCGACGTTCTATCAGGACCTGCCCGCTGATCGCCCGCAAGTATTATATGAATTCAGTACCAGCGCCTTCGTGCCCGCTCCCAATGTTAGCACTTTGAGTGTTTGGGCTACTTGCATCCAACCCGAAGCTTCCGGCAACCTAACCCTCAACTCTAGTGATTGGCAAGATGCTCCCCTCATATTCAGCAACTACTACGGCTCTGAATCCGACAAGGCTTTAATCACATATGGGTACAACAAACTTCGCAACAACATTCTCAAATCACCAAACTTGCAGCCTTTCATTGTCCAGGAAACTTTCCCTGGCTCAAATGTGACTTCAGACGCAGATGTATGGAAAGCAATCCAACAGTCGGCGCTATCATTTCATCATCCCGTTGGTACTGTCGCGTTAGGGACAGTCCTGGACGCCAACTGGCGTATCAAGGGTCTTGACGGCATTCGGGTCGTGGATTCTAGTGCCCTGCCCACCTTGCCAACGTGTCACATCCAGTCGGCTGTCTATGCAATTGCGTACGTTGCCTCTTCGGATATTGCAAAAGCGGATGGGCATCACATTTAGAAAGTTGGTTTTATCATGTCAGCGTGAAGGGTGTCAATTGTCTACATGCGCTAGGTTTTGTAGATAACTCTTCCTTGTTACAGACTTCCTCTGATGGGGCAGTATTGCTCCTATAGTTGTGAAGACTTTCCGTATACTTGGTATCGAAACTCGAAAGCAACAGTAGTTTTGTCTTGTGAAGAGAGCTTATTGATCAACACTAGCCGACCCATGCTGTCTTTTACATTCTCTATCAAATCCATCAAGTTTAATGACTCTATCTCCTGCTCGTTGTCGAGTTGGCTACGCAAAAGATTCCGCAGTCCCACGATTCTCTCGATGGATGGGTCAATCGTACCCGGTTCGGGAAGTAGGCGTGCTGTCAAGACAAGCGCCGCAGAGCTGTTCGCTCGAAGGACGCCAATATGGGCATTAAGTTCAACAATAACCTGGGAGGAAAGGGAGCTCGACGATACGCCGGGCACAGGAGCAGGCAGATGGATAATATACACCGCCGCATCTGGTATACTCTGCGGCATACCTGGGAACCTTTGCTGTGTTGTGATTCTAGAATTAAGCTGTGGCTCCTGTTCAACCACCATATGTGTGTCCCCTGTCGAGACAGGCGGAGAAATAAGCCACTGGCGCGATAATGGTTGCTGTACGTGGCTATTCGATCCCAGCTTGCTCTCCTGGACGATGAACCGAAGAGATGGATACAGTGCTGCAAATGTGGTAGCAATTGACATGTCCATGCTCTGGGCCCCTACTTGAACCTATTTTTGAAAAGAAGAAATGTTAGTCCTCATTCGAAATGAGCCACAAAAGTACAGTATTAGGTCACCTCGACTATCAATGCACTTCCCAGCTTCGCCCAGTTCAGGCGCGTGAGGACATCTATCATGCTAGAATAGACGTCACCCATTCCATACTGCTGATAGGCCGTCCACTGACGCTGTAATTTTGATTTCTGCTCGCTCGCCGTTGCAAAGGGTACTGGGGAATCAGTGGCCACATTGTAAGCGCTCGCCTTGCTGTGGCTTGCAGCGGCCATCTTCATTGCCGCGGGGGCTGCTATCTCGGAGAGGAACATGGCAGCGTCGAGGAAAGCCGGCTTCGAGACAAACGGGGCCGAAAGAGGGCTATGGGCTACATGGTCTGGTTCTGGCTCGTGGAGAAACCCTGCAGTGGCCATCATGCGTACTACATGTCGGAGTTGCATCTCGGGCACACCAGTTAACTCCGCCACGTCTCGCAATGGGACGCTGCCACAGACAGGCACACATGTTAACACTTGGAACTCCCCCAACCAGTGCATGCATGCTAGGAGCTGAGTCTGCATAGGTATACCGTATTAGTTTGAGGCGTCGACATGGTAGGTGCACGTGTGCAGCTTACTTGAACAGAGAGCTGCTGAAGAAAATCGGCGGGTTCGTACAATAGTGCTTGTAGCTTGGCCATGTCAGAGAGCACTTTTCGCGGTAGGGATGAGGCCGATTCATTATTGGCCATAGCCTCACGGGACTTGTACGCGTGCGTTAAAGCCATCAGGGCGGCGGTAAGTTCGCCTGCGGCTCTTTCAATCTCGGCAGATACGCTGGTCGACATAATATGCAATATAAAAATGGTAAGCAGTAAACATGAGGGTAGTCTCACAAGACATCGAGGGGGTCCCGAATAATTGCCTTAGAGTGTTTAATTGTCGGACTCCGAGAGTGCGGAACTAATTCTTACTTGTGGTACCATGTGTAACACGTCGGACTCCGAGCAGCTGTACTCGTGCGGCGCAAAAGTCTCTGGATCAACCATTGTCACTAAATAATATGCCTCGAACTCTGACTACCTGTTCTAGCTTATCGAATCCTTCGATTTCTCTGGAAAGTGTTGAAAGCAGTTGATTGGGAGACTCCTCAGCGACACAGGGTTGTCTTAGGCTATGATCCGAATACTACAATTGCTTCGAATCGAGGGAAATATGTCTGATTAAAGTAATCAAGGCTATTTTTAGCAATCCAATAATACCTCCTAGTCATTATTCACTCCCATATCTTTCACAAAAGTTCGTCTCTTCTCGCTTTGATTGGGTGTATTCGGCTTTTGCAGGCTTTTTGATCCTGCTGTGCCAACTATTTTGGTAATCCGGAAGGCGACCTGTCCTACAAGAATCGTGCCTGAAAACCAAGCGAAATCGTGTAGCACAAAAGTTTCGAGCGTCCACACAGTGAGATCTGAGGTCGGTTCAAACACAGCCTCAATACGCGGACGCCTCGGTTTTTAAATCGAATTCTCACTTCCGGATCACGGACTTACGTTCGTTCTTCTTTCATTTATACTAATTGAGCTTATTGATACATATTGACTCTTCTTTGTATCAACGGAACCTCCAGACTGACTGCTTCTACCTTTAAAATGGAGTCCTTGACCCACGAAGCCAAATCAACCTCTACGGACGTCTCACACACCACAACGATGTTACAAGACTTTCCATTAAATAATAACACCGTCATCAATGACGACCTAGAGAGACAAATTACGGAGTTAAATACAGCAAATAGACCCAACGCTCGTCGAGTTTCCCGCGTCGAAACTTTGAGTAGGCGTTGGCAGCCTCAATTTACTCACCCTCTTATATGGCAAAAGACATCTGAAGAGCATATCGTCAACTTCGATGGCCCTGATGACCCATACCGTCCGGAAAATTGGCCAACTAGAAAAAAGGCCGTCACTACCCTCCTTTACGGGCTCACGACTATGGGTGCTACCTGGAGTAGCGCCATCTTGGCGCCCGCCACGGATGACATTGCAAGCGAGTTTGGGGTTGCGACTGAAGTGGCAACCTTAGGTACTAGTTTCCTGCTTTTGGGATTTGCTATTGGGCCTATGCTGTGGGCGCCGTTGTCTGAAGTGTAAGTCAAATTCTGTCTGCTCATCATCATGCCATAGCCACAAGTTGTATGGTTTCAACAATGGCTGTAACTCACATCTTAAAATTTGAAGCTACGGTCGAAAGCTTGTGGTTTTAGGTACTTATTTTATAAGTGCAATATTTACCTTTGGTACCGCTACGGGCAAGGACCTCCAGACGATTTTAATATCCCGGTTTTTCTCGGGAGCTTTTGCTGCCGCGGCGGTTACAAACACCGGCGGGGTTCTCGCAGATATATGTGAGTAGCAGACTTCAATGTTATTCCGGAAACTTACGTGGCTAGGGACGCCTGAGAAACGTGGAATGGCAATCGCTGGATATGCTTTCGCAGTTGTAGGAGGACCGACTTGTGGACCCATTGTTGGTGGCGCTATTGTCTCGAGTCATCTAGGGTGGAGATGGAACGAATACGTAAGTTCCTCGAACTATGTAATATCTAATAAGTTTGCCTTATGGTTATTGCAGGTGACTGGGATAATGATGATGTCGATCTTCATCTTGGACTTGCTCATAATAGACGAGAGCTATCCACCTACCTTACTGGTTGCAAAAGCGCAGCGACTTCGATTTGAGAGCGGCAACTGGGCATTACACGCGCAGCACGAAGAGTGGAACGTATCCATCAACGAGATGACCGACAAATATTTGATGCGTGCGTTTCGAATCTTGTTCACGCCCATCTGTTTTCTGATGACCGTATACGCAGCTTTCGTCTACGGCATGCTATTCTTGTACGTAGAATATTTTCTGGAGTCTTGTCAGAGCTAACATTCTATTCTAGGTGTCTATTGGCTATACCCATTCAATTCCAAGAAGCCAGAGGCTGGGGAGCTGTGACCGGCGAACTTCCATTTCTAGGTATCGCCTTTGGCGCATTCCTGGGGCTTTTTGCCAATATTTTGAAGTTATTTCCTCTCGATCTCACGTAGGGTTGATAGTATATCTGATTATGGTCATCCAGCAACCGATTTTACATGAAACGCTTTGTTACCAACGGTAACAAGTCCGTCCCAGAAGCACGTCTTCCACCGATGATGTTTGGTTCCGTCTTTTTCGCTGGCGGCCTCTTCATTTTCGGATGGACCTCCTCCCGCGATATCTTTTGGCTGGCCCCTATTATTGGACTTGCTATGCTAGGCTTCAGCTTTCTGACCATCCATCAAAGCATCATAAACTACATAATAGACGTCTTCCACGAATACTCGGCTTCGGCCGTGGCTGCGAATAGCTTTCTGAGAAGCGTGTTTGCAGCTGTTTTCCCTTTGTTCGCATCCCCGCTGTTCCATAACTTAGGCATCAATTGGGCAAGTAGTCTGCTGGGATTTGTGGGCGTCGCCATGATTCCTATTCCGTGGCTGTTCTATATATATGGACCAAGTATCAGGAAAAGAGGGAAGTACACTAGGCAGCTCACGTAGTTACCAGGCTGGTAGATACTTCCGAGAAACCAGTAGTGCACGTATGTTCTTCGGGACGTAGATCACTGCGGGCATTCGCGTATATAATTGTATCTTTCATAACCTAGTTAGCTTCCTAATTGGCGCGGGCATGGATGGTAATATTGCAAATAAAATGTAGTGCTAAGCTAGCTCGGTGCTAGGAGAAGCCAAGAACCCTTAAGGGGCTATCGCTTAAGTATCCCGTATATGACTTAGCTCCACTATTCTCAACGTTGTTTCACAAGCAAAATTGGCGACAACGAATTCGCTGAACAATTGAGAAATCTTGCTGTCAGATGCATTGCCCCGCATTCTAAGGCCCTATTGTACGACCACAAACACAACCCAATGCAATGATTGCCTCAGCATGCAAATGAAAACACCTTACACATCCTATGGCTACCTAGGTATTTGGAGACCACGAATTATTACGTATCACTCACCTGTAGATGGGAAAGCAGCGGGTTTCAAGTAAAAGATATCTGATAAGAATGGTTACTCCATTATGGTAGAAAATTGATGGATAATGTCAGAGCCGGATTCTTATCTAAATATTTATAACAGTAATTAATCAATCCTAGTTGGCCAAATCTGGCCGCTTCCATGGCTGCTCAAATCCAGTAAACGGTACCCATTTCAGATCTGTCGGCAGACCCTTTGTCGTATCTTGGCACATGCGAGCCAATCTCAGCCACATGTCACCCTTCATAGGAAAATAGGACCCCCACTGTCCCTG